>Ga0247844_1000014_pt1 | contig 316108 bp, 306 predicted proteins | sample LaCtaG_FD_192421 | JGI IMG/M metagenome (GOLD analysis project Ga0247844, IMG submission 192421) | Freshwater microbial communities from meromictic Lake La Cruz, Castile-La Mancha, Spain - LaCruzMarch201714.5m_1 | ecosystem: Environmental > Aquatic > Freshwater > Lake | place: Spain... | reverse complement strand
CCAGGATCGCTTCCTCCAGTGAGACCAGGAACAGGCAGAGCCCGATCTGCCTGTCAGGTGATGACTGGCGCACCGTGAAGCCGAGCAGATCGGCTTCGATCTCGATTTTGGCCACCATCGGACGGGCCCCGGCTTTGTCGGCGCGCGCCAAGCGGATCGTTTCAAATGCCCAATCAAGGCGATGGTCGGTCTTGACGCGTTGCCGGTGCGGTGTGTCCGGAAGTCTCGCGTGTCGAGCCATCTCTGTCGTCGTGTTTATCATGCATCCAACCCCTGTGGACCATTTGGGTCAGCAGATGGCTTGCCCGAGCGAAGGGCAATCACGATCGGGTCCGTTTTGAAGCATTCGTCCGACCAGCGAGAGTATCGACAGAGCGGCCTTCACCCGCGTCCGGCTCAAGTTGGGACCTACCGTTCGTTCCAGAGCCGCTACTCACTCCGATACCCACGGAGTTCGCGGTCAATATGAATGCGATAGGCCAATGAAATTACAGCCCGCTGTCGTAGTTAAAGTGGGTGCGAAACAGCGAACTCCATCCGCCATGGAGTGTTTCCCACACCGAGCTGATAAGGTCCGGTTCAAGGAGAAGATGCCAATCCCCAAGGCATCTTCTCCATTTTTTTGGCTCAGCACCCAACGTCGCCGCCGACGCCTTTGCGCCTGGGTCTGACCCAGACGCCTGGCCACAGAAAGACTCCGGTCTGCCATCCCTGGCCCCTCCCATCCCACGGCATTACCCGCTAGAGATGGTTTAGGGAGAGACTATGGATACGCGTTTGTTCTGGTTGGCACTGGCCGCTTTTGTCGGTGCCATCGAAGGAGGACTGATAGCCGGCATCTTGCCGTTGATCAGTGCAGATTTGGGCGTAACTCTGGGAGAGGCGGGACAGCTCGTGCTGTTCTACTCTCTGGCCTACGCCTTCGGCCCGCCCTTGCTGGCTCTGCTTTTGGGCGGTGTCGGCCGACGGAGGATCCTCGCCATCTCGGAGTTCGGCCTCGCGATCTGCGCCCTGCTGATCGTGCTCATGCCGTTTTTCGAAGGACTTGTTGTTCTTCGGACGATCCTTGCAGTTGTAGCTGGCACCTATACTGGCACCGCGATGGCGACGGCGGCCATGCTGGCGCCGCACGGGCAGCGTGGCCGCTATATGCAGGTGATCAGCATGGGGCAGGCGATTGCTTCCCTTGTCGGCGTGCCGCTCGGAGCATGGCTGGCGGCCCGGTTCGGCTGGCGCATCGAATACATTGCTCTGGCCATCATGGCCGCGCTCGCCTCCCTGGCGCTCTACGTGAAATTGCCGCGCGGCATGGCGGGCGACAAGATGAGCATCGGCGAACGGGTGCAGCTGATGCGCAACCCCGCCGTCGGCACGGCGCTGCTCTCGACCCTTGCCTTCATGGTCGGGTCGGCGCCCCTGATGGTCTATATCAGCGCCCTGATGACCGCCGTCGGCGTGGGCTACGAGGCTCTGCCCTTGGTCCTCCTGAGCGGGGGCATTGGAGCGATTGCCTGCAGCGCGACGGCGGGTCGGATGTCGGACCGGTTCGGCAGCCGCCGGACTGCGTCGATCTCGGGTCTGGCGGTGATCGTGGTGATGGCCGTCTTCGTTGTACTGCCCTATCTGCCCGCCGATCTCGCCCTGACGGCACTCATGCTCACGGTTGGGGCGCAGGGATTTGTGGTGCGGACCTATTCGATCGCGGTGGCGAGCCATATGGCGCAGATCGCCCCCAGGGCGGTGCCGGTGGCGATCTCGCTGAACATGTCGGCCTTCATGATCGGCATGGCCGTCGCCGCCGCCTTGGGCGGATGGGTGCTCGATAGCTTCGGGGCCATGGCTTTGCCGCTGATTGGCGGGCCGCTCGTCGCCCTGTCGCTGCTCATCTGGCGGCGGGTGCCGGACGGGGAGCGCGAGGGGGCCGCCTGAGCTGCTATTTCGAGCGCGCCGTATAGACTCCGTCCCAGCCCGGCGCAGGCGGATCAAGCCGCATGTCCGCGAGGCGCTCGGCATAGAGTCGGTAGAGGTCGTCGACCCGCCCGGCGCCAAGCTGGCGGGCCTCGGCCAGCGCGGCCTCGGCAGCCTCGATATCGGCAGCGCGATAGGCGGTGATGAGCCGGCCGTGGGCCGCGGCGAGTTGCTGGAAGGCGGGCGTTTGCGCAGAGGCGGCGTCGCCGAGCAGCGTGTGCACGGGCACCGGCTCGGCCCGCCCGACCACGCGCACCAGATCAACTTCGAGAAAGGCGAGGTCCGGCGTCTCGGCGCGCGTGGCCTCTGTGACCAGAATGGCGACGCCATAGGCCTTGGTCAGCCCTTCGACGCGCGACGCCAGATTGACGCTGTCCCCGATGGCCGAATAGCTGAAGCGCTGCGCCGATCCCAGATTGCCGACGCAGCTGGGGCCGGTGTTCAGCCCGATGCCGATCTTCAGGCTCGACCCGCGCTGGCGGTTGAGGGCATCGAGCGAGGCCAGCATCTCCAGCGCCGCAAGGCAGGCCTTGCGCGGATGGTCGGCAATGTCGAGTGGGGCGTTCCAGAACGCCATGATGGCATCGCCCATATACTTGTCGATCGTGGCATCGCTGCGCAGCAGGACATCGGTCATCGGGGTCAGGAAGCTGTTGAGCAGTTCGGTCAATTCCGTGGGCTGCAGCTTTTCCGACAGGCCGGTAAACCCGCGTATATCTGAGAACAGGATCGTCAGGTCGCGCAGGTCGCCGCCCAGCTTGAGGGCGCCCGGATTGTCGCCCAGGCGCTCGACCAGTTGCGGCGAGAGGTAGCGGCCGAAGGCGCCGCGCACGAACTGCTGCTCGCGATCGGTGAGCAGCAGGAGGAGGGGCATGGTGACGACAAACACCAGTGCCACCGCCGCGCCGGGCAACAGCGGGTCGAACAGCAGGCGGAACTGGCTGAAGCCGACCCAGGAGAGCGCAATGGCAAGCCCGAGGAGCAGGATGGCGGCAATGGCACTGCGGACAGCCGCCCCCCGTTGCGCCACGGCGACGAGTACCAGACCGAGGAAGATGGCAGCAAAGATCTCGGCACCACGGGCCCAGTCGGGGCGGGACAGGAAGGTCTCGCCCATCACCTGGTCGATGAGTTCGGCATGCACGCGGACGCCGGGCAAAGCCGCATCGGTCGGGGTGGCGACGAGATCGCGGAGGCCTACGGCGCTGGTGCCGATCAGGATGAGGTGGCCGGCGACCTTTTCGGCGAAGGCAGCGCTGCGCGCCTCGTCGAGCAGGGCGGCCGCCGGGATGGTGGTCAGCGACGGCAGGCCGGAGAAATAGAGCCAGAACTCGCCGTTCGGGCCGGTCGGCACTTCCATGGCGCCCACGCGGAGCGCTGCCATAGCCGGCCCGCCGGCGGGGATTTCGCCGCTGGCGTCGGTCGAGCGGATGGTGAAGGAGCGGGCGTCCTGCGCCACGCGGAGCGCCTCGATGCCAAGGCTAGGATAGAGTCGCCCCTGCGCGGCGGCCACCAGCGGCAGTTTTCGGACAATTCCGTCGGTTTCCGGAAAGAATGAGAAAAAGCCGGTGCCCTGGGCGGCCGCGTCGATGCCGGCGAGATTGGCCGCGCCGCCGCTATGCACCGAAAGATAGCTTAAAGGATCGCTGCCGCCGTAGGAAAAACCGGCCTTGGGCAGCGGCAGCGGGGCGCGCGTTTCGTCGGAGATGACGATGCCTGAAACCACGTAATTGCGGCCGATTGCGGTGGCGAAGGCTTCGTCATTGTCGAGCGTGGCGCCGGACGGAATCTCGACCTGCGCGCCGGCGATGCGCAACTGCTCGGCGACGCGCGTCAGCGAGGTCCGGTCGGGCTCGGGAAAGACAATATCGAAGGCGATGCTGGCGGCACCCATCTGCCCCAGCCGATCAACCATCGCTGCGACCAGCGTGCGCGACCAGGGCCATTGCCCGAGCTCGGCGATCGAGGCTTCGTCGATATCGACAATGGTCACCGGCGCCCCGGTTTCGGCGCGCGGCTGGATGCGCTGATAGGCGTCAAAGACCAGCGGGCTCAATCGATCCAGCGGGGTGAGCCCATTACCCGCTAGCCCCACGACACCAGCGAGCGCCACGAGCCCAAACAGCCAGACCAGCAGCGATTTCCGTCGTGCAGCGCGGGAACGGTGCGTCCTCGGCTGGGACTGGGGGCGGGCGGACAAAGAAGGGCTATTGGCCGTAGGGGACGTTTTCAGAGGCAAAGATACCAGTGGCGGTGATGATATCGCCACCCACAGTAGTGTCGACAATATTGAAGTTGCCGATCACGCCATCGGCGATCTCATTGCCGTCGTTTATAAAGGCGCCGGTCACACCAAGATGGTCTGCTCCAGTCGTCATGCCGATTGAAGCGAAGTAACCGCCTTCCATCGACTGGCGGTCGATGTCGGTCGATGCCTGCACGAGGTAGTTCGAGGAACCGAAATCCAGATGAAAGGTACCGTCTTCGTCGCCGAAGTTCCAGGTCATATTGAAAGTGCCGACGCCCTCGACGAGATCGGACGCATTCGGAGCGGCGGACTCTAGGACCTGAACGAAGCCGCGGGCTGAGCCCGAGTAGGAGGCAGTTGCGGTTGGGGGAGCCATGTAGAGGCTCTCGTACTGCTCGGGAGTGATGATGTCGCCAGCGATCCAGTATCCATTCAGGTCGATAGCAAGCACGCCTGAATCGGGCACTTCGTAATCGAAAGCCGACGTCCAATAGCCCCACTCAAAGCAATCGCAGTTGGTGGCGACGGGCTCAAGTTCGTCATTGCCGTCATAAAGAGTGGCATGGCTCCGAGTGACAACAGTAAAAACATCGTCGGCGCTATAGGTTGGCTGGTCGTCGACATAGATGGAGAAATTCTCGGAGCCAGGATAGGTGCCGGTTAGCAGCGTAGCCTTCCCTTCCTCGAAGGTGACTGAGGTCGAGCCGGAGTCTGTCAGGCCGGAGACGAACTTGGCACCGACCACATTGCCTCTGTTGCCGAATTGCACCCGCGTATCGCCGTTGAAGTCGTAGAGCGGTGCCGCAAGGTAGCCGGCCGGGAGTGACTCGGACCCAAACATACCCGCGCTGAAGCCCCTCATCGTCTTGGCCACCTTGTTTAGATTCTGCGCCACCTGATTGATATCGTTGGGGTTCGGCGTCGCCAGGTCGATCGCGTCGAGATCGGGGGGCGGGATGTCCTGCGGCGGGGTGGTGTCGGAATTGTTCTCGGTGACGCCGCTCTCTTCGACATCGTCATCGGAGGGCTGCTGCGAGTTGCCGCCATTGGCGCCTGGTCGACCGGCCAGGGCCTGCTGGATGATGTTGGCCGAGCCCGGCGGCGTCTTGATCACGCTCGGCTGGCCGTTGGGGCCGATGATGATGGAATAACCGGCCTGGAACAGGCGGTCGCCGCCACCGGGGCCGTTCAGCGTCACTTCGTTGCCGAACAGCAGGTCGATCTGCGCGATATTGCCGCCCGTGCCGGAAAAGTTGAGATCAGCCATGCCACCGCGAATGCCAACCGTCCCCACCGGCGTGTTGAGCTGCACGCCGCCCTCGGTCTTGGAGGTGCGGCCGCCGATGAAGCGGAAGACGCCGCGGCCGAGGCTGGCGGCGACCTGCGCGGTATTGGCGCTGGGGTCGTAGACGAAGCGATCGATCACCAGTGACGAATTCGGCCCGACAGTGAAGGTTGTGCCGTCGGCCAGAAGAATCTGCACGAGTCCCGCACCGTCGGTCTCGATCGTTTCGTCCTGGATGACATTGTCGCCCAGCACGATGGTGCGAATGCCGCCGCCGGGCGGAATCGACCTGGCGTTCTGGTTGACCGCCGCGGTCACGCCCGCCGTGACCGCAAGGGCCTCGGAGGGGACCAGGGGCAGGAGGGCGAGGGCGGCGAGAAGGGCGTATGTACGCATGATCGACCTCAGAACCGCTTCATCGTGGCGAGCGAGGCCGAGATGTTCTCGCTGTCGGCAAGATCGTAGTTCGACATCACCGTCCGATAGCTTGTGCTGGCCTCGATCGACCAGCCCTCCTTGATCGGAACGGACAGCCCGGCCTGGGCAAACACTTCCTCATCGGTCTGGGCTGCGTTGAGGTTGATCACCGGATCGGGCGCATCGTGGACGCGCTTGACCACCCCACCCGAAACCGTCAGCGCCCAATCCTCGCTTTCGGCGCCCAGCGGCGCATCAAAGCCCAGCACGGTGCCGATGGTCACGCCGCCCTGCCAGGCCGAGAGATAGCCGCGCTCGGTCTGCCGGCGCTCGCCGCTAAGCAAGGCGAAAAGCTTAAGGTCGGGGGTAACCTGGTGTTCGAGGCCGATCGAGCCGTCGATACTGTAGCCGTTCGAGTTGCTGGCCAGCGGCCGGGCGGTCGAGTTCAGATAGGCATTGCGGACCGCTTCGAGTTCGACGCGCAGCTCGGTGGCGTCGCCAAGCCCCTTGGTGAGGCGCACACCGGCGCCACCCGAAGCGAGGTAAGGATCGGTGCCCAGCAGCACGCCGCTGGCAAGACCGTAAAGATCGAAGCGCGCATCCTCGATCTCGTAGCGACGCAGGTCGAAAGAGGGGCCGAGCGACACCTGGATGACGCCGGTATTGAGCCGCCCCAGGTCGCGATAGACCGCGCCGTAGGCCTGCAAGGTCGCCACCATCTGGTCGCCCTGGCTCTGCAATCCTGGATGGCGCGGAAGCTGCCGGCAATGAACAGGTTCGCGTCGGGCGCGCCAAGCGATTCGTTGGTCAGCGTGAACGGGGTATTGTTCAGCATGATGCGCGGGTTCGACGGCGCGCTGTTGGCATTGGTCTGGTAGCGGGCCCCCAGTGAGATCGCGCCGCTGACGCCCGACGTCTCGCTGCGCTTTTCGATCGCCGCGATATACTCTTCGACCTTGCTGCGCACCTCAGGCGGAACATCGGGGGCGGCCAGTGCGCCGTTGAAATAAGAGAGCGCCGGCTCATAGGCGCCAAGCCGGAAATACAGCACGCCCAATTCGAGCTGCAGGCGGGGCAGGCCCGGGGCAAAGATCAACATGCGCTCGAGCGTGGACACGGCGCCTTCGAAATCGCCCACCTGGGCCGACAAGGCCGCATATTCGAACGCAATGTCGAGATTGCCGGGGTCGCTGAGCATGCTCGCCAGCAGCACCTTGCGGCGCGCTTCAAGCGCAGCGGTCGATCCCGGCTGCTGCACCGACGCCGGCTGCACAGAGGTCTGCGCGACGGCCGGAGCCGCGCCGAGTGCAAGTGCACACAGCGCTGCTGCGCCTACCTTGTTCAATGCGACGCGCGCGTCCACCACAGCCCCCGCAATAACAGCACACAATGCCACTTGCACTTTACTTGAGCTCACCCGCACCGGGTGCACAAAAGTTAACAGAATATAAACGGGAGTGGGCTGCATGCTCCAGCCATAGTCAAGTAAAAACATCCGCCGACGGCCTTTCGGCCGCGGCGGACTGCTTGCACTCGGGCAAGTGTGGCTTGAAGTCACCAATCGGGGCAGCAAGTGTTCCGCCCCGACCTATCGGCTTGCGAGACCTGACTATTCGGCTTCCGGCCGAATGTCAGCCAGCTGCGCCAGCTTGATCTGGGTGAGCAGGCTCAATTCGTCATAGACGTTCCACTCATCGACGATCCGGCCGTTCTTGTAGTGGTAATGGGTCATGCCCATGACCTGCACGCGCTTGCCGGTGGGGTGCTCGCCCAGGCTCTGCAGGATGCCATAGCCCAGGTGATGTCCTTCGATGACCCAGCGGACCGCGACCTTGGTGCCGCCTTCTTCACTGGGGGTCGAGCAGATATATTGCGGCGAATAGGCGGCGTCCGGAAGCGAGCCGATCAGACCCAGGTGCTGGTGGGTGACGGCGGCGACGCCGTAGAGCTCCTTCATCATCGGCCCGTGATACTGCACGGTCGGGGCATAGACGTCCTTGATCTTGCCGAACATGCGCTTGTTGAACACCTCGTGCAGCCAGCGCAGCGCTTCTGCTTCCAGCTCGGTATTGGCCAGCGAAGTGTCGGCCTCGGCCTCGGGCGGATACTGGCCGAGCAGGCGACGGTTTTCGCCGATATCCAGACCCGTCTGTCCGCGATCGAGGGCGGATTTGGCAAAACGGGTGGCAAAGGCGTCGAGGTCGAGGCCGAGCTGGCTGATGATGGCTGCCGTGTCGGCCACCACCCACTCGCGATAAATCTTGTTCCGGATGATCATGCAGTCGGCAATGGTGCGCGACACGAATGGCCGACCCGTCGGCTGGCCGAGATGGCCGAACTGGGTGTGGCGGCCCGAGCCGGTCACCAGATGCGAGGTGTAAAAGCCGTCCTTGTCATTGCCGTTCCAGACCACCTGGGTGGCCATGCCGCGCCGTTCGGGGAACGAGACCAGACGCTGGATGGTGTCGCGGACGATGTCCTCGCGATTGTAGATCGTACCCATGGTGCCGTAGAGCACGCAGTTATGCGTGTAGTGGGTGTAGATCAGCCCAATGTCGCGCTCGTCCCAGATCTTGTGGGTGCAGCGCACGATGTAGTCGACAATATCGGTGTAGACATCATCGAACCCTTCCATCGCCTGGCTGCGCGGCCGGTCGGTCGGCGCCAGTTCGGGATAGTCGCGACGCTCCACCTGCAGGACGTTCTCCTTGGGGGCATCGACCCGGGAAAGGCGGGCGGTCTTGGTGCTCTTGTCGTCGTCGCTCATGAGAACTCCTTGGAAAGTCGGATGTCGTTTGATGTCTGGGTGAGCCAGGTGCGGAGCAGGCGCGCCACCGCGTCGGGCTGGTCCAGTGTGAGGTAGTGCCCGGCCCGCGGCACGATGGCGAGCGTGGCGCCTTCAATGGCGTCGGCGATTTCCTGGCTGAGGTCGGGCGGGCAGACGCCGTCCTCGGCGCCGCAGGCGACCAGGACCGGCATGCCCAGCTGTGCGAGGCGAGGGCGGCTGTCGACCCGGTGGATGGCCATCTCGATCTGGTCGCGGAAGGCGTCCATCGGCGTGTCGCTGGCCATGGCGTGCAGCAGCGCCCGCAGGCTGGCGTCGTGCCGCCGATGTTCGGGGACAGAGACGTCCCAGACGGCGTCGATATAGCTTGCTTGCCCGAGGCGCTCGGCGACGGGCAGCGTGGCGCGGCGGGCGGCGGCCTTGTCGTCGGGCAGGTCGCGGGCATTGCAGCCCAGCAGGGCGAGGCGGTCGACCCGCTCGGGCGCTTGCGCCACGACTTCCAGCGCAATGATCGAGCCGAGCGAAAAGCCGACGAGCGAGAAGCGCTCGGGCGCCTGGGCAAGGATGCGCGCCGCCATCGCGCTGGCGGTGGTGGCGCCCGCCATGCGCATCCAGGGCGCCGTGACCCCGAGGCGGTCGAGCACCGGGGCAAAGACCCGGTCGTCGGCGAGCGTGCCAGGCAGCATCAGCAAAGGGGCGAAAGCGTCGACCATCGGCAGAGCCTAAACCCAGCCGCCGCGCCGGGCACGCAAATCCGTGTCGAGCGGTGAACGACCGGTCAGTCGCGCGGCGGTGAGGCTGGTGTCTCGCATCTGCTTTCCGGGTGGCCGCTGGCGTTGATCCACGATGCGGCCGAGGCTGAAACGCCTCTCTGAAGAAAACACTGGCAAAAACTGCATACGTATGCAAGAGCTTTGTTGCACGCTGCGCAAGCGGCGCGTGTCATCCCGTTTTCCTCGCCCGCACCCCCAGTTCCGGAGGCTGTTCCCGCATGTCCAACTCCACCTTCGCGCCCTCGGGCATCAGCTTTGTCAAGGCGCCGTCCCGCAACCAGGTCAGCGACAATGCGCCGGTGGAAACGCTGGTCGCCGAGATCATCGCCGCCGTTCGCACCCGCGGCGATGCGGCTGTCCGCGAGTTCTCGAGCCGGTTCGACAAGTCCGACATCGAGGTCTTCGAAGTCACTGCCGCCGAGCGCGAGGCCGCGCTGGCCGAACTTGCGCCGCAGACCCGGGCCGACACCGAGTTCGCCATCGCCAACGTGCGCCGCTTTGCAGAGGCGCAGCTAGCCACCATGCTGCCGCTCGAGATCGAGACCCTGCCGGGGGTGCACCTGGGGCACCGGGTGATCCCGATCGAGCGGGTGGGCTGCTACGTGCCGGGCGGGCGTTATCCGCTGCTGTCGGCGCCGATCATGACCATTGTACCGGCCAAGGTCGCCGGGGTGGATGAAGTCGTCGCCTGCCTGCCGCCCAATGCGCATCGCGCCATGATCGCCGGCTGCCATCTGTCGGGCGCCGATCGCATCTTCAAGATCGGCGGCGCCCAGGCGATTGCGGCGATGGCCTATGGCACCGAGAGCGTGCCGGCCGTCAACAAGATCGTCGGCCCGGGCAATGCCTTCGTCAACGAAGCCAAGCGCCAGGTCTTTGGTCCGGTGGGCATCGACCAGCTCGCCGGCCCCTCTGAGATCTTCGTGATCGCCGACCATACCGGCGACGCCGAAATGATCGCCACCGACCTGCTGGCACAGGCCGAGCACGATGTGCGCACCCGCGTCGGGCTGATCACCACCGACCGCGCGCTGGCGGAAGCCACGCTGCGGCAGGTCGAGGCCCAGCTCGCGACGCTCTCGACCGCCAATGTCGCCGGTACCGCCTGGCAGGACTATGGCGAGATCGTCGTCTGCGACAGCGAGGCGACGCTGATCGCCTATTCCGACCACGTTGCCGCCGAGCATCTGCAAGTGCATACGCTCGATCCGCACGGCATGGCCAAAAAGCTGCGCAATTACGGCTCGCTGTTCATCGGCGAACTGGCCAGCGTGGTCTATTCCGACAAGTGCGTGGGCACCAACCACACGCTGCCCACCATGGGCGCAGGTCGCTATACGGGCGGCCTCTGGGTCGGCGCCTATGTCAAGATCGCCACGCATCAGTGGCTCGACGAACGCGGCGTCCACGCCGTCGCCCCGCCGGCGGCGCGCCAGAGCGCCAGCGAAACCCTCGAAGGCCACCGCCGCGCCGCCCAGCTGCGGCTGGATCGGCTTCAGGCGAAAGTCTGAGACGTCTTGGTGTGATGGGGAGAATGGCGCCATACGGTTCTCCCCATCCGGTGTCATTCCTGCGATGCGGGGATCGGTGCCACGCCCTAGTGGTTCGACAGGCTCACCATGAGGGCTACGGAGAGCTTGCGGTCGTTGTGTCGCCTACGGACCATCTGAGGACCTTATGGGGCAGGCCAATACTCCGGCCAGCCCGAGAGCCTCCGGTTGATGAAAGCGACCGACGGCGGAGCAGAGCCCGTCGATAGGTCGTGCGCCGGGAGCCAGAACGCGCCTCCCGGCTGGAGCTCGGCTCCGCCGTCGTGACCGGGGTTTTAGGCGTTCACCGGGAATGTCCGGGGCGTTTTGCGGACTGCCCCACCGCCGCAGGGTCCCTGTCTCGACCAGACCACGCTCTTCGCGCTTCTCCAGTCGGACCCCTTGGGACGAGCGCAACAGAAGCCCGTCCGCGGCAGCAAATTAAGGCTGCGGTGTACCTAGGACCGCAAGACCTTCCCGGCTTGGCCTGGAGCGCGTCGACACGTTCCCCACCCAGCCTCGCTGCTCCAATCACTCGTCATGATCTCGCTTTCGGAGCGGCGAAGGGGGGAGTCTAATCTGCGCGGAAAGAGCGGGGATAAGTTCTGACGACCCGCTGAATGGGCTGCGGGTGGGGTGAATGGTGGATGACGCGGGAATGAACGGAGTTTTTGGGGGTCTCCGCGCGTGGTGAGGGCGAGACGGTGCCAGCCACAGACACGGGCGCGGTGGAGAAATGGGTCCTCGCGTCGGGCCGCGAGGATGACGGTGGGAGAGGAGGCAATGGGCCACGAAAGCCGAAAGGGGAACTGAGGAGGTGCCTCCAACCGGCTAAGCCGTGGGTGTCCGCGTGGGGGGCTATTTGATCTCGTCGGCTTCCAGCCAGGCGGCGCGGAGTTTTTCGATGGTAAAGCCGGGGGCACGGGCGGCGCGGAGGATGGGTTGTTCCTTGCGCAGCACGATGTCGATGGCGGCCGGCATCTTTTCGATATGGGCGGCGGGAATGACCACGGCGCCGTGGCGGTCGGCGTGGATCAGGTCGTTGGGTTTGACCTGCATGCCGAAAACGGTGACCGGAATGTCGATATCGGTGACATGCACGAAGGCATGGCTGGGGCCGACCGACCCGGCGATCACCTGATAACCCGGATCGAGCATGCCAAGGTCGCGCAGCACGCCATTGGTCAGCGTGCCGGCAATGCCCAGGCCCTTGTGCTGGGCCACCTGCATCTCGCCCCAGAAGCCGCCGATGCAATGGGGCCAGTCGGTGTCTTCGATGACCACGACATTGGGGCCGGCGCCACTGGCGGCATACTCGTAATAGGCCATGCGCAGGGCCCGCACTTCGGCGGCCGGCTTCTGGGCCGGCGAGCCGGCGCGGATGCGCGCCGTGCGGGCAAAGCCGACAATGGGGGGCAGGGCGACATCGGCGCAGACGACGGGAGACTTGGAAAAACCTTCCGCCGTGCGACCGCCCATCACGTGCTCGAGCGCGTTGCAGATGGTGGGCGTGTCGTTGCGACGGAGCAGGGCGAGGGTTTCGGGCGTGATCATGGGGAAGCCTTCGGGTTTGGTGCCACGCCCTCGTGGTTCGACAGGCTCACCATGAGGGCTGTTGAGAGGCCTGTGAGGACCTCATGGTGAGCTTGTCGAACCACGAGGTCCGGGACGTCAGTTCAGTTTCAAACGGTCGCTGACGAGGGCGGCGCCCTCGGCGAGTGAAGCCAGCTTCATCCAGACGATGCCGGCATCGACTGCGCCGAACCCGGCAAAGGTCGAAAAACCGCAATCGGTGCCGGCAATCACCCGGTCGGCCCCGACGATATCGACGTAGTGCATCAGCCGTTCAGCGATCAGTTCGGGGTGTTCGACAAAGTTGGTGGTGGAGTCGATCAGTCCGGGGATCAGCACATAGTCGTCGGGAATCACGACGTCATGCCAGTCGATCCACTCATGCGCATGGCGCGGATTGGCGCCTTCGAACAGCAGGGCGCGCGGCTTGGCCGTCAGCAGGGTGGGCAGCACCTTGGCGAGCGCAATGTCGCAATTGTGCGGGCCTTCGTAATTGCCCCAGCAGACATGCATGCGGACCTTGTCGCCCGGGATGTTGCGCAGCGCGTGGTTGAGCACTTCCACGTGTCGGCCCGCGGCCTTGACGAAGCCGGCGTCGTCGAGGTCCTTGTACATCATGTGCCGCCCCAGCCCCAGGTCAGGACTGTCGAGTTGCAGCACAAAGCCGGCAGCGACGATGCCTTCATATTCGAGGCGCATGCCCTCGGCGACGGCTTCGAGATAGTCGTCCTGCGTGGCGTAGAACTCGTTGGGCTGGAAGAGCGCGATGACGCCCGGCGTTGCCGAGTTCATGAAGCCCTGGGCGTAGGCATGCGTGTCCAGGGCGGCCTGGAAGTTGGCCACATCGTCGTGCAGCGGCTGCAAGGTCTTGACGGTGATCTCGCCGACGCATTTGGGGCGCTTGTAGCTGGGGGTGCCGCCCGAGCGCGCCTGGCGCTCGAGAAAGCTCGGCACCAGTTCGAGGTCGCGCGGCGGCTGCCGGGCGCTGTCACCGGCAAAGCCGGTGAGCCGGTCCTTGATATAGGTGGCGTAGCTGATCTTGCTCATCTCGCCATCGGACGGCAGGTCAACGCCCGCCGCCTTCTGCCTGCCGACAATGTCGTCGACGGCGGCGGCGATGATCTGGTTGAACCCCGCCTCCTCCACCGGCACGCCGCCCTCGCGGGCAAACACCAGGTCCGCTACCTGCTTGGAGCGCGGCAGCGAACCGACATGGGTGGTCCGGATGCGGCCCATTATTCGGCCGCCACGCGGTTCTCGGCAAAGACCGGGGCCGCCGGGCTCGCTGCGCCACGCACCACGAAAGCCAGGACATCAGCCGAGGTCGGGTTGCGGAAGCCGTGCATCAGGCCGACGGGGACCGTGAGCGTGTCGCCGGCGCCCATGATCAGCTTGCCCTCAGCCCAGGTGACTTCGAGCGTGCCCGACTGCACGAAAATGACTTCCTGCTCGGCGCGCGCATGCGCCGGGATGGTCGCCCCGGTTTCGAGACGGAGCCGACGCAGAGTGAAGTCGTGCTTCCAGTGGCCCGAGATCGGACCGGCCGGGATGCCGTCGGCACCGTCGACATCGCCAATCACCGCGGCTTCCTCGGCGCCCGGACCGGCCAGCGGCGAGTGCGGACTGGCCTGGATGGCGCTGCCCTTGATGGCATATTTGGCCAGCTCGGCAAGCGGCGGCGTCGCCAGTTCCTTGAGCTTTTCGGCCGTCGGCGGCTGCTCAAGCTCGGCGCCCTCGGGCACGGTCTCGCCCAGCGTGGTGTCGATCAGCTTGCCGCCCTTGAGCAGCTTGAGGCCGTAGTCGGCGGCCATCTGGAACACCGAGGGGGCCCAGACCACCTTGCCCGGATCGTCATGACCGAGCACGACATAGAGAAAGCCGGTGCCCTCGTCGCGCTTTTCGAAGCCGCGGAACATGTGGGTGGGCACGGTGGCGACGTCGCCCGGCTCGACGTCGAGATAGCCTTCGTCCTTGTTGGCACCAAACAGGAAGCGCCACTTGCCGGTATGGACCACGAAGGTCTCGGCGGTCAGGTGGCTGTGCTGGGAATTGGTGCAGCCGAAGGGCTGGCGCGCCGCGCCGACGTTAAAGCCGTGCGCCTCGGGAATATGCACCACCTGGGCCGGGTTTTCGGAAACGCCCGGCCCGATAATGGTGAAGTTTTCCTTGCGGTCCGAACCGGGGGTGCGCGCGTCGATGAAGGCGTTGCGCAGGCCCTTGAGGTCGGCATAGCGGACGAGGCGCTTTTCCATCGCCTCCTGGGTCCATCGCGTCATGGGAAAGTCCTTTCGATCAGAGCTTGGAAGATTATTGCGTGGGCGGGCGCATTCGTATGCATAGCGCGCGCCATCCGTTTCGCGATCACGAGCGGCCTCCCGGGCGGTAGAGGCGCCGGCCGTCGACATCGACGATGCCGCTCCTGGGAAGGCGGGCCGAACTGCGGACGACGAACTCGCCGGCGATCACCTTGTGCATGGCCTCGATCTCGCCCGAGGCGATCTGGTCCATCAGGATATCGACCGTGGCTTCGACCATGCCCTGGATCGGCTGGGTCACCGAGGTGATGCCGTAGGAGGGCCAGCGGGCCGGGCCGACATCGTCATAGCCCACGATGGAGAGGTCCTTGGGGATCGAAAGGCCGAACTCGTAGCGCGCCACGTCCATGACCGCGACCGCCATGTGGTCGTTTGCGACAAAGATGGCTTCGGGGCGCGGGGAGAGCGACAAGAGTTCGCGCGCCGCCGCCTCGGCATCGGCGCGATTGTAATTGCCGGTGCGGATCTCGATCTCGCCAAAGCCATGCGAGGCCAGGGCCTCGCGATAGCCGCTGAGACGGTCGCGATTGGTCGAGGAGTTTTCGAGCCCGGCAATGTAGCCGAAGCTCTTGTGCCCGCCGGCCACCAGGAACTCGCCGACCATGCGGCCGCCCTCGCGATTGCGGGTGGTGACCGAGGACGCAGATTCCCGCTCGGTGGTGCGGTTGAACAGCACCACCGGAATGCCCGCCACCGTGCATTCGTCCGACAGTTCCGACGAGAGCGAAGTGGAGGCGAGGATAATGCCGTCGACCCGGTACTGCATGAGCTGATCAAAGACCGGGTCGCTGTCGCGATCCATAAAGCCGGTGAACAGCAGCAGGTGGTAGTTTTCGGCCGCGAGGCGCCGACCCAGCTCTTCGAGCACGTCGGGGTAGAACAGGTTTTCCAGATAGGCCATCACCACTGCGATGATGCGCGAGCGGTTGGTGATCAGCGAGCGGGCGATCGCATTGGGGCGGTAGCCCAGCGTCTTGGCAGCTGCCAGCACCTTGGCGCGGGTCTTGGGAGAGATCGAGGCGCCGGGGGTGAAGGTGCGGGACACCGCCGACTGGCTGACGCCCGCCAGTTCGGCCACCTGCGAGGAGGTGACGGGGGCCTTCTTGGTTATTCCGCCGTCCATCCGCCATCCACCATCAGTGAGGAGCCGGTGATCATTGCGGCTGCATCGGACGCCAGAAACACCACCGGGCCCATGATGTCCTCGACCCGACCGAGCCGGCCGAGCTTGATCTTGGACAGGACCCAGGTGCGGAATTCGGGTTCGGCGAGGGTCCGCGCGGTCATTTCGGTTTCGATGAAGGTAGGGCAGATCGTGTTGACCCGGATGTTATGCGCTCCCAGCTCGATCGCCATGGCCTTGCTCAGGCCTTCCACTGCAAACTTGCTGGCCGAGTAGACGGCGCGGCGCGGGCCGCCGACATGGCCCATCTGAGAGGAGATGTGGATGATCGAGCCGGGACGACCGGTGGCCACCAGCCGGGCCGCGACGGCCTGGGAGACAAACAGGGTCGACTTGAGGTTGAGGTCGAGCACGGCCTGGTAGTTCGCCTCGGTGATCTCGAAGAACCCCGAATGCCGCGCTCCGCCGGCCGAGTTGACGAGGATGTCAAACGGTTCGGCAGCAGCCACCAACTCAGTGACCGCCGCCGTTTCCGTGACATCAAGGGTCGCGCCCGTGGCATGCAGGCCCGCCGCCCGCAGCGCGGCGACGGCCTGGGCCACATCGCTCGCCGTGCGCGACACGATGGTGACCTCGGCGCCGGCCTCTGCGAGGGCGACGGCCGCGCCCAGGCCGATGCCGCGCGTGCCGCCGGTGACCAATGCGCGCTTGCCATCGAGCCGGAAGCTGGGCGGGCGCGGCAGGTCCATGCTGGTCTACTCGGCCGCGGCGCGGGGCGCGGCCGCGCTGGCATAGGGGATGTTGCGCCCGCCATAGCGGCGCACCCGGATGTTGCCCTGTTCGGCATGGCCGACAAAGCCCTCGAGCATGGAAAGGCGCGAGGCATATTCGCCGATCGTTGCGGAGGCCTCGTCGGTGGATACCACCTGCCAGGTGCAGGTCTTGAGGAACTTGCCCACCCACAGCCCGCCGGTATAGCGCGCCGCCTTCATGGTGGGCAGCGTGTGGTTGGTGCCGATCACCTTGTCGCCATAGGCCACATTGGTGCGCGGCCCAAGGAACAGCGCGCCGTAATTGGTGAGCGTGTCGCGGAACCACAGGTCGCGATCGGTCATCACCTGCACGTGCTCGGAAGCAATACGGTCGGCGACCGTGATCATTTCCTCGTAGCTGTCGCAAACGATGACTTCGCCGAAATCTTCCCAGGCCTTGCGGGCGGTCTCGCCGGTGGGGAGGATGGCGAGCAGGCGCTCGACTTCGGCCATGGTGTCGCGTGCCAGCTTGATCGAGGTGGTCAGCAAGATCGCCGGGGAGGTGGGGCCGTGCTCGGCCTGGCCGAGCAGATCGGTGGCGCAGAGCTCGCCGTCGACGGTGTCGTCGGCGATCACCAGGGTTTCGGTCGGGCCGGCGAAGAGGTCGATGCCGACCTTGCCGTAGAGCTGCCGCTTGGCTTCGGCGACATAAGCATTGCCCGGGCCGACCAGCATGTCGACCGGCTGGATCGACTGCGTGCCGATGGCCATGGCGCCGATCGCCTGCACGCCGCCCAGCACATAGATCTCGTCGGCGCCCGCCATGTGCTGGGCAGCGACGATGGCGGGTGCGGCAACGCCGTTGAAGGGCGGCGCACAGGTGATGACGCGGCCACAGCCGGCGACCTTGGCGGTCAGCACCGACATGTGCGCGGAGGCCAGCAGCGGATACTTGCCGCCTGGCACGTAGCAGCCGACCGCCGCAATCGGCACATGCTTGTGGCCGAGCGTGACGCCGGGAAGGGTCTCGATGGCGAGCTCCTTCATGGTGTCCTTCTGCGCCTTGGCGAAGTTGCGCACCTGCGTCTGGGCGAAGGCGATGTCGGAGAGGTCCTGGTCCGAGAGCTGGGCCATGCAGGCGTCGATCTCGGCCTGGCTCAGGCGGAAGTCGGGACGGTCCCAGCCATCGAACTTGCGGCTGAGTTCGCGCACGGCGTCATCGCCGCGTTTTTCGATGTCGCCCAGGATGGTTTCGACCGTGGCGCGGACCTGTCGGTTGGCCTCGGCGCGCTCCTCGAAGGTCTTGCTCTGCTTCAGCCACTGCGCCACGTCTCGCCCCTGTATCGTCTTTCTTGAATCGTTGGTCAGAGCTTTGCATACGTATGCAAGGATGTAAAGTCGCTTCGCCTGTCATCCCGCCGGCGGGTGCTGCGCCGAGTGGTCGGTGGCGCGTTCGAAGGCGTTGCCGACCGCGCAGAGGCCGGCCTCGTCGCCGTGCCGGCCGACCAGCTGCAGCCCGAGCGGCAGGCCGTTCTTGAACCCGGCAGGGACGGCGAGCACCGGGTTGCCGGTGAGGTTGAACGGAAAGGTGCGCATATGCGTCCAGACCGAGGTTTCCCCGTCGAAGGCGGAAAAGGGTAGGGCCGGCGTCAGCGTGTTGGCGGTGAGCAGCGTGTCGAACGTGCCGAACACCTCAGCCTGCAGCCGGGCGGACAATTCGGCAGCGGCGCGGCGGGCCAGCGCAACATCGTCGGCGTCGAGGGCCAAGCCGGTCAGCCGGTTCTGCATGGCCAGTCGCCCGTAGAGTTCGGGTCGGGTGCGCAGATGTTCGGCATGGATGGCCAGAGCCTCGGCTTGCAGGATGATCGCCCCGGCAGCTTCGAACTGCGCATAGTCGGGCAGGGTAACTTCCTCGATACGCGCGCCCAGCAGCGAGAGCGCCGAGGCGGCGTCGTCGAGGGCGGCGATGACGGCGGGATCGGCCTCGGGGTCAGTGGCGAACCAATCGCGCGAATAGGCAATGCGGCGCCCGGAAACATTGTCATCGAGCCGCGACGCTGCCGCGGCCTCCGGCACGATGGCATCCAGCGTCAGGGCGGCCTCAGCCACCGACGCGCTGATCGGACCGACATGGTCCAGGCTGGGCGAAAGTGGGAACACGCCGGCGCGCGAAATGCGCTCGTAGGTGGGCTTGAGGCCGACGACGCCGCAATAGGAGGACGGGCTGCGGATCGAGCCGCCGGTATCGGTGCCGATGCTGGTGCGGAGCAGGCCGCCGGCCACCGCGGCCGCCGATCCGGACGACGATCCGCCCGTGATGTGGTCGGTGTCCCAGGGATTGCGGGCGGCGGGGAAGGGCAGGTCAAAGCTCGGACCCACCAGCGCGAACTCATAGGTCATGAGCTTGCCCAGGAGCACGGCGCCCGCCGCGCGCAGGCGCAGGGCGACGGCCGCATCCTCGGTCGGAACATGCGTCTCAAACAGACGCGAGCCGGAGGTGGTGCGAATGCCGGCCGTGTCGATCAGATCCTTGAGGCCGATGGGAATGCCATGCAGCGGGCCGCGATCGTTTCCCTCGGCCAGTTCCTGATCGGCGCGTGCCGCGTCGCCGCGCGCCCGGTCGGCTGTGACGGTGACAAAGGCATGAAGGCCGGGGTCGCGTTCGCCGATGCGGTCGAGATGCGCTTGAGTGAGTGCGACCGAGGTCAGCGTGCCATCGCGCAGCTGCTGCCCGGCCGCCGGGATGGAAAGATCGGCGGGGTTCATCGGCCGAGGCCTGCCGAAACGAGCAGCGCCACGCAGCCCTTGAGCCAGGTGGCGCCAGCCAGGACCGGTTGCGCCTGAGCTGCCGGCAACACGATGCCGCGCACCTTGGCGGCGTCGGTCAGGCTGGTAAGGGTGGGCGACGTGCTCATCAGGCCAGAAGGCGCTGGCCGGTGGACCGGTCGAACAGATGGCAGGCAGAGGCCGCAATATTGGCGCGCACGACGTCGCCGATTTCGGCCCGGTAGTCCTTGGTGGTCTTGATCGAGACCAGTTCGCCGCCGACCCGCATCGAGATCATCGTCGCTTCGCCCAGCAGTTCGACCGAGTAGATCGGCGCTTCGATGGCGCCGCTCTCGCCTGCCAGGGTCGCATCCTCGGCGCGAAAGCCCAGGGTGATGGGGCCGCTGGCCTTCTGGCTGAGCCCGGTGACGCGAATGCCGTCGCCGGTAAAGGTGCCCTCTGCGATGCTGCCCTGCACCAGGTTCATGGCCGGCGAACCGATGAAACCGGCAACGAAGGTATTGGCCGGGCGATCGTAGATTTCCATCGGCGTGCCCACCTGCTGGACCACGCCACGGCTCATCACCACGACACGGTCGGCCAGCGTCATGGCCTCGATCTGGTCATGCGTCACGTAGATGGTGGTGCGCTTGAGAGTGTGGTGCAGGTTCTTGATCTGCGCGCGGGTGGAGACGCGCAGCTTGGCGTCGAGGTTGGACAGCGGCTCGTCCATCAGGAAGGCGTTGGGTTCACGCACGATGGCGCGGGCCAGCGCCACGCGCTGGCGCTGCCCGCCCGAGAGGGCGGCCGGCCGGCGCTGCAGGAACTCGTCGAGTTCCACCATCTTGCTGGCGGCCATGACCCGCTCGTGGTGCTGGTCCTGCGGCACCTTGCGGACCTTGAGCGGGAAACGGATGTTCTCGTAGACCGACATGTTGGGGTAGAGCCCGTAGCTCTGGAACACCATCGAGATGTCGCGATCTTTCGGCTCGAGCTTGTTGACCAGCCGGTCGCCGATCCAGATCTCACCTTCGGTGATGTCCTCGAGCCCGGCGATCATGCGCATGGTCGTGGTCTTGCCGCAGCCCGATGGCCCGAGCAGCACCAGAAATTCCTGGTCGGCGATATCGAGATTGAAATTGTCGACGGCGACGAAATTGGTCCAGCGCTTGGACACGTTCTTGAGGCGGATCTGAGCCATTGCAGGTTCAGCCTTTCACTGCGCCGGCGGTCAAGCCGCTGACGATCTGACGTTGGAAAAACAGCACGAGAATAAAGAGCGGCACGGTCGCCGAAACCACGGCGGCCACCGCATACATGACATTGCCCTGTTCCTGCACCGAGCCCAGAAAGCTCGAGATCTTCGGAACCATGGTCTGGTTGTCGGCGCTCAGCAGCATCGAGGTGGTGGCAAAGTCGTTATAGGCGAGCAGGAAGCTGAACAGCCCGGTCGTCACCACGCCCGGCCACATCACCGGAATGATGACACGGCGGAAGGCCTCAAAGCGCGAGCAGCCGTCAACCATGGCGCTTTCGTCCAGATCCTTGGGGATCGAAAGGAAGAAGGAGTGCAGCATCCACAGGGTGAAGGGCTGGTTGATGGCCACGAGCACGATGATCGAGGTGGGCAGCACGCCCCAGACGTTGAGCTGGAAAAAGGGCAGCAGGTAACCCGAGACCAGCGTGATGTGCGGCATGGCGCGAAACACCAGAGCCGCGATCAGGATCCAGAAGGCATAGCGATGGCCCGAGCGGGCGAGGGCGTAGCCGCCCAGCGTACCCAGCGTCAGCGAGATCACGGTGACCGAGACGGTGACGATGGCCGTATTGCCCACGGCGCGCCAGAACTCGCGCTTGACCCAGGCACCCTCATAGCCGTCGCCGGTGAAGGCGGCGCCGGTTTCCTTGATGGTGTTGGTGCCGAAAATGGCGTTCCACCAGCTCTCGCGGGAGAAGAAGTCGACCTCGACCTTGAACGACCCCCACACCGTCCAGAAGAACGGGAAGGCGGCCAGGATCACCCAGAGGGCAAGGAAGGCGACGATGATGATGTTGAGCGGCAGGGGCCGCTTCTGGGCGACGGATTCCGACATCGTCAGACCACCTTGCGGTTGAATTCGCGCCAGGTGCGGACGAGCACCGGCATGAGGAGGATGACCACGCCGACAATGGTCAGCACCGAGGTTGCGCCGGCCGAGCCGAAGAGCTGCGCGTCGCCGGAAAGATCGTTGAAGATCATCCAGCTCAGCGATGTGGCGTTGGCCTCGGCGGAAAAACCGACAATCGGCTCGAAGACGCGGAAATTGTCCATCAGCTGCACCAGCGCCACGAACGTGGCGAGCGGCGCCAGATGGGGAATGATGACATAGCGGATGCGCTCCCAGCGCGAGGCGCCATCGATCATCGCCGATTCCAGCGTATCGCCCGGCACGGTCTGCAGGCCGGCATAGAACACCACAAAGGAGAAGGGCGCATTGGTCCACACGCCGTAAAACAGCAGCGAGGCCCAGGTGAGCGCCGGCGAGCCGCGCAGCGACAGCCGCGGGTCGTTGAAGATGTCCTGCAGCGTGGCGCCGATGATGCCCTGCGGATGGATCATCCAGTACAGGATCAGCGAGCCCACCAGCGGCGTGATGATCATGGGCAGCAGCGAGAAAAAGATCACCGGGCCCTTGATGAATTTTGGAATGGTGTTGACGGCCAGCGCGATCACAAAGCCCAGCGCCATGGCCAGCGGCGTGACCACGAAGCAGAACACCAGCGTGAACAGCAGCGCCTTGTAGAAGGGCAGATTGTAGATGCGGGTGAAGATGTCGCCCAGGCCGGTATTCTCGGCAAGGATCGTCGCGATCTCCTCGACCGCCAGGTGGCCGCGATTGAGATAGGTGCCAAAGCCGTTGAACTGGCCGAGCGGCTGTTCCTTTTCGAGCCGAAGCGTCGCCTCGGTATCGACGCGCACTTCCTTGGTACAGCCCCCGAAGGGCTGGCAGTTCTCGACTTCGACCAGCACGCGGCCGTGTTCGACGTAAAAGGACTGCACCACCACCGACACGATCGGCAGGGCGATGAACAGAACCATCGCCAGCAGCGACGGCAGGATGAAGGCGAAGAATGTCTTGTGCGGCATCAGCGCCTCCTTTTTGTGGTCCGGGCTTGGCAGGATGTTGCCGCATCGCCCCCTCTCCCGGGGCGGGAGAGCTACGGGTGAGGGGGCATGTCGCGCCACGGCGGACGGCCCCCTCACCCGGCGCTATGCGCCGACGCCTCCCCCTGAGGGGAGAAGTGAGCTTAGAGGAAGCCGCCTTCCTTGGCGGCAGTGTCGTAGGCTGCCTTCACGTCGGCAAGGGCCTGCGCGGCATCTTCGCTGCCAGCCATGAACTCGGCCAGTTCAGCCGAGAGGGCCGTGTGCAGCAGACCCATGTAGGGCTGCATCGGATAGGCCCGGGCGCCGCCCGAAGCATTGGCGATCACGCCGACCGCAGCCGGGCCGGGCGTGTAGCCAGCGACCAGCCAGGTGGCGACGGACGGGTTCTTGGCGACCATTTCGGGGCTGATGCCGTGGATCATGGCGACAAAGGACGCCTCGGCATCTTCGTCCGAGATGTTCTTAGCGATGGTGAACCCATCCCACCAGAGCGCGGCGCCCGGGATCGACTGGCCGGCAATGGTCGGCGCAGCGGCAAGAACGGTGTTCTCGACGACGCCCGGCGCAGCGCCTTCGGCATCGAGCGTGGCGCCGGCAAGCGAGCCCCACTCGTTCATCATGGCGACCTTGCCCGCTTCGTACTCGGCCTTGATGGAGTTGGCATCAAAGGTCAGGTAGTCCGGGCTCATGTAGGCGGTCATCGCCTTCATGGTCTCGAGGACCCTCAGGCCATTCTCGTTGTCGATGGCCAGTTCGGCCGAACCGGGCGCGAAGAACTCGCCGCCGGTGCCCAGATAGGCGTTGACGAACTCGGCAGCCAGATCCCAGCCGGGCTTGACGCTGGCGGCGAGCGGGGTCTCCATCAGGCCCTTGTCCTTGATGGCCTGGGCTGCAGCGAGCACGTCATCCCACGAAGTGGGGGGCTGCACGCCGGCCTGCTCGAGAATGTCCTTGCGGTAGAACAGGTGCTGGCCGTTGCCCATGAAGGCGATGGCCATGACCTTGCCGTCGATCTTGATCAGCTGGTTGGGCAGCAGCGCCTGGCCGTACTTGGCGACGAGGTCGTCGAGCGGACGGATCAGGTCCTCGTTGAGCAGCGGCACGATCGAGTTGTTGGCGACCACGGCCACGGTATATTCGGCCGGGTTGATCGAGAGCGCCGGGACCTGCAGGTTCTTGTGCTCGGCCGTGGCGTTCGCAGTCACCTTGACGGCGTCGGTCGCGCACTCTTCGGCGGTGGTGTTGATAAGGCGCAGGGCCTCGAAATCATTCGAAAGGATGCGCACCGAGCCAGCGGCAATGCCGCAATCGGCCAGGGCTGCGCCGGCGCCGAGGCAGAGCGCCGCAATGGATACGCCTGCTGCCAGAAAATGCTTCATATCGTCTCTCCTGTGATGCGACGGAGCCGGTTTTTTGCGACCCCAGACGGCTTCTCTCCCGCGCAGGAACGGCAGCCGGACCGGGCAACTCGATACAGGGTCACGGTGGCAGCCAGCCTGCGATATGGCAACGCTATGTCAATGTTGCATACGAATGCAAACGGATTCTGCATTCGTATGCATCACATCCCCAAGGTGCCTAGTTTTATGGCCTGCGCCCGAGGCGGGGCAGCCCTGAAGTGCATGCATGAGGGGGTGGGAACGACAAGGCCGACCGCCCTTGCGGACGGTCGGCAAGGCGATGCCGAAATCGGCCGCGGCGCCGGGGTCAGCCCTTGACGGCGCCGCCGGTCAGCCCGGAGATGATGTAGCGCTGCGCCAGCAGGAAGAACGCGATGGCCGGCAGGATCGAGAGGGTGAGGAAGGCCAGGATGCGCGGCCAGTCCGACCCGTACTGGCCCTGGAACTGCATGATGCCCAGCGGCCAGGTGTACTTGGCGTCCGAGTTCAGCGCGATCAGCGGCAGCAGGAAATTGTTCCAGCTGCCCACGAAGTTGAAGACCCCGACCGTGGCAATGATGGGCAGGCAGAGCGGCAGGGTGACGTACCAGTAGATGCGGATGTAGCCGCAATTGTCCATGCGCGCCGCATCGATCAGTTCCTTGGGCAACTCCTTGAAGAAGTTGTGGAACAGCAGCACCGAGAACGAGATCGAGAACGCCACCTGCACGATGATGATGCCCAGATGGCTGTCGAGCAGGCCGAGATCGCGCATCTTGATAAAGAGCGGCAGGATGGCGGTGGCCGAGGGAAACAGCAGCCCCAGCATCAGGTAGCTCATCAGGAATTTCGAGCCGAAAAAGCGGATATGCGCGAAGGCGAAGGCGGTCATCGAGGCCAGGAGGGTCGAGAGCACCACCGAGCCCACCGCGATCAGCAGCGAATTGCCCAGCGAGCGGAAATAGCTCGGGCCGGCCAGGATCTCGGCAAAGCGCACCGGGTCCCAGCTGGCCGGCAGGCCGAACGGGTTGACGCGCAACTCGCCGATCTCTTTGAAGCCGCCCAGCGCCGTGGTGTAGAACGGCACGATGACGAAGGCGGCAATCACCAGCAGGGTCGCCCACTGGATGGGCGAGACGGCCGGCTTGCGCTTGCGGACGGAGGGGCTGGCCATCAGTTCTGCTCCACGCGGAAGAGGATGCGGCGGTAGGCAAGGGCCACCAGCACGCAGGCGATAAACAGGATCACGCTGACCGCGCCGCCGAACCCCAGCTTCATGCGCAGGATGCCGAACTGGTAGAGGAAGGTCACGATGGTGTGGCTGGTGTGCGACGGCCCGCCATTGGTGAGCGGGATGATGATGTCAAACAGCTGCAGCGCGCCGGTGATGGCGAAAAACACCGAGATGACGATGGCCGAGCGGATCATGGGCAGCTTGATGTGGCGCACGATCTGCCACTTGCGCACGCCGTCCAGCCGCGCCGCCTCGATCACCTCGCCGGGGATCGACTGCAGCCCGGCAATAAAGATCATCATGTGGAAGCCAAAGTACTTCCAGGTGATGACCAGCATGATGGCCGGGATGACCCAGAACTTGTCGGCGAGGAGGAAGGGCGTTTCCACCCCCAGCGTGTCGCCGATGATCGGGAGCAAGCCGTAATTGCCGTCGTAGACGAACTTCCAGATCAGGCCGGCAGCGACTTCGGCCAGCATGAAGGGCACGAAAAAGATGGTGCGCAGCACGTTGATGCTGACGCCGCGCTCCGACAGCGCCAGCGCCGCCCACATGGCGAGCGGCAGCTGGATCAGCAGCGACACGGCGACCACGATCAGGCTGTTGCGCACGGCCGTGCCGAAATTGCGGTGCGTGAGGACGTCGTCGTAGTTGTCGAAGCCGACAAAGTCGGTGATCGGGCCGTAGCCGTTCCAGTCAAAGAACGAAAAGGTCGCCGCATCCACCATGGGCAGGACGACAAAGACAGTGAACAGGATCAGCGAGGGCGGCAGGAACACCAGCAGCGGGATCAGGCTCTTGCGATCCATGTAGCGGCGCTGTCGGGTGGTGGCCCGAAGCGGCAGGTTGGCGCCTGTGGCAGCGCTGGTCATTGCGGTTCCCCCGTCCCTGGCTGGAAAATGCGGGGGGCAGCCTCTGGCCGCCCGCCGCAGTCGTGATCAGCAGTGCTGTCGCGCGCCTTACATGGCGTCGTCGACGGCGTCCTTGACCTGCTGGGCCGCATCTTCGGCACTGATGGCGTTGGACGCCAGTTCAGCCGAGACGTCGTTGACTACACCGCCCACTGCAGGCCCGAGAGCCTGGTCGAAGAACAGCGCGTGCCAATGGGCCTTGTTGATGTTCTGCGCGACCTGCACCTTGAACGGGTTGGTCATGCCGTCGGCGGCTCCACCCACGATCGGGATGTAGAAGTTGGCGTTGGCGAACTTCTCCTGAACGGGCTTGGAATTGTACCACTCGATGAACTTGACCGCTTCGTCCGAGGCGTTGCGGCTGAACAGGTAGCCCGACAGGCCGCCCAGCGTATCGGTCGGATCACCCTTGCCACCTTCGATGGTGGGGAAGGGCAGGATGCCGAGCTGATCGTCGGGAATTCCGGCCTTGCTGGCCGAGTTGTCCTTCATGGCGCCGTAGTCCCAGTCGCCCATCAGGTGCATAGCGGCCTTGCCGTCGCCGAAGTACCCCGACGCATCGCCATAGGTCGCCGCTTCAAAGCCCTGCTGCCACGGCTCGAGGGCCGCCAGCTGCAGGAACAGTTCGCCGGCCTTGACGAATTCGGGAGCGGCAAAGCCCTCGCCTTCGCCCTTGGCGGCGGCGTTGAAGCCATCCTGGCCAGCCAGCCGGACGACCAGCTTGCTCCACCAGAAATGCGCCGGCCAACGATCCTTGGCACCCAGCGCGAGCGGGGTGATGCCGGCATCCTTGAACTTCTGGACTGCGGCAAGGAAGCCGTCCCAGGTTTCGAGGCTGGCCGGATCAACGCCGGCCTGTTCGAACAGACCCTTGTTGTACCAGAGGATGACTTCGGCCACGTCGCGGGCGATGCCGTAGATGTTGCCGTCGGGCGCGGTGAAGGCAGAGACACCCGCCGTCCCCTGGGCGTCCTTGGCTTCCTGGCTGATCACGTCGTTGATCGGCCGCAGCACGCCGGCTGCTGCCTGCTCGTAGAACACGCCGCCGCCCCACGAATGGAACACGTCGGGCGCGTCGGACGACTGCAGCAGCGTGGTCAGCTTGGCCTTGAACGCTTCGTTCTCGAGGAAGGGCAGTTCAACCTTCACGCCCGGGTTGAGGGCTTCGTATTCCTTGACCGCCTCGGTCATCAGCGCCACTTCCTCGGGAATGGACGCGATGTTGAGATATTTCACCACAGTCTGGGCCTGAGCCGGCGCAAGCGCCATCAGACCCAGCATTGCGGCAAGCGCAATTCGCTTCATGGTTTCCTCCTGTTCGTTCGGCGGCCACCGAAATCCGGTTTGCGGTTTTCCTCCCGGGCCGCAGCGGTTTGTGCAGCAGGCTGCATTCGCCACTTGCTACTTTCTACGCATCCCGTAATAAACAAGCAAGAGGCACGTACCTCAGTTTGCACTGCGTGGAGGAGGGAGCAGATGAACTTGACCGAACAGGGCTGCTTTTGGTCACAATCGGGATGCCGCAGAGGCTGACGCCGCGATCGGACTGGTATATTTCCTGCAGAGTGCGGAATAATTCGCGCCTGCTTTTCCGGAGACCCGGCCTTGGCCGTCAAGATCGCCGATCCGCTGCTGATGCGCGAAATCAACAAGTACCATGTGCTCGAAACCATTCGGGAACATGGCCAGATTTCGCGCGTCGAAATCTCGGAGCGCACCCTGCTCAGCGGCACGACGGTGTCGGCGATCACGGGCGCGCTGATCGAGGAAGGCCTGATCGCCACCACGCACAGCCAGGGCGCGGCCGAAGCGCAGCGCGGTCGGCCGCGCGTGCTGCTCAGCCTAGTTGCGGAAGCGGCCTATGTGCTGGGCATCAAGATTTCCGAAGCCATGACAACGGTCATGCTGGTCGACTTTCGCGGCGAGGTGATCGAGGAGGTGCAACTGCCGGCCCGTCTCGCCCGCCAGCCGGTGGAGGTGATCGTCGACCTGATCGAAGACGTCGCCAATGACTGCATCGCCAAGGCCGGCGTCGGCCGGGCCAAGATCCGTGGCATCGGCATCGGCGTGCCCGGCATCGTCGATCCGCGCAGCGGCAAGAGCTACGCCAGTTCGGTGTTCGGCGAGCGCGAAATCCCCATCGGCACGCTGCTGGCCGAGCGCATGGGCCTGCCGGTCAAGCTGGAAAAGCCGGCAAATCTGGTCGCCCTGGCCGAGCACTGGTTCGGCGCGGCGCGCCACGACAAGAGCTTTGCCGTCGTCGTGCTGGACCAGACCGCCAGTCTGGCGCTCTGGCTCGACGAGGACCTGCATCGCGGGGCCAGTGCGCTCGGACCGGCCTTCGGCCACATCAAGGTCGGCCATGACGGGCGGCGCTGCGAGTGCGGGCAGGAGGACTGTCTGAACGCCTATGTCGGCCTGTCGGCCGTGCGCCGGCGGGTCGAGGAAATCATGGGAGCCGAGTGGCTGAAACAGCCGGGCCATCAGGACTTGCGCGAGGCTATGGCCGAAGCGGCGGCCGCGGGCGACAACCGGGCCCGCGAGCTACTTGAGCAGCAGGCCGAACGGCTCGGGATGGCGCTGGCCCATGTCGTCAACCTGATCAACCCGGGCAAGATCATTCTGGCGCTCGATGCGCCGCACTTTGGCGAAGCGATACTGCCGACATTGACCGCCAGCGCCGCAGCGAACAGTTTCAGGGCGCATTTTGCCGCCACGCGCATCATCGCCCATGCGCTCGACGACCAGCTCTGGGCGCGCGGCGCTGCCGCGCTCATGTTGCGCGACATTTACAGCGCGCCCTGGACGACATCTTACTAGGAGGAATTTGATATGACGAAGTCGGCTTTGATTGTCTGGGGCGGTTGGGAGGGGCATACGCCCGAGCAGAGTGCCCGCTTTGTCGGCGGCCTGCTCGAGGCCAACGATTTTGCTGTCACCATCGAGCCCACCACCGAGGCCTTTGCCGACGAAGGCCTGGGCAAGTATGACCTGATCGTGCCGGCGGTGACCATGTCGCGCATCGAGCGCGAGGAACTCACCAACCTGCTGGCCGCAGTGCGCGCCGGCACTGGTCTGGCGGGCTTTCACGGCCTGATGTGCGATAGCTTCCGCAACGAGCCGGACTACCAGTTCATGACTGGCGGGCAGTGGGTCGCTCATCCAGGCAACATCATCGACTATAACGTCAACGTCACCCGGCCCGACGATCCGGTGATGGCCGGCATCGGCGATTTCGCCTACCGCTCCGAGCAGTACTACATGCATTTCGACCCCAGCGTCGACGTGCTCGCCACCACCACCTTTGCCGGCGACATCTTTGACGAGATCGACGGTGTGGTCATGCCGGTGGTGTGGAAGCGCCGCTTTGGCAAGGGCCGGGTGTTCTATTCTTCGCTCGGCCACGTGGTCGATGAATTTCAGGTACCGCAGATGCGGACCATCTTCGAGCGTGGGGCCCTCTGGGCCGCCCGTTAAGTCGTAATAGGGAGGGGAGACGATGGCCGATCTGAAGCTGCGGGGCATCAACAAGAGTTTTGGTGCCGTCAAGGTGATCCACGATGTCGATCTCGATGTCGGCGATGGCGAGTTCGTGGTGTTTGTCGGACCTTCGGGCTGTGGCAAGTCGACATTGCTGCGGATCATTTCCGGCCTGGAGGAACTCAGTGCCGGTCAGGTGGTGATCGGGGGCGATGACGTGACCGATTTCGATCCGTCCGAGCGCGGCGTCGCCATGGTGTTCCAGTCCTATGCGCTCTATCCGCATATGACGGTGGAGCAGAACCTCGGCTTTGGCCTGCGCATGGGCGGCATGCCCAAGGAAGACGTGGCGGCGCGCGTGTCGGAAGCGGCCCGCACGCTGGAACTGGCCGAATTGCTCGACCGCAAGCCGCGGCAGCTCTCGGGCGGACAACGCCAGCGTGTCGCCATCGGCCGTGCCATCGTGCGGCAGCCCAAGGCGTTTCTGTTCGACGAACCGCTCTCCAATCTGGACGCCGAATTGCGCGTGCAGATGCGCATTGAAATCGCGCGTCTGCACCAGCGGCTGGGAGCGACCATGATCTATGTGACGCACGACCAGGTGGAGGCCATGACGCTGGCCGATCGCATCGTCGTGCTGCGCGCCGGCCGCATCGAACAACAGGGCAGCCCGATCGATCTCTACGACAATCCCGACAATATTTTCGTGGCAGGTTTCATCGGCTCGCCGCGCATGAATTTTCTCGACGGGACCATCACGGCCATCAGCGGCGATGACCTGACGGTCGCCCTCACGGCCTTCGATTCCGCCGACCTGAAGGTCCGGCGCCGCGGCACCGGCGGGACGGTCGGCCAGAAGGTGAGCGTGGGCATTCGCCCCGAGCACTTTGCCGATGCCGCGCTGGGCGGCCCGACGGTGACCGCCACCGCGCAGGTTGTCGAACAGCTGGGCGGCGTGTCGTTTGTCTATGCCGTGGGCAAGGACGGCGAGACCAAGGTCACCATCCAGCAGAAGGGCCACTCCCCGATCGCCGACGGCGCCCAATTGACGGTGGGGATCGAGCCGGGCGCGACGCTCGCCTTCGACGAAAACGGGTTGCGGGTTTAACGGGCGCTCCGTTTGGCACCGACCCTTCTCCCCCCGGGGGAAGGACGGCTTATTCGTTAGCCTTCCCCTCTGGAGGGGAGGCGGATCAAGGTCGGCGCCCCGCTAGTGCGCGGGCCGGCCGATGCTGTGATAGGCGAACCCCGCCGCCTCGATCTCGTGACGCCGGTAGACATTGCGCAGGTCGACGAGCACAGGTGACCCCATCAGTTGCTTGAGGCGCCCGAGGTCGAGCGAGCGGAAGGCGTTCCACTCTGTGACGAGCACGAGGCCATCGGCGCCGGTGGCTGCGTCGTAGGCGTCGGCAGCGTAGTCGATGTTGTGCAGCAGCGATCGTGCCTGCTCCATGCCCTGCGGATCGTACGCGCGGATCTTTGCCCCCGCATCCTGCAGCGACTGGATGATGGCGAGCGCCGGGGACTCCCGCATGTCGTCGGTGTTCGGCTTGAAGGTCAGCCCAAGGATGCCGATGGTCTTGCCGCGCACATCGCCACCGCAAGCGGCAATGATCTTGCGGCCCATGGCGCGCTTGCGCGTGTCGTTGACCGCGACTGTAGTTTCGACCAGCCGCAGCGGGCTCTCGAAATCCTGCGCCGTCTTGACGAGGGCAACCGTGTCCTTAGGGAAGCAGGACCCGCCATAGCCCGGACCGGCATTGAGGAATTTTGGGCCGATGCGATTGTCCAGGCCGATGCCGCGCGCCACGTCCTGCACATTGGCGCCGGTCTTTTCGCAAAGGTCGGCCATCTCGTTGATGAAGGTGATCTTCATGGCGAGGAAGGCGTTGCCCGCGTACTTGATCAGCTCGGCGGTGCGGCGCCCGGTGAACATCAGCGGCGCCTGGTTAAGATAGAGCGGGCGATAGACTTCGGTCATGGGCGCACGGGCGCGCTCGTCCTCGAGCCCGATAACGATGCGGTCCGGGCGCTTGAAGTCCTCGATGGCCGCGCCTTCGCGCAAAAACTCGGGATTGGAGACGACGGCAAAGTCCGCGTCGGGTCGGGTTTCGCGGATAATGCGTTCGACATCGTCGCCAGTGCCGACCGGCACCGTGGACTTGGTGACCACGACCGTAAAGCCATCGAGCGCGGCGGCGATGTCGCGGGCGGCGGCCTGGACAAAGGACAGGTCCGCGTGGCCATCGCCGCGCCGCGACGGCGTGCCGACGGCGATGAAGACGACGTCGGCACCGGCGACGGCGGGGGCGAGGTCGGTGGTGAAGCGCAGGCGGCCGGCGGCGACGTTTTCAGACACCAGCGTGTCGAGTCCCGGCTCGTAGATGGGCATCTCGCCTGCCTGGAGGCGAGCGATCTTGCCGGCGTCGAGGTCGACGCATGTCACCTGATGCCCGAAATCGGCGAAACAGGCGCCACTGACGAGGCCGACATAGCCTGAGCCAATCATGGTGATATGCATAGGCTGCCCCCGTCCTGTTGTCTGCCTGCTTTGGACCAGATCGACCTGCCGCGACAAGCCCGTCGAACGTTGGGGGCCGATGGCGCGGCGTGGCGGTTCGTCGCGTCCGGAGCCTAGCGGGCAAAAGCCAGGGGCATGGTGAACGTCCAGCTGGAGCGGCCGGCGGCGGCCGGAATGGGCGGGAAGGGCGCGGCGCGCCGGACGGTGGCCAGCGCCTCCTTGTCGAGCACGGCGTGGCCGGACGACCGACTCACCGAAATCTGCGATGCCGCGCCCGATGCAGAGACCACGAAGGTGACATGCACTTCGCCGCGTGCGCTGCCGACGCCCTTGGGAAAGCGCAGGGCTCGCCGCAGGGCGCGCTGCACTTGGCCGGGATATTTGCTGACGGCTGCATTGCCGGCCGCGTCGCTGGCGCCCTTGCCGCCCGAGGGCGCAGAAGCCGCGACATTGGCATTGGACGCGCCGCCATTGCCGGCCGGCACCGGCTTGGACTTCTTTTTCTGATCGGCCACCGGCTTTTTCTTGGGCTCCGACTTTTGCGGCTCCGGCTTTTCCGGAGCGGCCTCGGCGAGCTGAGTCTTAAAGACCGGGCGGGGCAGGGGGCGCGGCGCCAGAAGCTCTTCGATCGGCTCGATCGTTTCCGGCGCAGTCGGCGCCACCTTGGTCGCGGTGGAAGAGGTGGTGACCGGGACGAGCGCTTCGACCGGGGTTACGGTCTCGGTCAGGGCGGCCGTCAGCACCTGGGCAGACGTCACTGCCTCGGACTCGATCGGCTCGAACTTTTCGGGCGGAGCCGATGCTGTTTCTTCCGGATCGGTGCGCGTCTCTGCCGGCGGTTTGACCGGTTCGAGGGCGGCCGTTTCGACCGGTTCGATAGTCTCTTCGGTTTCCACCGCTTCGACCGCCTCGGCCCCCGCCGCCACCAGCGACTCGGTAGCCGAACTCTGCGCCGTGCTGGTCGCGGTGCTGGTGAAGTCTTCGAGGCTGACGATATCGACCGACACCGATTCCACCCCCGTCTCTTCCGGCGCCGGTGCCCAGTTGAGCGCCAGCCAGGCGCCGCCGATCAGCGCCGCGTGCACCAGGATCGACGCGGGCAGGCCGTTGCGCATCAGGGCGCGGCCTTCTGCGTGGTGATCAAGCCGATATGAGCGTAGCCCGCGCCCGAGAGCGCGCCCATCACCTCCATGATCACGCCATACTGCGCCGTGGCGTCGCCACGGATATAAAGGCGCTGCTCGAGATTGCCGGCGGCCGCGGTCGCGACGGCGCTCAGCAAGGTGTCGGCGGTGATGGCGTCCTCACCCAGATAGAGCGCGCCGTCGGGCTGCACCGTCACGGTGATCGGCTTGCCGTCGGTTGCCATCGCCTTGGCGGCGGTCTGCGGCAGATCGACAGGCACGCCTGACGTGAGCAGCGGCGCGGCCACCATGAAGATGATGAGCAGCACCAGCATGACGTCCACCATCGGGGTGACGTTGATGTCGCTCATCAGTCCGCCGCGACGCAGGCCGCGCCGACCGCGTTTGGCGCCGCCCCCCAGCATCATTCCCATCAGGCGCTGCCCCGCGCGTCGAGCTGGCGCGACAGCAGGATGGCCAGCTTGTCGGCAAAGGCCTCCAGCCGGCCAAGCAGCTTGCCGCTGTCGATCGAGAGCTTGTTGTAGGCGATGACGGCCGGGATGGCGGCGAGCAGACCGATGGCTGTGGCAAACAGCGCTTCGGCGATCCCCGGCGCGACGATGGCAAGGCTGGTGTCCTTGCTGGCGGCGATCGAGGTGAAGGCGTTCATGATGCCCCAGACCGTGCCGAATAGTCCGACGAACGGCGCCGCGCTGCCCACCGTGGCGAGAAAGGGCAGGGACCTTTCGAGCGCGTCGGCCTCTTCGGCGATTGCCCCGTCGAGCACCAGTCGCAGCCGCGCCTGCAGGCCCGCTGGTGTTGCCGCATCGGCGGCATGGCTACCGTTCCACTCGTCCATGGCGGCCACAAAGATGGCCGAGAGCCCACGCACCGGCTTGTGCCGCAGCCGCTCATGCAGTGTGGCCAGCGGCTCGCCAGCGGCGAAGGCTTTTTCGAAGCGACGCATGTCGCGGCGGGCGCGGGCATAGGCCCCCAGCTTGGAAAAGATGATTGCCCAGCAGAGCACCGACGCCACGAGCAGCCCCAGCATCACCGACTTGACCACCCAGTCGGCCTGCATGAACAGGGCAAAGGGCGACATGTCGATATGCGGGACGGCAGCGACCTCCAGGGGAGGGGTAAGGGCGGTGTCCATGCTCAGACCCCGAACTGCGCGGCGACGCGGGAGCTGGTCACCAGATTGGCCGCACAGGCATCAGGCGCCAATCCGGGTCCCTCGCAGGAGGTGACATCGTTGATCAGCACGCGGGTGACGGCGGCGCAGTCGAGCCCGGCCAGCTCGAACTGCAGCACCTTGGTCTTGCCCACGCCCAGCGCCTTGAAGTCGAGCGAAACCAGCCGGTCGATGCCGCCCTGGGCGCCGAACAGCGCCAGCTCGAACGTCGCCTTGTCCAGCACGTTGCCCAGGCCGTTGCTGGCAACCAGCGTGACGCGGCAGCCGGCATCGACCGGCTGCAGGGCATTGAGTTCGAGTGCCAGCGGCGTTGCAGCGTCCTGCGCCGCCACCGGGACCACAAGGAGCGCTGCAAGGCAGACGCCGACGAAAGGACGAGTCATGGAAAGCCCCTATTTGTTGAGGATCAGCTTGCCGGCCTTGGTGATCCGCAGCCGATAGACCGACCCCTGGTGCAGGATGCGGACTTCGGTGCGGTTGCCGAACAACTGGCGGGTGTCGATGTCGGCCGGCTCGGCGGTGGCCGGTCGGGAGGGTGGCGTCGTGCTGGCGAGGGAATGGCTCATGCGGCAGCTCTCTCGGCTGGCGCCGGCGCCGCGAACAGCCAGCCGCCCGCGGGTCGCGCGATGGCGTCGAGCCGGCAGTCGAACACGGTACTGACCAGCGCGGCGTCCAGCACATCCTGCGGCGCGCCACAGGCGACGGCACGGCCGCCCTTCATGGCCAGCACCTGGTCGGCATAGAGCGCGGCCAGGTTGAGGTCGTGCAGGATGGCGATGACGCCGCCGCCGCGCTGGGCGAATTCGCGTGCCAGATCCATGATCAGCACCTGATGCTTGATATCGAGGCTGGAGACCGGCTCGTCGAGCAGCAGGAAGCGCGGCATGCCGTCGAGAACCGGCTGCCAGACCTGGCAGAGCACGCGGGCCAGTTGCACGCGCTGCTGTTCGCCGCCCGACAGGCTCTGGTACATACGGCCGCCGAAGCCGGCCAGATCGACGCGTTCGAGCGCTTCGCCCGGCAAGAGCTCAAGGGCCCGGCCGGAAAGTCCGCTGAACCCGGCCGTGGTGCCGAGCCGCACCACTTCGAGCACGGTGAACGGGAAGGTGAGCGTCGAGGCCTGCGGCAGTACCGCGCGGATGGTGGCGGTTTCGTGAGGGCGCAGCTGGTGCAGCGCGCGCCCGTTGACAGCGATGCTGCCCTGATAGGGCAGGTCGTTGCAGAGCGCCTTGAGCAGCGTGGACTTGCCCGACCCGTTGGGACCGATAATAGCCATCACCTGGCCGGCAAGGGCCGTCAGGGAGACGTCGTGCACGATCGGGGTGCGATCGATATGCACGGAGACGTTCGTGGCCGCGATCATTGTCATCACCATGCCAGTTGGCCGCGCTTGCGCAGCAAAATCCAGAGAAAGAACGGCCCGCCGACAGTGGCCGTGACGATGCCGATGGGCAGTTCGGCAGGCGCCACAATGGTGCGTGCGACCGCATCGGCGATCAGCAGGAAGGCGGCGCCCAGCATAGCCGAGGCCGGCAGCAGATAGCGGTGGTCCGGGCCGATGATCAGGCGCAGCAGATGTGGCACCACGATGCCGACAAAGCCGATGCCGCCGCTGACCGCCACCGAAGCGCCGGTGGCCGCCGCGACTGCCACGATCGCCGCTTTCTTGAGCCGTTCGACCGGCACGCCCAGGTGCCCGGCCGTGGCCTCGCCCAGCGTCAGCGCATTCAGGCCGCGCCAGAGAAAGAAGCAGCCGAGGCTGGCAAGGCCGATGATCGGGGCCGATGCCAGCACCTTCTGCCAGTTCGACCCGGCCAGTGAGCCCAGGCTCCAGAAGGTGAAGTCGCGCAGCTGCGAGTCGCTGGCCACATAGATGAGAACGCCCATGACCGCGCCGGCCAGTGCGCCGATGGCGATGCCGGCCAGAAGCATGGTGGCCACCTGCGTCTGGCCGCCCCGGGTCGACACCTTGTAGAGGACGACCGTGGTCGCCAGGGCGCCGACGAAGGCAAAGATCTGCAGTCCGTAGATGCCCAGCGGGGCGACGATCGGCGCGAGGGCCGTGCCGCCCAGGACGATGATCAGCACCGCCCCCAGGCCGGCGCCCGAGGAGACCCCGACCAGGCCCGGATCGGCCAGCGGGTTGCGGAACAGTCCCTGCATCACCACCCCGGAAATGGCGAGGCCACCCCCGATCAAAACGCCCAGCAACAGGCGAGGCAGGCGGATATCGACCAGCACCAGCTTGTCGCGCGCCACCAGAGCCGGATCGGCCACGCCACCCAACCAGCTGCCGACGAGCCGCCAGAGCGAGGCATCGGACGCGCCGGTCAACAGGCTCAGCGCCATGGCCGACACCAACAGCAACCCCAGACCGATGAGCGCCAGATGCGCCAGGCGGGTCCGATCGCCATCGATCCGGAGGTCCGGTGCGGACAGGGCACGTTGCAACATCAAGGGGCCTTCACCGCATCGCCGTAGAGCGCCTGCGCCAGTTCGAGGATGGCCGAGGGCGTGCGCGGGCCGAAGCCAAGCAGGAAGGCGCCATCCATCTTGATGATCCGGCCATTGAGCAGGGCCGGGGTGGCCGCCAGCGCCGCGTTGCCCGCCAACTGGTCGGAGAAATCGCCCGCACCTGAATTGCTCATCATCAGCACGACATCGGGATTTGCGGTGAGGATCGCTTCGTCGGTCAGCGTTTGGTAGCCGGCCATGCCAGCCAGCGGATTGATGCCGCCAGCCAGGGTGATAATGCCGCCGGCGGCAGTGCCGTCGCCCGCAGCGCGGATCTTGCCGTCCTGCGCCGAGATGACAAAGAGCACGCGCTTGCGCTCAGCCTCGGGGATGGCTTTGGTCACCGCCTCGGCTGCCGCCATTTCCGCGTCGAGCTGAGCCGCAAGAGTCTGCGCCGCCTCGGTCACATCCAGCGCGGCGCCAACCGCGTGCACCTTGTCGAGCACACCCTGGTGGCTGAAGTGCTCCGGCACCACGACATAGGGCACCGAGCCTTTGGAGAGGACGTCGAGCGTTTCGGGCGGGCCGCTGCCCTCGACAACCAGCAGGGCGGACGGGTTGACCCCGAGCACACCCTCGGGAGAAAGCGCGCGCATGTAGCCGACATCGGGAAGAGCCGCCGCTTCGGGCGGATAGATGCCGGTGGTGTCGCGGGCGACGAGCTTGTCCTGCTGGCCGAGTTCATAGACGATCTCGAGCAGCGAGCCACCGATCACCACCAGACGGGACGGATCGGCAAAGGGCTTGGTCGCATCCTGGGCCGCCGCCGGCAGCATCAGGCCGGCCGCCAGGGTGAGAGCGAGGAGGGAAGAGCGGAAGAGGGTCATGAAAGGTCCTAGGCAGCGTTGGAGCGGTCGAGCCGCGGCAGGGCTTCGATCAGGCCGCGCCAGGCGGCCCGTTCGTCGGTGCCTTCCTCGCGCTGCCCGAAGAACTGGATGATCAGCCGGTTGTCCGCACCGAACGCTTCCAGCGAGGTGACATGGCCGTCGGCAGTCGGCTTGCGCACGGCCCAGACCTCGGTGATGTGGTCGAGCCGCAGATGCATGTGGAAGCTCTCGTCCATGATGTTGAGCCAGGGGCCCATCGGCTTGACCGTTTCGATCGGGCCGGCATGGATCTGAATGCAACCGCGATTGCCGACGAAGGCCATGATCGGCAGGCCAGTGCCGGCCGCGCCCTCGAGCATGCCCTGGGTAGCGCCCAGATCGAGCGGCCAGGCATAGTCGCCATCGATGGTGGTCACGGCCTGATGGCGCGAGAGATTGAGCTTTTTGAGCATCGGGAAGAACTGGTGCGTATCGGTGAGCTTGTCCCACGCGGCGCGCAGTTCGGCCGGGGTGCCGACTGGCGCGTCGGCACGCACTTCGCTGTCATCGATGGCGACGACGGCCTGGGTCTGGGACTGTTCGTCGGCGCGCAGCCGCTCGACCAGTGCCGCGTAGGCCGAGAGCTGCGACGCCGGACGCAGATGCACCTTGTGCACCGCATCGCCCGCTGCGTCGAAGAACTGCAGGCTGCGCTTGATCTCGCCCGAGGCTTCGGTCTTTTCCACGGCAAAGGCCGACGCCCACTTGCCCGGAAAGATGCGCAGGTCGATCTGGTCGCCCAGTACGATCGCAGCATGCGGATTGAACTTGGCGTTTTCGTAAGGCCCGATTTTTTCGTGTACCGCGCTTTCGTTGCGCGTCAGCGCCATCACCTCGCCCAGGGCCGGCGCACCCTCAAGGAACGCCTCGACATCAGGCCGTAGCCGCACGACGCCTGCGCCGACGAAAGCGGCCGCCAGCTCGGCCTCGCTGATGCGGTGAATGCGGGCGAAGTCGCGTTCGCGCATCTCCGGATGCTCGGCGCGCAGGCGACGGATTTCGTCTGGGGCAAGGGTACGGGCGTCGGGCACTTTGGGATCTCCTGGGATGCAGTGCGGCGTCCTCGGTATCGGCCTTGAAGGGGGCGACACCTTTCGAACATAATTGTTGACATTTCATATCAGGATTTATAGGTCAAGCCATAGATGAGCGCGGGAGTCATATTAATTCCCGGCTCCGCAAATGCCAGCAAGCCCTTCGCCAGCCAGCATTGTTTTCCTCGGCAGGCGGCTCTCCGCCGTTGCCCAATGACGAACTGGAGAATGAAATGGGGCTCGTGGCACGTCTCGCCACAGCGCTGCTGGGCAGCGTTGCGATATCAGGTCTGAGCATCGGCCTTGCGGCTGCGCAGACGCAGAATCAGAACACCAAATATGTGACCCTGCTGGAACGTCTGGTGATCGGTTCGGGCGCCGCCAAGGTGGCGATCGACACGCCCCAGGCGGTGACGGTGATCGACCAGAAGGACATCGACGACAAGCAGGCTTCCACGACGGGGGAAATCTTCAAGGAAATCCCCGGCATCTCGCTAACCGGTTCGCAGCGCGCACTGGGTGAGGGTTTCAATATTCGCGGCGTCGGTTCGGCCGAAACCTCGGGTGACGAAGCGCGCATCATCATCACCGTCGACGGCGCCAAGAAGTTCTACGAGCAGTACCGCATGGGCTCGTTCTTCTCCGATCCCGAACTCTACAAGCAGGTCGAAGTGTTGCGCGGCCCGGCCTCGTCCACACTCTATGGTTCCGGTGCTTTCGGTGGTGTGGTCAACTTCACCACCAAGGATGCCGCTGACTTTATCAAGGACGGCCAGAATGGCGCGGTGCGGCTGAAGGGCAGCTACAGCTCCAACGGCACCGGCCTGCTCGCCTCGGGAATTCTGGCGCAGCGCATAAACGAGACCTTCGATGTGCTAGCCGCAGGCAACTTCCGACAATCCGACCTGCAGACCCTCGCCAATGGCGGAACGCTGACCGGCTCCGATTTCAAGGCCTGGTCGGGTCTGCTTAAGGGCACCATCTATCTTGACGCCGAGCAGGTCGTGCGGGTCTCGCACCAGCGCTGGGACAGTGATGCCGACAATCAGTACTACGGCCAGACCGGAAATGCCGACGGGTTTGGCAGGGTCGACCGTCACGTTATCGACCAGACGACCATCGTCAGTTATGAGAATCCGGACTCGGCCAACGACATGCTCGACCTCAAGGTCCAGATGGCCTACTCCGACACGGCGGTAGATCAGGACAACGCCAGTCTTTCGACCGGTTTCACAAATGCAGACTACGGCTACAAGACATTGCAGCTGGACGCACAGAACGCTTCGACCTTCACCGGCGATGGCTGGCAGAACTTTCTGACCTACGGTGTGCAATTCAGCCATCAAGACCGCACTGCGGTGCCTGAGACCGGCACCGTTGTTACCACCCATCCCGAAGGCACTTCAACGGCGCTCGGCGTCTTCGCCCAGAGTGAGCACACCATCAACGAGCAACTCACTCTTATCGGAGGTGCGCGCGTTGACTTGCGCCATCTCGACCCCAGTGATGCCCTGACGGTCTCGACCCCAAGCGACGACGTGGCATTTTCGCCCAAGATTGCGGCCCTCTACCGTTTCAATGACAACTTTAACGTCTTCGGCTCGGTTGCCCATACCGAGCGCATGCCGACGCTGGACGAAATGTTTCAGTACGACAGCAACCGGACGGCTAATCTCAATCTCAAGAAGGAATACTCCAACAACGTCGAGGCCGGTTTCGGTCTGTCAGGTTATGATGTGGTTCAGGATGGCGACAGTGCCGGCGTTAAGGTGACTGGCTTTGTCAATGACATCACCGATGGCATTCGGTCCAACCCGGTGTCCACTGGTGTACCCTACTTCATCAACGTCGCGGGCATGCGCATCTGGGGGCTCGAGGTAGAAGGCTCGTACGAGTCCGAGCGCCTGTTCGCCCGGCTGGCCTATACCTTCACCCGTGGTCAGTACACGCAGACCTTCATCGGCTCGACTGTCGCAAACACCCGCTACTCTGGTGATGCGCTCGACTACCTGCCGCAGGACAAGGTGTCCCTCACTGTGGGTGGACGCCTGCCCGAGCAGTATCTTGAGCTAGGCGCAACCATCACGGTGGCAGCCACCCCAATTTCTCCCCAGCTGACCGGCTCCGTTGGAACTTCGGCGTCGTGGGCAACCCTTGATCTGTTCGCCACCTGGAAGCCGGAAGAAGGCCCCCTCAAGGGTGTTGAGGCCCAGTTCGGCATCGACAACGTCTTCAACGCCGATTACCGCGAGAACCTCTCGATTGATCGTTCATCCGGCCGTACCTTCAAGGTGACGCTGGCCAAGCAGTTCGACTACTGACGCCTGGGCGTTCCCATGCAGGCGGAAGGCGGCTTGTCCACAGCAAGCCGCCTTTCGCATTGAAGGCTGGTTTGTGACAGTGGTTTGTGATGGCTTGCGGCTGTCACAAACCATACGGGGGACAACGCATGGCAACCGACACCGACCTGCAGGGCACGCTTTTGCGGCTGGCCAGTTCGAAGATGAAACCGCGGGATCTGCTCAAGGCCACCCGCAAGGCGCATCCCAAGGCCTCCAAGAAGGAAATCGTGCACGCTGCCTTCGCCTCGCTGATTCTGGTGGTGGACCAGGACCAGGAAAAGGCACTGGCGCTTCAGGACTTTGCCATCACCGAGCGCGGCGACTGATCAGACCACCAGTTCCAGCCGGTCGGCGGGAAAGCGCGTCAGCGCATACTGGATGGGGCGATCCTCGGCATCGACGTCGATGATTTCGGTGACCAGCAGCACGCTGCCGGGCACCAGTGCGATATCGCGGATTTCATCGGGCGTGCCGTAGCGCGCCGATATCCGGGTGGAGCGCCGTGCATAGTCGGCCACGCCCAGCTCGGCAAAGGCCTGGGTGATCGAGCCGGTCTGGGCAAACACCTGGTCGATGGTGGGAAAGCGCTGATAGGGGAACCAACTGGTGCCGCGCGACAGCGGCCGACCATCGACATGGCTCAGCCGCTCCAGCCGCACCACACGCGCCCCTGGCCGCAGGCCCAGGCCGCGCGCCACGCTGGCGCTGGCGTTTTCGTGCCGTGACGACAGCAATTCTCCATGCATGTCCTGCACTTGCCCGGCGAGGCCCTCGGAGAGGCGTGTCCGCCGGCCGATGCGGTAGCTGAGGCGCCGCGCCTGATTGACGAAGGTGCCGCGCCCCTGTTCGGCGCGAACCACGCCCTCTTCGGCCAGGACCGCGAGCGCACGCCGCACCGTGTGGCGATTGGCAGAAAAGCGCTGGGCGAGGGCGGCCTCGGTGGGCAACTGCTCGCCGCTCGAGATTTTGCCGCCGATGATGTCGAGCCGGATCTCGTCAGCGATCCGTCGCCAGAGAGCCACGCCACCGCGGGCGTCAGATTTTGTCATTGCAAATTCATACCCAGGGCGTAAGAGCAAAACAGCGAGACAAGTTGTCTACTAAATTAGACAAATTGAGGCAAGATGTTGAACGATCAATTCGACCGCAAGGCCGCCATCGATACGCTGTCGGCAGCGTCGGCCGCGACGCTGGAAGGGCTGTGGAAGCAGCTGGGCATCGTCCCGGAATACCGGCTGGTGCGCGGCCCGGAGACGGGCCTGGTGATGATCCGTGGTCGGGCAGGGGGCGGCGGACAGCCGTTCAACCTGGGCGAAGCCACGGTGACCCGCGCCACGGTGCGGCTGGCAAGCGGCGAAGTCGGACACTCGTATGCGCTTGGCCGCGATGGCGAAAAGGCGGTGCGCGCCGCGCTGCTTGACGCGCTCTGGCAGCGCGACCCGCAGCGCATCGAGGCCGAAGTGCTGGCGCCGCTGCGCAGCGCCGCGGACGCGGCCGACGCCACCATGCGGGCGGAAACTGCCGCCACGCGGGTCAATTTCTTCACCATGGTGCGCGGGGACGACTGATGCACGACACTCTCGCCATCGAGGGCGGCTTTGCCGACCCCGTGCTTGCCGGACAGCGCGGCTTCAAGGCCGTGATGGATGCGCTGGCACGTCCCGGCACCATCCAGCATCTGCCGGGCGAAGCGGCGCCTCCCGCGCTCCTGCCGCGCGGTCTTGCGGAAATCGCCCTGACGCTGTGCGACCATGACTCGCCGATCTGGCTTGACCCGATCCTTGCGGCCGAGCCGGTGGTCGCCGACTGGCTCGCCTTCCACACTGGCGCGCCGCGCGTTGCAACCCCCGGTGCTGCCGATTTCGCCTTCGTGATCGCCGAAAAACACCTGCCGAAACTCTCCGAATTCGCCGTTGGGACCGATGAGTATCCCGACCGCTCCGCCACCATCTGCCTTGCCGTCACAGCGCTCGCGGGCGGACCGGACCTGACGCTGCGCGGGCCGGGGATCAAGGACCAGGCGATTGTAAGTCCGCTCGGGCTGCCCGGGGATTTCCTCGCGCAATGGGCGGACAATCGCGCGCTGTTTCCGCGCGGCATCGACCTGCTGCTGGTGGCGCCCGAGGGCTTGATCGGCCTGCCGCGCAGCACCCGCATTTCCACCGGAGGCCAGTGACATGTACGTTGCCGTCAAGGGGGGCGAGGCTGCTATCGCCCACGCGCACCAGTTGCTCGCCGACCGCCGGCGTGGCGACCGCTCGGTTCCGGCACTGCGGATTGATCAGATTGTTCAACAGCTTGGCCTGGCCGTCGACCGGACGATGGGCGAGGGGTCGCTCTATGACAAGGAGCTGGCAGCGCTCGCCATCGTGCAGGCGCGCGGCGACCTGATCGAGGCGATCTTTTTGGTGCGCGCCTATCGCACCACGCTGCCGCGCTTCGGCAACTCGGCGCCGATCGACACCGGCAAGATGCTGATTGAACGGCGCATTTCGGCGACCTTCAAGGATCTGCCGGGCGGCCAGGTGCTCGGCCCGACATTCGATTACACCCATCGCCTGCTCGACCCCAGCCTGCTGGCGGGCCTCGCCGACACGCCCGCCCTGGCGGCCGGCGACGCCGAAGACACGCCGCGCGTGACCGACATGCTCAATGCCGAAGGGCTGATCGAGCCCGATTTTGGCCCCATTGATGAACGCCAGATGAACGGCCCGGTAGGCGACCTGACGCGCGAACCGCTGGAATTCCCGCTCGATCGCGACCTGCGCCTGCAGGCACTGGCTCGCGGTGACGAGGGTTTTCTGCTCGCTCTGGGCTATTCCACCCAGCGCGGCTACGCCCGCAACCATCCCTTTGTCGGCGAGATCCGCATCGGCGAGGTCGAGGTCGAGCTCGACATCCCCGAACTGGGGTTTGCGGTGGCGCTGGGTCGGATCAAGGTGACCGAGTGCCAGATGGTCAACCAGTTCAAGGGCAGCGCAACGGTGCCGCCGCAGTTCACCCGCGGCTACGGCCTCGTCTTCGGCCAGGCCGAGCGCAAGGCCATGAGCATGTCCCTGGTCGACCGGGCGCTGCGGGCCCGCGAGTTCGGCGAGGATATCCGCGGCATCGCCCAGGACGAGGAATTCGTTATCTCCCATTGCGACAACGTGCAGGCCACCGGCTTTGTCGAGCACCTGAAACTGCCGCACTATGTCGACTTCCAGGCCGAGCTCGACCTGATCCGGCGCATGCGCGGAGAATTCGAGGCGCAGGCCGAGACCGCCGTCAAGGAGGCTGCAGAATGAACGTCGCCACCTATAACTTCGCCTATCTCGACGAGCAGACCAAGCGGATGATCCGGCGGGCCATCCTCAAGGCCATCGCCATTCCCGGCTATCAGGTGCCCTTCGCCAGCCGCGAGATGCCCATGCCCTATGGCTGGGGCACCGGCGGCGTGCAGGTGACTGCCTCGATCATCGGGCCCGACGACGTGCTCAAGGTGATCGACCAGGGCGCCGACGACACCACCAACGCCGTCTCGATCCGGGCGTTTTTCGCCAAGGTTGCCAATGTCGCGGTGACCACGCACACGGCCGACGCCACCATCATCCAGACGCGCCACCGCATTCCCGAAAAGACGCTGCGCGAGGGGCAGGTGCTGGTCTATCAGGTGCCGATCCCCGAGCCGCTGCGCTTCCTCGAGCCGCGCGAGACCGAAACGCGGAAAATGCATGCGCTCGAGGAATATGGGCTGATGCACGTCAAGCTTTACGAGGACATCGCCAAGCACGGCCGCATCGCCACCACCTACGCCTATCCGGTCAAGGTCGAGGGCCGTTACGTGATGGACCCCTCGCCGACGCCGAAATTCGACAATCCCAAGATGCACATGTCCGAGGCGCTGCAGCTGTTCGGCGCCGGACGCGAGAAGCGCATCTATGCCGTGCCGCCCTTTACCGAAGTGGTGAGCCTCGATTTCGAGGACCATCCCTTCACCATCCAGCATTTCGACGAGCCCTGCGCGCTCTGCGGCGCCGAGCAGGTCTATCTGGACGAGGTCATTCTCGATGACCATGGCGGGCACATGTTCGTGTGTTCGGACACCGACAATTGCGAAGAGCGCCGGGCCGCCGGCCATCGCGGCAAACTTGCCGGCCACGCGCTGGAGGCGGCGGAATGAGCGCACAGGGTACACCCATGACCGATGAACCGCTGCTGCGCGTCAGCGCGCTGTCGAAAATGTATGGCGCCCGCATGGGCTGTGCCGATGTGAGTTTCGAGCTCTGGCCCGGCGAAGTGCTGGCAGTGGTGGGCGAGAGCGGCTCGGGCAAGACGACGCTGCTCAACTGCCTCTCCACCCGGCTCGAGCCGAGCAGCGGCATGGCCGAATACCGCATGCGCGACGAGCGCTGGCGCAATCTCTACGATCTCAGCGAAGCCGAGCGGCGCTTCCTGATGCGCACCGACTGGGGGTTTGTGCACCAGAACCCGGCGGACGGATTGCGCATGGCCGTGTCGGCCGGCGCCAATGTCGGCGAGCGCATGATGGCGATCGGCGATCGGCACTATGGCCGCATCCGCCAGACCGCCATCGACTGGCTGGGTCGGGTCGAGATCGCCGCAGATCGCGTCGACGATCAGCCGCGCAGCTTTTCGGGCGGCATGCGGCAGCGCCTGCAGATCGCCCGCAACCTCGTGACCAACCCCCGCCTGGTGTTCATGGACGAGCCGACCGGCGGCCTCGACGTCTCGGTGCAGGCGCGCCTGCTCGACCTGTTGCGCGGCCTGGTTTCGGACCTCGGCCTGGCTGCGATCGTCGTCACGCACGACCTTGCCGTGGCGCGTCTCCTCAGCCACCGCATGATGGTAATGAAGGACGGTTTCGTCATTGAACAGGGCCTCACCGACCGCGTCCTCGACGATCCGCGCGAGCCCTATACGCAGTTACTCGTCAGCTCGATCCTGCAGGTGTGATGGTGCGCGTTGCCGCTGCCCAGACGCCAGAGTTTCGCAACGATGTTGCCAGCGCTCTCGACTGGGCGGAGAACGTCGTCGTTACTGCTACGGCCGAGGGCGCCGCGCTGCTCTGTTTCCCTGAGGGCTACCTCCAGGGCTATCTGACCGATGCCAGCGCGCATGATGTGGCGATTGACCTGAACTCCGACACGTTCGTTTCCATTGCGTCCCGGCTCAGTCGCCCCGGCCTGACGATCGTGCTTGGACTCATCGAGCGCGGCCGCGACCAGGTCTACAATTCGGCTGTGGTCATCGCAGATGGACGACTGTCAGGTCGCTACCGCAAGGTCAACCTGCTCGACGGGGAAAGCGTCTTCACGCCTGGGACGGAGAGTCCAACCTTCGAAGCAGGCGGCCTGCGCTTCGGCATCAGCATATGCTTTGACACCAGTTTTCCGACTGCAGCTGCTGCGTTGCGCGATCGCGGCGCTCAGCTGATCGTCTGTCCTGCCAACAACATGATGCCTGCCGAGCGCGCCGCCATCTGGAAGGACCGACATAACTCCGAGCGTGGCGAGCGCTGCCGCGAGACCGGTCTGTGGCTGATGTCTGCCGATGTGACTGGCAGCCGCGACGGCCGCGTTGCCTGGGGCCCCACCGCGGTTCTCGATCCGTCCGGCGAGGTTGCAGCGCAACTGCCGCTCGGTGAGCCCGGACTGCTGATTTTCGATCTGCCTCGTGAGGTTCAAGCATGACCACCACCCTTCTCTCCGTCTCCAACGTCGAAAAATCCTTCACCATGCACCTGCGCGACGGCATCGTGCTGCCGGTGGTCGAGGGCGTGGGCTTTGAGGTCGCGGCCGGCGAATGTGTCGTGCTGGGCGGGCCCTCGGGCGCGGGCAAGAGTTCGCTGCTCAAGATGGTCTACGGCAATTACGGGGTGGATGGCGGCGCCATCCGGCTGCTGCATCACGGCGACTGGGTGGACCTGGCCACGGCGACGCCGCGCCGGGTGATCGAGCTGCGTCGCGACACCATCGGCTATGTCAGCCAGTTCCTGCGCACCGTGCCGCGCGTCTCCACGCTCGACGTGGTGGCCGAGCCGCTGGTGAGCCGCGGCATCGATCGGCAGACGGCCCAGGACAAGGCAAAAACCCTGCTGGCGCGGCTCAACCTGCCGCAGCGGCTCTGGAGCCTGCCGCCGGCGACGTTTTCGGGCGGTGAGCAGCAGCGCGTCAACATTGCGCGCGGCTTCATCACCGATCATCCGGTGCTGCTGCTGGACGAACCGACGGCCTCGCTCGATGCGACCAATCGCGCCGTGGTGGTGGCCATGATCGCCGAAAAAAAGGCGGCCGGCATCGGCCTGCTCGGCATCTTCCACGACGAAGAGGTCCGCGCCCAGGTGGCCGACCGCATCATCGACGTCACGGCCTTTGCCCCGAGGATCGCCGCATGAAACTGAGCGAAACGCCGTTCGTACATCCCACTGCCCGCGTGCGCGACAGCGTGCTGGGCCGCTATACCGAAGTGGGCGAGGGCTGCAGCATCGCCCATTCGACGCTGGGCGACTATTCCTACTGCGTCGAGAACACCCAGATCGCCTATGCCACGATCGGCAAGTTCGCCAATATCGCGGCGCATGTGCGCATCTATGCCAGCATGCACCCGATGGGGCGCGCCTCGCTGCACCACTTCACCTATCGCTCGAGCTGGTATTTTGAGGGCGAAGCCGACGACCAGAGCTTTTTCGACTGGCGCGCCTCGACCCCGATCAGCATCGGCCACGACACCTGGATCGGCCATGGCGCGGTGATCATGCCGGGCGTGACCATCGGCACCGGCGCCATCATCGGCTCGAACGCGGTGGTGACCAAGGACGTCGCCGATTTCGCCATTGCCGTGGGCGTGCCGGCCAAGACCATCCGCCAGCGCTTCCCCGAACCGATCGCGGCGCGCCTGATGGCGCTGGGCTGGTGGGACTGGAGCCACGACAAGCTGCACGAGGCATTGCCCGATTTCCGGGCGATGCCGATCGAGGCGCTTCTGGAGAAGTACGCGTAGGCCTTGAGGGCTTTCGGTCCGCTTGATGCCTTCGCAAGGTTCGCCATGGGTCCTCGGGTCAAGCCCGAGGATGACGGCGTTTGTGGAGGCATAGGATAGCCTGGCTTGCTAGTGGCGCGCTGAGATAGCCCCACGCTCCGTCATCCTCGGGCTCGACCCGAGGACCCATGCAGCCGCGAACGCGATGCATGCAGCGCTCCGTCCCACGGAAGAACAGCAGATCCCGACGCCTCGAGTCTGGAGCTAAGTTCGATCCATCAGACCCTTAGCGCGTAACAGCGGCCAGGTTTTCCACCGTCACATACCCGTCACAGAACTGTCACGCGGGTTTCGCTTCAGCGACTTACGACTTGGCCCCGACTGATCAGGACGGGGGACGCTGCATGCTCAAGATCTCAAACGTGTCGCGACGCTTTGGGTCCAAGACCGCCGTCGACGCCGTCAGTCTTGAGATTTCCGCTGGACAGATGGTCGGCATCATCGGACGGTCGGGCGCCGGCAAGTCGACGCTGCTGCGCATGATCAACCGCCTGATCGATGTGAGCGAAGGCAGCATCGAATTCGACGGCAAGGCCGTGTCGGCGCTCAAGGGCCAGGCGCTGCGCGACTGGCAGCGCGACTGCGCCATGATCTTCCAGCAGTTCAACCTGGTGCCGCGCCTGGACGTCATCACCAACGTGATGCTCGGCCGGCTCAACCAGCGGAACACGTTTGCCACCATGCTCAACCTGTTTCCGCGCGAGGACATCCTGCGCGCCATCGACATTCTCGAGCGCCTGGGCATTTCCGAGCACGGCGCCAAGCGCGCCGAGGCCCTTTCGGGTGGCCAGCAGCAGCGCGTGGGTATAGCCCGCGCCCTGATGCAGGACCCGCGCATCATCCTGGCCGACGAACCGATCGCCTCGCTCGATCCGATGAACGCGCAGGTGGTGATGGATACGCTCCGGCGCATCCACGACGAGGATGGCCGCCAGGTCATCTGCAACCTGCACACGCTCGACACTGCGCGTCGCTACTGCGACCGCGTGATCGGCATGCGCGCCGGCCAGATCGTGTTCGATGGCAAGGCGGAAGAACTCACGACTGCGGTTGCCCGCGATATCTACGGCGCGGACGCCGACTTCTCGGAGGAGGCGACCTCCACCAGCATCGAGGCGCTGAGCCGGCCCCGCACCATGATGGCGGCCGGGGCCGCACTCGCAGTCTGACACCAGATCCCCGGCCTGTCGTCGGGGTAAATTGCTCTACCGGAGAAACAGAGATGAACAAGCTCTTTGCAGCCCTGCTGCTGACGTCGACGATGGTCGCCCCGACCTTCGCCCAGGACATCACCGAATTCCGCATCGGCATTCTGGGTGGCGAAAACGCCCAGGACCGTCTCACCTCGAACGAGTGTGTGCGCGCCTACACCGAAGAGCTGCTCGGCGTGCCGACCAAGATCTTCACTCCGGCCGACTATGACGGCGTGATCCAGGGCCTGCTCGGCGGCACCATCGACATGGCCTGGCTCGGCGCTTCGTCCTATGCCAAGACCTTCCTGACCGACCCCGAAGCGGTCGACGTCGTGCTGGTCAAGACCAACCTGGACGGCTCGTTCGCCTATCACTCGATCGGTATCGCGCGCGCCGACTCCGGCGTGAAGTCGCTGGCCGACATGAAGGGCAAGGTTTTCGGCTTCGGTGATCCGAACTCCACGTCCGGCTACCTGATCCCGTCGGTCGAAATCCCGATGGAAACCGGCGCCACCATGGAAAGCGGCGACTATTTCGGCGAAGTTCGCTTCACCGGCGGCCATGAGCAGACCATCGTCGCTGTTGCCAATGGCGATGTCGACGCCGGCGTGACCTGGGCCGACGGCCAGGGTGACTGGGCCGATGGCTACAACTCGGGCGCCCTGCGCAAGGCCGTGGATGCCGGTCTGGTCGACATGAACGACCTCGTCGAAATCTGGAAGTCCAAGCCGATCCCGGAAGGCCCGATCGTGCTGCGCCGCGCGCTGCCCGCCGAAGTCAAGACCAAGATGGTCGACTTCCTGATGGGCCTGCATGCCAAGGACAAGCAGTGCGCCTACAACATGGCCGCTGGTGAGACCGCCGGCTTTGCGCCGATCACCCACGAAGCCTACCAGACCATGATCGACCTGCGTAAGTCGCAGGGCAACTGAGGCTGATCACCGAACGGGGCCGGATGCCGTGAGGTATCCGGCCCTCTTTTCACGAATGGGAACCGTCACAAATGTCAGATATCGCCTATAGCGGGCCGCCGGGCTCACGGCCGCCAGACATGCGTGGCACCTATCTGGCAGATGTGCAGAAACGCCGCCTCTATTCGGGGCTGCTGATCCTGCTGTTCGTGCTGGTGTTCGCTTCCGGCTTTATTCTGGCGGACGAGCGCAATGCCGGCGGCTTCTGGGACGGCCTGCCCAAGCTGTTTGACTTTCCATCCGAGCTGATCGCCGAAGCCTTCGAAAAATCGGCTAACCTGCCGGGCCATCTCGCCCATTACTTTCCCTCGCTGGTCGAGACCGTCAACATCGCGGCGGCGTCCACGCTGCTGGGGGCAATCCTGGCCAGCATGCTCTCGCTGCTGGCGACCCGCGGCCTGGCCCGCTGGCCGGTGCTCATTCCGCTGTTCCGACGCATGATGGACATCATGCGCGCCGTCCCCGAAGTGGTGATCGCGCTGGTGCTGATCTTCGTACTGGGCGGCGGCCCGGTGGCTGCCATGATCGCCATCACCTTCCATACCACCGGCGCGCTGGGCAAGCTGTTCTCCGAAGTCAACGAGAACGCCGACCTGCGCCCGGTCGAAGGCCTGTCCTCGGTCGGGTCGACCTGGCTGCAGCGCATGTGGTTCGCGGTGATCCCGCAGGTGGCGCCCAACTACCTGAGCTATTCGCTCATGCGCTTCGAGATCAACATCCGGGCCTCCGCCATCCTGGGCTTTGTCGGCTCGGGCGGCATCGGCTACGACCTGCGCAATGCCATGAGCTGGGGGCAGGGGCGCTACGACGAAGTCGCGGCGATCTTCATGCTGCTGCTGGTGACGATCGTGGTCGTCGATCAGCTCTCCAGCTTCTACCGCAACCGCCTCGTGCGAGGAGCCTGACCATGGCGCTGGCCGATACGCCCACCGACATCCGTGCGCTCGCCCCGGGCCTGTTTGCGCGCAAGCGACTGCTGAGCATCGGCGTGCCGCTGCTGGTGCTGAGCTATTTCGTCTACATCTTTTTCAGCTTCGACATGGCCGGCATTGCCGAGCGTGCCCGCCCGGAAAACGCCCGCATCCTGCTGGCCGACGCCTACAGCTTCAAGACCCATGTCACCCGCGACAACCGCTCGGGCGAGATCACGGTCGCCATCGAGGGCGAGACCAAGGGGACCTATGCCGCCGGCGTCGCGCCCGACTGGGTCACGCTCTATGGCACCGATGCCGATGTCCGCCTGGACGACGGCACGCTGGTGCAGTTCCGCAGCCAGACCGTGACGGTGACCAAGCCCGACTACGGCGTCATCGTGCTGCGTTCGGGAAATGGCGACATTGAACTGACGCTGCCGACGGCGGAAACGCCCAGCTGGATCAATGCCTCGGGCACGCGCGTGTCGCTGACCATGCCGAGTGGCCGCGTGCAGGTGACGCGCTCCAAGTCCGAAGTGTTCCGTTACGAGCAGGGCTGGGAGCTGTTCTTTTTCACCCTCGACAGCCCGTTCTACGGCAAGAGTTTTGGCGAACTGGCCGAACTGGCGGTCTCCTCGCAAGAAGTGGTGCCCGGCACGCCCAACGCGCTGGCCATGCTCAATGCCTTCTGGACCAATACCATGTGGCGCCACGGCGATGTGGCCTGGGCCCTGTCCGAAACCGTGCTGATGGCCTTTCTGGGGACATTCGGGGCCGGCATGATCGCCCTGCCGCTGGCCTTTCTGGCCGCCTCGAACTTTACGCCGTCGCGCTGGATCCGAGCCGCCTTCCGGCGGGTCTTCGACATTCTGCGCGGGGTCGACGGCCTGATCTGGACCATCATCCTGTCCCGCGCCTTCGGGCCCGGGCCGATGACGGGCGCACTGGCCATCCTGCTCACCGATACGGGCAGTTTCGGCAAGATGTTCTCCGAGGCCCTGGAAAATGTCGACGACAAGCAGATCGAGGGCGTGCAGTCGACCGGCGCCAACGCGCTGCAGCGCCACCGGTTCGGTGTCATGCCGCAGATCACGCCGGTGCTCCTCAGCCAGCTGCTCTACTACTTCGAATCCAACACGCGTTCGGCCACGGTCATCGGCGCCATTGTGGGCGGCGGCATCGGCCTGCTGCTCACCCAGGCGATCGCCACCCAGAAGGACTGGGAGGAAGTGACCTACTACATCGTGCTCATCGTGCTGATGGTGATGGCCATGGACGCCCTGTCGGGCTGGGTGCGTCGCAAGCTGATCAAGGGCAACGAGCTCAGGCTCTAGTACCCGTCCGCCGGCAGAACTAATCGGTCGCGTCTTTGTCACACAGCCGCGCTAGAGGCGCGGCTCGATGTGGAGACAGTCAGATGGCGGCCGAACGGGTCCTGAGCAATGCGCGTGTGGTTCTTGCGGACAAGGTGATCGACGGCCATGTGGTGATCCGCGACGGGCTGATCGCCGAGGTGGGCAAGGGCCCGGCCAAGGGCGAGGATCTCGAAGGCGACTTCCTGCTGCCGGGCCTTGTTGAACTGCATACCGACCACATGGAAGGCCACTATGCGCCGCGCCCGGGCGTGCGCTGGAACCCGCTGGCCTCGGTGCAGGCTCATGACGCGCAGGTCGCCGCCTCGGGCATCACCACCGTGTTCGACGCCCTGCGGATCGGGCTCAACGACGACAGCGGCATGTCGGCCGACGATTTCCGCCAGCTCGGCGCCGCCATCCATGCCGGCATGGAATCGGGACGGCTGCGGGCCGAGCATTTCATCCACCTGCGCTGCGAAGTGGCGGCGCCCGACTGTCTCGAAGGCTTTGCGCCGTTTGAAGGCGACAGCCGGGTCAAGATCGCCTCGCTGATGGACCATTCGCCCGGGCAGCGCCAGTTCGCCTCGGTCGAGTCCTACCGCAACTATTACCAGAAGAAAAAGCGCATGTCGGACGCCGAGTTCGAGGCGTTTGCGGCGCGCCGCACCCGCGAATCGGCAGAGTTCGCGCAACCGCATCGCGACGCCATTTCGGCCCGCGCCACCGAGCTGGGCATCGTGCTCGCCAGCCATGACGACGCCACGGCGGCGCAGGTGGCCGAGGCCAGCCGGCTCGGGATCCGCATTGCCGAGTTCCCGACGAGCCTGGAAGCAGCGCGCGCCTCGCGCGCCGGCGGCATGGCCATTCTGATGGGCGCCCCCAACGTGGTGCGCGGCGGCTCGCATTCGGGCAATGTCTCGGCCCGCGACCTGGCGGCCGAGGGACTGCTCGATATCCTCTCGTCCGACTATGTGCCCTTCAGCCTGATGCAGGCGATCTTTGATCTCGACGACCAGATCGCGCTGCCCGACGCCGTGGCCATGGTCACCCGCCACCCGGCCGAGGCCGCCGGCCTCACCGATCGCGGCGAGATCGCTGCCGGCAAGCGGGCCGACCTGGTGCGCGTCAATGCCGATATCGACATGCCCATGGTCCGTACCGTCTGGCGCGAAGGCAAGCGGGTCATCTAGGTCCCCCGCGGCTTGGCGCGGGCGGTGGCAGTGGCGGCGGCGGGATCGTCGGGCCAGAAATGGCGCGGGTAGCGGCCGCGCAGATCCTTGGCGACGTCCTTCCAGCTGCCGGCCCAGAAGCCAGGCAGATTGCGCGTCGTCTGGATCGGGCGATGCGCCGGTGACAGGAGGACGAGGAGAAGCGGGATCTTGCCGCCTCCGACCGAGGGGTGGGCTTTGAGCCCGAACAGCTCCTGCACCCGCACCTCGAGCGCCGGGCCGTTTTCGGCGGCATAGTCGATCGGCAGACGCGAGCCCGACGGCGCATCGAAATGGCTGGGGAGCAGGCGGTCGATCTCGGCGCGCTGTGCCCAGGGGAGGAGCGTGCCCAGCGCCGCCTCGAGGTCGTCGCCGCTGATGTCGGCAAGGCTGGCGCGACCGAGCGCGGCCAGCCAGTCGGGCCGGGCTAGGCCGGTGTCGGAGAGGTCAGGCCAGTCGCCACCCAGCTGCTGGTGGAGATAGGTGGCGCGCGCCCGCAGCGCCCGCTGTTCCTTGCTCCAGGGCAGGGCACCGACCTGGCCGAGCATGTTGTCGGCAAAGATATGCGCCGCCGCGTCCAGATCGGCGATCCGGGACGGCGCGTCGCCCAGGAGCAGCGCCCCCAGGCGCTTCACCTTGCGGGCGCGCACCGCCCTGGAGGCCGCGTCGAAGCTGAGCGTTTCGGCATCGATGATCTGCGCGCCGAACAGCTCTTCGATGCTGGCGCGGTCGATCGGGGCGGCGGCCCGGATGCGGCCATTGGCGGCTGTGCCGGTGAGATCGGCGACCACGAGGAAGGGCGCCCGCGCCAGCGCGTCGCTCTCCTCGACCGCCGCGCCGCGCCCATTGGCGAGGCGGAAGCGGCCGCGCGCGCCGGCGGCCTGCGCGACGCGATCGGGATAGGCGCGGGCCAGATGCCGGCCGACCTCCTCGGATCGCCCGGTGGCGCCACCGGCGAGGCGTGCCCAGCGCGCCGCCAGGCCCCGCGCCTCGTCGGCGCGTGCGCCGCGCTCGGCCCGAAACCGGCCAAGGCGATGCGATAAATCCGTACCGTCGCCGCCAAGGCCGCGTTCGGTGAGCAGGACCGCGAGCTCCGCTGCCGTCAGCGCGTCGCCTTCGGCGGCGGCGCGATGCACCATATGGGCGAGCCGCGGATGCAGCGGCAGCCGGGCGAGAGCCTGGCCCTCGGCAGTGATCCGCCCCTGGGCGTCGAGCGCCTCAAGCGCCGTGAGCAGCGCGACCGCCTCGGTCCAGGCCGGGCCGGGCGGCGGATCGAGAAAGCGCAGCTGGCCGGGGTCGCTGACGCCCCAGGAGGCCAGATCGAGCACCAGGCCGGAGAGGTCGGCCCCCAGGATTTCCGGCGCGTCGAAGGCGGCAAGGGCAGCGGTCTGGCCTTCGCTCCAGAGCCGATAGCAGATGCCCGGCTCGGTACGGCCGGCCCGGCCGCGGCGCTGGTCGGCACTGGCGCGCGACACCGGACGGGTCTCGAGCGTGCTCAGGCCGGTGGCCGGCTCATAGGCGGGCACGCGGGCGAGACCGCAATCGACCACGATGCGCACGCCTTCGATGGTGAGCGAGGTTTCGGCAATGGCGGTCGCCAGCACCAGCTTGCGCCGTCCCGGCGCGGCGGGGGCAATGGCAAAATCCTGCTCCTGCGGACCAAGCTGGCCGTAAAGCGGCGCTACATCGACATCGGCCGGCAGCCGGCCGGCGAGCCGCTCGGCGGTGCGGCGGATTTCCGCCTGGCCGGGGAGAAAAACCAGCACCGATCCCGGATCGGTGCGCAGCGCGCCGAGCACGGCCGACGCCACCTGGTCTTCCAGCCGGACCAGCGGGTCGCGATCGATATGCCGGGTCTCGACGGGGTAGGCGCGCCCCAGACTTTCGATCACCGGCGCGTCGTCGAGGAGCCGCGCCACGCGTGCCCCGTCAATGGTGGCCGACATCACCAGCACCCGCAGGTCGTCGCGCAGGGCCGCCGCATCGAGGGCCAGCGCCAGCCCGAGATCGCCATCGAGGCTGCGCTCGTGGAATTCGTCGAAAATCACCGCAGCCACGCCACCCAGCTCGGGATCGTCAAGCAGCATGCGGGTGAACACGCCCTCGGTGACCACTTCGATCCGCGTGGCGGCGCTGACCCTGGCATCGAGCCGCACGCGGTAGCCCACCGTGGCGCCCACCGCTTCGCCCAGCGTCTGGGCCATGCGGCGCGCCGCAGCGCGAGCGGCGAGGCGGCGCGGCTCGAGCATGACGATGCGCCGATCACCGCGCCAGGGCGCGTCGAGCAGGGCCAGCGGCACCCGCGTGGTCTTGCCGGCGCCCGGCGGCGCCACCAGCACGGCGAAAGGACCGGCCGAAAGCGCGGCGCGCAGGCCCGGCAGGGCCGCTTCGATCGGCAGGGATGGCGCAGCGCCGGGGACAGCGATCATGGCTTTGTCAATGTTGAACTGTTGCAACGCTGCAATTGTCATCCAAAAGTCGTATTTGAACCATGGTGTCCACACTTGAACGGGTCGGCAAACCGGTTCATGAATTTGGTCTGCATCTTTTGCGCATCAGGCCGAGTCTGGGAGGATCCTTGGGCTCCTTATCCGGGTGCGCGTTCAATACATAGTCTGGATCGTCCCGTGAACACCGATAAGGTGGCGAGCGCCATTGAGCGCGGCAACCCGTTTTCCCATGTAGCAAAAGCCGGCTGGGGCCGTGGACTGGGGACGCTGGTCCGCATCACCCGCCTCAACCTGCGCCATCCCTGGCAGGTGACCGTCTGCCTTGTGGCGACGCTGATCGCCGCCGGGCTGCAATTGTGGATCCCGCGCCTGCTGGGCGAGGCCGTCGATCAGGCGCGCGGCGTGGTGGCGGCCGGGGCGGCCGGCGAGGCGGCGCTCTGGACCACGGCGATGGTGCTGCTGGTGGTGGCGATCCTGCGCGGCCTGTTCACGCTGGTGCAGAACTACTACTCGGAATCGGTGGGGCACGCGGCAGCCTATGAATTGCGGCTGGCGGCCTATGAGAAGGTGCAGCGCCTCAGCTATTCGTTCCACGACAGCGTGCATTCGGGCGACCTGATCATGCTGGGCATTCTCGACATCGACGGCGTGCGCATGTTCTTTGCCACCGGCACGGTGCGCCTGGTGCTGCTGGCGGTGCTGATCGGGGTGGGGGCCTATCTGCTGCTGTCGACGGACCTGGTGCTGGGCCTGCTCGCGCTCTCTTTCGTGCCCTGGGTCGGCTACCGCTCGTCGACGGCGCAACTGACGCTGCGGGCCACCTGGCTGGAACTGCAGGACCGGCTGGCCAAGCTTTCGCGCGTCATGGAAGAAAATCTCGGCGGCATCCGCGTGGTGCGCGCCTTCGCGGCCGGCTGGCACGAGCTCAACAAGTTCGACCACGCCAGCACGCATGCGCTCGAACTGGCGCATGAGCGCACCCGCATCCGGGTCAATTCGACCAGTTCGATGAACCTGTCGTTCTTTGTCGCCATGGGCCTGGTGCTGTGGGTGGGCGGCAACAAGGTGATCGCCGGCGAGATCAGCGTGGGCACACTGGCCGCGTTCCTGACCTTCATGACCATTCTGCAGATGCCGGTGCGCCAGCTCGGCCTATTGGTCAACGCCTTTGCCCGGGCCTCCACCTGCGGCACCAGGCTGTTCCAGCTGCTCGACCTCGATCTCGCCATCAAGGACAAGCCGGGCGCCCCGCCCATCACGGTGACCGAGGGCACGCTGCGCTTTGACGATGTGAGCTTTGCCTATCCCAGCGCGCCGGAGCGCCCGGTGCTCGCCAATGTGAGCTTTGAGGCCCGCAAGGGCGAGACGGTCGGCATTGTCGGCCCGCCGGGCAGCGGCAAATCGACCATCGCCCACCTGATCCCGCGCTTTTACGACGTCACCGGTGGCCGCATCAGCATCGACGGGCAGGATATCCGCGACGTGACGCTGACGTCGCTGCGCCAGGCGGTCAGCGTGGTGCAGCAGGACAGTTTCCTGTTCACCACCACCATCGAAAACAACATCGCCTACGGCAATCCCTGGGTGCGCGAGCAGCGCATCGAGCGGGCGGCGGAATCGGCCCAGCTGCACAATTATGTCGCCGGGCTGCCGGCGGGCTACGAAACCATCGTGGGTGAGCGCGGCATGTCGCTGTCGGGCGGACAGCGGCAGCGCCTGGCCATTGCCCGCAGCCTGATCCTCAAGCCGGCGGTGATGGTGTTCGACGATTCCACCGCCGCGATCGACGCGGGCACCGAGCAGCGCATCCGCATGGCCATGAAGCGCTTCGCGCAGGACCGGGTGACGCTGATCATTTCGCACCGACTCTCCTCGCTCATGCATGCCGACCAGATCCTGTTCGTGGAGAACGGCGCCATCGTCGAGCGCGGCACGCATGACGAACTGCTCGAAAAGGGTGGGCGCTATCGCACGCTCTATGACCTGCAACTCCGCCCCGCGGACGAAACCGATCTGGGGGCAGCCCGATGACCGCCGAAACCATCGAAGACATCACCGACAAGCCGCGCCGCCTCAAGGCCGTGGTGGGCTCGCATCGCGAGGAAGAGGAGGCGTTCGGCAAGGCCTATGATCCGCGCATCGTGCGCCGCATCATGACCTTCGTGCGCCCCTACAAGAAGCAGATGCTGCTCTCGGTGGCCGCGGTGGTGGTGTTCACCGGCATCCAGCTGTCGCTGCCGCTGATCATCCGCTATGCCATCGACCACGGCATGGCCCCCGGCGCCGACGGCACGGTGCTCAACTGGATGGTGGCGCTGTTCGCGGTCGCCATCGTGATCAATTTCGGCGCCAGCCACATCCAGGAACTGGTGGTGGGCAAGGCCGCCGAAAACGTGCTCTTCGACATGCGCCGCGCCATGTTCGCGCAGCTGCAGCGCGTGTCGCTCAGCTTCATGGACAAGACCGAGGTCGGCCGGCTGATGAGCCGGCTCACCGGCGATGTCAATTCCATGCAGGAGTTCCTGGAGAACTCCGTGCTCTCGGTGGGCGACATCCTGCTGCTGTTCGGCATTGTGGTGGCGCTGCTCTGGATGGACCTGCAGCTCGGGCTGCTCACGCTGATCACCATGCCGCTGCTGTTCATCTTCCGGTTGTTCTGGCTGCCGCCGGCCAAGCGCGCCTTCATGGCCGCGCACGAGACCAACTCGATCGCCAACGGCGCGCTGGCCGAGGGGATCAACGGGGTGCGCACCATCCAGAGCCTGGAACGGCAGCGGGTCAATTTCGACCTCTACGAAGAAAAGGCGATGAAGAACCTCAAGTCGCACCTGACCGCCGCCAAATATGCACAGGTGATGGTGCCGGTGGTCGACACGCTGACCGGCATTTCCATGGCGACGGTGGTGGTGGTGGGCGGCCAGATGGTGCTCAATGGCGGCCTCGACGTTGGCGTGATGGTGGCGTTCCTGTTCTACATCCAGCGCTTTTTCGACCCGATCCGCTCGCTCACCATGCAGTATTCGGTGATGCAGCGCGCCATGGCCTCGGGCCAGCGCATCGTCGAGGTGCTCGACGTGCCGGTCGATGTCGCCGACAAGCCCGATGCCAAGGCGCTCACCGCCGACATGGACGGCTCGGTGGAATTCAGGAACGTCACGTTCGGTTATCGCAAGAACCAGCCGATCCTCAAAAACGTCAGCTTTGCGGTCAGGCCTGGCGAGACGGTCGCGCTGGTGGGGCCCACCGGCTCGGGCAAGACCAGCTCGATGTCACTGGTGCACCGCTTCTATGACGTCTGGGACGGCGCCGTGCTGGTGGGCGGCCATGACGTGCGCGACCTCACCCAGGATTCGCTCGGCGAGCAGGTCGCCATGGTGCTGCAGGACAGCTTCCTGTTCTCCGGCTCGGTGATCGACAATATCCGCTACCACAAGACGGAGGCGACGCGGGAACAGGTGATCGAGGCCGCCAAGGCAGTGGGCGCCCATGACTTCATCATGCGCCTGGCCAAGGGCTACGACACCCAGCTCGAACAGCGCGGCGGCAACCTGTCGCTGGGCCAACGCCAATTGCTGAGCTTTGCCAGGGCCTTGGTGGCGGACGCCAAGATTCTTGTACTGGATGAGGCGACCGCCAATATCGACAGCTACACCGAGATGCTGATCCAGAAGGCGCTGGTCAAGGTGCTCGAAGGGCGCACTGGCCTGGTCATCGCGCATCGGCTGGCGACGATCCGCAATGCCGACCGCATCATCGTGCTGCAGTCGGGCGAAGTGGTCGAGCAGGGCTCGCACGACCAGCTGATGGAGCGTCGCGGCCTCTACGCGCGGCTCTACAACATGAACTACGCCTCTTTCGACGACATTCCCGAGGACCTGGTCGAGCAGGCGACGACGAGCCACACGTGACAAAGGCCGAGTCGCCGCTCGAAGGCGGGCGATCGACGGTGAGCCGGCAGGGCGACGTGGTGTTTCGCACAGCGGCGCCCTGGTCGGCGACCACGGCAGCGCTGCTGCGGCACCTCGAACAGCAGGGGTTCGTGCATGCGCCGCGCCTGGTCGGCGACGGTTTTGACGCGCAGGGGCGCGAAATGCTCAGTTTCGTGCCGGGCGAAAGCCCGCACCCCTATGCCTGGGACGATGCGGCGCTGCCGGTGATCGGGCAGATGCTGCGCCGCCTGCACGAGGCAAGCGCTTCGTTCGTGCCCGGCCCAGCCGCCGTGTGGCGCCCCTGGTTCGGCCGGACGATCGGTCGGCCCGCCGTTATCGGCCATTGCGACACCGGCGCCTGGAACATCATCGCGCGCGAACGCCGGCCGGTGGCCCTGATCGACTGGGAACAGGCCGGTCCGGTCGATCCGCTGGTGGAGCTGGCGCAGGCCTGCTGGCTCAATGCGCTGCTGTTCGACGACGACCTGGCGGAAGCGCTCAATCTCGGCTCGGTCGAGGCGCGCGCCGGCCAGGTGAGCCTGCTGCTCGACGGCTATGAACTGCCGCGGGCCGACCGGGTCGGCTTTGTCGGCCGCATGCGCGACTTTGCCTGCCTGTGTGCCGCCAACGAAGCCATCGAGGCCGGCATCACGCCCCAGAGCACCGACGCGACGCCGCTCTGGGCCGTGACCTGGCGCACCCGCAGTGCCGGATGGCTGGTCCGCCACCACGATCGCCTGGCGGCCGTCATCGGCTGACACCGCCGCAAGCGGAATTGCTAGCGCCGGTGCTTGAAGACGATACCGGCAGCGTCGCCGACGGCAAAGATGCGGTCGCGGGCGGTGGCATAGTCGGCCGGGGTGGAGAGATGCTCGGTGAGAAGGGGTACGTCACGGGGCAGGCGGCTGAGCGCCGTGAGATAGGCGCGATAGTCGAGCACGCCCTCGCCGATCTGGCATTCGTCCAGATGCAGGGCCGCCTGGTGGCGGAGCACGATGTCCTTGGCGTGGCAGGAAACGACATGCGCGCCGAGCTTGTCGAAGCACTCGCGGATCAGGGCCGCGTTGTCCCAGTAGACGCGCGGCGTCATGATGATGTTGACGGGATCGAAATGCGCCCCGAACATCGGCCGGTCGACCGCCTTGATCAGCGCCACGTAGCTGTCGACGCTGTCGGGCAGCGAATATTGCATCATTTCGAGCGCGAACTTGGCGCGCCGGGGTTTGACCGTGTCGAGCAGGGAGCGGACGGTTTCGACCGCCGCCTCAAAGGCCTCCGGTCCCATATTGGCGGCGGCGGGGGCATAGTCGGTGCCGGCGCTGAACGAGCCGATATAGCTCACCGCGCAGCCCGCCCCGACCGCATCGGCGACCGCCAGCTTGTCGGCGGCATAGGCGAGATTGGCCCGGCGCACCGCATCGTCCGGCGTGACGAGATTGCGCCAGATGCCGATCTCGGCGAGCATGACATCGGCTGCCGAGAAGGCGGCTTCCCATTCGGCCAGCAGGGCCGAGTCCGCGGCTGTCAGTGCCGCTGGCACATAGGCCGCGCCATAGCCGAAATCGACATGGGCGCGGGCGAAAGGCTGCGGGCCGGCCTCTGGTCCGACCGGCAGGCCGTGTCCTCCCAGCCGCAGCATCAGACGTGGTTCTTCCAGCTGTGCTGCGGATTGTAGTCGAGCAGGCGCTTGGCCTTGTCGATCGAGAGCAGGGTGCCGTTGGGCGAGAGGCTGCCCTTGATTGGCACATTGGGGAAGACTTCGGCCACCAGCGACTTGTTGTCCCGCCGCATGACCGTATCGGCATTGGCGATGATGAAGGCCTCGAACCCCTTGAATTCGGCCTCGATGCCACGACGGACCGCCTGGGCGCCGTCACGCGCGTCGATATAGCCCCAGAGGTTCCACTTGCGCTTGCGCGGATCGGCGTCGAAAGCCGGGAAGGCCTTATAGTCTTCGACATCCATGACGTTGGAAAAGCGCAGGCCCACCATCTTGAGCTCGGGGTCCCAGCGGCAGAACTGCGCCGCCATGGTCTCGTCGAGCAGCTTGCCCAGCGAGTAGGCGGTTTCGGGACGCGGGAAATACTCTTCGTCGACTGGAATATAGGGCGGCGGGTTGTTGAAGGGCAGACCCAGGACGGTCTCGCTCGAGGCAAAGACCACGGTCTTGATGCCCGCCTGCCGCGCCGCCTCGAAGACGTTGTAGCTGGAGGGCACATTGTTCTTGAAGGTGCGGGAGTTGGCAAACTGCCCGGGTGCCGGAATGGCGGCCAGGTGCACCACCGCGTCGAACGGCCCCGCATGCTCGTCCACCCCGAGCATGGCTTCGAGCACCTGGCCGAAATCGGCCAGATCGATCCGCACGCTGGGGCAAACGGGGTCGCGCGGCAGCGTCTGGTCGATGTTGAGAACCGTATAGCCATTGGCCACCAGGTCCTTGAGCACGGCCCTGCCGAGCTTGCCGCTGCCCCCCGTCACCAGAACCTTCGCCATGCTGTCCTCCTGTTTCCGCCTCTTGGGCGGCAAGACTATCTGCCGGGTGCAGCAGGGTAAATGGCGGGATCGGCTTTTTGCGCGGCACCTCCGGCTGCGACGCGCGGGCCGATGGCAAAGAGGGCGTTAAAGGCATCGCTCGAACTGCGCGCAGTTTGGCACCAAACCGTGAGTTTTTTCAGGTCAGGATGCGCTGGTGTGGGGGACCGGTGGCGGTAGCCGGAGCCTGCACAGCAAGTTTGGTGAGGTATCCGTGCTCCGGCGAACCCAATCCGTCGCTGCCAAGATCAATGACGACCGCTCGGGCGGCCTGCGGGCGGCCAACGAGCAGGTGCTCTCGACGGCCAGCCTGCGCCGCAGCCAAGCCAAGCCGGTCGAAGCCTTCATTGTGCCCGACCCCGCGCCCATCCCGGCCGCAGAGGACGTAGCAGAGCGTATGGAACCCGCCTTCACCCCAGAGCGCCCCAGCTTCACCCCCAAGGCCGACGAAGGCCGGGCCGGCCGACGCGGCATGGATGCGCTGCGGGAAAAGGCGCTGCAGAACCTGATCTCGCAGGTCGAGGACCGCAATTTCGGCGGCCTGCGCCGCCCGCCGGGCTTTGGCAAGGTGCTGACGCCCTCGCGCATCATCCTGATCGCCATTGCGCTGAGCGCCGGCGGCATCGCCGCCTTTCTGGCCACCACCATTGAACAGCCGGCGCCGCCGGTGGAAGTGGTGACCGAAGTGCTCGCCGCCCCGACCACCAAGGTCCTGGTTGCCTCCCAGGTGATGGGCATCGGCCAGCGTATCAGCGCGACGACGGTCGAATGGACCGACTGGCCGGAAAGCGCCGTGCGTCCCGAATTTCTGACCTCGAGCGCCATGCCCGATGCCATTGCCGATATCGATGGACAGGTGGTGCGCACCGAAATCCAGCCCGGCGAGCCGATCCTCGAGGCCAAGCTGGTGCAGCCAGGCGGCAGCTATCTTGCCAGCGTGCTCGCACCGGGGACACGCGGCGTCTCGGTGCCGGTCGAGGCAGCCACGGCCTCCGGCGGCTTTATTTCGCCCAATGACCGGGTCGACGTGATCGCCACCCGCATCTTCGAAACCCGACAGGTCACCGAAACCATTCTGAGCAATGTCCGCGTGCTGGCGCTCAACGGCCGGCTCGGCGATGCCGAGGTCGCCCAGGCCGAAGGCGAGGAGGCCGAAACCGGCGTATTCACCGGCAAGGCCCTGGCGACGCTCGAACTGAGCACGCCGCAGGCCGAACTGGTGGTCAATGCCATGGCCATCGGCACGCTCGCTCTGGTGCTGCGGCCGATCACCGACGGGGCCGCTGGCGCTCCGGCGCAGCCCACCGCCAACCAGTCGATCCGCGCCACCAGTCCCTTCTGGACCAAGTAATGCCCATGCTCGCCCTCCCAACCAAGGTTGATCACAAGATGCGCTCCCGCTCCGTTCGATCGGCCGTCGCCAGCCGCCCCGACAGCCGGGCCTGGCTGACCTGGTCAGCCCTGCTGCTGCTCTGCTGCCTGCTGGCCTGGCCGGCGAAGGCGCAGACGGTGCATTACGACCTGGCGACCACCTCGGTGATGCGCATCAATCTGCCGGTATCGCAGGCCGTGACGGTGACGATCTCGGGCGTGGTGGGCAAGATCGTTTCGGCCGACCCCACCATCGCTGAAGCACAGCCGATCACCGATCGCTCGCTCTATCTGGTGGGACGCGGCTTCGGCACGACCACGGTGAACCTGTTCTCGGATGCCGGCACCCCGATCGGGCTGCTGGCGGTGGAAGTGGGCGCCGATACCGCCGACATGGCCGCCTCGATCCGCGCCGCGCTGCCCAGTTCGGAAGTAAAGGTCTCCACCATCAACGGCCGGGTGCAGCTCTCGGGCAACGTGCCCGACGACCTCGCCATGAGCAAGGCGCTCGACATCGTGGCGCAATATGGCAGCCCGGCGGTGATCAACACGATGACCATTTCGGGCGGCCGGCAGGTCAATCTGGAAGTCCGCATCCTCGAAGCGCAGCGCGATGCCGGCCGGCAGCTGGGCATTCAGTGGCGCGCCAGTGGCGGCGGCTTCAGCGGCGCGCTGGGCGGCAGCGTCGACGATCCGTCCAATGACGCGGCGAGCTTTTCCTCGTTCATCACCAGCATCCTGTCGGGCGGCGGCGTCAATATCACGGCCGCCATCAACGCGCTCGAAGCCAAGCGGCTGGTGCGCACGCTGGCCGAGCCGAACCTGACCACGCTCTCGGGGGTCAATGCCAGCTTCCTTGCCGGCGGTCAGATCCCGATCCGCACCAAGAACGGGGATGGCGACATCACCATCGAATATCGCGATTTCGGCGTGCGCCTGCAGTTCACCCCCGTCGTGCTCGACGGCGACCGCATCCAGATCCACCTGACCCCCGAGGTCAGCGGCATCGGTGGCTTCACCACGGCCGGCGACCCGGTGTTCAACACCCGCAATCTCGACGCCACGGTGGAACTGCGCGACGGCCAGAGCTTTTCGGTGGCGGGCCTGCTCCAGAACGAGACCAATCTCAAGCAGGACCAGTTGCCCTGGCTGGGCGACGTGCCGATCCTGGGCTCGCTGTTCAAGTCCTCGAGCTTTCAAAAGCACGATACCGAACTGGTGGTGATCGTCACCCCGCGACTGGTGCAGCCCAGCATTCCCGGACAGGTTGCCGCGAGCCCGCTCGACCAGACCCTGCCGGCCAACGATGTCGAGTTCTTCGCGCTCGGCCAGATGGAAGTGACGCCCAAAATGCTCGAAACCTTCCAGACCGGCGCTGGCGTGGCCGGGCCCTATGGCTATATCATCGACCTGGGAGAAGGCAGTTGAGCGCGCCGATCCGGCTGGCCGCCGGACTGGCCCTCGCCCTGGTGCTCACCGGCTGCAGCTACGACTATCTGCAGCGCACCGACCGCGTCGCCTACAGCACCGGGGACGCCGTGCGCTCCAATCTGGAGCGCGAAACCACCAATCCCAGCCGGCGTTCGCAGGCGTTGACCACCGGGCTGGGCCGCGACGGTCTTGTCGTCAAGCCCCCCGATCCTGTCATCGTCCAGTAGTCGTCACCGTCGATCCAGTCGAGGCCGCCATCCGGGCGGCCTTTTGCTCTTGTGCGGGAGGGTTCGAAGTCGTCATACAACTTCAGACAACTTGTCTGTTGACATCGGCGCAACGGCTCCGCTACCAAATTGCCTGGAGGAGACTTCCGAACGACCGTGCCTGCCCCGATTGCGGCGTGCCATGACTTGGCAGGCCGAGATCGCGACTGTTCTTGCGCCGGCGCTCGGGTTCACGCGTGCCGGTGCAGGAGATCTCGCCGGGCCCTCGGGTCCTCCGGCTCTGGACTGAACATTTCAAAACTCTGGGAGGAGAAAATATGTTTCAGATGACCAAGCTGGCCGCTGCCGCACTTCTGGCAGCCGCCATGTCCGTGACCGCTGCCAGCGCGCAGACGGTGCTGCGCTCGTCCGACACGCATCCGGACGGCTATCCGACAGTGGAGGCCGTGAAGTATTTCGGCCAGCTCATCGAAGAGCGCACGGCCGGCCGCTACAAGGTGGAAGTCTACCACTCGGCCCAGCTGGGCCAGGAAGCCGACACCATCGAGCAGGTGCGCTCGGGGGTGATCGACCTCAACCGCGTGTCCATGGGTCCCTGGAACGGCCTGGTGCCGGAAACCCAGGTGCCGTCGCTGCCTTACGTGTTCCGCTCGCCCGCTCATATGCGTGCGGTCATGCTGGGCGATATCGGCGCCGATATCGCCAAGGGGTTCGAGCAGCACGGCGTTGTGGTGCTGACCTATTATGACGGCGGCTCGCGCTCGTTCTACACGTCCAAAAAGCCCATCGAGACCCCGGCAGACCTCGCCGGCATGAAGCTGCGCGTCATGCAGTCCGACATCTTCGTCGACATGGTGGCGGCCCTGGGCGGCACGGCCACCCCGATGCCCTATGGCGAAGTCTATTCCGCCATCCAGACCGGTGTCGTGGACGGCGCCGAAAACAACTTCCCCAGCTACGATACGGCCGGGCACTTCGAAGTGGCCAAGAACTACTCGCTCGACGAACACCTGATCGTGCCGGAAGTCTTCGTCATGTCCAAGGCCGCCTGGGACAAGCTGACGCCGGAAGATCAGGCGATCTTCAAGCAGGCGGCCATCGACAGCTCGGCCAAGCAGTTCGAGCTCTGGGACGCCCAGGTGGCGGCCTCGCGCGCCAAGGTGGAGGCCGCCGGCTCGACCATCAACACGCCGGACAAGCAGCCCTTCATGGACGCGATGAAGCCGGTCTACGACAAGTATGTCACCGACCCCAAGCTGCAGGATCTGGTGGCGCGGATCCAGGCCGCCAGCTGATCGACCAGGCGGGCGGGGCCAGGCCTCGCCCGCTTTCCGTCCTGCGCCGCTAGGCGCGCCATCGAGGGATTGTTGCGACCATGGCGCATTCCGACGCCCCGGACCTTCCGGCTCACCCCGGCCTCGCCCGCATGGCCCGAATTTTTTCGGCCCTCTCCAGGCTGGCCCTCTGGCTGGCCGGGATCGGCCTGGTCGCCATGACGATCATCGTCAGCTGGCAGGTGTTCACCCGCTACGTGCTCAACTGGTCCAATGCCTGGACCGAGCCGGCCGCCGTGCTGCTGATGAGCTGGTTCATCTTTCTGGGGGCCGCCGTCGGCATTCGCGAGAACTATCATCTGGGCTTTGACGTGCTGCTCTATGTGCTGCCGAAAAGTTCCAAGCGCGTGCTGCGCTCGATCTCGGACGTGGTGGTGATCGCCTTTGCCATCGGCATGGTCTGGTACGGCCTGCAGCTGGTGGCGCTCGGCTGGCCGGCGCGCCTGCCCTCGCTGGGCATCCCCGAAGGCGTCAAATATCTGCCCATCGTTGCCGGCGGCGTGCTGATCATCCTGTTTTCGATCGAGCGCCTGCTGCTGCGCTGGGCCGGCGTCGACGTCGATGCCGATCTCAACCTCGAAGCCGTCCCCGACCTCGCCGACGCGCCCAAGGAAGTCTGAGCCCATGGTTGTCGCCATTCTCTTCGGAACGCTGGCCGTGCTCATGCTGATCGGCACGCCGATCGCCTTCTGCCTGGGCGCTGCGAGCTTTGTCACCATTCTCTACATGGGCCTGCCGCCCTTGGTGGTGTTTCAGCAGATGAACTCAGGCATGAGCGTGTTCACGCTGCTCGCCATCCCGTTTTTCATCTATGCCGGCGACCTGATGGTGCGCGGCGGCATCGCCCAGCGCATCGTCAATTTCGCCGGTGCCCTGGTCGGCCATCTGCGCGGCGGGCTGGGGCAGGTCAACATCGCCGCCTCGACGCTGTTCGGCGGGATTTCGGGCTCGGCGGTGGCCGAAGCGGCAGCCGTCGGCGGACTGATGATCCCGCAGATGAAGGCCCGTGGCTATGGCGCCGACTATGCCGTCAACGTCACCTCGATGGCCGCGCTGATCGCACTGCTGCTGCCGCCGAGCCACAACATGATCATCTATTCGATCGCCGGGGGCGGGCGCATCTCGATTGCCGACCTGTTCACCGCCGGCGTGATCCCGGGCCTGCTGTTCGCGGCGGCGCTGATGGTTACCGCCTATATCGTCGCGCGCAAGCGCGGCTATCCGGTCGAAGCCTTCCCCGGTTTCCGTCGTGCCCTGCACATGGGTGCGGTGGCGATCCCGGGTCTGCTGCTGATCGGCATCATCTTCGGTGGCGTGCGCTCGGGCGTGTTCACGGCCACCGAGAGCTCGTGCATCGCGGTGGTTTATGCCCTGCTGGTCACCGTTCTGGTCTACCGGCAGATGGATTGGGCGGCGTTCAAGGACGCTACGTTCGGCGCCGTGCGGACCACGGCCATGGTGCTGCTCATCATCGGCACCGCCGCGGCCTTTTCCTGGCTGATGGCCTACCTGCGCATCCCGGCGCAGCTGGTCGAGTGGCTGCAGGGCGTGTCGCAGGATCCGCTGGTGATCATGCTGCTGCTCAACCTGATCATGCTGGTGCTGGGCACCTTCATGGACATGGGACCCACCATCATCATCACCACGCCGATCTTCCTGCCGATCGCCATTGCCTATGGCGTCGATCCGGTGCATTTCGGCGTCATCATGATCCTCAATTACGGCATTGGCCTGAATACCCCCCCGGTCGGCGCCGTGCAGTTCGTGGCCTGCGCGGTGGGCAAGATCACCGTGTGGCAGGCGATGCGCTCGATCTGGCCCTTCTATGGTGCGGGCCTGGTGGTGCTCGGGCTGGTGACCTACGTGCCCGAGATTTCACTCTGGCTGCCGCGCCTGTTCCGGGGAGGCTAGATGTCCACCTTCGCCACCCGTTCCGAGCCGAAGCCAAAACTGTCGGCGCGGCTCATCCTCGAATTGCGCAGCGAGATCGAGTCCGGTCGCATCCGCGGCGGCGACAAGCTGCCCACCGAGGCGCAACTGACCAGTCGCTTTGGCGTCAGCCGGACCGTGGTGCGCGAGGCGCTGGCGGCGCTCGCCGCTGACGGGCTGGTGGAAGCGCGGCAGGGCGCCGGCAACTATGCCATCGGCCAGCGACTGGCCGCCTTTTCCAACCTTGCCGCCGACAAGATCTCGATCGCCATCAACGTGCTCGAAGTCCGCATGGGCATCGAGATCGAGAGCGCCGGCCTTGCCGCGCAGCGGCGCAACCCGGCCCAGGATGCCGCGATCCACGAGGCCTATTACGAGTTCGATCGCCTGCTGGCCCAGGACCTGGCCACCGGCAAGAACGACTTCGCCTTCCATCGCGCCATCGCAGCCGCCACCAACAATCCGTTCTACATCGAAGTGCTCGACGCGCTGGGTGAGCGCACCATTCCGTGCGACATCACCTCGCCCTGGGGCACCGACAGCGTTCTGACCCGCGACTACCAGGTCGGACTGCAGGTCGAGCATGCGCAGATCATGAACGCCATCTCGGCCAGCGACGCCAACGCCGCCCGAGCTGCGATGCGCGCCCATCTCAGCAACAGCCAGGATCGCTACCGCGCCCGCCTGCGCCGCGCCGCGACTCCGCCCAAGGGGACATCGGCATGACCGACCATACCGACTACGAAAGCCGCTGGGCCATCGACCCGGACGCCGCCGCGCTGATGGGCACGGACGAGTTGCGTCAGAATTTTCTCATCGAGCAGCTCTTCGCCGCAGGTCGCGTCTGCCTCACCTACACCCACTATGATCGGATGATCGTGGGCGGGGCCATGCCGGTCGCCGCGCCGCTGCAGCTCGACCCGATCAAGCCGACCGGCACCAAGGCGTTTCTGGAGCGTCGCGAACTGATCGCGGTCAATATCGGCGGCGCCGGCAGCATTGCAGCCGATGGCGCGCACTTTGCCGTCGGGCCGCGGGACATGGTCTATCTGGGGATGGGCCTGAAGGACGTGCGTTTTGCGTCGGACGACCCGGCGGTGCCAGCCAAGTTCTATCTGCTCTCGGCTCCGGCCCATGCCTCGCACCAGGCCATGCTGCTCAAGATCGACGGGGCCCGGCGCCTCGACCTGGGCGCCGCCGAAACCTGCAACAAGCGCTCGATCTTCCAGTTCATCCATCCCGACAGTCCGGCACGGACCTGCCAGCTGGTGGTCGGGATGACCACTTTTTCGCCCGGCTCGGTCTGGAACACCATGCCCTGCCATATCCACGACCGCCGGATGGAAGCCTATCTCTATTTCGACCTGCCCGAGACGGCGCGGGTCTTCCACATGATGGGCGAGCCGGACGAGACCCGACATCTGGTCGTCGCCAACGAGCAGGCTGTGCTCTCACCCGGCTGGTCGATCCACTCGGGCGTGGGCACCGCCAGCTACACCTTCATCTGGGCGATGGCCGGCGACAATGTCGACTATACCGACATCGACCCGGTGGCGATCGGGGACCTGCGGTGAGCGACCTTTCGGCCTTCAGCCTCGACGGCCGCACGGTACTGGTGACCGGAGCCAATACCGGCATCGGGCAGGGGATCGCCCTGGCGGTAGCGCGCGCCGGCGGGCACGTGCTGGCGGCGGGTCGGTCGGCGATGGACCAGACGGAAGCGCAGATCGCAGCGATCGGCGGGCAGTGCACCGCCATCAAGGTCGACCTGGGGGACCATCATGCGGCGGTCGCCATGCTCGATGCCGCCTGGGCGGCCCATGGCCCGATCCATGGCCTGGTCAACAATGCCGGCATCATCCGCCGCAGCGACGCGGTCGAGCTCAGCGAGACCGATTGGGACGAGGTGATCGACCTCAACCTCAAGACAACCTTCTTCCTGTCGCAGGCCTTTGCCCGACGGGTGCTGGCCGGATCCGGGCACGGCAAGGTGGTCAACATCGCCTCGCTGCTATCGTTCCAGGGCGGCATCCGTGTGGCCTCCTACACGGCCAGCAAGCACGGCATCGCCGGCTTGACGCAGGTGCTGTGCAACGAGTGGGCGGCCAAGGGCATCAACGTCAACGCCATCGCCCCTGGCTATGTCGAATCCAACAATACCACCGCGCTGCGGGCGGACCCCGATCGGTCGGCCGCCATCCTGTCGCGTATCCCGGCGGGCCGCTGGGGGCAGCCGAGCGATATCGGCGACGCGACGGTGTTCTTGTTGTCTGCTGCGTCCAACTACATGCACGGCGCCGTCATCCCGGTGGATGGCGGCTGGCTCGCGAGGTGATCTGATGACCAAACTGTTCGCACAACCCGGCGAAGGTACGCTGACCCAGCTCGATGGCTCGACCCGACGGGTCGTGCTGCATCTGCCCGAGCTCATGCTCGTCGAGTTCAGCTTCGAAAAAGGCGGCATCGGCGCGTTGCACAGCCACCCGCACATCCAGTCGAGCTTTGTCGCCGAGGGCGTGTTTGAGGTGACGATCGGCGAAGAGACGCAGACCGTCGCGGCCGGCGGCGCCTATATCGTGCCCTCGGGCGTCACCCATGGCGTCAAGGCGATCGAAGCGGGCCGGCTGATCGACAGTTTTACGCCGGTGCGTGCGGACTTTCTCTAGCGCGGCGCCTGTCGTCCGCGATCAGATACTGGCGGTCGCCGCGGCGCGCTTGACCAGTTCGACATTGTTGGCGATCACCAGGTTGTCCGGCGCAAGCTGCTGCGCCCGGCTGAAATGCACCATGGCGTCCTTGAGATTGCCGCGCAGCATCTGCGAGTAGCCCACATTGTTGTAGTACTGGGCAGTGCCGCCCGAGAGCTCGAACAGGGCGGCATAGACGCGATCGGACAGATCGAAGCGGCGCAACCGGTCATAGGAGGCGCCCAGCCCCACATAGCCCTCGGCCGAGTTCGGGGCGAGTTCGACCACGCGCTTGTAGAGCGCCGCCGAGTGGCCGAAGTCATTGTTGCGAAAGTGGCCGCGTGCTGCCGTAAGGGCCGAGTCGGCCGTGTAGCTGCCCGGATCGTTGAGTTCGGCCATCTCGAGCCGGGCATTGCCATGGGTGCCGAGCCCGGCAAGGCTGCAGCCCGACAGCACCAGCGCGAAAACCGCGGTGACCGCGAGGCGGGCGACCCAAAGACAATGGCGGTTGCAGATCATGGCGTGGCCCCTGTGCGTGGCGGCGGCGCGAGAAGCCGTCGCGAGGGTCGCAACACTAGCAGACCGGTCGCCCGGACGTGGTAAATGCCCGGTAATTCAGGGGCTTGGAGGGGATTTTCCGGCGCCGGTGGCTAATGGCTGGTTGTGCCGATCGCGACAAATTGCAGGCAGTTCGGCACGCCGGCACCCGCGCCGATACGGTGAACAAAGACTGAATATCAGGATCAGGAGGCATTCAAGCCAGGCCCCCTAGAAGCGGCGTCATCGAACTTCGGTTCGACGACACCAACCGGTGGCGAGCGTCGCACAGCCAAGGCACGCGGCAGCGCCCCGACAACACAATGGACCTGATCGATGAAAAAGCTCACCCTTGCACTTCTCCTCGCCGGCAGCGTTTTTGCCATCTACACCGCGCCGACCTTTGCGGCCCAGAACCCCATCGGCAAGCCGACCATTCCCGGCCCGAAGACCCCCGGCAATCCGGGCGGCGATCCGGCCAACCCCGGCGAACCGTTCGACCCCAATAACGATCCGAACGGCGACCCGAATGGCGACCCCAAGGACGACCCGAAGGATGATCCGAAGGATGATCCGAACGGCAATCCCAAGGATGACCCCAAGGATGACCCGAAGGATGAGCCGGGTGAACCCGGCGATATGCCCAACGACAAGCCGGTGGTCGACAAGCAGGCCGCCGCCGAACTCAAGGGCTGCCTCGATCGCCTCGGCAATCTGCCGCAGGTCAGCGCCACCGAGATCAACCAGTTCGGCAACCCGTACAAGGTGACTCTCACCCCGATCTGCGAAGTCTCCACGCTGACCCAGGTCGGCGAGACCTTCCTGGACAGCGGCAATGTCTATGGCCTCGAGCCGGCGCTCAAGTCGAACCCGCTGATCAAGTCCAAGCTCGGCGAGTCGGCCTACAAGCCCCGCGACGTGGTGGGCATTGATTTCGACGCGGACGGCAACGCCATCCTTCTGGTGCACAAGCGTCGCGGTTGATCCTTCTGCACGCTGGAAAAGGCGGGGGCCACGGCTCCCGCCTTTTCCATTGGCTGGGCCGTGCCCGCTCGATGAACGCAAACTGAACGCGTGTCTCAGGGGCGGTTCAACGTCAGCCCGGTAAACCTGATCTCAACGCAATCGAACTGCCCCAGAGGGGACCACCATGAACCGCACGCACGAAAAACTGCTGATCGCCGCGCTGGCCGGCCTGATCGTGGCCGGTGCCGCCGGTTTCGCCGTCCAGCCCGCGCTCGCCGCTGGCTATGCCGTCGACGCGCCGGCCCAGGTGACCGGGGTCAAGAGCTGGGACGTGCTCAACCTGCGCAAGTGGCCCGCCGCCCATTCGCAAAAGACCGGCGCGCTGGCCCCCAAGGTGCACGTCTGGGTCGAGCGCTGCATCGACAAGGACAACGGCGCCGACTGGTGTCTGGTCGAGCGTGGCACCCAGCGCGGCTGGGTCAATGCCCGCTTCCTGACCCTCGCTTACGATACCGATCTCTGAGTTTGCCTGCCCGACGTCCCAGTCCCATGCATTGACTGACCTCCAAGACGTTGACTTTATCGACCCGGTGTTGTCCCAAGCAGGGACCACCGGGTCCTTTTTTTCATGTCAGATGCCAATCCCGTTCTCGCCGAGCAGACGCGCGGCAGCTTTGTCGAAAACCGCCATCGCGGCGCCTTTGTGGTGATCGATGCCGGCGGCACCGTGATCGCCTCGGCCGGCGATATCGATGCGGCCATCTTTCCACGCTCGGCGATCAAGTCGATGCAGGCCCTCGCCATGGTCGGCACCGGCGCCCTGGCGCGGTTTTCCCTGACGGACGAGGAGCTGGCACTGGCCTGCGCCAGTCACCAGGGCGAGGAGTTCCATGTCGCCGGGGTTACCGCCTTTCTCGACCATCTCGGCTTGACGCCTGCAGCGCTCGAATGCGGGGCGCATGCCCCGACCTTTGCGCCGGCCCGCGAGGCGATGCGCGCCTCCGGCGGGCGGCCGACGCCGCTGCACAACAATTGCTCGGGCAAGCATTCGGGCATGCTCAGCGTGGCGCGGGCGCTGGGTGTGCCGACCGAGAACTATGTCGAGCGCGACCACCCGGTGCAGATTGCGGTGCGGACTGCCATCGAGACGGTGACCGGAACGACGCTTTCAGTGGATCGCTGCGGCCGCGATGGCTGCTCGATCCCGACCTGGGCCGCGCCGCTGCGCAATTTTGCCCAGGGCTTTGCGCGCATGGCGACGGGGCAGGGCCTGCCCGAGGAACTGGCACAGGCCGCCCGGCGCATCTTCGACGCAGCGACCGCGCATCCGCATCTGGTGGCCGGGACGGATCATCTCGATACGCTGGTAATGCGCGCCTTTGCCGGCCGGGTGATGCAGAAGGGCGGCGCCGAAGGCGTGCAGTGCGGCGCCATCCGGGATAGCGGGCTGGGCTATGCGCTCAAGATCGACGACGGCAATATGCAGGCCAGCCAGCTCGCCGTGGCCAACCTGCTGATGCGCTTTGCCGCGCCCGACGCCGCGCAGCGGGCGGTTCTCGAGCGGTTCGCCCGCCAGACCGTATTGAACGTGCGCAAGTTCGAGGTCGGCGAAATGCGGCCGACGGCCGCGCTGGCGGGGTGAAGCGGTCGTCGCGCCCCAAGGAGTGCCGCGTGGCGCGCGTCAGATAAGAACGTCCCGCAGGACGCGGGGTCAATTCCGGAGGATGTCGTGCGTCGCTTTCCTGGCCTGCTTGTTGCCCTGGTGTTCGTGCTGCCGGCTGCGGCCGGCGAGCCCTATGCGCCCATCAAGGTGGCGCCGGCCAATCCGGTGACCCCGCCGCCCGAGCTGATCGCCGACGCCAAGGCGCTCTACGCCAACCTCACCTCGGGCAATGGCGATGGCATCGCGGCGGGCTTTGCCGACACAGTGACCACCATCGACGGCGCGATCGAGCTGGAAATCCCGCGCCGCAAAGAGGTCGAGGGGCCCTACAAGACCATCGAGGCCATGCTGGAACGGCTGGGCTATGCGACCGGCGGGCTGCTGCCCGGCCAGGAAGACGGCACCATCACCGCCAAGACCGCCATCGATGCCGAACGGCAATATGTCATTGACGCGCTGACCGACGGCAGCGCCTGGGGCACCGATCCGATGGTCAAGGGCGGCATCTGCACCTATGGCTATCGCAGCTACGACACCAAGGCCCTGAAGCGCCTCGCCGCCGAAATGGGGGTGCAGAGTTCGAGCTACTTTTTCGTCGACGCCCCGCTCGAATTGCGCTCCGCGCCCGACGGCAACGCCGCCGTATCGGCCACACTGCAGCCCGGCCTGCTCTACGCGCTGGACTACGACACGACGGCCCCGGGCCGCTGGATCGCCGTGCACCTGCCTGAAGGTGGCGTCGCCTTCGCCAATACCGACACGGCCAAACTCGGCAAGCCCTATGTCGCGGGCGTCTGTTTCGGCCAGCGCAAGGACGGCAAGTGGGTGATCATCGCCCAGGCCTCGACGAGCCTCTGACCCTCAGGTCAACTCCCCGCGGCCGGCTTCGAGCATCCGGTTGATGTCGTCGCCGCGGGCGGCGGCGGTGAAGGGGGCGAAGCTGCCCTGGTCGAGCATGGCGGTCATGGCGCCGGCAATGGCCGCGTGGGTGAGCCGGGCGATCATCGAGCCGGTGGAGATGCGGCGCACGCCGCAGCCGGCAAGGCCCGCGACGCCGAGCGCGGCAAGCGGCCCGGCGGCGAGGGCATTGACCGGCTTGTCCACCGCGGCGGTGACGCGGCGCAGGTCGTCGGCCGTGCCGGGGACGGGAATATAGAGCAGATCCGCCCCCGCTGCCGCAAAGGCCTGGATGCGGCGGATGCCTTCGGCAAGATCGTAGGCGCCGTTCATCACCCCATCGGCGCGCGCACACAGCACGAACGGGCGACCGAGCGAGCGGGCGGCGTCGGCCGCGGCCGCGATGCGGGCCACCGCCAGCTCAAAATCATAGGCCGGATTGCCATCGACCATCTGCGTGTCCTCGATCGAACAGCCCGACAGACCGACCTCGGCGGCCAGCCGGATGGTTTCGGCCACCTCGTCGGGTGCATCGGCAAAACCGTTCTCGAAATCGCCCGAGACCGGCAGCGGCGTGGCGCGGACGATGCTCTCGGCGTGGCGGAGCGAGTCCTCGCGGCTCACCCGGCCCATGTCGGGTCGGCCCAAAGTGAAGGCCAGCGCGGCCGAACTGGTGGCCAGCGCCAGCGCGCCGGAGGCGGCCATCATGCGTGCCGAGCCGATGTCCCAGGGGTTCGGAATGACAAAGCACCCGGTCTGGTGCAGGAAGGCGAAGGCAGCGTGGCGTTCGATGAGCGTCATGAGCGGACTCCAGCGTGACGTCCAAGGGTAGGAGGCGCCGCCCGGCCGCTCAAGCCCGAAACGGCGAGCAGGCCTTTTGGTCGCCGCCCCGCTTGTTTATAAGGGGCGACCCTTTCCGGTGTGAGGCGCCATGCTCGTCGACGACAAGATCTATCTGGGCACCAGTACGCGACCCGAATATCTGTCGCTCAAATATGCCAACCGGCACGGGCTGATCACCGGCGCCACGGGCACCGGCAAGACGGTGACGCTGCAGGTGCTGGCCGAGGGCTTCGCCGCCGCCGGCGTGCCAGTCTTCGCCGCCGACATCAAGGGTGACCTCTCGGGCGTCGGCGCCATGGGCGAAATGCTGGGCTGGCAGACCGGCCGGGCCAGCGAGATCGGCTTTGCCGACTACGCCGCCTCGAAATTTCCGGTGACCTTCTGGGACCTCTTCGGCAAGCAGGGCCACCCGGTGCGGACCACCATTTCGGAAATGGGGCCGCTGCTGCTGTCGCGCATCCTCGACCTCAACGACGTGCAGGAAGGCGTGCTCAACATCGCCTTCAAGTACGCCGACGACCAGGGCCTGCTGCTGCTCGACCTCAAGGACCTGCGGGCGCTGCTGACCAATGTGGCCGACAATGCCAAGCTGATTTCGACCACCTATGGCAACGTGGCGACCGCCACGATCGGCGCTGTGCAGCGGGCGCTGCTGGTGCTTGAACAGCAGGGGGGCGAAGCGTTCTTCGGCGAAAAAGCGCTGGAAATCAGCGACCTGATGCGCACCACGCCGGATGGCCGCGGCATGATCTCGATCCTGGCCGCCGACGAGCTGATGCAGTCGCCGCGGCTCTACGCCACGTTTCTGCTCTGGCTGTTGTCAGAGCTTTTTGAAGTGCTGCCTGAAGTCGGCGATCCGGCCAAGCCGCGCCTGGTGTTCTTTTTCGATGAAGCGCATCTGCTCTTTAGCGACGCGCCGCGCGCGCTGGTGGAAAAGGTCGAGCAGGTGGTCAAGCTGGTGCGCTCGAAAGGCGTGGGCGTCTATTTCGTCACGCAGAACCCCGTCGACATTCCCGAATCGGTGCTGGCGCAGCTGGCCAATCGTGTACAGCACGCCCTGCGCGCCTATACGCCGCGCGAGCAGAAGGCCGTGCGGGTCGCCGCAGAAACCTTCCGGCCCAATCCGGCCTTTTCCACCGAGGAAGCGATCACCCAACTCGGGGTGGGCGAGGCGCTGGTCTCGGTGCTCGAAGACAAGGGCGTGCCCTCGATGGTGGGGCGCACGCTGATCCGCCCGCCTTCGGGCAAGGTCGGCCCGATCATGCCGGCAGAGCGGCTGGCCCTGGTGCAGGGATCGCCGGTCGCCGGGCTCTATGACACCGTCATCGACCGCGAATCGGCCTACGAGACGCTGACCCGGCGGACCGCCGAAAAGCAGGATGCCGACGCCGCCGCCGCGCGCGCCGAAGAGTTCCGCAAAGCCGCCGAGGCCGCCGCCAAGGACAAGCAGCGCGACGAACCAGCGCCGCGCCGCTCGACCCGTGCCGGCCCGCTCGAGGCGGCGATCACTTCGATGGCCCGCTCGGCGGCCTCAACGCTCGGACGCGCGCTGGTCCGGGGCATCCTGGGGAGTCTGACGCGTGGCCGCTGATCCCGCCTTGCGTCGCCCTACCTTGGCGGTCTTCGCCTCCGACCTCGGGCCGGGGGATCCGGAGCGGGCCTCGATCATGTCGCAGGCTGGCGCCATCCTGGCGCGGCGCGGCATGCGCATCGTCTGCCTGGCCCAGGAATCCGGCCTGCCGGTGCCGCTGATCACCAGTGCGCGCACCTCCGGCGGCGACGTGCTGCTGATCGGGGATGGCGCGGTCACGCTGCCGCCAGCCCTGGCGAGCGTGCCGATCGAACAGATCGCCGACCCCAAGGCGCGGCTGGCGCGCGTCGCCGCTCTGGCCGACGGCTTTGTGGGACTGCCCGGCTCGCTGCAATCGGCGGCCAATCTTTATGGATGCTGGGTGGCGGCGGGTGCCGGACCCAGCCACAAGCCGGTGATCCTGCTCAACCGCAACCGTGCCTTCGAAGTGGTGCGGGGGCTCTCGGCCGATGTGCTCTCCCATTCGGTCAAGCAGTTCGACCGCATGGCGGTGTTTGCCGATACGGTCGATGATCTGTGGAACAAGGTGGCCTGGGCCCTGGGGCATCCTGCCGACTGAGCCCTGCGTCAAACTTGCGGGTACGCCTTGCAGCAGCGCCGGCGCATCCGCATATTCGAGCCATGGCAGACAAGGACCACAGCCTCAAGCCGTTGGCGACGCCGGGCAAGACCCCCGCGGCGACGTCCTCGAGCAGCGAGATCGCCGCGTTTCTCGAGCAGGTCGGCCGCGTCGCCCGGCCGGCCGGTGCGAAGGGGCGCGGCCGGTTGCTGTTTGCGCTCGACGCCACCATGAGCCGGCAGCCGACCTGGGACCTCGCCTGCGCGCTGCAGGCCGAAATGTTCAAGGCGCTGCCCGGTGACAACCCGCTGTCGGTGCAATTGCTGTATTTTCGCGGGCTCGCCGAATGCCGGGCCTCGCGCTGGGTGAGCGATACGGGCGAACTGGCCAAGTTGATGTCGGGCGTCGCCTGCCAGGGCGGCAATACGCAGCTGTCCAAGGTGTTCGCACATGCGCGGCGCGAACATGCGCGCCAGCCCATCGATGCGGTGGTCTATGTCGGCGATGCCATCGAGGAAAATGTCGACGCGCTCGCCACCAAGGCCGGTGAACTCGGCTTGCTGGGGTGCCGCATGTTCGTTTTTCAGGAAGGTCGCGACCCGGTGGTGGAAGCGGCGTTCCGTGAGTTTGCGCGGCTGACCAAGGGCGCCTATGCCCGGTTCGACGCCAATGCGCCGGCCGAACTGGCAGCGCTGCTGCGCGCCGTGGCGGCCTATGCCAGTGGCGGCCGCGCGGCGCTGAAGCTGCAGAAATCCGCCGGCGCCACGGCGCTGCTCGCGCAGTTGTCCTAGCATGTCCTATGTCCTGCTTGGCGCTCTGGTGCTGCTGGCCGGTGCTCTCGCGTACTGGGGGTTTGGCCGACTGCGGCCGGCCTCGCGCGCCGGCGTGCTGCGCTGGGGCCTGGGCGGGATCGCGGTGCTGGCGACGGTCGGCCTGGCGCTGGCGCGACGCATCGACCTGGCGGCATTTACCGGCATGGCCGCGGTCTCGATCATCCGGTTCGGTCGGCTGGGGCCGATCACCCTGGGTGGCGACCGGATCAACCAGAACAACATTTCAAAGGTCCGCAGCCGCTATTTCTCCATGGAACTCGACCATGACAGCGGCACCGTGGTGGGCCGGGTGACCGACGGCAGCTTTCGTGGCCGCGACCTGATGGACCTCGACGAAGCCGACACCCGGGCGCTGTTTGCCGAGATCGAAGGCGATGCCGACAGCGAGCGGCTGCTGGAAAGCTGGCTCGACGTCAACCGGGCCGGCTGGCGCGCGTATTTTGAACAGACCGCCCAAGCCGGCGACACCGCGTCTGCCCCGCCCGCCGATCCGGATGCGGAAGCCTATGCCGTGCTCGGCCTCAGCGCAGGCGCCAGTGCCGAAGAGATCAAGGCGGCGCACCGCGAACTGATGAAGGGCGTGCATCCCGACCATGGCGGCTCGAGCTACCTTGCCGCCAAGATCAACCAGGCCCGCGACCAGCTGCTCAAGTCGCTCGGCGCGCGCTAGAGCGCGTCAGCTCAGGTGGTGGGGCTTTGGGGTTGCGGCGCCTGGCCGAAGAGCGGGATCACATTGGCCGGCCATTGCAGCGGCGTCGGACGGCGCAGCGGGGCCGATGGCGCGGCCCGACGGCTGAGGCGGGAGAGCACCCGTTCGAGCAGGTAGCGCGGCGACATCGGCTTGACGATGATCTCGTCGATCCCGGCCTGCAGCGAGGCGGTCTTGATGGCCGCATCGATGCGGGACGCCAGGGCGATGACGCGAAACGCGGTGTGCTCGATGGCCAGATCGGCGCGCAGGTCGCGCGTCAACCGGTCCGCCGGGGTGTCGCCATCGAAGTCGCAGACCACCAGATCGACCGGCGCCAGCCGCATATAGGTGCTGAGCGCCAGCTGCGACACGAACGGCCGGATGCGCAGCGTCGGCGACGACGCCAAGGTCGCCACCAGCAGGGCGCTGAGGGCCGGATTGGACACAAGGATCGCGACGACTGCGGTATGGGACGCCAAACCGGGCTCCTCTGGTTAACAAAAGGTTAACCAGCGCCGCGGCCGAGGTGAAGGGGCAGGAAGTGTGCCGAAACGGCTTTTTGGGGGTTGCATTGGCCCCTGGCTGCGCCGCCGCCGAGTCAGGAGGCGCGGCAGTCCGACGGAAGCCCTTCGGAAAACAAAACCCTCCCCGCGGGGGCGGGGAGGGCGATATGGGGTTGCGAAACCGGCTTAGCGGGCGGCTTCGAACATGTGCTCGACATGTTCCCAGTTGACCAGATTGTCGAACCAGGCCTCGAGATATTTCGGGCGCGCGTTGCGATAGTCGATGTAGTAGCTGTGCTCCCACACGTCGACGCCGAGCAACGGCTTGGCATTGCCATGCACCAGCGGGCTTTCGCCATTGGCGGTCTTGGTGACCTGCAGCTTGCCGTCCTTGAGGCTGAGCCAGGCCCAGCCCGAACCGAACTGGGTGGTGCCGGCGGCGATGAAATCGGCGCGGAACTTGTCGAAACCGCCCAGGTCGGCCTCGATGGCCTTGAGCAGGGCGCCCGGAACCTTGTCCGCGCCGCCGCCGCCGTTGGGCTTCATCCAGTTCCAGAAATGCACGTGGTTGTAGTGCTGCCCCAGGTTGTTGAAGAGGCCCGGATCCTTGCCGAACACTTCCTTGACCTGGTCCTCGAGCGGCAGCACGTCGAGCCCCTTGCCTTCCATCAGCTTGGTGGCGTTGGTGACATAGGCCTGGTGATGCTTGTCGTGGTGAAACTCCAGCGTTTCCTTGGACATGTAGGGCCCGAGAGCGTCATAGGCGTAGGGCAGCGGGGGGAGTTCGAGAGCCATGATGTGCCTTCTTGTTTCCGGATTTCTGGGATGGACGCCCGAGGGCGCGAGACATCGACGTTCTTCATATAGGCGCTTTGAGTTTGCTCAACAATCGCGCGGTTTGAAGGATTATGCCAAACCCACGCAATGGAGCGCAAAGCTGTAGCAGAGCGCGGTCTCCTTGATGCGCTCGAAGCGACCAGAGGCGCCGCCATGGCCGGCGCCCATATGGGTCTTGAGATAAAGCGGCTGGGTGTCGGTCTTGGTCGCCCGCAGACGCGCCACCCATTTGGCCGGCTCCCAGTAGGTGACGCGCGGATCGGTGAGGCCGGCCAGCGCCAGGATGGGCGGATAGGCCTGCGCGCTGACCTGCTCGTAAGGGGCATAGGCGGCGATGCGCTGGTAGTCGGCCACCGACTCGATCGGATTGCCCCATTCGGGCCATTCGGGCGGGGTGAGCGGCAGGCTGGCATCGAGCATGGTGTTGAGCACGTCCACGAACGGCACTTCGGCAATGACCCCGGCCCACAGATCGGGCCGCATGTTGGCGACGGCCCCCATGAGCATGCCGCCGGCCGAGCCGCCCTCGGCGACGATCCGGCCCGGGCTGGTGTAGCCGCGCTGAATCAATGTCTCCGCTGCCGCGATGAAATCGTTGAAGGTGTTGAGTTTTTTCTCGCGCCGGCCGTTGCGGTACCAGGCATAGCCCTTGTCCATGCCGCCGCGGACATGGGCGATGGCGTAAACAAAGCCGCGATCGACCAGCGACAGAGTGGAGACCGAGAATCCGGCCGTCATCGCCATGCCATAGGCGCCGTAGCCATAGAGCAAGGCCGGGGCGGTGCCATCGAGAGCCAGACCCTTGCGATAGAGCAGGGTGACCGGCACCCGCTCGCCGTCGGCGGCGGTGGCAAAGATGCGGCGGGTCTCGTAATCGGCCGGATCGTGACCGGACGGGACCTGCTGCTCCTTGAGCAGCGTGCGCGTGCCGCTGACGAGGTCGAGATCATAGGTCCGCGCCGGCGTGGTGGGCGAGGAGTAGGTCAGGCGGATGGTGGTGGTGTCGAACTCGTAGCCCGCCGACATGCCCAGCGCGTAGGCCTCTTCCTCAAAGCGGATGGTCTCTTCGGCATGCGTGCGCAGATCGCGCGAGATCAGGCGCGGCAGGCCTTCGAAACGCTCCAGCCGCACCAGGTGATTGGCCAGCACGGTGATGTCGAGAATGAGCACGCCGGGCGTATGGGGCACCAGATCGCGCCAGTTCGCGGCGTCCGGGGTGGCGCTGGGGACGGTGACGATCTTGAAATCCTCGGCGCCCTCGGCATTGGTGCGGATGTAGAGCAGCCCCTCGCGCTCGTCGACATCGTACTCGCGATCGGTGCGGCGCGGGGACACGCAGCGCGGCGCGCTTTCGGTGCGGGCATCGATCAGCCAGACCTCGGAGGTCTGATGGTCATGCGCGTTGATGACGATGAAGGCTTCGCTCAACGTCTTGCCGACGCTGACGAAAAAGCCGGGATCCTGCTCCTCGTAGACGATCGCGTCGGCTGACTGCGGCGTTCCCAGCAGGTGGCGGCGGACGCGGAAGGGCCGGTGGCTCTCATCGAACTCGGTATAGTAGAGCGCGCTGCTGTCGGCCGACCAGACGGCGTCGCCGGCCATGTCGAGGATGCGTTCGCCCGTGTCTAGGCCGGTCGTCATGTCGCGGATGTCGAGCGTATAATATTCCGAGCCCTGCCGGTCGGCGCTCCAGGCAAAGAAGCGGTGCGACGGATCGTGCTCGCCGCCGCCAAAGCCGAAATAGCCGTCACCGGCCTCGATATTGGCGTCAAGGATCACCTGTTCGGCGCCGCCGTCGCGGGGCGTGCGCACCATGATGGGGTACTGCTTGCCCTCTTCCATGCGGGAATTATAGGCCCAAGGGCCGTCCGGCGCGGCAATGCCGCTGTCGTCTTCCTTGATGCGGCCGCGGATTTCCCGGTAGATCGTTTCGCTCAAGCCGGCATGCGGGGTCTCGAAGGCGGCCGCCACATAGGCGTTCTCGGCCTCGAGATATTCGCGGATCTCGGCGGGCAGCGTCTCGGGCGCCTGCATCACCTCCTGCCAGTTGTCGGCGCGCAGCCAGGCATAGGGATCCTGCCGCGTCACGCCGTGAATGGTCGAGCTGAACGGGCGTCTGGCGGCGATGGGCGGCTTGGGCAGGGTCATCAAGTGTGATCCGGAGGGTGGGGGGCTCGTCTTAGCGCAAGGGTGCGACGAAAGGAATGTGCGCCCGGGAGCCGGTTTTCCTTGTCCTCGTCGGCTTGCCTTGTATGGTTCGCCCTGACGAATCCCTTGCCGAGGTTGTTGCTTGCCCGGAGTGCTGGACCTATCGCTGCTGCTTGTCGCGCTGGCGCCCTTCGGCGCGGCGGCCCTCATGCCCGCCATCCACCGGGCGTTCCCCGAGCTGGCGGGCTGGATTGCGGCACTGGTGCCGGCGGTGGCCTTTGTCTGGCTCTGGCAGGCGCTGCCGGTGGTCGGGGCGGGGGGCGCGCTCACCGGCAGCCTCGACTGGGGCCTGCTGCATGGCCTGGGCCTGACGTTCCGGCTCGACGGGCTCAGCCTCACCTTCGCCCTGGCGATTTCGGGGATCGGGGCCTTCATCCTGGTCTACTCGGGAAATTACCTGCACGGACATGTACATAGGGGGCGGTTCCTCAGCTTCATGCTGATGTTCATGGGCGCCATGCAGGGGCTGGTGCTCAGCGACAATCTGGTGGCGCTCTACGTGTTCTGGGAGCTGACCTCGGTCACCTCCTTCCTGCTGATCGGCTTTGAAGGTGGACGCATGATTGCGCGCCGCGCCGCCACCCAGGCGCTGGTGGTGACCGGCATGGGCGGGCTGGCGCTGCTGGCGGCGGGCATTCTGTTCGAGCGCATCGGCGGCAGCTGGTCGCTGTCGGATCTCGGTGACCTGACCGCGCATGCCGCCTATCCGGTGCTGCTGGGGCTGGTGCTGCTGGCCGCCTTCACCAAGTCGGCACAGTTCCCGTTCCAGTTCTGGCTGCCCAACGCCATGGAGGCCCCGACCCCGGTTTCGGCCTATTTGCATTCGGCCACTATGGTGCAGGCCGGCGTCTACCTGCTGGCACGTGTCTCCCCGATGCTGGGCGGCACCGAGCTCTGGACCGGGCTGCTGGTCGGATTTGGCGGGCTCACGCTGCTCTGGGGTGCGGTGTCGGCGCTGCGCCAGACCGATCTCAAGCAGATGCTGGCGCAATCGACCGTCGCCTCGCTCGGACTCCTGGTGCTGCTGCTGGGCATTGGCACCGAGCTCGCCGTGACGGCGGCCATGCTCTATTTCGTCGCCCATGCGCTTTACAAGGCCGCCCTGTTCCTGATCGCGGGCGCCATCGACCATGCGACCGGCACGCGCGACATCACTGCCCTGGGCGGGTTGCGCGACCCGATGACGGTGACCTTCATCGCCACCATTCTGGCAGCGGTGTCGATGATCGGCCTGCCGCCGCTCCTGGGCTATATCGCCAAGGAAGAAATGTACCTGGCGCTGGCCCCGACCGGCTGGCAGCCGCTGGCGATCCTGATCGTGCTGATCCTGGGCAATGGCCTGCTCAGTGCCATCGCCCTTGCCGTGATGATCAAGCCGTTCCTGGGACAGCTCAGGCTGACCCCGCTCGATCCGCACGAAGCGCCGCTGCCGCTGCTCGCAGGACCTGTGGTGTTCGGCGTGATCGCGCTCCTTGCCGGCTTCGTGCCGGGCTGGTTCGGCGTCGCCTTCGTGTTGCCGGCGGCTTCAAGCATTGCCAGCCACAGCATCGAGCACGGGCTCAAGCTGGTGATCGACCCGCTCAGCCTGGTGTTCTGGCTGTCGGTCGCGACCTGGGCGCTCGGTGGCCTCGCCTACTGGAAACTCGACGCGACGCGGGCGCTGCTGCGCCGCCTCGAGGGCAGCTGGAGCTTCGACAAGGGCTTTGACGCGCTGGTCTTTGGCCTGGTGCGCCTGAGCGCCGCGGTCACGCGGTTTTTCCATCACGGCCGGCTGGAAGTCTATCTGCTGCTGATCTTTATCCTCTTCGCGCTGGCTGCGGTCGGTCCGCTCTGGGCGCTGGGCGGCCTGCCCAGCTGGCCGGACCTGCCGGTGCTGGAGTTTTACGAGTGGGGCGTGATCGGACTGGCGCTGTTGGGCGTGGGCATGGTGCTGGCCGCGCGCAACCGGCTGTTCGCCATCCTGGCGCTCGGGATCCAGGGGCTGGCGGTGGCGCTGCTCTACATGCTGTTCGGAGCGCCGGACCTCAGTTTCACCCAGTTCATGGTGGAAATTCTCTCGGTGGTGATCCTGGCGCTGGTGATGACGCGGCTTAACCTCGAGGAGGCCGACGCGCGCAGCCGCAAGGATTTTGTCATCGACGGCTCGATTTCGCTCTGTGTCGGCATTGCCATCACGCTGCTGCTGTTTGCCGTGCTGCAGGGCAATCTCGACCCCCGGCTGGGCGAGTTCTTCAATGCCAACAGCCAGCCGATCGCCCATGGCCGCAACGTGGTCAACGTCATCCTGGTCGACTTCCGCGGGCTCGATACGCTGGGCGAGATTTCGGTGGTCATGACCGCCGGCATCGCCATTCTGGCGCTGATCGGCGGCGCCCGGAGGATGAAGCGATGAACACGCTGATCTTTCGCACCATCGCGCCGTTGCTGGTGGTGATCATGCTGGTCTTTTCGGTGTTCATCACCCTGCGTGGCCATAACGAGCCCGGCGGCGGGTTCATCGGCGGACTGATCGCCGCCTCGGCCATCGCCATCTACGGCATGGCAGCCGGCCCGCGGGCCACGCGCAAGGCCATGCGCGTCGATCCACTGGCCATTGCCGCAGCCGGCGTGGTGCTGGCAGCGCTTTCCGGGCTGTTGTCGCTGCCGTTCAACCTGCCGTTCCTGACCGGTCTTTGGACCTATCTCGAACTGGGCAGCACCGAGCTGGCGATCTCGACCCCGATGTTTTTCGATATTGGCGTCTATGCCGTGGTGCTGGGCAGTATTTCGGCGATTGCCCTGGCGCTCGAAGACAATGGTGAGGACGGCTGATGGACTATGCCCTGGCCGCGCTCAGCGGCGTGTTCTTCGTCGCCGCCACCTATCTGCTGCTCAGCCGGGCGCTGATCCGCATGCTGCTGGGCCTGGGGCTGATCGGCAATGCGGTGAACCTGCTGATCTTCGTGTCCGGCCGGCTGACCCGTGCCGTGCCGCCCATCGTGCCGGTGGGCGAGACCGCGCCGGTGCTGGGCGCCAATCCGCTGCCGCAGGCGCTGATTCTGACCGCCATCGTCATCGGCTTTGCCATGTTCAGCTTCCTTCTGGTGCTGGCCTATCGCGCCTACCAGTCGCTGGAGGCCGACGACACCGACAAGATGCGGCTGGCCGAGCCGAGGGGCGGCCCGCATCCGCCCATGAGTTACTAGATGATCACGTTCCCCACCTATCCCGGCGACTGGATGATCATCCTGCCGGTGGTCGTCTGCCTCGTCGGCGCCGCCCTGCTGCTGATGGTGCGCCAGCTGCGCGAAGTGCAATTGCCGCTGGCGCTGCTGGGCGTCGGCGTGGCGGCCCTTTGCACCCTGACCTTGCTGCTGCGGGTGATCGCGGTGGGGCCGGTGTCGATGACCATGGGCAACTGGCTGCCGCCCTTCGGCATCAGCTTTACCGCCGACCTGATGGGCGCCAGCTTTGCCTTGGTGGCGACGCTGCTGACCTTTGTGGTCCTTGTCTACATGCAGATGGATGCGCCCGAGCAGGCCAGGCGCGACGGGCTCTATCCGCTGGTGCTGCTGTTGCTGGCCGGGGTGACCGGCAGCTTTCTGACCGGCGATCTCTTCAACCTCTATGTCTGGTTTGAAGTGATGCTGATCTCGAGCTTCGGCCTGATGGTGCTGGGTGGACGCAACGTGCAGCTCGACGGTACCGTCAAATACGGGTTCATCAACTTTCTGGCCACGACGCTGTTCCTGCTCGCGCTCGGGCTGCTCTACGGCCTGGTCGGCACGCTCAACATGGCCGATGTGGTGCGCGCCGCCGGCACCGCCAACCCGGCGGCGATGGCCTCGGTAGCGGCCATCCTGCTGCTCGCCTTCGGCATCAAGGCGGCGGCCTTTCCGGTCAATGCCTGGCTGCCGGCGAGCTATCACACCCCGCCGGCCGCCATCTCGGCGCTGCTGGCCGGCCTTTTGACCAAGGTGGGCGTTTATGCGCTGCTGCGCACCATGGTGGCGCTGCTGCCCGCCAGCCGCGAGGTGCTCGACCCGGTGCTGACACTGGTTGCCGTGCTGACGCTGCTGATCGCTCCGCTCGGCGCCGTCGCCGAAACGCATCTGCGCCGCGCCCTCGGCTTTCTGGTGATCGGCGGCATCGGCGCCTGCATGGCCGGCATGGCGCTGCCCAGCGCCGAAGGAATCGGCGGCAGCGCGCTCTATGTGGTGCATGCCATGATCAGCCTGACTGCGCTCTACCTCTGCGCCGGGCTGATCGAAAAGCTGACGGGTGAAACCGATACGCGGCGGATGGGTGGGCTCTATGCGGCCGCCAGCCTGCCTTCGATCCTGTTTTTTACCCTGGTGCTGGCTATCGCCGGAGTCCCGCCGCTGCTGGGCTTCTGGCCCAAGCTGCTGCTGCTCGAAGCGGCCATCGACGGCAGCGGTATCGTGGCCGGCGTGATCGACTGGGGCGCACTGGCCCTGATGGTCGCGCTGCTGCTCAATGCGCTGCTCACCCTGTTTGCCGGGGCACGTCTCTGGTCGCACATGTTCTGGCGCGCCGGGCCGGACGGTCCGCTGAGCGAGACCCCCAATCCGGGCCTGAAGCCGCTCAGCCGCCGCGAGATCGGCCTGGGGCTGGTGCCGACGGCCGTGCTGACCGGCGTGGTGGCGCTGGCCGCGCTGGTGCCAGACCTGCTGTTCGAGCTGGCGCAGACGGCGGCGCGCGACCTGCTGACGCCGGCCCTCTACATCCAGGCGGTGGGCTTGCCATGAATATTCCGCTCCTTACTTTGCTGCTGGCGCTGGGCTGGTGCGCGGCGACCGACTCGTTCTCGCTGCTCAACCTGCTGTTTGGCGGCCTCATCGGTGGCACGACGCTGTATTTCGTGCGCGAGCGGATGAATGGCACCGGCTTTGCCATCCGCCTCTGGCGCGTGCTGGAGCTGATCTGGATGTTCGTGCGCGAACTCATGCTCAGCGCATTGCGCGTCGGCGTGCTGGTACTCCGCCCCGACATGCGGGCGCAGCTTTCGCCCGAGATCATCGCTTATCCGCTGCATCTCAAGTCCGATGCCGAGATCACCCTGCTGGCCAACCTGATCACGCTGACCCCGGGCACGCTGAGCGTTGACGTGTCGGAAGACCGCAAGACGCTGTTTATCCATGCGCTGCGCGTCACCGACCGGCAGGCGCTGATCGATGAGATCCGCGAAGGCTTCGAAAAGGCCGTCGGGAGGGCGTTCCGATGACTGGGAGCCTTGCCGTCACCTGGGCCTGCTGGTTCGGACTGGGGTGCCTGATCGTGGCGCTGCTGTTTGCCATCATCCGGCTGATCCGCGGCCCGACGCTGCCCGACCGGATCCTGGCGCTCGACCTGATCACCACCCTGGCGCTGGGGTTTGCGGTGCTGGTGGCGATCCTGACCGGGTTCTACCTCTATCTCGATATCGCCATTTCGCTCGGGCTGGTCGGCTTCCTCTCGACCGTGGCGCTGGCCCGCTATGTGCTCAAGCGCGCCCAGGCGCGGGGAGGGGAGCAATGATCGCCGAGATCGCACTTTACCTGGCAGCGGCCTGTATCGCAGCGGGGAGCCTGTTCAGCCTTCTGGCTGCGATCGGCGTGTTGCGGCTGCCCGACCTGCTGACGCGCATGCATGCCGCCTCCAAGGCCGGGCTGGTGGGCGCCGGGCTGATCATGGTGGGGATCGCGCTGGTGTCGGCCGATTCAGCCATCGTGCTGCGCGCCTTGCTCGGCACGCTATTCCTGGCACTGACGACGCCGGTTTCGGCGCACCTGCTGGCCCGCGCCGCCATAAAGTCCGGCGACGTGCAGATCAACAGCAAAGATCTGGACAATTTGATCAACTAGACTGGATGCTCTGATAGGTATAACGTGCATCAACTGCTTATCATGTTAAATTGTCGATCCGCCCGATTGCCATTGCAGACGAAACGACGTATTGCCAACCCAAGCCGCGCTTGTCTCCCCCGACGCGCGCCAAAGCTTCAATAAAGGACCCGAAATGAACGATATGTCCGCATCCGTAGACGTCAGTGACAACGATCTCATCGATCTGAGCGCAGACATCGTCTGTGCCTATGTTTCCCACAATGCACTCAGCATGACCGATCTGCCCAAGCTGATTGCCGACGTGCATGCCGCGCTGCGCGGCCTGCGCACCGGCGTTACGGTCGAATCCGTCGAAGAACTCAAGCCCGCCGTGCCAGTCAAGAAGTCGATCGCCGCCGACTACATCATCTGCCTGGAAGACGGCAAGAAGTTCAAATCGCTCAAGCGCCACCTGCGCACGCACTACAACCTGTCGCCCGAGGAATATCGCGAGAAGTGGGGCCTGCCCTCGGACTATCCGATGGTGGCGCCGAACTACTCGGCGACCCGCTCGCGCCTGGCCAAGGACAACGGTCTGGGCCGCAAGGCCGCCTGATCGCTGCCGCCCGGCCGACCCGAAAATACAGCGGCCGCCCGATGGGGCGGCCGTTTTCGTCTGAGCCGTACAAGAGCGGTGTCTAGAACTCGCTCCAGTCCTGCTTGATCGCCGCATTGCCGTGACTTGCATACGACCCCGATCGCGCGCGCGACGGGCTCGACTGTGGCGCCGGAGAGAGCGGGGGACGCTGAACGCGGGTGGCGGCGGCATCGTCGAGCACGAACACTTCGACGATCCGGTCGAGTTCGCTCGCCTGGCCCTCGGTGCGCTCGACCGAGGCATTGGTCTGCTGCACAAGGGTGGCGTTATGCTGGGTCATTTCGTCCATCTGGCGGATGGCGGTGGACACTTCGGCAATCGAACCCGACTGCTCGCGCGTCGCCTGGGCGATGCCGTCGGTCAGCTGGGCGCTCTCGCGGATGCCGATGAGCATGGCATCGAGCTTGGCGGTTGCCTCGGCGACCAGCTGGCCACCGCTGGTCACTTCGCTGCCCGACTGTTCGATCAGCACCTTGACCTCGGAGGACGCGTTTGCGGCCGATTGGGCGAGGCGCCGCACTTCGACGGCGACGACAGCAAAACCCTTGCCGGCGTCGCCGGCCCGCGCCGCTTCCACCGAGGCGTTGAGCGCCAGCAGGTTGGTCTGAAAGGCGATGTCGTCGATCAGCCCGATGATGTTGGAGATTTTGGACGAGGATGTGGAGATGCGCTCCATGGCCTCGTTGGATTTGCGCATGACTTCGCCGGCCTGTTCGGCAGTACCGGCCACCTGCTTGGCCTTCACGTTGGCGGACTCGGCGCGCTTGGCGTTTTCCTCGACGGTGCCGGCGAGCTGTTCCATCGCCGCTGAAGTCTCTTCGATGGCCGCGGCCTGCTTGGTGGTGCGATCGGCCAGGTCGTTGGCTCCGGTGAGGATTTCGCCGGTGGCCTGCTTGAGGGTGTTCGAGGTCGCGCGCAGCTGCGCCACGATGGAACTGAACCGGTCCAGCGTCTCGTTGAAGGCCGAGCGCACGAGCTCAAGCTCGCCGTCGAACTTGGTCTCGATACGGGCGGTGAGATCCCCCTGCGCCAGGCGCGACAGGGCCGTGCCCAGAATGTTGTTGGAGGTCTTCCGCGCCGTGATGTCGGTGGCGTATTTGACCAGCTTGAACGGCCTGCCGTTCATGTCGAAGATCGGGTTGTAGGTGGCCTGGATCCAGATCTGCTTGCCGCCCTTGCCGATACGCATGTATTCGGCCGCCTGGTACTCGCCGCGACCCAGATGTTCCCAGAACGTCTGGTACTCGGTGCTGGCAGCAAAGCCCGGCTCGACGAACATGCGATGATGCTTGCCCTTGATCTCTTCGAGCCGGTAGCCCAGGGCGCTGCAGAAGTTCTCATTGGCGGTGATGATCTCGCCCTTGAGGTTGAACTCGATCACCGCCTGCGAGCGGGAGATGGCTTGCAGCTGCCCCAGCGCATTGGCCGCTTCGAGCTTTTGCGCCGTCACATCGGCGGCGAATTTGACGATCTTGAGGACTTTGCCGCGCGCGTCAAAGACCGGGTTGTAGGATGCCTGGATCCAGACTTCCTTGCCGCCCTTGCCGATGCGCTTGTACTCGCCGGCATCGAACTCGCCACGCCCGAGCCGTTCCCAGAAGGCCTTGTAGTCGGCAGAGGCGGCATAGGCCGGTTCAACGAACATGCGGTGGTGCTGGCCGGCGATCTCGTCGAGCGTGTAGCCGATGGTCTTGCAGAAATTCTCGTTGGCAGTCAGGATCGTGCCGTCCGGCGTGAACTCGATGACGGCCTGGGACTTGGAAATTGCGGCCAGTGTCGCTGCCATTTCTGCGGCGGCCTTTGCCGCCTTTCCGTCGAACAAGCCCATCGTAAAAAACCTCAGTCGCGTCGTGATCCATAAGTGCCGATAAGGTGCGCTCTGAGCATTTATTTAGGATTAATTGGACACGGTTTCGTGCAGCAGCGATGAAAACGCGCTGCTAACCAGTAGCTCACTGGAACTAAAGCGCAAATAACGACCCAAAGCGCAGATCGTACCCATTCCGCCTGGGTGGGCGAGCAAAGCAAGGGCCACCCTGGGGCGGGGTACATAGTAGAAATACTCAGAATAAACCCAAATCACTTGCAGATAGGTGGGCAGGCCCAACTCGACATTCGCAGTGCGGTGAACGCCACGCCCCCAAAACGACGGCGACTTCCCCGGATTCTGGACCAAGTCTCTGACGAAACAAGTGATTTCCGACTTATCCTCCTGCCTCTTGGCATCGATCACATACTAGGAATATGTTCCTAGATAGGAGTGGACGATGTTCGGGACGGTTGAACAGGCGCGGCCGCTGGGTCGCGATCAACGCAGGTCGCCGCGGCGGCCGCGTGGTGACAGCGCGGCGGGCCTGGTGCTCGACATGGTCGGGACCGCCTGCGGCGTGTCGCGGGCAGAATTGCTCAGCGGGCGACGTGGCTCGCAGCAGGTCGCGGCCAGCCGGCAGCTCGCCATGTATCTGGTCCATGTGCTGCTTGGTCGGACCTATGCTCAGGTCGGCCTGGTCTTTGGCCGCGACCGCACGACAGTCTCTTATGCCTGCGCCCGCATCGAGGATCGCCGCGACGATCACAGTCCGTTCGAGCGGCAGGTGGCGCGGCTCGAAGCGGCCCTGGCCGAACGCCTGGAGAGGGAGATGCAGCATGGCGCGTCCTGACAGCACGACGATGCGCTTCGTGCGGGCCGTGCTGGCTGGGGCCCAGGTTGATCTCGATGACGCCTGCGCCGTGGCAGCCGGCGTACGGCTGCCGGACGCGGCGCTGCAGCGTCTGGTCTCGGCCGGCGTGCTCAACTCCGACGGCCGTCCGCGGCCCGAGGCGCGCAGCTGGCTCAAACGGCAGATGCTCGACGCCGATGGCTTTGCGGCCCAGCACCGGCACGAGAGCACCGATGCCGATGGCACGCGGCTCAACCTGGCGGAAAGTCCGCTGGCCCGGCTGGCGACCGGCCCCCACCCATTTCTCGCTCGCCATCAGGTCGAGGCGGGCGAGCGGGTGCGCCACCTCTGCGAAAGGGCGCGGCTGCAGCCGCGCTTGACCATGAGCTACAGCCTTGCCCATGTGGCGGGCGGCACCCGCGCCGGCAGTGCCGATCTCAGCGATCTGGCCAGCGACGCGCGGCGTCAGCTCGGTGCCTTGCATCGGGCGCTGCCAGCAGAATGTGCCGGCGTGGTGATCGATGTCTGCGGTCTGCTCAAGGGGCTGCAGCTTGTGGAGACCGAGCGCGGCTGGCCACGCCGCAGTGCCAAGCTGGTGCTGCGGATCGGCCTCGAACAGGCCGCCCGGCATTTCGGCCTGGATGCCATCGCCGCCGGTCCGGCCCAAGGCCGCCCGCGCGCCTGGGGAGACCGGCCGCAAATGGTCGGGTAGGGCGCTTTGGCATGGTCTCCGAAAGGGTGTATCGTAATATCGTGCGTACCGGCTTATCTCTTTTGGTAAGGACGACCCTGATCTGGAGGCCCGGAATGGCTTTGCTCGAGAACATGGAAAAGTATGAGCACGCGATGCGGCTGGCAGGTCGACGGGCGATTGACCAAGCCAAGCGAGCCGGCGTTTCAGCCTATTACATGGATGAGGCGATCGGGAGCGGTATCATCAAGGAGCTGCCCGACGGTACGCAACAGCGCATCCAGCTCCAAGGCTCACGAGAGGTTGTCATCGAGACGCTGCGCACGTCGCGCTGATGTCGGAGCACCCGTTCTCGCCCATATGCACGATCTTGGCCGGGGCAAACGGATCGGGCAAATCCTCGGCGGCTGAGCTTTGGCTGAACCTACCAGGAGAGACCGTCAACGCCGATCAACTCGCCCGGCTCATCGACCCCCAAGACCCGGAAGCCGTTTCAATAGCCGCCGCACGTGCCGCTCTCGCTCGACTGGACGAGCTCATTGAGCAGCGTCAGAGTTTCAACTTCGAGACCACACTGAGCAGCCACCAGGCCATCCGACTCATGGAAAGAGCCGTCGCTGCCGGCTACCGCGTCGAGCTCGTCTTCGTGGTTCTCGAGACCATCGAACTGCATATCCTGCGGGTCCGCCAACGCGTAGCCCAAGGTGGCCACAATATCCCCGTCGCAGCGATCCGAAGGCGCTTCGGCATCGCGCTGTCACGGCTGGCCCGCGCTATCCGACTTGCTGAGCAAACGGTGGTGATCGACAATACCGGGACCACGCCCGAGCCGCTCGTCAAGATCAACGCCAGACGACTCGAGATGTCGGTTCTATCGGGCGCTTCGCCCCTCCATCGACGACTCGCGGGGGCTGTGGCCGACGCCTTGGACGTGCCGGTCGAGGCTGTGCTGATGACCTAGAGCGCGGCCTGGGCCTGGCTGCGGATGCGGTTGACCATGGCGACCAGGCCGTTGGAGCGCTGCGTGGTGAGGTGCTCGCGCAGGCCCAGTTCGTCGAACAGGGCAATGGCATCGGTGGCGGCGATTTCGCCGGCCGGGCGGTCCGAGTAGAGCGCAATCAGCACCGCCACCAGGCCCCGCACGATCATGGCGTCGCTTTCGCCGCGAAAGCGCAGCACCTCGCCCTGGCGGGTCGAGACCAGCCAGACCTGCGACACGCAGCCATGGATCTTGCTGTCGTCGGTCTTTTCTTCGGCGGCAAGTGGCGGCAGCGCCTGCCCCAGTTCGATCAGGTAGCGGTAGCGATCCTCCCAGTCGTCCAGGAACGACAGGTTTTCGCGGATATCCTCAAAGGCGGTGGGGTGGGCCATGTCGGCTAGATAGGGGATTTGCCGCGCACTTGAAAGGACCCCGGTGCCGCAGGGCAGAAAGAAGGCCGGAAGCACGGGGCAGCGTGCTTCCGGCCAGCCAGAGGGTGCTTTTTCAGAGTAGCGTCGGGGGAAGTGACGCAACCCCTGGCTTTCAGCCCATCCAGTCCGGTCGAGGTCGGGGGATCGGGACCGGTGTGATCGAAATATCCTGCATGGGACGATCGACGGACGGGCGTTTCGTGGTGACGGCGGCAAGGACGGCCTTGCTGCCGACGCATTCGAGGCTGGTGCAGTCGCTGGCAAGGATCTGCGCCACGATCAGTTCCTGGCCGGCGGTCACGGCACGCGACGACAGGCTCTCCGCCTCGTGGCGGAGATCAACGTCGCGGGGGGCGAGCAGAATGAACGCCACCGTAAGCCAGAATGCCGACCGCAAAAGAAACATGGACTGCACGATCCTCGACAGGGCGGTTCTCTGCCGCCGTGTTGCAGCAAAACTAGGCCGGCCCGCTTAAGGCAGTTTTCGGCAACTCGATAAAATTCAATGCAAATTCCACGCATTGCCGCGCCGCCGAGGGGCAACGAACTGTTTACGCTAACCCCAGAAAGGACGGCCAATGCGAAGTGGAAAGCGGGCGAAAGCGGCCACGGCTGGTTTTCCTTAAACCCGCTTTAGGGTCTGGGATGGAGGGTTGGGGTCAATAAGAACAGGCGTCTCCCTCAGTGAGTTTAGTAATGCGTAGCCTTGTCTCCCGGCTGTCCGGGAAAGGTATGGGTCCGGCCCGTGTGGCCGATGCGGGTCGAGACGGTCAGGGCCGCCCCGAACTGCTGCGTCGCCATACGCTGGCCAGCAACGCCCATATCGCCATCGCTGCTGCGGCGCTGGGTCTGCCGTTCGGTCTGTTCGACCTGCTGCAGTCCAGCATGCTCACTTTCGTGATCTGCATTGTTGGGCTGACAGCGGGCGTGCTGACGCTGGCGCTGCACCAGCGCGGCCAGTTCGAGCGCGCCGCCGCCGGCCAGGCCTATACCATGCTGCTGGTCGGCTTTGTCCTGGCATTGTCCGATCCGGCGATCGCCGATTTCGGCCTTGCGACCGCGCTGATGGCCCCCGTGCATGCCGCCTTGCTGGCGCGCAGCCCGGTCAAAAAGCGCGTCTGGGTCGGGCTCGTGGTGGTGGTCGGCTTTGCCAGCCTGGCGTCGCTGGGCATCATCGCCTGGCCCGAGACCGCCAGCCATCCGCTGGCCGTAGCTGCCTTTGCCGTGAGCCTGCTGGTGGTGGCCCATACGGCCAACCGGGTGAACTCGGCCTTCGAGGTCTATGAGAAGTCCCAGATCAACGCCTATCGCCACCTGATCGAACACGTGCAGGACGCCGTGATGCGCTTTGCGCCCGACGGCACGCTGCTGTTCGCGTCGCGTTCGTCCGAGACGCTGCTGGGCTGCCATCGCTACGAACTGAGCGGCGGCGGGCTGGTCGAACGCATCCATGTGCTCGATCGCCCCGCCTATATGACCGCCTTTGCCCAGGCCAACCAGGACGGCCAGATCCGCCGCGTCGAAATCCGCATGCGCCGGGACGACCGGACCAATCCGTCGGTCGCTCCGCAGTTCGTCTGGGTGGAAGCCAGCCTCTCGCCGGTGATCGACAATTCCGCCACCGACGGTCGCAACGAAGTGGTGGCGCTGTTCCGCGATATCACCGAGCGGCGCGACCACGAGATGGAAATGAAGAGCGCCCGCAGGGCAGCCGAAGAAGCCTCCAGCGCCAAGTCGCGCTTTCTGGCCACCATCGGGCATGAGCTGCGTACGCCGCTCAATGCCATTGTCGGGTTCTCCGAGATGATGACGTCCGGCGTGGTCGGCGAACTGAGCGCCCAGCACAAGGAATATGCCAGCCTGATCCACGGTTCGGGCAAGCACCTGATCGAAGTCGTGCAGATGCTGCTCGACATGAGCCGGCTCGAGGCGGGCAAGTTCGACCTGCAGACCGAGAGCTTCGCGCCCGATGGGCTGATTGAGCCGTGCCTGCGCATGGTCGACGGACTGGCACGGGAAAAGCATGTGCGCCTCGCCACCGAAATGGGCAGCATGTTGCCCCAGATCGTCGCCGACGAGCGCGCCCTGCGCCAGGTGCTGATCAACCTGCTCTCGAACGCGGTCAAGTTCAGCCACGAGCACTCGGTGGTCACGGTCGCCATGCGCCGGCAGGGCCGGTTCCTCAACCTGTCGGTCACCGATCTTGGCATCGGCATGGGCGAAGAAGCGGTCAAGCGCCTCGGCGAGCCGTTCTTTCAGGCCAATGATGGCCTGAGCCGCCGCTACGAGGGCACTGGGCTGGGGCTCTCCATCGTCAAGGGGCTCGTCGATCTGCATGACGGGCAGCTGCATGTTCTTTCGGCGCCTGGGCAGGGCACCACCGTCACTGTTCTGCTGCCCATAAACGGTCCGGCAATAAAGGTGGAGGAAACTGCCTCCATCACCCCCCTTCACCGGGACCCCGCACCGCAGCAGACGCCGCAATGGCACGAAGACGGAAAAAGAAGAGCGCTATGACCGCAGCAATTCTGACGCGCCTGCCTCTCGAGGCAGGTGGCGCCGTGCTGGCCGTGACCGGCCGCGCGGTGCATTCGGCATTTTCATGGACGCTGACGCGCTATCTGCGCGCCCCGCTCGCCTCCACCGGCATCGCGGCCATGGTGACCCTGAGCCTGGTCGCAACCAGCAATGCGCTCTATTTCCAGCAGACGCGCCACCCGGCGCCGCTGTTCGGCGACGTGGTCCGCACCGCCGGGACGGTCGACCCGACCGTGGTTCCCGTGGTCCCGGCCATGCGGCCGACCAAGAAGCCGGCCGTCGCCGCGCTACCCAAGACGCTGCCCAAGCTCGAGGCCAAGCCGGCAGCCGCTGCCAAGACGACCCCGGCAATCGGCAATTCCGAGGTCTTCGAACTCCAGCGCAAGCTCGAAACGATGAAGCTGTTTTCCGGCACGGTGGATGGCTATTACGGCCCGCAGACCGCCGGAGCCATCCGCGCCTTTGAAAAGCAGATGGGCCTGAAATCGACCGGTCAGCTGACGCCGGAAATCGTCAAGGCCGTGCTGGCGGCGCCGCTGCAGGCGAGTAAGCCCGAGCCAAAACCGTTGCCCGCGCCGGAGCCGCTGCCGGCCGCGCAGCCGTTGCCTGAGGCGCAGACGCTGGTCCTGCCCAAGGTCGTGCCGCAGCCGGTGGCCGAACCGGTCGCCGAACCCAAGCCGCTGCCGACGCCGGAACCCTTGCAGACCGTGACGCCGACCAAGACGGTGCAGCCGGTGGCCGAAACGCGGGTCCTCACCCGGGAACTGCCCGAAACCCCGCAGGAAGCCATGACCATCGCCGCAGAGACAGCCGGCGACGCCATCGACACCATTCTCAACGGGGTGCAGTCGCTGGCCATGACCAAGCCGGCCAGCAAGCCCGCGCCCAGTGCGCCGGCGCCCGTGCAGCTGGCTGCAGTTGAACGGCCGGTGCCGGCCACCGACCCGCAGGTGACCGCGAGCGTGGCGGCGGTGCCGGTCGTGGCGCCGCAGGCGACGGCAGCCACCGAACTGGCAATGCCGCCCAAGGAGGTGCCGGTGCTCGATACCGAGGCGCGGGTCGAAGACCTGATGCCGCCCTTTTCGGTCACCGATCCGGTGATCGTGGCGCGCGTCCAGCGCGGCCTCTCCAGCCTCGGCTTCCTGCATGGCCCGATCGACGGCGTGCCCGGCGAGGCGACCGCCAAAGCGATCCGCACTTTCGAGACCTTCTACAATTACGAGCGGACCGGGCGCATCACGCCCGAACTGCCGGACCTGCTTGTGAAGGCCGGCGCGACGCTGTAGGCAGCCTCCATGCTGCGAACCGACCTCTGGGCGGCCGCCTTCGTGCGGCGGCACAACGATCTTGGACATATGTGCGTGGTGTCGCGCCGCGGCGACCCCATTGCCGGGCAGGTCTTTGTCGAACTCGACCACCTCAACGGCACGGCGACGCTGTACGTCCCGGCCCCCGTCTCGGTCGACGACGAACGGCGGGCCGATCGGCTGTTTCAGATCCGCTACGACAGGGTTGCGCCACAAAAGGTCAGCGAGCGCATCGCCAAAGAGGCCGATTTCGACCCCGACTTCTGGGTGATCTCGCTCGAGATGCGCAACGGCGACCCCGGGCTGGAGATGGCGCGGGGGTAGGGCGGGTGCCCCCCTCCACCGGCTACGCCGGTCCCCCTCCCCCGTGAACGGGGGAGGACCTGACTGAGAGTCTTGCGCCGAGCCATCCATATCCTACCCCGTATAACGGGGAGGGGACCAACGCGAGGGGACCGAGGAGACTAGCTCGCCTGGCGGATGCCGATGCGGGCGAGGGCTTCGATGGCCTGATCGACGACCGGATCGCGCTCGCGCTTCTGCGGCGGCGGGGTGCGACGGCTTTCCTGGGTGAAGGGCTTGTATTCGGGCTTGGAGAGATCGAGCAGGTTCACCTCGCCGCGCCACGCACTCATCAGGAAGGCGGTGGCGTCCACGCTCACGGTCTGGAACATGGTGGAGAACTGCCCGAGCGCCTTGGAGCGGTCGGCGTCGTGGCTGGTGGCGTGGATCAGTACCTTGAGCCCGTCATATTCGTTGCAGCCGAAGGCGCGCAGCACCACAAAGAGCGCGGCCCCGCTGGTGTCGTGCGCAATCTGCCCGCAGCGCACTTCGTCGAGCCCGGTGATCTGGTGGAGCAGCTTGGTGACCTCGGGCCGGCGGTTTTCGGAAAACAGCTTCATCAGCGCCTTGGTCAGTTCGGGCGTTGCCACCGAGAGCTGTTCGAGCGTCTTCTTGATCGGCGCCGCCGGCGTCGAGCGATTGGCAAAGGCAGTGATGACCTTGAGACGGTCGGGCTCGTTCAGATCGAAAAAGGCCGGCGCCAGCAGTGCACAGTCGAAATCGTCCCGTGCGGCCAGCGACCAGGCGACCTGATGGTCCATCTGCGCCGAGCGCGCCAGGGCCGAGAGAAAGGCGCCGCGCGGCACGATCGAGGTGTTGGTGGCGAGCGCGCGATAGACCTTGCGGCTGTTGAGCTGGAAGAGCTTGGCCAGCACCACATTGGTCAAGTCGCTGCGCCGGGCCAGGGCCGCAGCGGTCGGCACGTCATTGCCCGCGACGAGCTTGAGCATCGTCTGTTCGGACAATCTGGGCGCAGCAACGAGAAAGTCTGGAAGATCCTCGCCCAGATGGGTGATCACCAGATCCTCGAGCTCGGGAGAGAGCGCGTCGGACCGGCCCAGCGTTGCCGCGGCTTTTGCGCGGGCCGATGGCGCCGCGGTGGGGAAGAGGCGCTGTGCCAGCGCCGCAAACTGTTCCATTTCGGCATGGGTGGGCGTGCCGCGCCGGGAGTAGGCGTCGCAGGCGGCCACCAAAAGCGTATTGGTCCGGTCGATACCACCAGTCTCGATAAGGAGCTGGAACGTCTCGTAGGGTTGGAAACCGATCATAATCTGCCCTGAAAGCCCGAGATTCGGGCGCTGACCACGCTGAGCCACTATTTCCTGAAATCGTTAGCGAACTGTTAACCTTGACGAACCCTTAATAGGCCCGCTGGAGACTGCGTCGCTCCGGCTTGGTGACCGCAATGGTGCGGCGTCAAATCCGGAGTCGGGTCTTGGGAAAGCTGGTCCAATTCGACAAGCGCGGACGCCATCCGAAGGCGAGGCCCCTGGTCAAGGGCAACGCCCAAATCTTCCTGTTCACCGGCGTGCGCTACGAGCGTGACGGAACGCCGGTTCCCGGGAAGCCTTTGAACAATTCGGCACGGCAGAAACGCAAACGTGGCTGAGCGCACGCCTGACGTGCTGCGTCTGGCGGCAGCGCTCGGGCTGCTGTTGCTGACTGCTGCCTGTGTGACGCGGCCGACCGGTGATTTCGGCCGGGCCCGCGAGAGCCTGTTGCACGACCAGCTGATGCCCGCGGCAGGCGCCCTCAAGACCGAATATATCGACAAGCGCCCGGTCTCGAACTTCAACCAGACCGACGAGGAGCGCGAGATGCACGACCGCGTCTGGCGTTACCTGACGGCGGCGCATGCCAAGGACTGGTCGTTCAACGTTTCGGTCGAATTCCAGCGCACCCGCATCGGCACCACCGACGAGCATTTCAAGCCCGACCGGTACTACAAGCTGCTGGCGAGCGAGGCCTATGCCTCCTCGCGCGTGCGCTATGCCACGCTGGCCGACCATATCTCGATCGATATCGACATGATGCACCCAACCTTTGCCGCCATCTGCAAAGTCATCGACATCGATCGGCAGCGCGCCGTGGCCGCCAGGGAAATCGCCGGCCTCGAACCGGGGATGCGGCAGGAACAGGCCGACCGTCGCGCCGAGAACGACGAAAAGATCGCCTGGTTCGTGCGCGCCATCCGCTATCGCTACACGGCCTACAGCTATGCGCTCGAACACCTTCTGGTGGAAACGCCGCATCAGGACGCGGTGCGCGTCGACGGCCTGCTGAGCCAGCTGCTGACCGGAGTCGAAAAGGGCGAGCGCGGCGACTTCTGCAGCGACGCCTCCTCTGCGGGGCAGGGCGGTCAGATCGCGGTGCCGGCCCGCGTGCTCACCGGCGACGGGCAGGCCTATCGGAAGTAAGATGTGCGGACCGTCCTCCGCGATCGTCCCAGCGAAAGCGGGCGCCCTCTATCGGCTGGCGCGCTGGGGCGGCGCTAGCTCGGTATGTTCCCGCAGGTCAGGTTCCTGAGCTGGGCTTCGTAGCGGGCCCGCATGGCAGCGTGGGGGGGAGCGAGGCGGATCACCACATAAACATCGTCCGCGGCACTTTCCACGATCAGCAGACCTTCGGCGATATCGAGCTTCTGCTCGGCCAAAAGGCGGGTCTGCGCCGCGTTGAAAAGACCCAGGTCGATCATCTGGCCGATGCCGTCGCGATTGGTCGTCGAATAGAGCGCAATGCCGGCGCGGTTGTACACGGCCACCGACCAGAACGCTTGCGGCAGCGTGCCGGCGACAACGCCGGGGCCGGCGCGCAGATCGATCTGGCACACGGCATAGGCCAGCTCGGGATCGAGCTGCAGCGGGTTCGGTGCGCCGGCCGTCACTGCCGGCAGCACGACCGGCTTGTTGAGCGCGCCCAATGCCGTCATCTGCGCCCAGACGCCACCACCGGTCAGCACCGGCAGGGCCAGGATCACCGCAATGTGGACAATGCCACCCAGCACCAGTCCGGCGAGAGCCCAGAGGGTCGAGCGGATCATGCGCAGGCCTCGCGAATGATCGCGGGCAGGGTGGGCGTAGCGACGCCGGCCCCGCTGATCGAGGACGTGTCATAGAGGTTGAGCGCCAGCGTGAAGGCGCCATCGCCGGTGATCTCGAGCCAGTTGCGCGGCGCCAGCGTGCGGCTGATGTAAAGCTCCAAGGCGCCGTCATTGGCGCGCGCGATATGGCGGCTCGAAAGCGCCGTCGGCCCATCGGGCCGAGTGATCAGGCTGCCATCGGGAGCGCGGGCGGTCAGCGTCCAGAATGCAGCGACCGGGGTCTTGCCGTCGATCCGGTAGCGGCAGGCCCGGTCGAGGGGACGTCCGTCACTGTCAACGCTGGCAGTGAACTGCAGGCCCTCGCTGGTGCCCAGCTGCAGCGCGCCGCTGCGGGCAATATAGGCGCGCGAATAAGGATCGGGCTGCGGTGATCCGGCTTCTCGCCAGATCGTCCAGGGACCGATCTGGGTCACGCCGAAGAACCGGCCGTCGCTGAGCGCGAACCAGGACAGGCCGAAGCCGAAGGCGAGCGCCACCGCAAACATCAGCAACAGGTTGGTGACAAAGCGCAACGGCTAGAGCGCCTTGTTGCCGGCAGGCACCGCGATGGCGGCGGTATTGGCGGGGCGCGCCGAACGCAGCGTGGCGTTGAGCCGATCGGCGACGTCGAGCAGCTTTTGCGCGGCGGCCGGCTGCAGCGTCGGCGGGCGTTCGACCTGCAACGCGGTGGGGGCCGCGCCGTCGGCGGTCGCAACCACAAAGGGTGCGGGCGTGAACTCGACGCCGAAGAGCGGCTTCACCTCGATATTGGTGTGGGCATAGGCCATGAACTTCTGCCAGGCGATGGTGGGCAGCGTGCCACCGGTGAGGTCGTTGGTCGGGCGATAGTCGTCATTGCCGAACCACACGGCGGCGACGTAATTGCCGGTAAAGCCGCAGAACCAGGCATCGCGATAGGACGAGGTGGTGCCGGTCTTGCCGGCGGTCGGTACGCCCTCGATTTGCGCCCGCTTGCCCGTGCCGCGCTCGACCACGCCGCGCATCATCTGGTTCATGTAGGCGACGGTCCGTTCCGAGAGCACACGCTCGTGCGGGGTGGTGGTGTCCAGATCATAGATCTGCTCGCCTGCCAGCGTGGTGACGCGGGTGATCGGATAGGCCGTGGCCTTGAGCCCGCCATTGGGGAACACCGAATAGGCCGAGGTCATGTCGAGCACGCTGACCGACGTCACGCCCAGCGCCAGCGAACGCGTCACCGGGAAATCATTGGTAATGCCCATGCGGTGCGCCGTTTCGGCGATCGGGTCGCGCCCGGTCTTGATCGAAAGGGTCACCGGCACGGTGTTGATCGACTGCGCAAAGGCGCTTTCCAGGCTGACCGAGCCCTTGTAGTTCCGCCCGTAATTGACCGGGCACCAGTCGCCGATGCACACGGGCCGATCGGTCATGGTGGTCTTGGGCGTGTAGTCGGGCAGCAGTTCGAAGGCGGTCGAATAGACGAACGGCTTGAACGAGGAGCCCGGCTGCCGCGTCGAAACGATCGCGCGGTTGAACTGGCTCTTGCCGTAATCCATGCCCCCGACCATGGCGCGCATGGCGCCGTTGGGCTCGGTGACCACCATGGCCGCTTCGGTCACGCCCCACTGCTCGCCCTGCTCGCGCACCACCGAAGTGATGGCGTCTTCGGCATAGGACTGCAGGACCGGGTCGATGGTGGTGCGGACCACGAAGCTGTTCGAGGTGGTGTCGGACGCCTCGATGATCTTTTTGGCTTCCTCAAAGGCGTAGTCGAGAAAGTAGTTGGGCGAGTTGAGCTCGTGCGTGCGATCCACCGGCGTGGCCGGATTGCGGCGGGCCGCCGTCACCTGACCCTCGGTTAGAAAGCCGGAATCGACCATGCGCGAGAGCACCACATTGGCCCGGCCGCGTCCGGCCGCGAGATCGACATGCGGGGCATATTTGGTCGGCGCCTTGAAGAGCCCCGCCAGCATCGCGGCTTCGGCCAGCGTCACGTCGGTGATCTTCTTGCCGAAATAGAATTCGGCTGCCGCTGCAGCGCCGAAATTGCCGCCGCCCATATAGGCGCGGTCGAAATAGAGCTTGAGGATCTCGTCCTTGCTGTAGTTCCACTCCAGCCAGATCGAAAGGAAGGCTTCCTTGATCTTGCGCTCGAGCGTGCGCTCGTTGGAGAGGAAGAGATTCTTGGCCAGCTGCTGGGTGATCGAGGAGCCGCCCTGGAGCCCGCCATCGCCCTGGGCATTGGAGAGGACCGCGCGCAGCGTGCCGAAAATGTCGATGCCGAAATGGCGATAAAAATGCTGATCCTCGGTGGCCAGGGTCGCCTTGACGAAGACATCGGGCAGCTTGTCGAGCGGCACGGAATCGTCCGAGCGGATGCCGCGACGGCCGATCTCGTTGCCGTAGCGATCGAGAAACAAAACCGAATAATCCTCGGCCTTGTTGAACTTGCCCGAGGCGGTGGCATCGAAGGCGGGCAGGGCCAGCGCCGTCATCAGCACGGCGCCGATGGCGGCAAAGCTCAGCCCGTCCGAGATGATCTCGACAAAAAAGCGCTTGATGCCCGAGACCTGGAAGATGGCAAAGAAATCCTGCACGCGGGTATAGCCGCGCGCTGCCGCCTGCCAGAACTCGTAAAGAAACGAATCGAGCCAGGCGTCCGCATCGAGCATGCGGGCTTTCTTTTTGCGCTTCTCTTTGTGGTAGAAGGGATCTTGCACCAAACTCTCCCGAAGGCTTGCGGAATCTTCCCCATTTCGCGCACAGGGTGCAAGTCCATCGCTGGATTATGATTGAGATCGCCTGGCCGCAAGTCCAAAGCGAAGAGGAAAGGCTGCAATTGGCATTCTGGGACGAAAAGACCCTCGAAGAAATGACCGTCCCCGAGTGGGAGGCGCTGTGCGACGGCTGCGGCCGCTGCTGCCTGATGAAGCTCGAGGACGAAGAGACCGGCGAGATCTATACCTCGGACGTGCACTGCAAGCTGCTCGACGGCGAAAGCTGCAAGTGCAGCGACTATCCCAACCGGCTCAAGCGGGTGCCCGACTGCATCAAGCTGACGCCGGAAAATGTGCGGACCATCGCCTGGATCCCCAGGACCTGCGCCTATCGGCGCATCGCCGAAGGCAAGGGGCTGGCCTGGTGGCATCCGCTGGTGTCGGGCGATCCCGAGACGGTGGTGTCGGTCGGCGTTTCGGTGCGCGGCCGGACCATCAACGAGGAAAAAGTCAAGCCGGGCGAATGGGAAAGCCATCTGGCGGATTGGCCCGACTGGGAGCCGCCAGAGGAGATTTAGGCCCATGACTTCTTTGTGATGCGGAAAATTCGCGCCGCCCGGGCGGCTGCGCGCCGCGGCAAATAAGGCAGGCTGAAACGATGCTGAGCGGGCGGTTCAGCAAATAGTCAGCATGGCTGTCATGTGGGCGCCACATCGGCGCCGCCTTCCTGAACGGCAGATGAACGGCATGGTTAGAATAAATTCAGGCCCAGGGCGTAGCTCTGGGGGTCAACATCCCCCAAATCCGACCCATCCGGAGACGCCCCATGCCCCTGACCCGTATCTTGACCGCCACGCTGATCGCCATCGGCCTCGCCACCGCCCCGGTGCTGGCGCTTGCCGCCGACCCCACCGGCACCTGGCAGTCCGCCAGCGGCGAGAGCCGCTACACGGTGAGCTATTGCGGCGACGGCACCCAGCTCTGCGCCAGGCTGACCTGGCTGCGCGAGGACGCCAAGACGCCGGAAAATCTCGAACTGCTCGGCGCCTATGTGGTGCGCGGCGCCACCCCGACCGCCGAGAACAAGTGGCAGGGCGCGGTGCGCTACCAGGGCGACACCTATGAGGGCAATGTCACGCTGGTGAGCAGCGACGCGCTCAAGCTCTCGGGCTGCAAGGGCCTGTTCTGCCAGTCGATGAGCTTCAACCGGCTCTGACGGGGCCGGGCCGACCGACATAGGCTGCCTCAAGACCGCCGAACTTGCGCCTCGCCCCTTCCGCCAGGGTGCGGGGCGTCTTTGCTCAGCCGCATTGGTCGAGCACCCGCCCGATGGCCGCCGACGAGCCGCCGGCACCGAACCTCTGGGCGTCGAACATGTCGAGCGTGCCCTTGGCCGAACTGCGGACAAAGGCGAGCGCAATGCTGGATTTGGCGCGTTGCGCCAGACCAGCCCATTGCCGGGCGACCGGGCCGCGAATGATCATCGATGCGCCATCGCTGTGGATCAGCGGCATGTCCTGCGCAAAGCGGCTGCCGCCGCCGGCATCCACGCGTGCGCCCTTGGCCCGGTCGATATCGAGCGCCAGGCTCAGCACCGCCGCCGCCGCCACCTGCCGATGCGGCGCGCGTACCCAGAACCCCATCGCCAGATCGCCGCCGCGACAGGCGAACTGGAACTGCGCGGCAGCGTTGTCGACATAGGCGATGGGGACGGCGCCGCCTTCATAGTTCCAGTCGGCGCCGTTCGCCTGACCCAGCGCCGCGACCGGCAAAGCCAGGGCAAGCACGGCGAACAAGACCCTGACCATCGCGTCTCTCCAAATCACGCCAGGACCCTAGGCGAGGCGCCGCTGCTTCGGCAAGCTGCGGGACCGGCACGCGGTCTCGGTATTCGCGACGACCCACTTGCCAAATGATCGGCTTGGAGCAGTAATTGCGGGACAATGCACGGGGGGAGCATAAATTGAGAGTTCCATGCGCCATCGCCATCGCGGTTGCAGCGTCACTGTCCGGCACGCCGATTGCGGTCGCCGAAACCTATCAAGTTGAGGGCGCGTTCGCGCAGGGCGATCCGATGAGCGACCCCGGCGACAACGGATATGGGTCGTACATTGACGGCTATGATTTCTATGCGGCCGCTGGCGAACTTGAGTTTTTCATTCAGGGCGACACGTTCTTGCCTGGCCTGATGATCCAGGACGCACAGGGCACGGTTCTCTACAGGGAATTGGGGTCAGCGATAGACCGGGCGCTGGGCACCAGATGGACCGTGCCTGCGGCGGGCAACTACAGCTTTTTTGTCTTCCAGAGCTTTCCCATGGAGGGCAACTACACCTTCACGGTAACAGAAATCGAATAGTCGCCCTGGGGACGCGAGGCACAAGGCAGCCGCTCCGCTCGCTTGATCGGACCGGCAGATGCCGCGCCTCAGGGGGTCGGGGGGCTTGGTGCGGCGGCTTCGGCTTGCTCGATGAAGGCGCGGGCGATCGGGGCGAAGAGGCCATCGGGGGCGGCGTCCACGTAAGCCGTGTAGGCGGCGGTGGAGGCGGCGGTGTCGCCCAGGGCGAAGAGGCTTCTGGCGCGCTCGTAATGGATCTCGGCATTGCCGGGGTCGAGCCGGCCGGCCAGGTCGAAATCGACCAGGGCATCGGCATGCCGTCCCATCAGGGCCAGCACCTTGGCGCGCTTGACCCGGTAGGTCGGATTGCCGTCGTCGTTGAGCACGGCCTGGTCGAAGCGCTGCAGGGCGCCGGCATAGTCGCGATTGATCACCATCAGATCGGCATGAAACACCTGGATGCGCGGGTCGTCGGGCGAAAACTCCGCAGCGCCGCGATAGAGGCGTTCGAGCGCCACGAAGTCGGCGAGGCCACCGTAATGGGCGCTCAGCAGTTGCAGCGGCCCGAAATCGGCGGGGTTGATGGCAAGGGCCTCCTCGGCGATCGCGACGGCCTCTTCGGTGCGCCCCACGCTCATCAAGAGGAGGGCCGCCTTGGACTGGTAGCGCGCATCGAGCGGGTCGCGTCGATAGGCCTCGAGGTAAAGATCGCGGGCCCGGTCGACCTCCTGGGCCTGGCGGGCCAGATCGCCTTCGATCTCGGGCGCCAGCGGACCGTCGGGATCGGCCTGCTTGAGTCGCGCCAGAAACGGTGCGGCGTCGGCCGGCCGCTGCACTTCGCCCAGCGTCGAGGCCATGTTGGCCAGTGCCGGAACGAAATTGGCATCGATCCCGAGCGCAGCCTGGTATTCTTCGATCGCCTCGTCGAGGAGGCCGGCGGTACGCCGGATATTGCCCAGGATGTTGTGTGCCCACTTGGCGTCGGCATGGCCCGAGACGATGAGGCGGCGGGCAATGGCGGCGGCACGGATCGGATTGGCTTCGGCGTCGGCGGCAAGCGCGGTGAACGGGTCGAGCACGCCCATCAACTCGGCGGCGGCGCGGCGCCAGTATTCGGCCTCGGTATTGCGCCGCATGGGCGGCAGTTCGATAACCTCGAGATCCTTGCCATAGACCCGCAGCCGCAGCGTCACCAGCGCCGGGGTACAGGCCGGATCGCCGCAGCGGAACTCGCCGTTCACCACCGTCTCGTGCAGGTTGAAGAACTGCCGGGCGTAGTAGATCAGGGAATCGAGCGATAGGCCTGAATCGGGGACCGCGAAGGTCACCTTCTGGCCTTCCGGGATGACGTTGACGCTGCGCTTGGCCGAACCGCCTTCGAGCTTGATCTGCTGCAGCCCATCCCACAGCCGGTTGGCCGCCACGGCGGGGGTGAGCCCGGTGGCTTCAAGCGCCTCCGGCACGCTGAGCGGTTGCACCAGGATCTGGTCGCGCGAGAACTGCGCGATGGTGAGCGGGATGGCCATGGCCAGCACCAGCAGCAGCGCCACGTTGATGATCACCGTGCGCAGCGAACTGGAGGTCGTCTCCACGCCCGGCAGGCTGGGCAGATACTGCCACCAGGTTTTCTTCGGCGGTGCGGCAGCGGGGCGTTTGGCCATCTCGAGGGGCGTCTCCTGCGGGTCGCGCTAGCTTGCATCGGGCCCCGGCCAGCGCAAGAGAGAACGGCGAAATGTGACGGCGCGCCTTGGCGGCAGCGGGCAGCCCCGGCCGGAGTGTTGACTGCGGCGGGCTTGCCAGACCGCGCCCGCGGGCGGCATTGTCGCCGCGGGGGAACTTTGGGGCGGGACCAAACCACGTGAAGCGACTGGTGTTCTGCTTTGACGGCAGCTGGAACAGGCTCGATACGCCGCATCCGACCAATGTGCTGCTGACGGCCGAGAGCGTGCTGCCCATGGCCCGAAACGTGGCGCAGGTGACGTTTTACGACGAAGGCGTGGGCAGCGAGGCCGGCGAAGAACTGGCCGGCGGCATGTTTGGCGCCGGGTTGGTCAAGAATCTGAGCGACGGCTATCGCTTCCTGATCTTCAACTACGCGCCCGGCGACGAGATCTATGTGTTCGGCTTTTCGCGCGGCGCCTATACGGCGCGCTCGTTCGCCGGACTGCTCGCCACCTGCTCCATTCTCGACCGGCAGCAGGCCCACCGGGCCAACGAGGCGGTCAACCTCTACAAGCGGCGGCAGAGCACTGATGCGTTCCGGGCCGAGGCGATGGCCTTCCGGCGCGACTATGCTCCGCAGGTCTGCGTGTCGGTGGCCGAGGACAAGTGGCGCGGCCAGAACGTGCCAGGGCACCGGCCGGGGACGACGCCGCTGCTGAACATCCGCTATCTGGGGGTCTGGGACACGGTCGGTTCGCTCGGCATTCCGCGCTACATCATCATGGCCAATGCGGTCAACCGCATGCACCAGTTCCACGATGTGAGCCTCTCCCCGATGGTCGAGCATGCCCGGCACGCCGTGGCCATCGACGAGCACAAGGTCGATTTCGAGCCCACGCTGTGGGAGAACCTGGGTGAGCTGAACGCGCGGCGCCAGGCCGATCCGCAGAGCCCGGATGCGCCTTATCAGCAGCGCTGGTTCCCCGGCGTGCATGGCTCGGTGGGCGGCGGCGGCGCGCGCCGCGGCCTCTCCGACGTTGCGCTCGAATGGATCTGGGACGGCGCGCGCCAGGCCGGGCTCGCGCTCGACAGTTCCGAGCAGTCGCACCTGGCGCGGCTCACCCTCGACCACCGCGAGCACCTGGCCAACCATCCGCAACAGGGCGGCTTCAGCCCGATCGGCTTTATCATCGACCACCTGCCCAAGGCAGCGCGCAATCCCGGCCCGCAATCGCTCGCCGAACTCAGCCCCAATGCCTTTCGGCGCTGGCAGGAGCGCCCGGAAAACCTGCCCGAAGCCGCGCCCTATCGCCCCGCCACGCTGCAGGGACTGGCGCCCGCACTGGAGGCGCTCGGCGGCGCGCTCGAGGACGGCGGGGAGGCGCTGGAGACGAAGGGCCACACGATCTATATCGTGCGCAAGGGCGATACGCTGGCCCGCATCGCGCGGCGCACCTATGGCTCGGCGCGGCTGGCCGGGCTGATCCTGCGCGCCAATCTGAGCAAGCTGGCCCATGCCGGCGACATCCATCCCGGCCAGGCGCTGCGCCTGCCGCGCCGGCCGCAGGACTGAGCGCCTTCGTCAGGCGACCGGACTCGGGCGGAACTCGGAGAGCACCTCGAGCGACCGGTCGGCGCGGGCGTCCGGGCCAAGGGCGGCGAGGCGGCTGTCGCGCGCCTGCAGGAGCGCGACGATCTCGGCATCATAGGCCACCAGCACCGCCGTCAGCCAGCGATTGACGAGGTAGGAGGGGCGAGGCATCTGCATGTCGAAGCGGCGCAACAAGGCGATGCTGGTCGCCGCATCGACCCAGTCATCGTCCACCACCCACTGATTGACGGTGAACAGCCGCAGCAGCCTGCCATCGGCGTCCACCCCGACGGCGACGAGGTGATGGATGGGCCCCTCTGCGCCCTGGGGGCGGACAAAGCAGTGGAAGTGGCCATGTTCGTCCGACCCTTCGCTGGCCGGATGGCAATGGTAGTACCATTGCGCCATGCTGGCCGGGTCGAACACGTCGCCCTGCGGATAATGCGCCCAGGCGGAAATCTCGGTGACGCCGGCAAGCGTCTCGCTGAGCACGGTGAGGCCGCCTTTGGCGAGGATGGCCGTGCAGAAGGCCATCTCGGCCAGAGCCTGCTCGCGACCGGCGGCGGACACTAGGCGGGTCCCATAAGGTCGGGCGCTTCGCTGCCGGCCGGCTTGCTCTTGGGCAGCGGCGGCGGCGCGGCCAGCCCGGTGGGCGCCGGCTCGGCCGGCGGCGTCGTGGTCGGAGGTGTCGTGGACGGAGGTGTCTTGGGCGGCGGGGGCGCCGCCAGCTTCTGCGGCGCGGCGGGCGCGGCACCGGCGGCGCAGGGGGCTGCGGCAACGGGCGCACCGGCTGCGCAGGGGGCAGCGCCGGACGCGGCCGTGGCGAGCGTGGCAGCAGGCCGCGGCGGCACTGGATGGGTGAGGTGATCCGCGGCGATCGCCACGGTGGTCACCGCCAGCGCGGCGCCAAACAGCAGGGTGTTACGGGAACTCATTTTTTCGCAAATCCATCCAGACCGAACACCGGGCGCAGCCCGATGCCGACAAACGAGCCGACAAAGGCGGCCGCGAACCACACCCAGCCATGCAGGCTGCCGGTGGCGATGCCGGAAAACAGCGCGCCGATATTGCAGCCGAAGGACAGGCGGGCGCCATAGCCCATCAGCAGCCCACCCACCACGGCCGCGAGGAGGGAGCCAAGCGGCAGGCTGGCCTTGGGCGCGAACTTGCCGGCAAGCGCCGCCGCCAGCGCGGCGCCCAGCACGAGGCCGAAATCCATCACCGAAACCGTATCGGCGAGCACGCTCGACTGCAGCGCCTGCGCCTGGGCCGGCCAGGTCCAGAACTCCCAGCTGGCGACATCGATGCCGACGGCCTGGGCGAGCTTGGCGCCCCACAGGCCAAAGCCGTAGGTAATCGACCAAGGATGGCCGGCCAGCAGCAGCGTGGCAATGTTGAGCAGCGCCAGCACCAGCCCGGCGCCCACCAGCGGCCAGGGACCGCGCACGATCCAGCTCCAGCCGGCGCGGGCCGGAACCGGCTCGGTCTCGAGCGCGCCATGCACGCGCTTTTCGATCAGCGCCGTGACCAGCGCCACCAGCGCCAGGCCGAGAATGGTGACGGCGAGGGCAAAGCCCACCCCGAGCTCGCTGCCCAGGCTGATCGCCGGGAGGGCGGGAAGCTGCAGCCAGAACGGCAGGTGCGCCGTGCCCACCACCGCGCCGACGATGAAAAAGACCAGCGTCACCAGCATGCGGGCCGAGCCGCCGCCGACGGTGAACAGCGTGCCCGAACCGCAGCCGCCACCCAGTTGCATGCCCAGCCCGAAGATCGCCGCGCCGAACACCACCGACACGCCGACCGGCGCCAGGGCGCCGACCAGCGACTGGCCCCCCAGCGTGCCGGCGGCCACCAGCGGGATCATGGCGAGCGCGGCCACGCCGATCGCCAGCATCTGCGCCCGCATGCCCCGGCCGCGCCGCTCGACCACCATGCGGCGCCAGCCGCCGGTAAAGCCGAACGAGCCGTGATAGAGCGCCACGCCCAGGCTGCCGCCGATCAGGAACAGCGCGCCCTGCCGCAGATCGACCTGCCAGGTGATCAGCACAAAGCCGGCCAGCAGCATGGCTGCCGCCACCAGCAGGGGGATGCGGTCCGCGGTCACGGGGGGCAGCCCCTTGGGAACTGCAGCGGAAAGGTCGGTCATGGTCTTTTCAGGGTTGAGTTGGAATCAAAACCGGATGCTGCGCGAAATGTGCAGCATCCGGTGCAACCTGTCGCGGTCGGCTTATTGGATCGGACGGGCCGGGTCGGCCGCCCATTCGGCCATCGAGCCGTCATACATGCGGGTGTTGGCGTTGCCGCCCACTTCATGCAGGGCGAACCAGGCGATCGAGGCCCAATGCCCGGTGTTGCAGAACACGATATTGTCTTCGTCCGCACCCAGGCCGACGCTCTGGCTCAGCGCGGCGACCGTCTCAGCCTGGGCGAAGCTGGCGAAATCGGCGCTGTAGAACTTGGAATGCGGCAGGTTCTGCGCGCCCGGAATGGTGCCTTCGATCCGCACGACCGGGCTCTTGGACTGGCCCAGATACTGCTCGGCCGGACGGCCATCGATCAGCTTGGTGCCGGCGGCCAGGGCGGCCTCGACATCGGCCGTGGTGGCGCGCAGCTCGGAGCGGATCTCGTAGGGGAAGGTCACGGCCACCGGGGTTGCCGGCGTCGCGACACGCTCGCCGCCGACGGCGTCATACTGGCGCCAGCCGCCGTCCAGGATTGAGACCTCGTCATGGCCCAGATACTTGAAGGTCCAGTAGACGCGGGTGGCGCCACCGAACTCGGACGAGTCGGTGCCCCAGGGCACGATCACCACATGGTCGTCGCCATCGATACCCAGGCCACCGATCAGGCCGGCAATCTGCTCGGCCGGCGGGACCTGGCCGGGAACGCCGTCGATCTCGGTGCGCCAGCCGGCGCTGGCATAGGGAGCGACCACGGCATTGGCGAGATAGGGCAGGCCGCCCAGATCGGTCTCTTCGACCTTGTCGCGGATATCGAGGATGACCAGGTTGTCGTCGCCGGCATGCGTCTTGAGCCACTCGGCCGTCACCAGCGGGGTGACGTCGGCAGCCGCGACGGCGACGGGGGAAAGGGTCAGTAGGGTCATGGCGACCACAGCCGAAATGCGCATTTTTTGCTCCTTAGAACGATGGGGGACAATACTGCTTCAAAGGCAGGAGAGCGACGCAGCAGCATGCAAATCTTTGCAGGATTGGACAAAACCCTGCTCTGGCGAGCGTCGCTCAGGAGCAGGAAATTCCATGTTGGCGCGCCGGGGTTCGCAGAAGGGCAAAGTGCCGAGGCTGACGGACGAGCCCGCCTCACGTCGCTGCAGGTGTCGAGCGCAGGATCTTCGCCATCGCCTTGCCCTTGGCGAGCTCGTCGATGAGTTTGTCGAGGTAGCGGATTTCCTGCATCGTCGGGTCCTCGATCTCTTCCACCCGAATGCCGCAGACGACGCCGGTAATGAGTTTGCGCGCCGGATTGAGCTGGGGCGCTGTGGCGAAGAAATCCTCAAAGCTCGTGCCGGCGGCGAAGGTCTGCTCCAGCGATGCCTGGGTATGGCCGGTGAGCCAGCGAAAGATCGTATCGACCTCGTCTCTGGTGCGACCCTTCCGCTCGGCCTTGGCGATATAGGCCGGGTAGACGCTGCCAACACTCATGGCGAAGATGCGGTGAGCCATGACGAAACTCCCAACATGAGGCGTAGATGAAGGTCATCGAGACGACGGAATACTACAACACGGGGTCCAGCGCACGCCGAGCGAGTTAGTTCGGGCCGGAACAAATAGGACAGTACAAAATAACAGTTGAATCGGCAACAAAACTGTAACAACATAGCTGGGGGACAAGGAAGCGCAGCTTGATCCGTAGTCTGGCTATTGTTCTGATGGCTTTGGGGTGCAGCAGCGGAGCTGCCGATGCTGGCACGCTCGAGATCATGAAAGTACGGATGCCGGAAGGCGTGCAGACCTATATTGCGATCCGCGATGAGATCGAGCTGGGAGACTGGAGTAAGTTCTTTCGACTGGTGCGACAGGCGCCTGGCGTCAGCGGGATCATCTTGAACTCGCCGGGCGGCTCGGTGGATGACGGTCTGGCGATTGCCAAATATGTCTATGGCCACAAGCTCGATACCCTAGCCGACGGAGCCTGTGGGTCGATCTGCGCCATCATTTTCCTCTCGGGCGAAAATCGGTTCCTGACCCCTTAGGGTGCACTCAGCTTTCACAGTGCGTATCGCAAGCTTGATGACTGGGTGAGCATCGATCATCAGACCAACGGCAAGATTGCCTGGTACCTCGGCCATATGGGGTACCCGTTGCCACTGGCGCAGCTCTGGTTCTCCACGCCCTTCGATCAAGTAGCGCCGATCACCGCGCAGATGAACGCTGATCTGCAGCTCGGTTTTGTGGCCATCGACACAGTCTCAACCGACGAACAGATGATTAGCGCAAAGCCCTGAGCTTTATGGGCAATTGCAGTTTTTCCCGATGACTTATCCCCGCGTGACGCTGAGCTGGTAGGGTTCAGGCATGGTCGGAGAACTGGGTTAGGGCATGCCGGCAGGCGCGCACCAGAGGTCGGGATCGACCGGCGCGCCGACATAGTGGGCGCGGATGCACTGGGTGAAGAACCGGCCGCGCGACTGGGCGTGAATGAAGGCGTCGTAGACCTCGATGGGCACCTGCTCAAATACGTAGCGCTGCCCGGTGGGCACGAAGGTGACCCAGAGCATCCTGGTGCAGGCGTCGTAGTCGATATCGCGAACCGCAGAAGACACCATCTTGCACTCCCTCGTTGCCAAAACGTGGGTGCGGGCAAAGCGTTGCGTGGGGATCATGACGTGATGGACGCAGCTGCAGGCGCCTTGAGCAGAGGCGCGGACGAGCCCAACTGGGACCTCGTCCAGATCGACTACCGCATGGCGCGACTGACGATTGCCGCCATCTGCAGGAAGCACAAAATCAATCGCGGGGACCTGCTGCTGCGAGCCCTGCGCCACAAGTGGCCGACCCTGCGCACCGGCGACACCGATCGGGAGATCCTGATCGGCATGATGCTGGGCGTGCTGGAAATACAGATCACCCATCTGGAGACCGTGGACATGACCGCAAGCGGCGACAAGGAGGTCGTGGTGCTGGGCAAGCTCGCCTCGACCCTGGAAAAGCTCATCGACATCGAGGACCGCTCGAAAGCGCCGGCCGGCACCGGCGAGGACATGCAGGCGCTGCGCACCAAGCTGGCCCGTCGCATTGACAGCCTTAAGCGCGCGTAGCGTCCGCAACGGCCGCTACGACGACGCCAGGGTGGTGCGCGAGTACTACAACTGGGGGCGCTGGAGCCGACCGGAACAACGGCCACCCAAGGGCAGATGGACCACCTGGCTGATGCTGGGTGGGCGCGGTTCGGGCAAGACCCGGGCCGGCGCCGAATGGGTCCGCAGCCTGGCGGCGGCGGGTGTAACGCCCATCGCGCTGGTCGGCCAGACCATGACCGAGGCCATTGCCGTGATGGTACGCGGCGAAAGCGGGCTGCTGGGCGTGCATCCGGCGCTGCAGCGGCCCAGGCTGCGGGGCAACATGCTGCACTGGCCCAATGGGGTCGAGGCCATGGTGCTGTCGGCCAGCGACCCGGACCGGTTTCGCGGGCCGCAATTTGCCGCCGCGTGGTGTGACGAGGTGGCCAAGTGGCCCGACGCCGAAGCGGCCTGGGACATGCTGCAATTCGGCCTGCGGCTGGGGGACCGGCCGCGCCAGCTGGCAACGACCACGCCGCGCCCGATTGCGCTGCTCAGGCGCCTGCTGGCCGACCCGGCCACACAGGTGAGCCGGATGGCAACCGCTGCGAACCCGCATCTGGCGCCCGGATTTCTGGAGGCCGTGGTCGGCCGCTATCGCGGCTCGGTGCTGGGGCGGCAGGAACTGGACGGCGAACTGATCGAAGATTCCCCCGACGCGCTCTGGCAGCGCGCCATGTTCCGCCCGGCGACGGACGAGGTCCCCGGCCGCATCGTCGTGGCGGTGGACCCGCCGGTGACGGGCGGGCTGCGATCGGACGCCTGCGGCATCATCGTTGCGGGTCGCACCGAAACGGGCGCCGTGGTGCTCGAGGACCTGACGCTGCAGCCGGCCAGTCCGATGGGCTGGGCGCGGCGCGCCGTGGCGGCGTTCCACAGCCACGGCGCCGACGCCATCGTGGTCGAGGTCAACCAGGGCGGCGACATGGTGAAAACCGTGATCGCTCAGGTGGACCCTGACGTGCCGGTGCGCGCCGTGCGCGCCAATCGCGGCAAGTGGCTGCGGGCCGAACCGGTGGCAACGCTTTATGCGCAGGGCAGGGTGGCCCATGCACCGGGATTGTTCGCGCTCGAGGACGAGATGTGTGCGTTCGGGTCGGACGGACGCAGCGATGGGCATTCGCCGGATCGGGTGGATGCGCTGGTCTGGGCGATCACGGATCTGCTGCTCGGCGGGGCGGAGCCGCGGGTGCGGTTTTGAGGAGCTCACGGAAGAGCGAGGCTCTCCGTTGTTTGCAGACGACCACCGTCATCCCCGGGCTTGACCCGGGGAGCCAGTTTTCAGGCTGCGCTGACAGTGACGTGTTCGTCGAAAGATGGGTCCCCGGGTCAAGCCCGGGGATGACGGTGGGTGGGGACGGGTAGGGGGACGGCCGATAGGTCTGGTGACACAACGGCCAGTGCGTGGGCATGGCGCGGTTGCGGCCCTGGTCACTGCTGTCATCCCGCGAAGGCGGGGATCCCAGGGGGCCGGAACGCGGGCCGGTGAGTGGGCCCTGGATTCCCGCCTGCGCGGGAATGACACCGAGATTAACCGATAGCTTTAGGAGGTTTCATGCCCGGTTTGTGGAGCCGATTGGCCCGTCGCACCGATGCACCAAGGGAACAGAAATCCGCGCCGCAGTCGCTGCTGGCGCTGACCGGAGGCGGGGAGCCGAGCTGGAGCAGGCGGGGGTTTGTGTCGCTCGCCGGTGAGGGCTTTGTGCGCAATCCCGTGGTGCACCGCTGCGTAAGGCTGATTGCCGAGGCGGCGAATTCGGTGCCGCTGGTGGTGGAGGAAGACGGGCGGCGGGTGAGTGAGCATCCGGCACTGGCGCTGCTCAAGCGGCCCAACCCGCGGCAGTCGGGCGGCGAGCTGCTCGAGGCGGTCTATGCGTTCCTGCAGACGGCGGGGAATGCCTATCTCGAAGCGGTGCTGGTGGAGGGCGAACCGCGCGGGCTCTATTGCCTGCGGCCCGACCGCATGCGGGTGGTGGCCGGCAAGGATGGCTGGCCCAGCGCCTATGCCTATTCGGCGGGCGGCGGCACGCGGACGCTGAGCCAGGAGCCGAACCCGATCCCAAAAGTGCTGCACCTGGCGTTGTTCCATCCGCTCGATGATCACTATGGGCTCGCCCCGCTCGAAGCGGCGCAGACCAGCATGGACATCCACAACGCCGCGGCGCGCTGGAACAAGGCGCTGCTCGACAATGCGGCGCGGCCGAGCGGCGCGCTGGTCTATTCGGCGCAGCACGGGCAACTGACGCCCGAGCAGTTTTCGCGGCTGAAGGCCGAACTGGAATTGGGCTTTGCCGGCGCGCAGAACGCCGGACGGCCGATGGTGCTCGAAGGCGGGCTCGACTGGAAGACGATTGCGCTCTCGCCTCGCGACATGGATTTCGTGGAATTGAAGAACGGCGCGGCGCGCGAGATCGCGCTGGCCTTCGGCGTGCCGCCGATGCTGCTCGGCATCCCCGGCGACAATACTTACGCCAACCTCGCCGAGGCCAATCGGGCGCTGTGGCGGCAGACGGTGGTGCCGCTGGTCAAGCGTGTGGCCGATGATCTCGGCACCTGGCTGGCGCCTAGCTTTGGCGGAAGTTTCGCCATCGTCCCCGATCTCGACAAGGTCGAGGCCCTGGCCGAGGACCGGGCCAGCCTCTGGGCACGCGTCGGCGGCGCGGAGTTTCTCAGCGACGCGGAAAAGCGGGCGATGCTGGGGGTGGGGGGATAGTCCGATGAGCAGGTTGGGGCTGCGGCGACTCATTGCCGCCATTCGCCTTGCCACTCTGGAGCTGCGGGCCAGGGCGCTGCAAAGGGCTATCGAGCGGCACTACCGCGCAGATCAGCCGAGGGCGCCACGCGGCACGCCAATTGGCGGGCAGTGGATCGATGATGCCACCCGGGTCGCAGCAAGACGCCTGGGACCCAAATGTGACGGCTTTCCAGCGGGATGTCAGAATGGCGGTTCATTTGGCTCATCTGGCACGTTTTATATCGACGGGCGGCGTTTATGCCAAGATTGCGCCATCAAGTTTCTAGGAATACAGAACTCTTCGCATGAAGAGAAAATGGACACTTTGAGCTTGTTCGATAGAATCCTCCGGCTAAGTGATTAAGATGGGAAACGGAAAAGCGATCAGCCTCTCCGACGTGAAGGTTGGCGACCTTATTTTTGGCCTCTCCGAAGATGGTTCGCCGAAGTTGCTGTACGTCTATCGAACCTATCCCGACCGCGTTCTGACAAGGCTCGTCACCAGCCAAACAAAGTACTCATTCGGGCGGAATGGCCTTTCTTTACAGACCTGGGATGGGAAAAGCTGCCGCATCGTTCCAGTTGCGCCGCTTACAGTCGAGGAGCGCCCGGTTGCCCTCGGGGTCGACGAGAAGATGCGTTCTGCAAAGGAACTTGTCGACCTTCGGCTGAGTCCCACCGAAGTGCATTTGCTGTCAAAGGTGGCGCGCAGGATCCAGGAATATGTACGCGAGCAACAGGGGCGCTAACGCTGAGGCTTTGTTGTGACAGAACGTCGAGACAGGCTGGACGACGTACAGGCAGGAGACATCATCCGCGGCCGCAAGCGCAGCGGGCGGCCGTTGTTGCTGCTGGTCTATGAAGCTGATGATGCCGTGATCAGGACTCGGCGCGTAACGACGGGCGAGACGTTCGACTTCGACCGCGATGGACAGTGCCGGCAGCATTCGGACAACGAGCGCTGCATCATTACATCGACCGCAACACTGCCGCCGGCAGACTACCAGGTCGCGCTCGGCCTCGACCGCAAGATGCGCGCCGCAAAGGAACTCACCGATCTTGCGCTCAGCGAGGCGGAGATCGATCTGCTGCAGAAGGTCGACGCGTACTTCGAGGCCCGTCCGTTGCCGAAAGCATGAGAGTGATAGATGCCTAGGAGGTGTGCCCTCCGACGCTGGTGTTCCACCTTACTATGGGCCGTACTCGTCATGCTTGCGACCAACATAGTCATCACTGATACCGCACGCCGTGTCCTCGAGCGCAGCAAGTCGAACTTCGGGCCAGCACCCGGAAGTGTCTTCGCGATGTGCTACGAGTCGGCCTTCACCAATCGCGACGGAACGACTGTCGAGGGGTTCGTACCTGGATATACGGTTGCGTCCTGGCCAAATGACCACATTGGCCCAGGTTGGCTCCTGGTTCTGCTCGCGCCTGGGATTGAGTTCTACCTGATGCCCAGATTCAAATGGCTCGCCACGGAGACCTACGTGATGGACCTCCTCAGCGCCCAACACGCGACCTTCTCAATCGGGCCGGCCGAGCGCTAGCCCCAATAGTACTTCAACACCAGCCGCACGCAGCGTCCCCTGCCGTCCACCTCGGATGGGAGGTGGTTCGGCACGACCATACGAAAGGGACGCCCATGGATGACCTGACCCGAACCGTCGCCGAGCGCGGGGATCTGGCGCATCTGGCGCTGTTTTTGTGGGCCAGTGCGGCGAGTGGGGGGATGGTGTGGGCGTTGCGCGAGATGGCGGCGGCGAACCGGCGGTTTGAAGAGTTCGTCAAGGAGATCGCCAGCCTCAACCGGCTGTTCCAGCGAAAGGACTGACCATGAAAAAGACCGAAGAGGCCCAGCAGGTGTTCCGGCAGTTCGCTTGGCACCTGGCGGGAAAACTCGTCCAGCCCGCCCCGCCCAGGGGGTCTTCGCGGCCGGGAGGCAAGCGATGAATACGCCGATCCCGATCGACGCGGAGGGGCGCTTTGCCGGCTATGCCAGCGCCTTCGGCCTGGCTGACGACAGCGGCGATATGGTGATGCCGGGAGCGTTTGCGAAGAGTCTCTCAAGGCGCGGCGCCGAGCGCATCAAGATGCTGTTCCAGCACGACCCCAAGGAGCCGGTGGGCGTCTGGGAGGCGATTGCCGAGGATCAGCTGGGGCTCTGGGTGGAGGGCCGGCTGGTGCCCGGTGTGCCGCGCGCCGATGCGCTGAAACGGCTGATCGAAGCGCGGGCCATCGATGGGCTCTCGATCGGCTTTCGCACCGTGCGCGCCACCAGCGAGCCGCGCGGCGCGCAGCGTAAACTCTGGCAGATCGACCTCTGGGAGATCTCCATCGTCACCTTCCCGATGCTCGATCGGGCTCGGATTTCGAGGACCGGCAATTCCGGCCTCGGCGGCGCTCTGCGCGCTGCCATTTCGCTCATCCAACAGTGAGGATTGCCATGACAGACATTTTGACCGACCGCCTCGAAAACAAGGCGGCGGCGCCCGGCGATATTGGCGGCATGTTCGCCGAATTCATGGGCGCGTTCGAAGAGTTCAAGCGCACCAATGACACCCGCATCGTCGAGCTCGAAAAGCGCGGGACCACCGATGCGCTGACCGAGGAAAAGCTGGGGCGGCTCAACCATGTGCTCGACAGTGCCAAGGCGGCGATCGACCGGCTGACGCTGGAGCGCAACCGTCCGCAGCTCGAGGCCGGCCGGCCGCATGACCAGGACGAGTACAAGGATGCCTTTGCCGGCTATATCAAGCGCGGCGAGGAAAAGGCGCTCTCAATCGGCTCCAATGCCGATGGCGGCTACCTGGTGCCGTCCGAGACTGAGGCCGACATTCTGGGGCGGCTGGCGGCGATCTCGCCCATCCGCGCCATCGCTTCGGTGCGGCAGGTGTCGAGTACGGTCTATAAGAAGCCCGTGGCGCTGACCGGCCCGGCCGTCGGCTGGGTGGCCGAGACGGCGGCCCGGCCGCAGACGGCGAGCCAGACGATTGACCTGATCGATTTCCCGACGGCCGAGCTCTACGCCATGCCGGCGGCGACCAGCGCCTTTCTCGACGACGCGGCAGTCGATGTCGGCCAGTGGATCGCCGACGAGGTCAACGCCGCCTTTGCCGAGCAGGAGACGACGGCGTTTGTGGCGGGCAATGGCACCAACAAGCCCAAGGGGTTTCTGGCCGAGGATCAGGTGGCCGAGGCCAGCTGGGCCTGGGACAAGATCGGCTATCTCGCGACCGGCGTCTCCGGCGACTGGCCGGCCAGCAACAAGTCGGACGTACTGATCGATCTGGTCTATGCGCTCAAGGCCGGCTACCGGCAGAATGCCAGCTGGGTGATGAACCGCAAGACGCAAGGCGCGGTGCGCAAGTTCAAGGATGCCGACGGCAATTACCTCTGGCAGCCGGCAAGCGCGGCGGGCGGCAAGGCGACGCTGATGGGCTTTGACCTGGTCGAAGCCGAGGACATGCCCGACATCGCCGCGGCCGCCACGCCGATTGCTTTCGGCGACTTCCGCCGCGGCTATCTGGTGGTGGATCGGCAGGGGGTGAACGTGCTGCGCGACCCGTTCTCGGCCAAGCCCTATGTGCTGTTTTACACCACCAAGCGGGTGGGCGGCGGCGTGCAGGATTTTGACGCGATCAAGCTGCTGAAGTTCGCGGTGAGCTGAGGCTAGCGAGTAGGGGGAGGGCGCCCCCTCCACCACGCTGACGCGTGGTCCCCCTCCCCCGCACGCGGGGGAGGATTGCTGTGGCGCGATCTCTCCAGATCCTCCCCTGCGCAGCGGGGGAGGGGGACCGGCCCCAGGCCGGTGGAGGGGGCGCAACCTCGCACCCCAAACCAGGTGACCAACAATGATTTCCTACCTTCTCGCGGGACCCGCGCAGGAGCCGGTGGCGCTTGCCGATGCGCGGGCGTTTCTGAAACTCGACGACACGGCGGAGGACGCGCTGCTGCAGGCGCTGATCACGGCGGCGCGGCTGCAGGTGGAGGCGGTCACGGCGCGGGCCATGCTGCACCAGAGCTGGCGCCTGGTGCGCGATGCCTGGCCGGCGACGCGGACGCTGGCGCTGCCGGTGACGCCGGTTTCGGCGCTGAGCGCGGTGACGGTGTTCGATGCTGACGACGAGCCGCAGGCGCTCGATCTCGACAACTTTCTGCTGCAGGCCGGGCAACTGCTGTTGCCGCGCGATATCGCGGTGGCGGCGCGGCCGCGGCTGGGGATCGAGATCGACTATGTTGCCGGCTATGGCAGCGACCCGGCCCAGGTGCCGGCCGATCTCAAGCACGCCTGCCTGGTGCTGCTGGCCTATTGGTTCGAGCATCGCGACGCGGTGAGCGTGGCAGGAGTGCCGGCCGGCTTCGACCGGCTGGTAGCGCCCTACCGGCAGGTGATGCTGTGAGCGCCGACATGCCGATTGGCGGCCTGACCGAGCGGGTGCAGTGGCAGCGCCGGACGGTGACGGCGGAAGCCGGTGGCGGGCAGGCGGTCGACTATCTGCCCATGCTCACGCTCTGGGCCCGGGTGCGCAAGATCGGCCTCTCGCCCGGTATGGTGGCCGACGCGCGCGGCGTCACGGCGAGCCATGCGGTGGTGATAAGGCATCGCGGCGGCGTGGCGGCCGGGGACCGCTTCCTGTTCGGCGGGCGCAAGCTCGAGGTGCTGGGTACCGAGGATATTTCAGGGCGCGGCAAGTTCCTTGCCTGCCGCTGCATTGAACGACAGGTGACCGGATGAGCCACCCGATCGTCGACCTGCAGACCATGCTGGTGGGGGCCCTGCGGGCCGATGCGGGGCTGGCCGGCGTGCCGGTCTTCGATGCGCCGCCGGCGGGGGCCGCGCCACCTTATCTCGCCATTGTGCGGCACGACCTGGTGCCGCGTGACGGCGACATGGCGCCGGGCTCCGAGCACCGGGTGTCTGTCCATTGCTGGGCCGCGGCCCCCAGCCGCCAATCGGCACTGGCGCTGGCCGAGCGCGTGCTGGCGGTGGGGCTCGGGCCGCTGAGCGGCGGGCTGCGGGTGACGGCGGCGTTTCACGAGCGCACCGAGACGGCGATGGACGGCGAAACCGGGCTGGCGCGGGCGGCAGTGGTGCTGCGGTTTTTGACGGAGGCTTCGGCCTAAGCCCCTCACCCGGCGCTGCGCGCCACCCTCTCCCCATAGGGGCGAGGGGACCCGACTGAGATTTCGGGGCTTTGGTGCCACGCCCTCGTGAGGCTCACCATGAGGGCTACTGAAAGACCGTGAGGACCTCATCCTGAGCGTGTCGAAGGACGAGGGCCGGGCGCACTTACCGAGCAACTGAGGAGTGACCAAAATGGCAGCCCAGAGCGGCAAGGATATGCTGTTGAAACTCGACCAGACCGGGTCGGGGAGTTTTGTGACGGTGGCGGGGCTGCGCACCCGGAGCCTGGCGTTCAATGCGGCGCCGATCGATGTGACGGACGCCGAGAGCGCCGGACGCTGGCGCGAGCTTTTGGCAGGCGGTGGGGTCAAGCGGGCGGCGGTCGCCGGCTCGGGCATTTTCAAGGACGCGGCGAGCGACGCGACGATCCGCGAACTGTTCTTTGCCGGCACCATCCGGGACTGGCAGCTGATCCTGCCCGATTTCGGCGTGGTCGAAGGGCCGTTCCAGATCGTGGCGCTGGAGTTTGCGGCCGATCACGCGGGGGAGGTGACGTTCGAGCTGGCGTTGGAGAGTGCGGGGGAGGTGGGGTTTAGTGCGGTTTGAGTTGCCCAATCTGGCTGCACGCCCTCGTGGTTCGACAAGCTCACCATGAGGGCTACTGAAAATGTCGCGGAGGGCCTCATGGTGAGCTTGTCGAACCACGAGGTCCGAGGCCACTGAAAGGGCCCCCTCTCTGCTGCGACTAGGCTTTGCCTTGCAAAGCTGGTCTCGCGTCTCCCCCTCAAGGGGGGAGAGGGTGCGAGAGCTGAGAGAGCTCGATTGGGACTTACGGTATTTGCGCAGATCCATCCCCATCCACCGTCATCCTCGCGCTTGACGCGAGGACCCATGTCAGAACGGCGCAATTGCCGGCAAGTTTGCGCAGGCGGAGAGCTGGGTCCTCGCGTCAAGCGCGAGGATGACGGTGCGGGGGGAGAGAGAGGGGCTAAGCGTCCTTCAACTCCACGCCCAAACCCCGCAGCATGTCCCAATACCCGGGATAGGTCTTTCCCACGCATTTGGGGTCGAGGATGACGATGCCGCCGATCTTGAGGCCGGCAAGGGCAAAGCTCATGGCGATGCGGTGATCGGCATAGGTTTCGATCTTGGAGCGGGCATTGCGGCCCTGGGCGTGCATCAGGCGCGGATCTGCGTGGACGATGAGGTCGTCGCCGATTTCCTCGGCAAGGCCGGGCTGGATGCGGTTGAGTTCGGTCGAGAGCGCGGTGATGCGGTCGCATTCCTTGACGCGCAGGTTGGCGATGCCGACAAAGCGCACCGGCGTCGTGTTGAAGGCAGCGAGTACCGCCATGGTCGGGACGGCGTCCTGCATCTGCGACCCGTCGATGACGGCCGGCATGTTGGGGAACTGCGCGATGATCTCGGCTGATTTGGCGTCGGGCTGGGTGAAGTCCGAAGTCGGGACACCCAGGTCGATGGCCCCGCCGGTGAGCACGGAGGCGGCCCAGAGATAGGTGGCGGCCGAGGCATCGGGCTCGATGTGGAAGTCGCGCGCGGTGTAGCCGGTGCCTTCGACGCGCCAGGCGCCGGGGCCGGTCTGGCTGTAGCGGGCGCCGAAATGCGCCATGCCGGCGAGCGTCAGATCGACATAGCCGCGCGCGCCGATGGCGTCGCCGGCCAGGGTGATGTCGACCGCGTGGTCGCCACCGGCGGCCAGCATCAGGATGGCCGAGAGATATTGCGAGGAGAGACCGGCATCGAGCGTCACCGCCGTGCCGGGAAAATCGCCGGTGCCGGCAATGGTGACGGGCGGGCAGCCGGTCGGCGCGTCGGCGACGACGCCGAGCTGGCGCAGCGCGTCGACCAGCGGCTGGATGGGTCGCAGGCGCATGTGTTCGTCGCCATCGACGATTACCGTGCCATCGACGAGGGCGACCGCGGCGGTGAGGAAGCGCGTCGCGGTGCCGGCATTGCCCAGAAACAGCGGCGCGGCCGGGGCCATCAGCTGGCCGATGCTTTCAACCACGAAGGTGGTGGCATCGGGCTCGGAGACTTTGACGCCCATGGCGATCAGGGCCTCGGCCATGCGGGCGGTATCGTCCGATTTCAGCGCGCCGGTGAGGCGGCTGGTGCCACGGGCGAGGGCGGCCAGCAGCAGGGCGCGATTGGTGATCGATTTCGAGCCCGGCGGCGAAACGCGGCCGCGGAGCGGATGGCTGGGCGGCACGATTTGCAGCGCGTCGGACATGATCAGAACCCCTGTTGGCGCCGGTCGTAACGGCAAGCCCTGAGAAAATCAAATCGGAGGAAAGGCTATGGCAAACCCGCAGCGTGGCGAGGTGGCGGCGATCATCGATGGCGAGGAGCGCACGCTCTGCCTGACGCTGGGGGCGCTGGCCGAACTGGAGGCCCGGCTGCAGGCCGGCGACCTGGTCGGGCTCAGCGAGCGTTTTGCCAGCGGCCGGGTGTCGGCGCGGGACCTGACGGCGATTTTGGGCGCGGGATTGCGCGGCGGCGGCCACGCGGTGACCGACGACGACCTGGCGCGGCTCCACATCGAGGGCGGGCTCAAGGGGGCAGCGGAACTGGTGGCGCGGCTGTTGCGGGCAACGTTCGGAGAGGCGCCGTGAGGCCGTTTCCCTGGGCCGAGGCCATGGGGTTCGGCTTTGGGGTGCTCAAACTTTCGAGCCACGCGTTCTGGGGGCTGAGCCCACGCGAACTGGCGGCGGCCTTTGGCGCCCGCAGCGGCCGGACGGCGCCGCCCAGCCGCGACGGGCTCGAAGGGCTGATGGCGCGCTTTCCCGACGAGGTGAAGCATGGCTGACGGATTTGGAGACTTTCGGAGCGAACTGGGCGACGTGTCGGTGGAGCTCGACCGCATCGGCGACCTGGCGGACGGGGTAGCCAAATCGCTGAGCCGGGCATTCCGCGGCGCGGTGCTCGACGGCAAATCGCTGAACGCGGTGCTGGGGCAGGTGGCGCGGAGCTTTGCCGATATCGCGCTGCAGGCAGCGTTCAAGCCGCTGGGGTCGCTGGTCGGCGGGCTGGTGGAGAGCGTGTTCACGGCCACCAATCCGGCGGTGACCCCTTTTGCCAAGGGCGGCGTGGTGGCGGCACCGAGCTATTTTCCGCTCGGGCGCGAGCTGGGGCTGATGGGCGAGGCGGGGGCAGAGGCGATCCTGCCGCTGCAGCGCGGCTCGGACGGCCGGCTGGGCGTGGCGGGCGGGGGGACGAGCGTGAATGTGACGTTCAACGTGACGGCGACGGACGCGCGAAGCTTTGCGGCAAGCGAGGCGGAGATTGCCGTGCTGCTCTTGCGGGCGGTGCGGCGGGGGTCGCGCGGGAGCTGACGCCCGGAAACCGCAGTCGGGTCTTGCGAGGCAGAGGCAGCCCTGCCGGTGACTGCCGCCTACTGGGTGTCCCGTGGCTGGGCCCCTGGGCCCCGCCTGCGCGGGAATGACACCGCGCTTTTTTGTGCATTCGGGGGGCCAACATGCCTTTTCATCCGGTTCGCTTTCCGCTCGATATCGCGCTGGCCGCTCGCGGCGGGCCGGAGCGGGCGACAGATGTGGTGACGCTGGCCAGCGGGCGCGAAGAGCGCAACAGCCGCTGGGCGCATGCGCGCCGAAAATACAATGCCGGCTATGGCATCAAGAGCCGGGCCGACATGGCGGCGGTGCTGGCGTTTTTCGAGGAGCGGCGAGGGCGGTTCCACAGTTTTCTGTGGCGCGACGGGCTCGACCATACTGGCACCGACGAGCCGCTCGGTACCGGGGACGGAGTCAGGACGCAGTTCCAGCTGGTGAAAAAATACGGCGCCGATTTCGATCCTTACTTTCGGCCGATCAGCAAGCCGGTGGAGGCGAGCGTGGTGGTGAAGGTTTCGGGCGTCGTGACGGCGGTGGCGACGGATCCGCTGACCGGGGTCGTGAGCTTTGCGGCGCCGCCGGCGGAGGGCGCGGCGATCACCGCAAGCTTCCAGTTCGATGTGCCGGTGCGCTTCGACACCGACCGGCTCGACATCGAGCTGTCGAGCTTTGATGCCGCCGAAGCGCCCAGCATTCCATTGATCGAGGTGCGCGAATGAGAACGCTCGACCTGGGGTTCAGGAGCCATATCCAATCCGGCGCGACCACGCTCGCCACCTGCTGGCGGCTGGCACGGACCGACGGGGTGACGCTGGGCTTTACCGATCACGACCAGACGCTGCGTTTTGACGGGACGGATTTTTTGCCGCTGCTCGATGGGGGCGAGGCGGCGGAAAAGCTGGGGGCGCAGACCGACACCAGTGAAGTGGTGGGCGTGCTGCACTCGGAGGCCATCACCGAGGACGATATCCTGCTCGGTCGCTATGACGGCGCCCTGGTGGAGACCTTTCGGGTCAACTGGCGCGATGTCGAACAGCGGCTGCTCGTGCGCCGCGCCAGCATCGGCGAGATCACCCGCGAGGACGGGGCATTTCGCGCCGAGCTGCGCAGCGCGCAGCAGCGGCTCAATCGCACCCGCGGCCGGCTCTACCAGGCGCTTTGTGACGCCGAACTGGGCGACGCGCGCTGCACGGTCGATGCCGCCGCTCCGGTGTTTCGTGCCAGCGCGACGGTGCTGGAGCCGCGCGACCGCTTCCGGCTGGCGGTCGAGGGCATCGGGTCGTTCGCGGAGGGCTGGTTCGCCCTCGGGCGGGCCGACTGGACGTCCGGCAAACGTGCCGGGCTGACCGACGCCATCGTCAGCCACCGCCGGATCGGCGGCATCGACCTGCTCGGCTTGGCCGTCCCGGTAGCGGACTGGGTCGCCCCGGGCGATGGCCTGCACCTGACCGCCGGCTGCGACCGGACGCTGGCGACCTGTCGCGAAAAATTCGGCAATGCCGTCAATTTCCGGGGTTTTCCGCATGTGCCGGGGAGCGACTATGTGCTGCGCTATCCGCGCACCGGGGCGCCGCTCGACGGCAGGGCGCTCTATAAATGACCGCCGACCAGATCGTTTCTGCGGCGCGCGGCTGGCTGGGCACGCCCTATCGGCACCTGGCGGCGACGCGCGGCGCCGGCTGCGACTGTCTGGGCCTGATCCGTGGCGTGTGGCGCGAGCTCTACGGCGTGCTGCCCGAGGTGCCCAATTATCGCGCCGACCTGCGCGATCCGCGCGATCTCCTGGCCGCGGCAGCGCACCGGCTGGCCCCGGCACCGGCCGAAGTGGGACGCATCGTCATTTTTCGGCTGGGCGCACGGCCGCGCCATTGCGGCATCCTGGTCGGCCCCACGCGCTTCATCCACGCCCAGGAGCGGGTGGGGGTGGTCGAGGCCAACCTTACCGAGGGCTGGGCCAAGCGCGTGGTCGGGTGTTTCGCGTTTCCGGACAAATGAAACGAAATAGACAGACTCGCGATTGACTTGACGTAATTTCAAACAGATTGTCCCCAAGGCGTCATGACGTGTCTGAGCAGCAGATGTGGTGAACTATATTGAACTGGCCCGTCGAGCTCGCGCCGACTCGCAGGCCCGGATGCGGCAGCGGTTTAGCCTGGATCTCAGACTAGACGGATGGTCAGACGATGTTCTCCCATCGATCTGGCAGCCTGACGAACTGGGGTGGGACACTATCCTTGCAAGGACGTATCCCGAGGCGACGCTCGATTTGGCAGTCTGGCTCGATCAGAGTTTGCTCTGTCTTGCCCTGCTCAGGTCACATGGCATCTATCTTGTGCTCGACAAAGTGGAGGCAGATCCCGATCCGAGCGCACCGCTGCGAGGGCTGCGTGTCCCAATCGTTCTGGACACGGCGGTCCAATACGCCCAAATGCTGGGCAAGCAGAAAATTCTTGTGCATCCGAAGACTGCCGCGCTAGTTAACTACTATGTGCAAGTATGCGGTTTCAAACAGGAAGACGATTTCGGGCACCTGAGCCTGGCGGTGGATTGATGATTTTGGACAATAAGATGGGCCGAACTCTTCATTTGCGCGTTGTGACACCAGCAACTCGGCAAACCCCGAGCGAGCCGACCTCTGGCGGATTCTTCGCCCTGCTCAGTGCGGAGCAGGAGGCTGGGGTTATGGCCTATCGCGGACCGGAAACGTTGGGTGTTCCAGCGGCCGAGGATGGCTTTGATCAAGAAGCCGAAGCCGCTTCAGAGCAGCCCAAGGGCACCGGCCTCTAGTTTCTTCTCGGATTGACTGCACCTCGGACCCTGGCTTGCGCCGGGGTTATTTGTTTTGGAGCTGAGCTATGGCCACTCTTGCTTTGTCGCTGGCCGGGCAGGTGGTCGGGGGCGCTGTTGGCGGGCCGATCGGGGCGACGATCGGGCGGGCACTGGGGGCGCTGGCCGGCGCGGCGATCGATGGGCTGCTGTTCGGCGAGACGCCACAGACCCAGCTCGCCGCCGGGGCTGACATCCGGCTGCAGGGGTCCAGCGAGGGCGCGCCGATCCCCAGGCTTTACGGTTGGGGGCGGATCACCGGCAACATCATCTGGGCCACCGAGCTTGAAGAGGTGACCACCGAAACCGCGGGCGGCAAGGGCTCCAGTCCGCCGGCGGAGCGCGAGACGACTATTCTGGCGAGCTTTGCCGTCGGGCTCTGCGAGGGCGAGGTGCAGCGGCTCGGCCGCATCTGGGCCGATGGGCAGGTACTGGAGACCGAGGGGCTAACGCTGCGGTTCTATCGCGGCACCCAGACCCAGGAGGTCGACAGCCTGATCGAAGCCAGGCAGGGCGCGGATGCGCCGGCCTATCGCGGGCTCTGCTACCTGGTGGTCGAGCGGCTGCCGCTGGGGCCGTTCGGCAACCGCATTCCGAACATTTCGGTCGAGCTCTGCCGGGTGGTGGGAGAACTGGAGCCGGCGATCCGCGCCGTCACCGTGATCCCGGGCGCCACCGAGTTCGGCTACGACCCGACGCCGCGGCTGCGGGTGGTGGGGCCGGGAGCAACGCTCAACGAGAACGCGCATCAGAGCGCGGCACACAGCGACTGGACGCTCTCGCTCGATGAACTGACAGCGCTCTGCCCCAATCTCGAGCAGGTGGCGCTGGTGGTGGCCTGGTTCGGCGATGACCTGCGCGCCAGCCACTGCACGATTGCGCCGCGCGTCGAAGCCAATGCCCGCGAGGTCAGCGGCACAACCTGGTCGGTGGCCGGGCTGTCGCGCGGAGCGGCGCAGGTGGTGAGCTTTGTCGACGGCGGTCCGGCCTATGGCGGCACCCCAAGCGATGGCGCGGTCATGGCGGCCATCGCCGACCTCAAGGCCCGCGGGCTGGCGGTGACGCTCTATCCGATCGTGCTGATGGACATTGCCGCCGACAACCCGATGGGCCAGCCGGCTTATCCCTGGCGCGGCCGGATCAGCGGCGCGGTCGCCGACGTGCCGGGCTTTGCCGCAGGCTATGATGCCTTCGTGCTGCATTATGCCGGTCTCGCGGCGGCGGCAGGCGGCGTGGACGCTTTCATCATCGGCTCGGAGCTGCGCGGGCTGACCTCGATCCGCGACGGCGGCGCGTTTCCGTTCGTGGCGGCGCTGGTCGATCTCGCGGCCGACGTGCGGGCGGCCTTGCCGGGCGCAAAGCTCACCTATGCCGCCGACTGGTCGGAATATTCCGGGGTGCAGCCGGGCGGGGCGGCCAAGTATTTCCATCTCGATCCGCTCTGGGCCAGCCCGGATATCGATGCGGTCGGCATCGATACGTACATGCCGCTCACCGACTGGCGTGATGGCGACGATCATGCCGACGCGGCTGTTGCCGACGGCCCATACGACCTCGACTATCTCGCGGCCGGGATCGCCGGGGGCGAGGGCTTTGACTGGTTTTACCAGGACGATGCCGACCGGCTGGCGGGCCTGCGCACGCCGATCGAAGATGACCAGGGCGAACCCTGGATCTGGCGCTTCAAGGATATTGCCGGCTGGTGGAGCCATGCGCACCACGACCGGCCGGACGGGGTGCGCGACGCGTCGCCGACAGCCTGGGAGCCGGGGAGCAAGCCGATCTGGTTCACCGAGCTGGGGTGCGGGGCCGTGGACAAGGGCGGCAACCAGCCCAATGTCTTCGGCGATCAAAAAAGTTCGGAGGACGCGCGACCGTATTTTTCCAGTGGCGCGGCCGATCCGCTGCAGCAGCGGCAGGTGCTGCGGGCGCAACTGAGCCATTGGGCCGGCAGCGCCATGGTCGAGCGGATCTATCTATGGACCTGGGATGCCCGGCCGTTTCCAGCCTTTCCGACGCTGGGCGAGGTGTGGGCCGACGGCCCCAACCATGCCACCGGGCACTGGCTGACCGGCCGGCTGGGCGGGTGCGCCAGCGACGAACTGGCACGTGCCCTGGCAGACGACTATGGCCTCACGCTGGGGCGGGTGGCGGCCAGGCCCCCCTTTGTCGAAGGCTATCTGCTGGATGGGCAGGCGAGCCTGCGCGACGCCCTGGCGCCGCTCCTCGCCGCGACGGGGCTGACGATACGCGACCGCGTCGATGGCTTGGAGCTGCTGCGCACCCGGGGGCGCGACGCGGTGGCGATCGACGAGCCGGTCGCGGGCGAACCGCGCCTGTCGCGCAAGCGCCCCGATCCCGGCGAGGCGGTCGCCTCGCTGGCCCTGAGCTACCCCGATCGCAGCCGCAACTATCTGACCGGCACGGTGACGGCGCTCGGGCTGGGGGAGGGTGCGGCCAGCGCCCAGACAACGCCGCTGGGCCTTGATTCGAGCGGCGCGCGCGCGGCGGCCGAGCGGCTGCTGCTCGATGCCAGCGCCACCCGCGATACGCTCGAGCTGACACTGCCGCCCTCACTGGCCGAGCTTGAGGTCGGTGACGCCATCTCAGTGGACGGCGTGGCCGATGGGCCGTTCGAAATCACCGAGATCCGCGACGGGCTGGCGCGCAAGCTGTCCGCCCGGGCCATTCCGCCGGTGCTCGCCGCGCCGGTGGTCGCCGACCGTCCCGCCCCTCTGGGCGCCGGGGTGGTGCCCAGATCGCTGCCGGTGGTGGTGGCGGCGCACCTGCCGGCGGCGCCCGACCAGGCGGGGTCGCGCCTCGTGCTGGCTGCCTCGGCCAAGCCGTGGCCGGGTGAAGTCGGCATCACCGATGCCCTCTCCGGGACCAGCCTCGCCCGACTGACCCGCAGCGCCGCCTTGGGGGCGCTTGGCGCGCCGCTGGCGCCGGGGACGATTTTCGGCTGGGATGTCGCCAACAGCCTGCGGGTCAGCCTCTTTGGCGGGCACCTGGCGTCGCGCGACGACGCGGTGGTGCTGGCCGGCGGCAACCGCCTGGCGGTGGAGACCGATGCGGGCGCCTGGGAGATCATCGGCTTTGCCCAGGCCGAGCTGCTCGGGCCCGGCGACTATCGCCTGACCCGGCTGTTGCGCGGGCAGGGCGGGACCGACTGGGCCATTTCGCCCTGCGCAGCGGGCAACCGTCTGCTGATCCTCGACGAGTCGGTCGACTCGATCGCCGTGCCGGGGACCTGGCTGGGCGAAACGCTGGCGCTGCAGGCCTTTGCCGGCCGCAGCGACATGGAGGGGACGCCGCTGACGGCGGTTGCCGACCTCGGGCCGGTGCTGCCGCTGGCGCCGGTGCGGCTGACGGCCGAACGGTCGCCGGGGAGCGCCGACGTGGTGCTGCGCTGGCGCCGCCGCAGCCGCACCGACAGCGACAGCTGGGTGCCGGCCGAGGCCCCGCTCGACGTAACGCCCGAAGCCTATCGGGTCAGCGTCCTCGACGGAGCGATCGCCCTGCGGTCGCGCGACGTCGGCGCGCCCACGACCACCTATACCGAGGCCGAGCAGCTGGCTGACTTCGGCCTCCTGCCTGCCAGCTTCGCCTTCACCGTGGCCCAGCTCAGCCCCGTGCATGGCCCTGGCCACCTGGCAGCCGGCAGCTTTACCGACTGAGCCCACTTCAACACGAGGAGAGAAAAGATGAACTTGACGTTTCTTGTCGGGTACCGGACCTATCTTGTTGCCACAGCGATGATTTTGGCGGCTGTGGCGCAAGTGCTGGGTGTCGATCTGCCCAATTTCGACAGTCAATCGGCGGGCGATCTGCTGATGCAGGCCTTCGCCATCATTTTCCTGCGCAAGGGGATAGCCGGCTGAGCTTGCCTGCACAGTTCCCGCCAAAGAGCGCCGATCTGTCTTTCCAGCGAAAAAAGCTGATCACAGGTAGTTGATATATTCTACCAATGCAGATTAATTTGTTCCTACTTAACAAAGGAGGGCTAAATTTCCGGCGCTGATCTTGAGTTAGTGCTGAGTGCACTGGGTCCATGGGCCCCCCTCGGCGCCGCCTTCATAATCTTCTGTGTTTTTGGCTTGAAGCATGTCGGACCGATCATCGATGCCCTTGGGAAGATTATGAACGAACGGTACAAAACGCGACTGTCTCACGAGCGCGCGATGCAAAAAATCCAAAATCAGATCAACCAATCTCCGTCGATTACCGTTACTATGAAACCTACACAATCTCGGCTGCGCAAACCTGAAAAACCGTCAACAGAGTGAGCATATAGGATCATGACCATATCTCTCATCGTTGCCGCCCTCGTCATGCTAGTCACCTTTGCTCTTGGCCCCCTACGGCAGTGGTTGGAGGCCAGGGCTACTGCAATCGCAGGACAGTCCGACCTAGTAGATATCTACCAGGCTAATGTGGCCAAGTTTATCAGGCACACGTCAATGGAATCCCACCCCGGTCTTCGTGGGATGCTTTTGTGGGCCGGCAAAAAAATGACAGGTACGACTCTTGTTGATCTGATTGCGAAGAGTGAGCGGGATCATCCGATTCAGGAATCTGGCGATGATCCAGCGCTAGCGGCGCTCGAAGCCGAATTCGAAAGCCTCCCAGAGGACCTAGTCCATACACTTGCTAGGGCAATGGGCGCTGCACTCTGCGTATCTGCAAAGCAATCACGCCTTCACCGGGAACGGTATCAAGGTACCTTGAACTGGGTATTGTCCAAGTCAGACGGCGAAGTCAAAGAGCCTAAGCAGGTCGTCTACCGATATAGCAAGGCCGTAAAGTCTGCCCAAGGCGCGCTTCGCGCAGGGCACGAGAAGTCTGTCGCCTGAGCCTTCTCGAGGGACGCACCCACCGAGTGTCAAGTTCCAACGCGTGCAAGAGCGAGAGCGTTCATCTATCGTTCAGGCGTTGGTTCTTACTGTGGCCTCATGAAAGAAACGACAGCGAACATTCTGGCAGCCGGCATGCTGGCGCTTCTGGCGGGCTTTGCCGCGCCGGCGGCGGCGCAGCAGGGCGACTGCCTGAGCCGGCAGGACATTCAGAACAGGCTGGCGGACGGCAAGATCGCGCCGCTCGCCGACGTGATGAATCGGGCCGGCATCAAGGAACGTCCGCTGTCGGTCCAGGTGTGTGACGTCAATGGGGCACCCCATTACATTGTCAACATGATGGATTCTTATGGCGAAAGTCAGAGCGTCACGTTGGACGCCGCCGACGGCTCGCAATAAGCTGACCTATGCGACGGCCTGCCGATGCCGGGTGGAGGGTCTTCCCGGCAGCACACGTGCAGCCGTCGCGCAAAGAGGGACTGATCGATGCGCATCCTCGTCGTTGAAGACGACACCAATCTCAACCGTCAGATCAAGGACGCCCTGACCGACGCGGGTTATGCCGTGGACGTCGCCTTCGATGGCGAAGAGGGGCACTTCCTGGGGGATACCGAGCCCTATGACGCCGTGGTGCTCGATATCGGCCTGCCGCACAAGGACGGCCTGTCGGTGCTCGAGGAATGGCGCCGGGCCGGTCGGACCATGCCGGTGCTGCTGCTGACGGCCCGCGATCGCTGGAGCGACAAGGTGCAGGGCATCGACGCCGGCGCCGACGACTACGTGGCAAAACCCTTCCACATGGAAGAAATCCTCGCCCGGCTGCGTGCGCTGGTGCGGCGCGCGGCCGGTCACTCGTCCAACGAGATCACCGCCGGTCCGGTGCGGCTCGACGTCAAGGCCGGCAAGGTCACGGTGGATGGGCATGCGGTCAAGCTGACCAGCCACGAATTGCGGCTGCTCAGCTACCTGATGCACCACAAGGGCAAGGTGATTTCGCGCACCGAGCTGACCGAGCACCTTTACGACCAGGATTTCGACCGCGACAGCAACACCATCGAAGTGTTCGTCGGCCGCCTGCGCAAGAAACTGCCCGAGGAAGTGATCCAGACCGTGCGCGGCCTGGGCTATCAGATCCTCGAGGACTGACGGCGGCGCGGGGGCGCCACTCCAGATGCGCAAAGGCTCGATCGCGGCATCGCTGTTCTGGCTCTCGGCAGGGTGGTTGATCATCGCCCTGCTGGCGACGGCGTTTCTTCTGACCGAGCTCTATTCACGCGCCCTCGACAATTCGCTGTCGGAAACGCTGAAATTCCATATCGAGACGCTGGTCGACCGCACCCTGGCGACCAACGACCCGGCCAGCGAAACCATTCGCGTCGGCGATCCGCGCTTCGAGCGCCCGGCCTCGGGCTGGTACTGGGTGATCCGCGACGCGACCGGCCAGGTGATCAATTTTTCCGGCTCGATGGTGGGCATGCTCCTGCCAGAGCTCACCGGCAGCTATGACGCCAACAATGTCCGCACTGCCATCGAGAGCGACCCGTTCGAGACGCGCATGCGGGTGGTCGAGCAGGCCGCCACCGTCAACGGTACCCGCCTGCAGGTCACCGCCACCGGCAGCCTCGACGAGATTCTGGAACTGGTGGACGAATTCCGGGGCCAGACGCTCATCGTCCTGACGGCGGTGGCCATCATGCTGGCCATCATGAGCACGATCGTTGCCCGCATCGCCCTGCGCCCGGTGGGCCGGCTCGGCAAGGCCATCGAAAAGGTGCGGGCCGGCGACGCCGAAAATGTCGGCGGCACCTATCCGCGCGAGATCGCGCCGCTGGCCGAAGAGGTCAACGAGCTGCTGCGCTCCAATACCCAGATCATCGAACGCGCCCGCAATCAGGTGGGCAACCTGGCGCATGGGCTGAAGACGCCGCTGGCGGTGCTGCGCAACGAAGCCAGCGCGGCCAAGGATTCCGCGCTCAGCCGCGTCGTGCTGTCGGAATCTGAGAAGATGACGCAGCTGGTCACCACCTATCTGGACCGGGCCCGGATCGCGGCCCGCAGCGCCGTGGTCGGCAAGAAGGCCGACGCCACCCATGTCATGCTGCGGCTGGCGCGCGTCATGGAAAAACTCAATCCCGACAAGACCATCGCCTTTGTCCGGCCGGACGCGTCGCTGCCCTGGTTCCGGGGCGACGAGGGCGATCTCGAGGAAATGGCCGGCAACCTGCTCGACAATGCCTGCAAATGGTCGGGCGGCAAGATTGCCATTTCGATGGTGGCCGAGCGCAGTCCGTCCGGTGCCAATCTGCTGATCAAGATCGAGGATGACGGGCCGGGGTTGACCGAAGACGAGGCCAAGGCCGTGCTGCGGCGTGGCGTGCGCCTTGACGAGAAGACCCCGGGCAGCGGCCTGGGCCTGGATATCGTCAAAGAACTGGTTGACGTCTATGGCGGCAGCCTGCAATTGAAGCGCTCCGTGCTCGGCGGCCTGTTGGCCGAGCTGCGCTTGCCGGGCGCCAAACTCGGCTTGGGGCGAGGGCTCTCCGCACTTTCGCCGCAATAACCCACGATCAAGGCAGCGGCTTTTTCCCGGGACTGACATGCAGCAGACGCTCCGCTTTTTTCCTGTTCTCGGCGTCCTCCTGCTGGCTGGGTGCATGTCCGGCACCACCACGCAATACGCGCAGGGACCAACGCTGGCCCAGCCGACGACGACGCTGCAGACCGCCGCGCTGCCCAGCCCGGCCCAGCAGCTCTCGACCGCTGCCGCGCTCACCGATGTCAGCGCCTTTGTCGATGCCACCATCATTCCGCAGCTAACTGCCAATGACCGCGCCCAGGCGGCCGGCGCGCAGTTCAATGCGCTCCAGTTCGGCCGCCCCGGCGCGCCGCGCGCCTGGCAGGGCGACAAGGGCACCTCGGGCAATGTCACGGTGGGACCCTATGTGCGGGTCAACAATATCGATTGCCGCGACTTTACCCACACCATCAAGCTGAGCGGCGCCGACCATGCCAAGAAGGGCACCGCGTGCCGCGAGGCCGATGGCAGCTGGACCGTGGTGAACCAGGGCTGATCGGTCCGCCGAAAGGCGGCGTTCGCAGCCTGCTTCGGTAACCTTTTTTTACACTCCGGCGTTAGGGTGAGTGCGACGTGAACCCCACGACGCGAACCCCAAGATGCCAGCAAGTGCTATCTCCGTGACTCCCGAAAAGTCCGCGCCGTCCAGCGCTGGAGCGCTGCGCGGCACGCGGACCGGTCGGCCGTTCTTCGGGCTGATCGAAAGCGTGATCGTCGAATCGCCGGTCAATTTCGAGTTCGAAGGCGCCATCTCGCGCGACCATGCCAATGCCGTCTGGATCTGGATGGCGCGCGACCTCGCCTCGGACCTGCTCGACGTCAATGCCGGCGAGACCGACGAGGGCCGCAAGGCGCTCGACGCGCTGATGCCCGAATTGCTGATCCGGGCGCGCAAGGCCGTGCTCGCCGTCGCCGACAATGCCGAGGCGGCGCGCCGGATCAAGGCGCAGCTGGGCGGCGAAGGGGTCTGGACCCGGCTGCCGATCATCCTGAACGCCCTCAAGTGCCGTGCCCTGCTGGAAAAGGCGCAGGGCTTCGGCCGCGCCGCCAACGGCATGAACGACGAGGCCGGCCTGGCGCTGGCGCTGCAGGCCATGCCGCTGCAGGACCACGCCGTCGCCGCGCTGCTGATGATGTCGGCTGTCGGCCAGGTGGCCAATCCCGCCAAGCTGATCACTGCGGTGCTGCGGATTGCCGGATCGGCGCACGAAGTTTCGATCCAGCGCATCGGCTTTGCGCCGCTGGTGGATGCCATCCTGGCGCATGCGCAGAACCAGGTGCATCACCTGAGCAATAACGGCGCCTATGCCGATATCGATCTGACCTGCCGCGCCATCGACCGGTTTCACCGCCTGGCCCGCTCGATCAATGCCTATATCGAACTGGCGCGCAACAGCCGCTGGAGCACAGTGATGGCCGCGCTCATCAAGGCCGTCTCCGAGCGCGTCGAGCCGCGCCTGCGCGACGTGCCGGGCAATCTCAACATGGCGCTGCGCAAGGGGCGCGAAGGCAGCGACCGGGTCGACAGCGACATGCTGCTGGTGGCGCTCAACGGTGTCTATGTGCTGGCCACGGTGCGCGACTGCCGTGACTCGCTGGGCGTCAATGCCAGCTTCGACCAGGCCTGGACGCAGGTCGGGCAGGCGCTCGAAATCCACCTGCAGCGCAATCTGGATGCTCTGCGGGCCAATCCCGCCGACACCGTCTCGGCCGAGCGGCTCGATGCGGCGATCAAGATGGCCGAGCAGCGCTTCAATGCCGAATATGCCGAAACGCTGCGGCGCGCCAAGGAAAGCGCCGAGCGTCCGCGCTAGACCGGACGGATCCGCTCGATTGGCACGGCGCCGCCGCTGTCGCGGACAAACAGCTGCGCCGTGCCGCCCGCCGCCTCGCGCTCGATCAGCGCCAGGCCACCGACCCCGCCGCCCGGCGTCGCCGCGATGATCGTCCCTACGGCCTGCAGCGGATCGGTGAGCTCGGACCGCGCAAAGATCAGGCAACCGCGTTCGAAGAACCGCGCATCGGCCGAGGTGACCACGCAGGTCTGCGGCTTTGCCCCGAAGCGGGCGCCGAGGTAGGCCGGCAGGGTCTGGCTGGGCGCCGGCAGGTCGAGCCTCCAGCCCGTATCGAGCAGCGTGCCGCCGGTCACGGCACGCTCGGCCGCGACCTGGCCGGCCAGCTCGGGCGGAATGGCACCGATCTCGACTGCCGCTGCCACGGCGCCCAGGCCGATGGCTGTGCCGGGCAGCAGCGCCCTGGCCTCGGCAGGTCGCCGCAGCAGGGCCGCGCCCCGGTCGAGATAAGCCGGCGTGCCGTCGAGCGGCAAGGCCACAGGCGTCGGACCGTCCGGGGTTTCGTAGATTGCCTCGATCACCGGGTCCGCGATCGGCGCCGGATTGCCGGTGACGGCGGCGCGGCCGCTGGCGAGGCAGGCGGCCGACCGGTGGTAGCCGGCTGCCGCGCCGGCCAAGGCGATGCCGGGCAGCGTGCCCTGGGCCGCAAGGCGCATGCCGGTCCAGCTGGTGGTGCCGCCGGCGGCCAGCCACAGCATCAGGTCGGGCTGCAGTGCGCCGCCGACCACCAACTGATCGGTCTGGGTGACGCCCGCGTCCTGCGCGATGCCTTCAATGGCGACGACGAAATCGACGGCCAGCCCGAGCGGCGACGTGCCAGGCGCGGGCGCCGCCGAGCGCGGCTGCAGGCCGCTGGTGAACGGCACGCCGCTCGCCTTGCAGAAATCGATGAAGCGCGAATTGGGCCCCAGCCGCGTGTCGGAGACGCGCTGGATCTGCACACCGGCGTCCTTGGCCAGCAGCGCCAGGCGATAGCCCCAGCCGCTCGCCGTGCTGACCAGCGCGCGCTGGCCGAGCCAGACTCCAAAGCGCTCGGCGCGATGGAAGGCGGCGATGGTCCCGGTGACGCCGGGCAGGCGATTGCCGGCAAAGACCGGCAGGCGCTCGAAGGCGCCCGTCGCCAGCACGACCCGCTCGGCGACGATTTCGATGACCCGGGCGGTCGGGCGGCCGGTGTCGAGGCTGACCTGATGGGCCCGCGCCGTCGTGCCGCTCAGGGCGAAGACCTCGGTGGTGAGCACGACATCGGCCCGCAGGCCGGTGGTCAGCCGGGCGATCTCGGCCTCGGGGGCAAGTTCGTCCCCCGTCGTGCCGTAAAAGCGCGCGTCCCCGCCCAGCCAGGGGCGGCGCTCGACCAGCAGCGTCTTACCCTTGCTGGCCGCCGCCGCGCTGAGACCTGCGAGGCCGCCGCCCACCACCAGCGTATCGACCTCGAGCCGGACCTGCGGCGCCTGCTCGAGCCAGGGCGCCCGCAAAGAGGCGTCGAGCGACAGCCCAAGCGTGCTCGGCGGCGGGCTGTCCCGGCGCAGCAGGCGCGCCAGAAGGCTCTGGCGCCGCGGCGCGGCCCCCAGCGTCACCAGGTCGAGGCCATCGACCAGCATCAGGCGGTCGATCGGCATGACGGAACCGGGCTCGGCGCGCGGCGCGACCAGCGGCACGAAAGCTTCGTCGAGCCGGATCGGCGCGCCGTCATGGTTGCCCATGGCGACGATGCCGTTGGCAAGAAGCGCCGAAAGCACCGTATCCCCGACAAATCCACTCAGCACGTGTCCATCGAGGCGGAAGCTGACGGCGGTGCGGCGATCCAGCCCACTGCCGCCGAAACCGTGCGGCGCGTCGGCGCCGAGGCGATGCGGCTCGACCATCACGGCACCTCCGGCGCGTAGTCGGCGACGGCCTGCCGGGCATGGCCGCGACCAGCATCGTGCGCCGAAAGAAACGCGGCGTCCGCGGGGCTGGCGACGCCGGCAAAGTGGCGGGCGAGCAGGGGGCCGAAAAACACCGCCGCATCGCCAAAGCCGGCAACCACATGCAGCCTGGGCGTGCGCGCCATAGCGACCAGGGGGGCGCCGTCGACCGTCTCGAACCGTTGGTGCAGCAGATCGGCGGCCCGGCGCAGCGGACCAAGCGGCGCCAGGCTGGCCCCGAGCCGCGCCTCGGGCGCGACGCTGCCCTCGACAATGGCCGTGACCCCGCCCTTGCCCTGCTGGCGCAGCGTCACCCCCCGATCAAGATAGGCGACGAGCGGCGCCGCCAGCGATTTGGCGGGTTCGGTCAGCACGCTCTGCGCCATCACCGGGCGCAGCAGCCGGCCGCGCCCCGCGTCGTCGAGCCAGGTGGCGAGCCCTTCATCGTCACAGACGATGCCGCAGGCCGCCTCGACCTGCCGGCCGCCCGTGGTGATCCGGACGGTTCCGTCACGGCGGACGACGACCCCTTCGGGACTGGCGCGCCTGACGCCGACGCGTTCGCCCCAGGCGCTCAGCGCCGGTTCGGCCCGACCGCGCGCCAGCATCGCGATATCGCGCAATCGCCAGGCCTGCGCCGGCGCGGTGAGGCTCCGGTCGCCCATCTGCTCGAGCAGATAGCCCACACCGTTGGCGCTGGCCCGGAGATGCGCCAGCGCTTCGACGCTTGCATGCGTCTCGGCCACCAGGAGCGGATCGACCCGCTCCACAAGACCTTTGCCGAACTCATTGAAAAGTTTCGTGGTTTCCGCGGTCGCCAACTTGAGCTGTGCCCAGGCGGCCGGCCGCGTCGCCACACGCAGCGCCAGGTCGAATCGGCGAGGCAAGGGCCAGATCGACCAGTCGTGGCCGATGCGGCACACCGATCTTGAATGCACGCCGGCCAGCGCGGCGGAAAGCAACAGAGCCAGAGGAGAGGCGCCGAAAACGGCGAAATCAAAGCTCATCGGGCCGGACGCGGACCCGCCAGTGGCACTGCGGCAATGCGCGCGTCACCGATTGACATAACGCAATGCCATTTTCGTCAAAATGCCCCTATAGATGCAGCCCGCACAAAACCGGGTTCGCATGTTCTGGATCTTTGCCATCGCCATTACCGCGATCGCCTCCGCCGCGCTCTATTATGCGGCTCGTGGGCGTCGGGTCAACGCAACCTCGGCTGCCGTGCCCGACGATGACGCGACCACCGCGCATTTCCGGCTGCAGCTGGCCGAAATCGACGGCGATATCGCGGCCGGACGCCTCAGCGCGGCCGAAGCGGTGGCCGTGCGGGCGGAACTGGCGCGTGAACTGCTGGCGCGTTCGGAAACCGCCTCGCCCCAGGAGCGCAAGGCGCCGCGCTGGGTGATGCCGGGCGCTATCCTGACCACGGCGCTGCTCGCCTTCGGCACCTATGCGGTGCTCGGCAATCCGGGCCTGCCGGCTCTGCCTCTGGCCGAGCGCGCCCCACCGGCGCCGGCCATCGACCTTGACGATGCCCTCGCCCGCATCGAAAGCCAGCTGGAAAAGACCCCGGACGACGCACGTGGCTGGACGGTGATCGCTCCCGTCTACATGCAGCAGGGCCGCTTTGCCGACGCGGCTAAGGCCTATCGCGCGCTGATCCGCCTCAATGGGGTGTCGGCCGAGCTGGAGACCAATCTGGGCGAAGCGCTCATGATGCAGGCCAATGGCGATGCCAGCGGTGAGCCCCTGGCGCTGTTTGCCAGCGCGGCCGCCCGCGACCCCCAGCATGTACGTTCGCGCTACTATATCGCGGGCGAATCGACCCGATCGGGTGAGTTTGCCGTCGCGGTGACGCAATGGACCGACCTGCTGGCGCTGGCCAAGGGCGATGAGGCCTGGGTGCCCGCTGCCCAGGCCGGACTGGCGGCCGCCGAGGCCGGGCGTGACGGCACCAGCCTGCCCGACAGTGCGGCGATCCGCGGCATGGTCGAGGGCCTCGCCAGCCGGCTTGATGCCGAGGGTGGCTCCATTGCGGACTGGACGCGACTGGTGCGCTCGCGGCTTGTCCTGGGTCAAACCGCCGAGGCACAATCCGATTATGAGAAGGCACGCCTCGCCTATCCGGATGCCGCGACCCGGCAGGAGCTGGATGTGCTGGCCGCCGACAATGGCCTGGTAAGTGCCAAGGAGACGCCATGACCGTTCAGCTCGCGACCCGCCGGGGCATGACCCGCAAGCAGAAGCGCCTGCTGACCATTGGCGCGCTCGGGGCGGTGCTGGCGATCGCCGTCGGGCTGATTCTCTATGCCCTTTCAGGTCAGATCAGCTTTTTCTATTCGCCCAGCCAGGCCAAGGAGGCCGCGGTCGGCGCCGGTACGCCGTTCCGACTGGGCGGTCTGGTCAAGGACGGCAGCTGGGAAAAGTCTGGTGAGACCAGCAGCTTTGTCGTCACCGACGGGGAGACGGAACTGGCCGTGCAATATGTCGGCCTGCTTCCCGACCTGTTCCGCGAAGGGCAGGGGATCGTCGCCGACGGCGCGCTCGGGCCCGATGGGGTGTTTGCCGCCAGTCGCGTGCTGGCCAAGCACGACGAGAACTACATGCCCAAGGAAGTGGTCGAGGAGCTCAAGGCCCGCGGCGAGTGGCAGCGCGATGGAGCGGCGCTCTGATGTCGATCGAACTGGGGCATTTCGCACTCATCCTGGCCACGGCCATCGCGGCGGTGTCGGCCGTTCTCGGCTATGCCTTCTGGCGCAGCGGCGAACGGGTCGCCGGCTATCTGCAGCAGAGCGCGATCCTGCAGTTCCTGCTCGTCGGCGCGGCGTTCGTCACGCTGATCCAGGGCTTTGTCACGTCCGATTTTTCGCTCAAACTGGCCGCCGAGCACTCTCATTCTGACCAGCCGCTGATCTACAAGATCACAGCCGTCTGGGGCAATCACGAGGGCTCGATGGTGCTCTGGGTGATGATCCTGGTGCTCATGGGGGCGGCCGTCGCCGCCTTTGGACGCAACCTGCCCAAGGATCTGCTGGCTTTGGTGCTGGGGACGCAGAGCCTGCTGGCCGCCGCTTTCGGTAGCTTTTCGCTGTTCACCTCCAACCCGTTCGCCCGCCTTGCCGAACCGCCCTTCGAGGGGCTCGACCTCAACCCGGTGCTGCAGGATATCGGCCTCGCCATCCATCCGCCGCTGCTCTACACCGGCTATGTCGGGTTCTCGATCTGCTTTTCTTTCGCGGTCGCCGCGCTGATCTCGGGCCGCATCGACACGGCCTGGGCCCGCTGGGTGCGGCCCTGGACGCTGTTCTCCTGGGTCTTTCTGACGCTGGGCATCGCCATGGGGTCGTACTGGGCCTATTACGAGCTCGGCTGGGGCGGCTGGTGGTTCTGGGACCCGGTGGAAAACGCCAGTTTCATGCCCTGGCTGGCCGGGACGGCGCTGCTGCACTCGGCGCTGGTGATGGAAAAGCGCAACGCGCTCAAGATCTGGACGGTGTTCCTCTCGATCATCACCTTCTCGCTCTCGCTGCTGGGCACCTTCCTGGTGCGGTCGGGCATCCTGACCTCGGTGCACACTTTTGCGTCCGACCCGACGCGCGGCCTCGTCATCCTGGCGCTGCTGGCAGCGGTGATCGGCGGCGCCTTCGTGCTCTTTGCGCTGCGGGCCCAGAGCCTGCGGGCCGGCGGCCTGTTCGCGCCGGTGAGCCGGGAAGGGGCGCTGATCCTGAACAACCTGCTGCTGGCCACCGCCACGGTCGCCGTGTTGGTGGGCACGCTCTATCCGCTGCTGCTCGACGCCCTGACGGGGCGGACCATTTCGGTCGGCGCGCCGTTCTTTGACGTCACGTTCAGCACCATCATGGCGCCCTTGCTGGTGATCCTGCCGTTCGGGCCGTTCCTCGCCTGGAAGCGGGCCGATTTCGTTGCGGTGGTGCAGCGGCTGGCCTGGGTGGCGGGACTGGCGCTGTTCATCACCATCCTGGTGTTTGCGCTGCGCGGCGGCAGCATTTCGCTGGCCCCGTTCGGCTTGTTTCTGGGGTTCTGGGTGGCGCTGGGTGCGCTGGCCGAACTGCAGGACCGGGCCAAGTTCTTCCGCACCGACCTGCGCACCAGCCTGCGCCGGCTGTTCGGCCTGCCGCGCACCGCCTGGGCCACCGCAATGGCGCATTTCGGCCTGGGCGTCTCGGTGATCGGCATTGTCTCTGCCACCGCCTGGCAGAGCGAACTGGTCACCACCATGCAACCCGGCCAGTCGGCCGAACTGGCCGGCTATGTGGTGACTTTCGATGCGCTCACCGACGTCGCGGGGCCCAACTATCGCAGCCAGGCCGGCAGCTTCACTGTCACCGCGCCCGATGGCGAGATCCGCAAGCCGGTGCCGGAGCGCCGCGTCTATGTCGCGAGCGGCATGCCGACCACCGAGGCGGCCATCGAGACCTTCGGGTTCTCCCAGCTCTACATGCAGCTGGGCGAGGCCGAAGCGGGCGCCGGGCAGATCGTGCGTCTCTGGCACAAACCGTTCGTCACGCTGATCTGGCTGGGCACCGTATTGATGGCCGGCGCTGGGCTGCTTTCGCTGAGCTATCGTCGCCTGCGCGTGGGCGCACCGCGACCGGCGCAAAAACCGGTCGCCGCCGAATGAGGCGCCTGCTCGCTGCCCTGCTGCTGGTCGTGGTGACGTCGCCGGCTTTCGCCGTCAATCCCTCCGAGATGCTGGCCGACCCGGTGCTCGAGGAACGGGCGCGGGCGATCTCGGAACACCTGCGCTGCCTTGTCTGCCAGAACCAGTCGATCGACGACAGCGATGCCGAACTGGCACGCGATCTGCGCATTCTGGTGCGCGAGCGCCTCAGCGCCGGCGACAGTGACGCGGCGGCGACGCAATATATCGTCGACCGCTACGGCGAGTATGTGCTGCTCAACCCGGTGGTGGCCCCCCATACGCTGCTGCTCTGGGTGACGGCGCCGCTGGTGCTGCTGATCGGGGGCATCGTGGTGTTTGTCGGCATGCGCCGCCGACGCGTCCTGCCGCCGCCACCGGCTGCGCTTTCGGCCGAGGAGGCCGCAGCCCTCGAAAAGCTCGACAGCCGGTGACAGCGGCGGCGACGCAGCGTATGGATCGGAGCTGTGTGGTTTATCGATCTTCTCCCCGCCGGCCTTGATCCCCTGCTTGCCCTGGCGCTGGTCGGGCTCAGCCTGATCACCTCGCTGATCACGGCCACCTTCAGTCTGGGCGGCGGCTCGCTGATGATCGTGGTGCTGGCGCTGGTGTTTCCCCCTTCCATCGTGGTGCCGTTGCACGGCGCCATCCAGCTCGGCTCCAATGCCGGCCGCGCAGCAGTGCAGCGCCGCCACATCCAGTGGAGCTATGTGGGCTGGATCGCGCTGGGTGCCATTCCCGGCACCATCGTGGGCGGGCAGTTCGCCAGCCTGCTGCCCGAGCAGCTCTTTACCGCCCTGATCGGGCTTTTCGTGCTGGTCAGCACCTGGTTGCCGCAGCCGCGCATCGTTGCGCGCAGCCCGCTGGTCCAGGCAGTCGGCGGCGCGGTGATTTCGGCGCTCTCGATGCTGGTGGGCGCCACCGGTCCGCTGGTGGCAGTGTTTCTCAAGGCCATCCCCGACCGACAGCAGCTGGTGGCGACTCATGCCACGCTGATGACCATCCAGAACGTGCTCAAGGTCGCCGTGTTCGTGGCGCTAGGGTTTGCCTTCGCCAGCTACCTGCCGCTGCTGGCCGGCATGATCCTGGCGGGCTTCGCTGGCACGGCGCTCGGCAGCCGCCTGCTGGTCAAGGTGCCGGAAGCTGCGTTTCGCTGGGGGTTCAAGATCATCCTGACCCTGGTCGCGCTCGACCTGCTGCGCCATGCGATCTGGCCCTGAGCGCGTCAAAGCGCTCAGCAACATTGAGCAAACTTACCGAAACTTAATCTTGGCGACACCCTGCGGAAAGGCGTCGGGCGACATATATCGCGCCACTGTTGAGAGACGTTCCAAGGAGAACATATAGATGCGCACCAATTTCCTGTCTCGCACTCGCAAATTGATCGGCGCTTCGGCGCTGGCGATCCTTGTCGGCATCGGCGGTGGGTCGGCCTTCCTCGCAGCCTCGAGCCCGAGCGCCCTGGCCCAGATCCAGCCGACCGCCCAGATCACGCTGCCCAGCCCTGTCACGCCCACCAGCTTTGCCGATCTGGTTGAAGCGGTGAAGCCGGCCGTGGTCTCGATCGTGGTGGAAGGCGACGAAGCCGGCCGCAACCTGCAGCGCGGCGGCCGCGAATTCAACTTCCAGTTCCCCGATCTGCCCGATGGCGACCTGCGCGATTTCCTCGAGCAGTTCGGCCAGCAGTTCGGTCAGGGCGGCCGTGGCGACAATGAGCGTCCGCAGGCGCCGGCCCGCAAGTTCATGGCCGCCGGTTCGGGCTTTGCCATTTCGGCGGACGGCTATTTCGTCACCAACAACCATGTGGTCGAAAACGCCAGCAAGGTGACGGTGGTGTTCGACAATGGCGATGAAAAGACCGCCACGGTCGTGGGCACCGACAAGCGCACCGACCTGGCCGTGGTCAAGGTCGACGGCGCCGAGGATCTGCCCTTTGTCAGCTTTGCCAAGGAAGATGTGCGCGTCGGCGACTGGGTGGTGGCCGTCGGCAATCCCTTCGGCCTGGGCGGCACCGTGACCGCCGGGATCGTCTCGGCCCGTGGCCGCGACATTGCCGGTTCGTCGCAGGGCGATTTCCTGCAGATCGACGCGGCGGTCAACACCGGTAATTCCGGCGGCCCGGCCTTCAACCTCAATGGCGAAGTGGTCGGGGTCAACACCGCGATCTTTTCTCCCAATGGCGGCAATGTCGGCATCGCCTTTGCCATTCCCTCCAACATCGTCCAGCAGGTGACCAACCAGCTGATCCGTTCGGGTACCGTGACGCGCGGCTATCTGGGCGTCGGCATCCAGGACGTCAATCGCGACATCGCCGACAGCGTCGGCCTTGAAAGCCCGATGGGCGCCCTGGTCACCGAGCCGGCCGAAGATGGTCCGGGCAAGGCCGCCGGCATCCGTTCGGGCGACATCATCACCAAGGTCGATGGCACCGAGATCAGCAATGCGCTCGCCCTGTCGCGCACCATTGCCAGCAAGGATCCGGGCACCGAGGTGGAGCTCTCGATCTGGCGTGATGGCAAGGAAGAGACGCTGAAAGTGACGCTCGGCAAGCTCAACGAAGCCGCCGTGGCCCAGCCCGAGCCGGAGCCCCAGGTCGAGCAGGAGCCTGCCGCGCCCGAGCCGTCGAGCGTCGGCGTGACGCTGGTGCCCAATGCCGATGGTGAAGGTGTGCTGGTGCAGGACATCGATCCGTCCTCGGTCGCGGCCGACAAGGGCTTTGCCGTGGGCGACGCCATCCTGGAAGTCGACAACAACCCGGTCGCCACCGCCGACGAGTTCGAGGCCGCCATTCAGGGCGTCCGTGACTCGGGCCGCAACACGGCGCTGATCAAGGCCGAACGCGGCGGCAATGTCCGCTATCTCGGCCTGCCGCTCGACAAAGAGTAAGGCCTGCCTGATCGGTCCCGGGGGCACCCCCGGGACCATTTTTCTTGACCCCGACCGCACAATCTCCCTCTCTAGCGCCATGGGTGCGACATGAAGATCCTGCTGATCGAGGATGACCGCGAGGCGGCGAGCTACCTGATCCAGGCGCTCGACGAGGCCGGTCATGTCACCCACCATGCCAGCGACGGCGAGACCGGCTATGCCATGGCCTCGAGCATGGACTACGACGTGCTGATCGTGGACCGCATGCTGCCGCGCCGGGACGGCCTCTCCATCATCGAGTCGCTGCGCGCCGAAGAGGACAAGACGCCGGTGCTGATCCTGTCGGCCCTGGGCGAAGTGGACGACCGCGTCACAGGTCTGCGCGCCGGCGGCGACGACTACCTGGTCAAGCCCTATGCCTTTACCGAATTGCTGGCCCGGGTCGAAGTCCTGGCCCGACGCTCCAGCCCGGCCGAAGCGGCAACCAGCTTCGAGGTCGGCGGTCTGTCGCTGGATCGGCTGTCACGCAAGGTCGAGCGCGATGGCGAGACCATTCTGCTGCAGCCGCGCGAATTCCGCCTGCTCGAATATCTGATGAAGAACTCGGGCAAGGTGGTGACCCGCACCATGCTGCTCGAGAATGTCTGGGACTATCATTTCGATCCGCAGACAAATGTCATCGACGTGCATATGTCGCGCCTGCGCGGCAAGATCGACAAGGGCTATACCAACCCGCTGCTGCACACTATCCGGGGCGCCGGATACATGATCCGTGAATAGGGTCGTCCAACTCTGGCGCACCAGCACGGTGCGCCTGACGGCGCTGTTCATCGTCATCTTCGTGGTGTTTTCGGTGCTGCTGCTGGCCTTGATCAGCTATCAGTCCAGCATCCAGATCCAGCGCCAGCAGGCCGACGCCATCGACCGCGAGGTCGCTCAGCTCGAGCGCATCGACAAGGAACGCGGCTTTCGTGCCACCATTGTTGCCGTCGAGCGGCTGACGCGGCAGCCCGGCCCGGGCATCTACTACATCGGCACCGATGCCGGGCTGATGATCACCGGCAATGTCTCGGACCTGCCCGTCAACGTGCTGCAGGAGCCGGGGACGTTCAGCTTCAACTACAATCTCTCGCGCCCGTTCGAAGGCGAGTCACCCGACAAGAACGAGGGCAATGCGCTGGTGCGATCGGTGGTGCTGCCCAGCGGTCTGATCCTGGTGGTCGGGCGCGACGTGGTCGAGCGCCGCGGTTTTTCGGCGATCATCTTCCAGAGCTTCCTGTTCGGCGTGGGCGGCATCATGGTGTTTTCGCTGATCGCGGGCGGCGTAACGGCGGTGCGCGTGCTGCGCCGCATCGACACCATCGCCTCGACCTCGCGCATGATCATGTCGGGCAATCTCTCCGAGCGCGTTCCGGTGACCAAGCGCGACGACGAGTTCGACGGGCTGGCACAGAACCTCAACCAGATGCTGGACCGGATCGAGCAACTGATGCTGGGGCTCAAAGAGGTGACCGACAATGTCGCGCACGACCTCAAGACGCCACTCACCCGCATGCGCAATCGTGCCGAAGCTGCGCTGCGGGAAAGCCAGGGCGAGACGGCGCAGCGCGAGGCGCTCGAAACCGTGATTGCCGAGAGCGACCAGCTGATCAAGACCTTCAATGCACTCTTGATGATCGCGCGCGCCGAGGCCGGGGCGCCCTCCGGTGCCTTCGCCGATGTCGACCTGAGCGCTGTGGCGGCCGATGTCGCCGAACTGTACGGCCCCGTGGCCGAAGATGCCGGGATCACCCTGGAAACCCAGGTCACCGATGGCATTTCGGCGCGGGCCAATCGCGAACTGATCGGCCAGGCGCTGGTCAATCTCGTCGAGAACGCCCTGAAATACTATGAGCCGAGCGCCGAACAGACCGGCCGGATCACCGTCGGGATCCGCCGCGTCGCCGATCGGGTGCTGATTGAGGTGGGCGACAATGGTCCGGGCATCGCTGCCGAGGACCGCAGCCGCGTCGTGGAACGCTTCGTCCGGCTGGAAAAGAGCCGCACCGAACCCGGCTCCGGCCTCGGGCTGTCGCTGGTGGCGGCCGTGGCGCGGCTGCACAAGGGCACGTTCCGCATCGAGGACAACGGCCCGGGGGTCCGGGCCATCATCGACCTGCCGGCAGCATAAAGGGGCAGGGCGACCAAAGCCACCCTGCCGTCGCGTATCAGGCCGTGGCGGCCGGCGAGTAGAGGCGCTGCTGGAACAGCCAGCGGCCGCGACCCGAGATCAGCTTGGCGCCCGCCAGCACAGCGAGATCCACCAGCGGCTCGAGCAGAACCACCGTCATGTAGGCCGCGCCGAAGCTGGCCGTGCCGGCCAGGGTTGCGGCCGAAAAGCCGCCACCGTAGAGCGACCAGAAGGCGACCCAGGCGACGATCCCGGCCTGGTAGGAGGTCGAGAGTGCCAGGGCCTGGCCGTAGCGCAGATCCTTGTAGGCGGTATTGGGGGCGATCAGCTTTTTGGCCAGCGCGCCCATGGCAAGCAGCGGGACGATCAGCGTGGTGACGTTCATGCCGTATTGCGGCAGGTCGAAGGGCGCAAAGAACAGCCCCTGCAAGAGCAGGCCCAGCGCCAGCCCAACGGCCGTCGGCGCCGCGCCGAAGATCAGAAACAGCGTCGAGCCGAGAATCAGGTGCACTTCGGACACCCCGACCGCCTGATGCGGCAGGACTTCGAAGAAGCTGAACACCAGGGCCGTGGTGGCCAGTGTCCGGATGGCCAGCGGCAGGGCGCCGCCGTCCTTGCGCAACGCGTCGATCGCCAGCTTGGCCGCCACCCCGATGGAGGCTGCACCTGTGGCGTAGCTCAAAACGATCTTGGCACCGTCGACGATGCCGGGTTCGATATGCATAGCATGCTCCTGTCCGCACCCACCGTGCGGCATGGTGTGTCGAAAAGGGCTCCGCGACGCGGCGCCCATGGGTGATGGCAGGTCTCCTGGCTCGCGGTTCGTCGCGCACCCCGCCTTCCCGGCCGGCTGGCCAGTGGCGTCGGGGGTTGCTCGCCGCTTACAGTTGCGGGGGCAGCCACGGCTTCGGCTCCTGATGGATACGCCTCACCGTGTTCCCTTTTGATCCGCCTCGCATGTCGCATCGGCGGAACCATCACCTCAATCGATAGCTGCGCCGCCCTGCGGGTGCAAGGGGCGCGGGACGAGCGGGCAGGGCGATCGAGTCAGTGCGGCGTGGGAACCGAGGTTTCGCCCACGCCGATCCCGGCGACTTTGCCGCCCTTGATCAGGTAGCCGATATACTGGGCGATATTGGAATAGCCGCCCTCGCGATCGGCACGATAGCTGATCTTGCTGCCCGAGGCCGCGCCGAAGCTGGCCTTGAGGTCGGCGGTGGCAGCCCCGAGACCGGGGACCCCGAATGCCGGCGCCGTCAAGCCGGCCGGGGCCGGGTCGCAGGTCTTGACCGGCTTGCTGGTGGCCTCGGCCGCCACCATCATGACGAACTCGAAGCCACCCAGGGCATTGGAGATGAACCAGACGGTCGCGCCTTCCGCGCTGTAGCACAGCCAGTCGGCGCGCCCGGAGCCGTCGCCATCCTGCTGCAAGGTGCCGCCGAACGCCTTCTGCACGTCCTTCAGGCGCGTCGACTGCAGTACGACCTTGAGCTTGCCCACCTGGATGGCGCTGATCGGCGCCTTTTCGAGATTGGCTTTGGAGAAATTGAAGCTGTTGCCGAAAATGGCCTGACCCATGCCACTGAGGGAAGCTGCAGCAGCAGGAGCTGTTCCAAGGACGAGGCTGGTCAGGAGAACGGCAAGAAAGGGGCGCATGGGGGCTCGCAAGGGGTAAATTCCGCGCCGGAAGATAGCTGGACGCGTGCCGAAATCCAGTGACATTTGGAGCCAGTGGGGTATCGATCGCTCATGACCGTCTCGCTCGACACGCTGCTGGCCAGCGCTCCCTATCTTGCCGACCTGGCGGCGCGCCACGCCGACTGGCTGCCCGGGGCGCTGGCGGAGCCGAAACCCGCGTTAGAAGCGGTGTTGGCCGAGGTGCGGGCCGCCGGACCGGTGGCCGCCGACGAGACGGTGATTGCTCCGGTGCTGCGGCGCGCCAAGGGGCAGATCGCCCTGCTTGCCGCGGCTGCGGAAGTGACGGGAGCCTGGACCACGTCCGAGGCCACGGCCGCGCTCTCTGACCTGGCCGATGCAACGCTCGATTCCGGGCTCGACGTGCTGATGCGCCGGGCCGCCGAAAAGGGCGACGTCCGACCGACCCATGCCAGCGCCGCGCGCTCCGGACTGGCCATCTTCGCCCTGGGCAAGCATGGCGGGCGTGAACTCAACTATTCGAGCGACATCGACATCGTGGCGTTCTTCGATCCAGGGCAGGGGGCGCTGACCGACCCCGGCGAAAGCACCCGCATCTATTCGCGCATCGTGCAGCGCCTGGCTGGGCTGATGCAGGACCGCACGGCCGATGGCTACGTGTTCCGGACCGACCTGCGGCTGCGTCCCGACCCCGGTTCGACGCCGATGGCGCTCTCGATCGACGCCGCGCTGACCTATTATGAAGGCCGCGGCCAGAACTGGGAACGCGCGGCCTGGATCAAGGCGCGGCCCTGCGCCGGTGATCTTGCCGTGGGCGTAGCCTTTCTGGACGAGCTGGCGCCCTATGTCTGGCGCAAGCATCTCGACTTCGCCACCATCGCCGATATCCAGGCGATGAAGCGCCAGATCAACATTTCGAAGAATGTCGGGGACATCCGGGTCGAGGGGCACAATGTCAAACTGGGCCTTGGCGGCATTCGCGAGATCGAGTTCTTCACCCAGACGCAGCAGCTGATCGCCGGTGGCCGCGATCGGGCCCTGCGCGTTCGACCCACCACGGCTGCACTCGCCGCCCTGGCGGAGGCCAACTGGATCTCTGGAGAAACCGCCGACAACCTGACCGCCACCTACTGGTTCCTGCGGGGCGTGGAAAACCGCCTGCAGATGCTGCGCGACGAACAGACCCACACCATGCCGGAAAGCCCCGAGGCGGTAGCGGTGATCGCCAGGCTGATGGACGCGCCGGATTTGCCTGCGTTTGAAAGACGTTACCGCGACGCGCTGACTCTGGTGGTGATCTATTATTCTGAGCTCTTCACCGAGGGAGAGACGCTTGGCAGCCAGGAGGGCAACCTGGTCTTTACCGGCTCGGACGATGATCCGGGCACGCTGGAGACGCTCTCCAACATGGGCTTTAAGGCCCCCGCCAAAGTGTCGGCGACCATTCGAAAGTGGCACTATGGCAGCTACGCCGCAACGCGGGCGGCAGCGGCGCGGGCGCATCTGACCGAGCTGTTGCCAGCGCTGCTGCGGACGATCGCCTCGGCGGGCAATGCCGACGAAGCCATGGATCGGTTCGATAATTTTCTCTCCCGGCTGCCTGCCGGCGTGCAGCTGTTCGCACTGCTGCGCCAGCACGAGAACCTGCGCAGCCTGCTGGTGGCGCTGATGGCCTCGTCGCCGCGCATGGCCGAGGCCGTGATCCACCGCGCCCACGTCATGGACGCGCTGATCGACCCGGCTTTTGCCGACGACGTGCGTCGTCGCAAGCTGCTGGTCCGCAAGGTCGGCGACTTTCTCGACGAGGCGCGCGACTATCAGGACGTAATCGACCGCGCCCGCATCATCGGCCAGGAACAGAAGTTCCTGATCGCGGCAGGCCTGCTCTCGGGCAGCATGACGGCCGAGCGCGCCGGCGAGCAGTTCACGGCGCTGGCCGAGACCCTGCTGGACCATCTGTTCACGGCGGTACGAACCGAGTTTGCCAGACGGCACGGCACCATCCCCGGCGCCAGTGCGGCGTTGCTCGCCTTCGGCAAGATGGCCAGCCGCGAGATGACGGTGAGTTCGGACCTCGATTTCATCCTGCTCTACGAGGCGACGGGGGCGGCCGAGGAGTCAGATGGAGACAGGCCGCTGGCAGTGAATCAGTACTTCACCCGGCTGACGCAACGCCTTGTGGCCGCGATCACTTCGCCCACCTCCGAAGGCGTGCTCTATGAGGCCGACATGCGGCTGCGTCCCTCGGGCAATGCCGGGCCGCTGGCCACAAGCCTGCCGGGTTTCATCCAGTACCATCACGACAATGCCTGGACCTGGGAGCACCTGGCGCTGAGCCGGGCGCGGGTGATCTCGACCGATGACGGGCTCGGCGAGCGTATCGCGGCGGCGGTGCAGGAAATTCTCGGCCGTCCGCGCGACCACGCCAAGACCATTGATGACGTCATCGCGATGCGGGCGCTCATGGCGCGCGAGCGGCCGCCGCGTCACGCCTTCGATCTCAAGCTGGCCACCGGTGGACTGGTCGATCTCGAGTTCATCGCGCAGTCGGCGCAACTGGTGGCGCGAGAGACGGTCGCGGCGCCGCATGCCACCACAGCCGAGGTGCTGCATCGGCTCGGCGTGCTCGGCCTGGTTCCGGAGGGCGAACGGCTGGCCGAGATCCATCGCCTCTATGCCACGGTGCTGCAGGTGATGAGCGCGGCGCTGGCCGACCCGTTCAAGGACGAGGGCTGGACCGACGCTTTCCGCGAGCTGCTGGCGCAGCGCACCAACAGCCCGACCTTCGAGCGACTGTGTGCCGACCTCAAGGACATGCAGGCCGAAGTCTCGGCGGCGGCAGCGGGCTGGTACGGGCGGGCGCGGCAGCTGCATTAGCTGGCCACGCCCTCGTGGTTCGACAGGCTCACCATGAGGGCCACTGAGGTAGTCTGGAGGGCCTCATGGTGAGCGTGTCGAGCCAAGAGGTCCAGCAGCCTCACGCCGCCACGGCCGGAAGCTCCATGGCGGCCTGCAGCGGCAGGGAGATGGCGACGGTCGTGCCCACGCCGAGCCGGCTGTCGATGGCCAGGTGGCCGCCATTGGTTTCGGCGATGGCCCTTGCGATCGAGAGCCCGAGGCCGGCGCCGCTCTGGGCGCGCGTCAGCACGTCATCGCGAAAGGCGAAGGGCTGCGACAGCGAATCGAGCCGCTCGGGCGGAATGCCGATGCCGGTATCGGTGATCTCGAGCACCACCCCGTCGGTGGCGGCATAGGCGGCCAGCGTGACCTTGCCGCCGTTGGGGGTAAAGCGCAGTGCGTTCTCCACCAGATTGCCGACCATGCGGTCGAGCGAGAAGCGGTCGCCCAGGATGATCGCATCGCTGCGGGTCGCCAGCGTCAGGCTGAGACCGGCCCGCTTGGCCTGGCCGGCAAAGCGACGCGTCGCCGAAGCCAGGAGTTCGTCGGCACTCACCCGCTCCGCCTGCAGCGGTCGCCGGCCGGCTTCCAGTTCGGCCAGTTCGAGGATGGAAGCGAAATAGGAGAGCAGCCGTTCGCCCGACCCCTTCATCGCTTCGACATAGCTGAGGTAGCGCGGATCGCCCAGCGAGCCATAGGTCTGCTGCCGCATCAGTTCGGCAAAGCCGATGATGTGGTTGAGCGGCGTCCGGATGTCGTGGGAGAGATGGGCGAGGAACGCCGTCTTGGCCCGATTGGCCGCTTCGGCCTTGAGCTTTTCCTCGTGGTAGCGACGCGCCAGCAGCCGCTGCTCTTCCCGGATGGTGGTGAGCAGCTGATCGGTCCGACGGGTCTCGGTGACATCCGAGATCAGGGTGACAAAAGCGCCGTCGCCGAGCGGGCGTTCGTCGATGAGCAGGCAGGAGCCATCGGCGCGATGCAGTTCGAGCAGGCGGTTGTTGTCGGTCTCGCGCAGCAGCTGCATGTAGCCGCCCGCGACCAGCTGCTTGATCATCGCCGGATAGAGGGCGCCGCGGGGCAAATCCCGCGCCTCGTCGGTCAGTCGCGACCGATACTGCTCGTTGCAGGTGATCAGCTCACCGGTGCCGGTCCAGCAGGCGACGCCGAAGGGGATCGAGCCCATCAGGTCGCGGTAGTCGACCTGCGGCGTGCGCTTGCCGGTCGGTCGGCGCACCCAGGCGAGCCCGGCGATCAGCAGGGCGATGGAGAACGCCCCCGCGCCGCGTTGCCAGACGGCGCTCAGGTCCCCGTCGACAGAGGCCAGTCGCAGCGCAGAGTCTGCTGGCAGCTCTGCCAGCAGCGCACGTCGTTCAGCCGTATCGGCGCTGGTCCGATAGAGGTCGAGCCCGACCGAGAGGCAGGCGGCGAGCAGCGTGACAAGGGTGATGGCGAGGGCCATGGATGCGGCTGGTCGGGATGGCGACGGCCCGGACCGAGAGGGTCCGTGCGGTGAAACAGGACGATCGAATCCTCTCTCCCCGACGTCGGATGACTCCGCCGAACGCATGTATGACCCCGCAATAATTCTTAAATCGACCCGCCGGTGATTTGCACCGCGAAGCAACTTTGAATCGTCCGGACGGCCCTGTCCAGAGGCCCGGGCGGGCCATGGCGGACCCGCCCGGGCAATTCGTGAGTCGGCAGAATCACTTAGCCGCGGAAGAAAAATTCTTCCAAAGTTAACGGGCGTTAACCCGCCAGGGTGCGCTCGAGGATGTCGGCGGTATTGCGGCTGAGCGTGGCGTTCTGCTGCAGACCGCGCAGCGCCGCTTCCGCCAGGTCGCGGCGCCTGGGTTCGAAACTGCGCCAGACCCGGAAGCCGGTGAGGACGCGGGCCGCCACCTGCGGATTGCGTGTATCGACATCGGTGACAAAGCCGGTGACGAAGCGGAACCCTTCGCCGTCGAGCCGGGCGAACTGCGGCAGGTTGGCCGAAACGAAGGTGTAGACCAGCGCGCGCAGACGGTTGGGGTTGTTCCGGGGAAAGTCCGGGTCGGCGAGAATGGCCCGCATCCGCTCGATGGTGGCGTCCTGCGCCGGGCTGGCATTGAGCATCAGCCACTTGTCAAACACCAATGGGTCGGCCGTGTACATGGTGCGGAAATCGCCCAGCAGGCCAGCCGCCTGCGGCGTCCAGACCGATACGGAGGCCGCGAGCGCGGCAAAGCGATCGGTCATGTTCTGTGCGGCCCGGTACTGGCCCGCTGCAAGTTCGGCGCCGCGTTCCCCCAGACCGCGCACCAGATAGGCCAGCACGGCGGTCTTGAGGGAGCGTCGCCCCGATTGTGTCGGCGTGGGCGCATAGGGGTCGGTGCTTTGGCACTGGCCGTAGACGGTTTCCAATACATTGCCCACGCGCGCCACGATGGCCTCGATCATGCCGTTGCGCGCCGCAAGGATGGTGTCGGGGTCGACGTCGCTGGCCTTGGCCTGGGCGATCTCGGCCACGCCGGGCAGGGTAATGGCCAGGGCCTTGAAGGCGTCTTCGAGGGTCGGGCTGGAGACCGTTTCGGCGATGGCCTGGGCGAGCCCGTCGATCTGCGCGTCGTGCCAGGGCTGACCGCCGGCGGCAGTCACCAGCAGGCTCATCGCGATGTCCTGCAAGGCCTGCCAGCGCCCGAACGGATCCTGGTCGTGCCGGGCCAGGAACAGCCGGTCGGCTTCCGTGGCGGTCGAGCGGATCTTGACCGGCGCGGAAAAACCCCGGAACAGCGACGGCACCGGACGGTTGGCGAGGCCGGAAAAGCTCAGAGTGGCGGCCGGCGTATCAAGGACGATCATATCCCCCTCCACCCGTCCGCCGCTGACCGCGCTCCAGCCCATCGGGCTGCCGTTCGGGCCGATCAGGCCGAACTTGATGGGCAGTACCATGGCCTGCTTGGTCGGCTGGCCGGGTGTCGGGGGCGTTCGCTGGCTGAGCGAGAGCGTATAGGTCTGGCTGGCCGCGTCATAGCTGTCGCTGATGCTGACCTCGGGCGTGCCTGCCTGCAGGTACCATTGCCCGAACTGACCGAGGTCGACGCCATTGGCGTCCTCGAACACCTTGAGAAAGGCCTCGATCGTGGTGGCTTCGCCGTCATGACGCTCGAAATAGAGATCCATGCCTTTGCGAAAGCCGGTCTCGCCGAGCAGGGTGGCCAGCATGCGCACGATCTCGGCGCCTTTTTCGTAGACCGTGGTCGTATAGAAGTTGTTGATTTCCTTGTACTGGCTCGGCCGCGGCGGATGCGCGAGCGGCCCGCCGTCCTCGGGAAACTGCGCGGTGCGCAACAGCCGCACGTCGCTGATGCGCTTGACCGGCCGGGAGCGCTCGTCAGACGAAAATTCCTGGTCGCGATAGACCGTCAGACCTTCCTTCAGGCAGAGCTGGAACCAGTCGCGGCAGGTGATGCGGTTGCCCGTCCAGTTGTGGAAGTACTCGTGCGCAATGACCCGCTCGACCCCGTCATAGTCGGCATCTGTCGCCGACTCCGGCGAGACGAACACCAGCTTGTCGTTGAAGATGTTGAGGCCCTTGTTTTCCATGGCGCCGAAGTTGAAGTCGGAGACCGCCACGACATTGAAGACGTCGAGGTCGTATTCGCGGCCGAAGCGGCGTTCGTCCCAGGCCATCGAGCGCTTGAGCGAATCCATGGCCCAGGCGCATTGCGGCTCCTTGCCATGGGTGCAGTAGATGCCGAGGGCCACCTGGCGCCCCGAGGCGGTGACGAAGCTGTCATGGATCGAGCCGAGGTCGCCCGCCACCATGGCGAACAGATATGCCGGCTTGGGGTGGGGGTCCTCCCACACCGCAAAGTGCCGGCCATTGGCCTCGTCGCCGCTCTCGACCAGATTGCCGTTGGCCAGCAGCACCGGCGCCAGAGCCTTGTCGGCGCTCATGCGCACCTTGAAGATGACGAGATTGTCCGGCCGGTCGGGGAAATAGGTGATGCGGCGGAAGCCTTCCGGCTCGCACTGGGTGCACCAGGTGCCGTTCGAGCGGTAAAGCCCCATCAGCCGCGTATTGCTCTCGGGCTCGAGCTGCACTTCGGTTTCGAGCACGAAGCGCCGGGTCGGCGGTTCGATGATGGTCAGCGCCGTCGGCGTCTCGTCATAGGCGGTGAGCGCCAGCGGCAGCCCGTCAATGGCGATGGAGCGGAGCGTGAGGCCATCGCCGTCGAGCACCAGGGGCGTGCCGGGCGGCGTCTCGTCCCGCCGCACCACCGTCAGCAGCGCCCGGACACGCGCCGCGCCGGGGTCGATCTTGACGTCGAGTTCGACATGCTCGACCCGGTACGGACTGGGCGCGTAATCGGCCAGAAAGATGGTGTGTTCGTCTTCGGCGCGCATCGGCCTGTCTCCGCTCGTCAACGCGTTACTCGTTATCCGAATGTGGCACCGGCGCAACAGCCGACTCTGCCAGATGGTGTATTCTGTGCTGCTGTAAGCGACTGGACAGCGATCCTCTCAGCCAAGTCCGGCAGCATTTGGGAAGCCAGTCCGATCCAGCTCGCACCTCCGTCGCGCCAGTTTTGGGCGCGTCGTGTGCGAAATCCATCATAGCCCGAGCGGTAAGTCTTTGCACCGGGACGTTTTCTCGCTTGACCTCAACTCTGCTTGAGGCCCTAGGCGTGGTCGTCTGCCCGAGTGCATCGAAGGAGAATAGAATGGTCGGTCCGATATTCAAATGGTTCGAGGACCGGATCGATCCCTATCCGTTGGCCGAGCCGCAGCAGCCGCCCAAGACGCTGCTGGGCTTTTGCCTGCACTATTCGTTCGGCGCCAAGCGCTGGCTGGCGGCGATGACGCTGCTGGGCGCTGCCATCGCCATCGGCGAAGTCATGCTGTTCGGATTCATGGGCTCGCTCGTGGACTGGCTGGGCACGGCCGACCGCCAGACTTTCCTCGCCAACGAGGGCTGGAAGCTAGCGCTGATGGCCGGCTTTCTGCTGCTGGTGCTGCCGGCTTTGCAACTGATCGATACGCTGATCATCCATCAGTCGCTGCTGGGCAACTTTCCGCAGCGCATCCGCTGGATGGCGCACCGGTACCTGATCCGTCAGTCGATGAGCTATTTCCAGGACGAGTTCGCCGGCCGTATCGGCGCCAAGCTGATGCAGACCGCGCTCGCCGCCCGCGAAGTGGTGATGAAGGTGCTCGACGTCACGGTTTTCGTGGTTGTCTATTTCATCGGCGCGGTGGTGCTGGCCTTCATGGGCGACCCATGGCTGGCAGTGCCGTTTCTGGTGTGGCTGGTGGCCTATGCGGCCCTGCTGCGGCACTACATCCCCCGGCTGGGCAAGGTCTCGCAGGCGCAGGCCGATGCGCGCTCCAGCATGACCGGCCGCATCGTCGACAGCTATACCAACATCGCCACGGTGAAGTTGTTTTCGCACTCGCGCCGCGAGGAAGCTTATGCGCGCGAGGCGATGGAAGGCTTCATGGGAACGGTGCATCAGCAGATGCGCATGGTCTCGATCCTGAATGTCTCGATCACCACCATGAACGGCATCCTGCTGGCGGCCGTGGTGTCGGTCGGCATCTGGCAGTGGATGACCGGCACGATGACGCCGGGCGCCATTGCCGTGGCCGCCGCGCTGGTGCTGCGCTTCCAGGGCATGAGCCAGTGGATCATGTGGGAGATGTCGGCGCTGTTCGAAAATATCGGCGTGGTGCGCGATGGCATCACCTCGATCTCGCTGCCGCGCATCGTTGCCGACGCACCGGGCGCCAAGGCGCTCGGCCGGGTCAAGGGCGACATCCGCTTCGACAACGTCTCGTTCCACTACGGCAAGAAGGGCGGCGTCATCGAGGACTTCAGCCTGCATATCCAGCCGGGCGAAAAGATCGGCCTGGTGGGCCGCTCGGGCGCCGGCAAGTCCACGCTGATCAACCTGCTGCTGCGGTTCTACGACCGTGAGGGGGGTCTGATCAGCATCGACGGCACCGACATCGCCACGGTGGCGCAGGACTCGCTGCGCGAGCAGATCGGCGTGGTGACGCAGGATACCTCGCTGCTGCATCGCTCGGTGCGCGAGAACATCCTCTATGGCCGGCCGGATGCAAGCGAGGCCGACCTGCATGAGGCGGCCCGCCTGGCCGAAGCGGAGGACTTCATCACCACCCTGGTCGACCCCAAGGGCGGGCGCGGCTACGACGCCCAGGTCGGCGAGCGCGGCGTCAAGCTTTCGGGCGGACAGCGCCAGCGCATCGCCATTGCGCGCGTCCTGCTCAAGAACGCGCCAATCCTGGTGCTCGACGAAGCCACCTCGGCGCTCGACAGCGAAGTGGAGGCGGCCATCCAGGGACAGTTGCAGCTGCTGATGCGCAACAAGACGGTGATCGCCATCGCGCACCGGCTCTCCACCATCGCCATGATGGACCGGCTGGTGGTGATCGATGGCGGCCGCATCGTCGAGCAGGGCACTCATGCCCAGCTGCTGGCCAAGGGCGGCCATTATGCCCGGCTCTGGACCCGCCAGTCGGGGGGCTTCCTCGATCTCGACGAGGTCGAGGACGCCGCACAGTAAGGACTTTCGGCCTGCCGCGACGACGCGGCAGGGACACTCAACCGTCCAAGGAGGACAAGATGGATAGCATGATCATTCTCGCCCAGGGGGCCAACGCCGACCCGAAAGCCGTCAAGCGAAAACACCTGCAAAGAGCCTGCTGCTGACCGAGGTCACGCCGGCTCTCATCCGATGAGAGAAAAATGCTTAATCGCGTCATTGCCTGGTTCGATGCCAGGTACTCGCCCATCGCGCTGGCCACCGACCGCCAGCCGCCCATGGGCGTCAACAAGTTCATGTTTTACTTCATCAGGCAGTTCCGTCTTGCGGTCGGGCTGCGCATGGTTTTGGTCGCCATCGGCTCAGTTGCCGACGCGCTGATGCCGATCTTTGTCGGCCTGGTGGTCGGCATGCTGGCCACCACGCCGCCCGGCGAGATGTTCAGCCGCCACTGGCCGACCTTTGTGATGATGGTGGTGGTGCTTCTGGGCATTCGCCCGGTCACCTTCGTGCTCGATCAGCTGGTCCGCAACCACGCCATCGTTCCCTCGATCGTCAACCTGGTGCGCTGGCAGAGCCACTGGCACGTCATCCGGCAGAGCTGGACATTCTTTCAGAACGACTTTGCCGGCCGTATCGCCAACAAGATCATGCAGGCCGGCGAGGCCATCGAAACGGCGGTGAACCTGACCATCGACGCGGCCTGGTATGCCGTGGTCTTTGTCGTGGTGGCCGTCATTGCCCTCGCCGGGCTGGACTGGATCCTGCTGGTGCCGGTCGCGGCCTGGCTGGTGCTTTACGGCATCCTGTTCGTCATCACCATGCCCCTGATCGCCAAGTATTCCGAGGATCTGTCGGAAGCCCGCTCGATCATGACCGGCCGGATCGTCGACAGCTACACCAACATCCACACGCTCAAGACCTTCTCGACCGATGGTCACGAGGACAAGTACGTGTCGGACTCGGTGCTCGACCACACCGTCGAGTTCCAGAAGCTGATGCGCGTGTTCACCTACATGTGGAGCGTGCTGTTCCTGCTCAATGCGGCCCTGGTGATCTCGATCACCTGGCTGGCGCTGGCCGGCTGGAATGCCGGCACGCTCAGCGCGGCCGCCGTGGCGACGGCCATCCCCTTTGCCCTGCAGATCATGAACATGTCGGGCTGGATCCTCGATATCGGCTCGAACATTTTCCGCCAGATCGGCACGGTCAAGGATTCCATGGACACCATCGCCCAGCCCATCGCCATGGTCGACGACCCCGGAGCGCCAGCCCTGAAAGTGGAGCAGGGCGGGATCGTCTTCGACAAGGTCAGCTTCAATTACTGGCGTGGCAAGGACGGGACCGTGATGGAGGATTTCAATCTCGAAATCCGTCCGGGTGAAAAGGTCGGGCTGGTGGGCCGATCGGGCGCGGGCAAGTCGACGCTGGTCAACCTGCTGCTCCGGCTGTTCGACGTCGAAAGCGGCTCGATCCGCATTGACGGGCAGGACGTTCGAAAAGTGTCCCAGGAGAGCCTGCGGGCGGCGGTGGGCCTGGTCAGCCAGGATACCTCGCTGCTGCATCGGTCGATCCGCGAGAACATCAAGTACGGACGCCAGTCGGCCAGCGACGAGGACATGATCCGCGCCGCTGAACAGGCCAAGGTCGCCGAAGTCATCGCCGGTCTGCAGGACCTGCGCGGCCGCAAGGGCTACGACGCCCATGTGGGGGAGCGCGGCGTCAAGCTCTCGGGCGGCCAGCGGCAACGCGTCGCCATCGCCCGCGTGCTCCTCAAGAACGCCCCGATCCTGGTGCTCGACGAGGCGACGTCGGCGCTCGATAGCGAAGTCGAGGCCGCCATCCAGGAACAGCTGGTCAGCCTGATGCAGGGCAAGACAGTGATCGCCATCGCGCACCGGCTCTCGACCATCGCGGCCATGGACCGGCTCGTGGTGCTGGAAAAGGGCCAGATCGTCGAGGAGGGGACGCACGCCTCGCTGCTCGCCTCGGGTGGTCACTACGCCCAGCTCTGGGAACGCCAGTCCGGCGGCTTCCTCGATCTGGGCAAGGCCGCCGAGTAGGGCGACGCCTCATCCTGCGCGCGGACCGGACACCTCCGGCCCGCGCGACGTTTCCAGCGCAAGACCTTCCCGGCCCAAGATCTGCAGGATGGGCCTTGACCTCAAGTTCGCTTGAGTTTGTAGGGTGGTCGCCAAGGAGATCGACAGATGACCCAAGCCCCTTCGGTTCACGATCACATCACGGCGCTGGTGACCGCCTGGCCCGGCGTTACCGCAGCCACCGGCAGTCGCGGCGAATGGAGCTTCCGCTTCGGAAAAAAGGAGATCGGGCACCTGCACGGCAACACCGTCGCGCACTTCTTTTTCGACGAAGAGACCTGGCTGACGCTCGCCGCCTCGGGTCGGATCACCTCCCACCCGATCTTTCCTGAAAAGGTCGGCCCGGCCGAGCGCCGGATGCGCACCGACGACGATGTCGCCGACGTCGTCGCCCTGTTGCGGCTCAACTACGATCGGCGCGCCGGCCTGGGCGACAGGGACGCCGCCGCCTAGCTGATTGCAGCGAGGATGGTCGAGAGCCCGTCCTTTGAAGGCTTCATCGAGGCTGCCGCTTTGCATGCCCGCTTGGCAGGGTCGGGGTGAGGCAGTAGGTATTGCGCCGCGTCGCTGGCAGCAGCGGCGATTTGATGTCTCAGCCGGTCCGCCGGCATCCCCGGGAGAGGACCTCATGGCGAAAGCCGCTGCGCCGGTTCAGGCAAAGACCAGCCACTATTCGGAACTGAACCTGGCGGGAGAGTTCGTGCTCACGTCGCCGGCCAAAAAGATCAAGGCCAGCATCAGCCTGCCGGGCGACGTGCACACGGCGCTGCTGGCCGCCGGAGAGATCCCCGATCCCTACTACGGGCTGAACGAGCAGGACGTCATGTGGGTCAACCACACGCCCTGGACCGTCGAGCGCAAGTTCAAGGCGACTGCAGCCGATATCGAGGGCTTTCTGACCCTCACGCTCGACAACGTCGATTGCATCGCGACGGTGTTGCTCAACGGCGAGGTTCTGGCGCACACGCAGAACCAGTTCATCCGCTACGACCTTGATGTCACCAGCAAGATCAAGGTCGGCGACAACACATTGCGAATTGAGTTCGACGTCACCCGCGCTGTCGCCAAGGCGCGCGCCGAGGCGCATCCCTTCCCGATCCCCTTCACCTACAACTACCTGACCAACGGCCTAGAAGGCGTGCACATGAACTTCGTGCGAAAGGCCGCCTGCCACGCTGGCTGGGACTGGGGCATCTGCCTGATGCCGACCGGCGTCTATGGCCGCATGGCCATCCGCCGCTCAATCATGGCCCGCCAGGAGAGCGTGCAGGTCGACCAGAAACACACAAAGTCCGGCGTCGAGCTGACGATCAAGACGCGCATTTTCGCCTTCGGAGCCGGCGAGGTGACCCTCAGCCATGAGTTCGATGGCAAGACTGTTGGCGGCCCGCTGGCAGTGAGCAAGGGCGAGAACGTCTTCACCCACAAGGTGAAGATCGCCGACCCAAGGCTCTGGTGGCCGAACGGGCAGGGCGCTCAGCCACTCTACACGCTGACCACCACGCTCGACGGCGAAACCACCACGCGGAAGATCGGGCTGCGCAAGCTTGAGTGGATCGTCGAAAAGGACAAGATCGACCACAGCTTCAAGTGCCGCATCAACGGCCGCGACGTCACCATGATGGGCGCCAACTGGATCCCCGCCGACGCCATCCCGTCGCGCCAGACACCGGCCGTCATTCGCGACCTGCTCGAGAGCGCCAAGGCGGTCAACATGAACATGATCCGCGTCTGGGGCGGCGGTCAGTACGAGCCGGATGTCTTCTATGAGATCTGCGACGAGCTCGGTATCCTGATCTGGCACGACTTCATGTTTTCATGCATGAGCTACCCGTCCAACCGCGAGTTCATCGAGGACGTGCGTGTCGAGATCACCCAGCAGATCCGGCGCCTGAGCCACCACGCCTGCATTGCGCTCTGGTGCGGCGACAACGAGGTGATCGGTTCGCTGAGCTGGTATCCCGAGACCAGGGCCAATCCGGAGCGCTATGTCGCCAACTACGACCGGCTGAACTCCCTGCTCGGCAATCTGGTCGAGGATGAGGACCCGGCGCGCCGCTTCTGGCCGTCATCGCCTTCGCTCGGCTACATGGATTTTTCCGACGGCTGGCATTCCGACACGCGTGGCGACCTGCACTTCTGGGACGTCTGGCACTCGGCCAAGGATTTTTCGGCCTATCGCAACGTCAACCCGCGCTTTGCCTCAGAATTCGGCTTCCAGAGCTTCACCTCGATGAATGTCATCGAGAGTTTTTCCAAGCCCGAGGATCGCAATCCGTCCTCGCCGGTGATGGAAGGCCATCAGCGCAACAATGGCGGCAATGCGCGCATCCTCGAAACCATGACGCGCTACTTCCGCTTCCCGCGCGACTTCGACCAGATGGTGTTCCTCAGCCAGATCCAGCAGGGCCTCGCCATCAAGACCGCCATCGAATACTGGCGCTCGACCAAGCCGCGCTGCATGGGCACGCTGTTCTGGCAGATCAACGACACTTATCCCGTGGCCAGCTGGGCGAGCCTCGATTATGGCGGGCAGTGGAAGCTGCTGCACTACATGGCCAAGCGCTTCTTCCTGCCCATCAACGTCGTCGCTTATCCCGAAGCCGACACGGTGCTGTTCAAGGCCATCAATGATACCGGCAGCAAGGCCGAGATCAGCCTCGAGATCCGTGCTGTCGACGTCGCCGGCGGAGATCGTGTCGTGCATTCTGGCAAGGTCAGCGTTTCGCCCGATGGTGCGGTGGTTGCCTTCAAGCTCCCGGCCAAAAAGCTCGGGGCAGGGGAGTTCCTGTTCTTTTCCTGGCGCGACGCCGACGGAACGCTGTTGGGCGAGAACGACTTCTTCCCCAAGGCCTACAAGGCCTATGAGCCGGCCCAGGCCAAGATCACCGCCCGCTGGACCGGAGATGACAAGGCGCCGGTGCTCGCGCTCGCCACCGATGCGCCGGCCTTTTTCGTCACGGCGACGGTCGATGTGCCGGGCTACTTCTCCGACAACGCCATCACGCTGTTGCCGGGACGCGAAACGCGCCTGACGTTCACGCCGCGGCTGGGCGCCAAGGCGACGCAGAAGGCCCTGGCCAAAGGGCTGAAGGTGCGGCACTTGCGGCAGACGTATTAGCGGCGTGGGCGAGGGGCCTGTTGGAAGACCACCGCAGAGTGATCCGAGCAGTCCATGTCTTCGGTAAACGCTTCGACGAAGCCGGTATCACCAACCGCCAGCCCGTAGTCGAGGATTTTCGCAATGGGGGTCCCGCTGCTGTCCTGACCGGTCCAGGTGTAATCGTTCGGGTGGATCAGTCGCATGGGTCGTCCGCAAGCCGCGTTGACCATGGTCGTGTCCAGTAGGTCCCGAGCATCGGGTGGCCTGTTGAAGTCGCCGACCAGGAGATGACTGTCCCGGCTGTGAGCATCCATTGCCTGGATGACCAGCTCCATGGCATCGCCACCGAACACTTTGGCGTGCATGCAGTGGAGCCAGATGTTGCGGTGGCCGTCACTGACCTTGATGCCGATAAGCGAGCGCCAGTTCGCAACGGTGTTGGTTATGCCCAGAGGTCGCTGACGGCTCACGATGGCAAGATTGGTCCTGCTCTCGGGCTGTGTGCCGTAGTGGAAGCGAATGAACACCACATGATACGAGCCGCGCGGGATCGGTGCATCGCCGCCCGATCCCTCTGAGGATGTGGCGTCACTTTCGTCGTCGGAAGCTGCATCGTCGTCGAGCGCGGTATTGTCGTCCCCGACTGCCGCAGCCGAGACGGAGGTAGAAGCAGACGCTGAAGCGGAAGCGGGAGGAGTAGGGTGCCAGATGAAGCACTCCAGGTCCCATCCGTTGCCCCGGTGGGGGGCAAGCACCTCATGCGCGCCGGGCAGGCGGCGGGGCAGCAACCCGCTTTCCTGGATCGCCACGGCATCCACATCTGTGCCGCCGTCTGAGGCTAGAAAGCCGGCGAGCCTAGTCCACTTGTAACTGTGGTCCCGTCCCCTGCCCGCGCCCTGCATGTTCCAGGTCATGATCCTCATCGTTCCCTCCTTCACGCCACCGTCGGATCTGGGCCGACTGGCAGTCCGGCTGCGCGTCTGGGGCGCAGGGCCGGTGGCGGGACATCGTCGCCATAAGCCATCATCTTCCAGCCACGCGACACCCGCTCGGCCATGATGACCAGCCCGTTGATCACCTTCCAGAGCAGCCAGAGCAGGCCCGCGATCACCGCCATGACGATGAACACCAACAGGTGGTAGAGGAACACCACAAGGTTCGCGAGCGTCGCCGAAAACTGCTCGACCGCGATCTTCCTCTCGATGTCGATCTTTTCGGTCATCGTGCGGAAAGCCGCTATGGAACCATCGAGCCGGCCCTGCAGCTTGCCAGCATTCGCGGTGGCAAAATCTCTGACGGTGGCCAACATCTTCTGCGCACTGGCCTTAGGTCCAGCGAACTCGGCATCGATGCGTGCCAGGCTCGAGCTGACCAGGCTGTTGAACATGCCGTTGAGGTCGAAGGACGGGATGAGGCCGCTGAACAGTGAGCCCATCAGTTCGCTGATCTTGTCGCCAATACCGAGGTCCGGGAACTCTATCGTGCCCAGAACGCCCAGATCGAGCGGAGGGATGGTGAAGGCGTCCTTGAGTTCGTCGCCGATCTGGCCGACCACCTCCGCCGCTTCCGCCGCGACATCACCCGCCGCCGCGGATGCGACGCGGCCGGCTGCGGCGATGGCTTCGTCCGCGGCGGCCTTGCCGTCCCGGACCAGTTGTTCGGCCAACGCAGTACCATTCTCGACTGCGTCCTTCACATCGGCCACCGCTAAGTCGGCTTGGGCTCTGATCTTGTCGACGGTCAGGGTGACCTGGTCCTTTATGCGAAATGCGCTCTCGGCCAAGAGGGTGACACTCTGCGTCGTCGCCGCGTAGTCGACGCGCGCCTGACCAACGAAGGTGTTGAGGCTGAGGCCGAGGAAAACGAGGATGAGGATTGGTGCGATGCCATGCACGATGAGCAGGGCGCCACGCACCCGCACGGCTCGCATCCTGGCGTCAGGGTCCTTATCGATCCAAACACGCTTTGCCAGCAGAACGCCTGCTGCGGCCAGCGCACCAAAAACCGAGGCGACGATGACGCCGCCGAAATCAGTCTTGATGGTGGGGTCGCTGGTGATGTCGTTGAGCGTACCCTGAAAGGTGATGAGGCCGCGCATCAGAATGCCCGACGCCACGGCGCCTGCCGGCCAGATGAGAAAGGCCCAGGGCTGCTTTCGGTGGAGCAGATAGGCGATACCAACCGTCACGATGGTGACGAGTGATCCTACGTCGCCCACCGGCAGCCCGATGTCGAACCGTGTGCCGCTGGCGCCAAGCACCGTCACAAAGATCGCATCGCAAACCAGCGCACCGATCAGAAACAGCGCGGCAGAAGCCACAAACCCGCTGCCGAAACTGATGTTGCGCAGCAGCCAGAGCGTCGCCAGAGGGATAACGATCACGATAGCGCCGGCAGTAATCGCGAGGGCAATCAGGATCTCGAAAATGCTGTCCAGGCGATGCGTGATCATGGGCAACAGCTGGAGCGCGCCAAAGCCGACCAGGGCGATGATCGGGATGCTGATCAGGCTGACGGCTATCGTCGCCACTGGCCGCACGCGTTTGCGGACCACGCCGCGTAGGATCAGCGATGCCGTCAGCAGCACGAAGGCCACAGCGTAGCCCGCGCCGCTGACGATTTCGACAATCAGCGAGTAGCTGAAGGCCACATCGCGGAACACGGCGCGGTAGAGCAGTAGGGCCGCGATTCCGGCATAGATGATGTCGACCACCAGGAACTGCCAACGCGTATCGAGCGGCTGCACAGCCTCACCGGTGAACTCGCGCGCAGCGAACCGCGAGACTATATCGGCCAATTGCGCGCGCTCGCGCTTGGCCGCCATGATCAATCCGATGAGCCACCAGAGAACGCCGGGGGCGAACGCCATTGGAGCGGCGATCACCACCTGCCAAGCGAACGCCCCGCCCTCGTCCGTCAGCGCTGCCAGCACCGTGGTGGCGGTCAAGAGGCCCGCCGGCCAGATCCAGATTGCTCCGACATCGTTGCGGCGCCAGAAATAGGCGCCGCCCGCAAACAGTGTCGCCAGCGGCGCCAAGATACTCTGCAGGTAAATGCCGTCTCCGACATAGAGCGGTAGTGGCCAGAGCTTGGCCACCAGCGCCGCCATCAGCACTCCGAGAACCCCGCGAACCGTCGCGGTGACGGCGGTTCGACTGTCAGGGACCCGCCGCAGCGCCGCAAGCAACACGAGACACTGGATAATGCCGAGCAACACTACGACCGGCAGGGCCGGCAGCGGATTATCGTCGCCGATGACGTCGAAGCCCAGAAATAGGATTGAGAATATTGCTGGTACGAACGTCGACCCCGCAATGGCAAATGCCGGAGTAAACACCGCCCAACCGAATAATCTGCGTGCCGCGGAGCTTATTCCCCACTGGCCCAGCGCCACCAAGATTACCATCAGGATCGTGACGATCACAAAGCCGTCGTCAGAGAAAATCTCAAGCGGAAAGAAACAACAGACAAAAACCGCGCTGGATGCGGCATAGAGCGCGACGACAATGAGGAATTTTGCCCAACCGGGGAGCCGGTCATAGACATCAACTACAAACACGACGTCTCTTGCCCCCGCACGGTACGTGTTCAGTATTGAGGACCGTTTCACTGTTTAAGTGTTGCGTCAATGACATTAATATTGACGTGAAAAGTGTTGTGGTGGGTTGGACAAGCGCGGACGGCCGGACTTGACCTCGGTCAAGTTCGGGCGCGCTCTGGGACGCTAGAAGGGCGCGTCCCTCACGTCCTGGAGTTAACGCCTTGCTCGACCGTCGCATTCGCCGCCCCGACCTGCTCTCGCGCATTGTCACCGCTGACGTTGCGGCGGCCCATATCGGGGACGGCATGACCGTGGGCATGAGCGGCTTTACCCGCGCCGGAGACGCCAAGGCAGTGCCGCTGGCTATGGTCCGGCGGGCCGAGACCGCGCCGTTCAAGATCACGCTGTTGACCGGCGCCTCGCTCGGTCACGACATCGACGGGCTCCTCAACCGCGCCCATATCCTGGCGCGCCGGCTGCCCTTCCAGACCGATCCTGATCTGCGGGCCGCGATCAACCGCGGCGAGGTGATGTTCGTCGATCAGCACCTGTCCGAAATGGTCGAGCATCTGCGGGCCCGCGAGATGGGCGTGCTCGACGTCGCCGTGATCGAGGCGACTGCCATCACCGAGGAGGGTTTCATCGTGCCCACGACCTCGGTGGGCAATACTGCAAGCTTTGCGCGGCTGGCCGAAAAGATCATTGTCGAGATCAACCTCAGCCAGCCGCTCGAACTCGAGGGGCTGCATGACATCTACATCCCCGGCAAGCGCCCCACGCGCACGCCGATTCCGATCCTTGCCTGTGACAGCCGTGTCGGCACCACGGCAATCCCCATCGACCCGGAGCGCATCGTCGCCATCGTGGTCACCGGCGAGGCGGACAGTTTTTCGACGGTCGAGCCGGGCGATGCGGTGACCGAGGCGATTGCCGCCCACCTCGTTGGCTTCCTCGCAGCCGAGGTGGCGTCCGGTCGGCTCGACATGACGCTCAACCCGCTGCAGGCCGGCATCGGCTCGATCGCCAACTCGGTGCTCGGCGCCTTCGCCGACGGACCGTTCCACGACCTGCGCATGTATAGCGAGGTGCTACAGGATTCTACGTTTGCGCTGTTTGATGCCGGCAAGCTGAGCTTTGCCTCAGGCTCGGCCATTACCCTTTCGTCGGACTGGTCGCGCCGGGTTTTCGGCAATCTTTCGGCCTATCGCGACAAGGTGGTGCTGCGGCCCCAGGAAATTTCCAACCACCCCGAAGTCATCCGCCGCCTCGGCATCATCGGCATCAACACCGCGCTCGAGTTCGACATTTATGGCAACGTCAACTCGACCCATGTCAACGGCGCCATGATGATGAACGGCATCGGCGGTTCGGGCGACTTTGCGCGCAACGCCTATCTGTCGATCTTTGTGGCGCGCGCGACCGCCAAGGGCGGGGCAATCTCGGCGGTGGTGCCGATGGTCACCCATGTCGACCATTGCGAGCACGACGTGGACATCCTGGTCACCGAACACGGCCTTGCGGACTTGCGCGGCCTCGCCCCGCGCGAACGGGCGCCGCTGATCATCGCCAACTGCGTCGACCCCGCCTATCGCGACGCCCTCGCCGATTATTTCGCCCGAGCCGTGGCGCGGGGCGGTCACACGCCGCATCTGCTCGAAGAAGCCTTTGCCTGGCATATCCGCCGGGCCGCGACAGGGACCATGCTGGCAAGTTAGCTTAACGTTGCAAAAGCATGATTTCCAGGCATGACGTCGGGCCTGCGGCGCGCTAGGAAGGGCGATCAGATCGGGCCGCCGGCGCCCGCCGAGCCTACCGGAGGACACCTTGGGCACACCATCCATCAAGCGCAGCCGCGTCAACCAGATCATGCGCGAGAGCGACGCGTTCATCCGCTCGTTCGGCTATATACTGCCGCCGTTCGCCTATTGGACGCCGGCCGAGTTCAAGGCCAACAAGCCCCAGGCCCAGGCGATCATCAATTCCAACCTGGGCTGGGACATTTCCGACTATGGGCTGGGCGAGTTCGACAAGACCGGGCTGTTCCTGTTCACCGTCCGCAATGGCAACAATGCCGACCTCGCCAAGGGCCGCGGCATGCTCTACGCCGAAAAGGCGATGATCGCGCGCCAGGATCAGTACTCGCCGATGCATCGGCATAACCTGAAGGCCGAGGACATCATCAATCGCGGTGGCGGCACGCTGGTGATCGAACTGTTCGGCGACACCAATGGCGAATGCGACCGCAACAAGGGCACGGTGGTCTACACCGACGGCATCCGCCATGAGTTCGAGCCTGGCCACAAGCTGCGGTTGAAACCCGGCGAAAGCGTCACCCTGATGCCCAACGAGCACTGGCACGCCTTCTGGGGCGAGGGCGGTGACGTCTTCATCGGCGAAGTCTCGACCGTCAACGACGACAATACCGACAACGTCTTCGAGGATCCGCGGATCGCCCGCTTCTCCGGCATCGAGGAAGATGAGGAGCCCTGGCACCTGCTGGTCTCCGACTACGCCAAGTGGCTGTGAGCCGCTGCACCGTTGATCTGGCGGCACTGTCCGACAAGACGATCATCAAAGAACAGCTCACGCCTTACCTGCGAGAGCTCAGGCAATATGGCGAGGTTGACGAGGACTATCCTTATCTGGATCGGTATTGGAGGGCAGGGGAGTCCCGCTGGCCATACCTGATCCGCGCCGCCGAGGATGTCGCTGGCTTTGCCCTCGTCAACGCCCACTCCGTAACGACACAGCCGGTCGATTTTGCAATGGCCGAGTTCTTCGTTCGACGGGAGCAGCGCGGCAAGGGTATTGGCCTTGCGGCAGCCGAAGCGTTGTTCGCCCGACATCCCGGCAGCTGGGAGGTTGCGGTCATGGCGGGCAATCACCCGGCCAGGAATTTCTGGAAGCAAGTGCTGCAGCGGCTGCATGTCTTGGACCTGCGGTCCTCAGAGGGTGAGGACATGCTCGTCCATCGCTTCCTGGCGCCTTGATCGCCGACGGTTGTCATTTCGTCTGATCCGTACCGAAGCGGCGGCCGTTGCGATTGACAGCGCGCGCTGGCCTCGGTCTGGTGCAGGCAGCGTCACGACCCGCGCTCGCGTGTCCACTCCCCTCGCGGACCTGCCATGACCACGACCATAAAGCCGATGGAAGACCGCCGCGGCCTCGGCATCGGCATATTGCTGTTCGCGCAGCTGTTCTTCACGGTACTCGATACCTCGGCAAAGTATCTGGCGGTCGCCGGCCTGCCGACCAGCGAGATCGTCTTCGTGCGCTATGGCGTGCATGTGCTGCTGACGCTGGGGCTGTTCCTGCCGGTCAATGGGCTCAACCTGTTCAAGACCCGCAGCTGGACGCTTGAACTGGCGCGCGGCCTCAGCCTGCTCGGCGTCACGCTCGGCAATTTTCTGGCGCAGCGCTACCTGCCGCTCACCGTGACCGGCGCCCTGATGTTCACCATGCCGCTGCTGGTCACCATCCTTTCGGTCTTCATGCTGGGCGAAAAGGTCGGGCCACGGCGCTGGATTGCCATCATCGTCGGCTTTGTCGGAGTGCTGATCATCGTCCGGCCCGGCACGGCGGCTTTCCACCCAGCGGCTCTTCTGGCACTCGCCGGAGCGGTTTCGGCGGCGCTCTATACCATCTTCACGCGCAAACTGGCCGGCGTCGATGCGCCGGCCACCCAGCAGGTCTATTCCGGCCTGATCGCGCTCTGCTGCGTGACGCCCTTTGCCTTCAACGGTTGGGTCTGGCCCAGCGACGGCCCGACCTGGCTGGCCTTCGCGCTTGCCGGCATTGCCGGCATGCTGGCGCATCAGCTCAACACCATCGCGCTCCGCTACGCCTCGCCCTCCCTGCTGGCGCCGTTCAGCTACAGCGAGTTGCTGCTCCTCGCGCTCGCCAGCTGGCTGATCTTCCAGGAGCCGCCCGACATCTGGTTCTACCTGGGCGCGCCGATCATCATTGCCTCGGGCATCTATATCTGGTTGCGCGAGCGTGCCCTGCACCGCGAAACGCTGCCCAAGACAGTCGAGGACTGAATGGCCCGGGTCGTCCTGCCGCTCGAAGATCGTCGCCTGCTCGGCATCCTCTTCGTGCTGGCCGGATATTTCTGCTTCACCGTCATCGACAGCTGCGCAAAGTTCCTGGTCCAGGCCGGCCTGCCACCGATGGAAGTGGTGTTCGTGCGCTATGCCGGCCAGTTCATCCTGGTTTCAGCCATCTTCCTGCCAACCGGCCCGCGTGACCTGGTGCGGACGCGGAACTGGCAAATCGAGCTCTTGCGCGGGCTCGCCCTCTTGGGCTCGACGATCCTGAACTTCATAGCAGTGGTCTATCTGCCCCTCACTGTCACCTCGGCGATTTCTTTCACCATGCCGCTGATCCTTTGCGTGCTCTCCATACCGCTGCTGGGCGAAACGGTGGGCTGGCGGCGCTGGCTGGCGATCCTGGCCGGCTTCGCCGGCGTGCTGATCATCGTCCAGCCCGGGACCGCCGCATTTCATCCAGCGGTATTCCTCTCGCTGGGCTGCGCCGTGTTCACCGCGCTTTATATGCTGATGACGCGCAAGCTCGCCGGTGTGGATTCCACCCGCACGCAGCAGGTCTATGCCTCGGGCGTGGCGACGGTCTGCATCGCGCCTTTCGCCTTCGGCGCATTCGAGTGGCCCAGCTCGCCGGCGGCCTGGTTCGCGTTTGGCATGATCGGAGTCGCCGCGCTGGTGGGCCACCTCTTCATCACCACGGCGCATCGCTATGCACCCGCCACGGTATTGGCGCCGTTCGGTTACTTCCAGATCATTTTCATGACCGCCGCCAGCTGGGTGCTGTTCAACCAGCCACCCTCGGTCTGGATCTATGTCGGCGCGCCGATCGTCATCGGTTCGGGGCTCTACATCTGGCTGCGCGAGCGCCAGCTGGCCAAGGCTGTTGTCACCGAGGTTACGACGCAGGACTGAGCCTCGGCGACCGCGCCGCGCCGCGTCATAGTGTCGGCGACCCGGTCCTTGCTTCGGTCTGCCCCTCGACTGCCGGGCGCGCGAAAATGCCGCCTTGCCCGAACACCAGCGCAGCCAGGAAGAGGCCAGTCTGGATCAGCACGATCGATGGGCCGCTCGAGGCGTTGATGTAGTAGCTCAAAAGCGTGCCCGCCACGCTCGAGCCGACGGCGGCGAGCGTGGCCACCACCAGCACGGTGTCGAAGCGGCGAGTGACGAGGAGGCCGATCGCGCCCGGTGCGATCAACATGGCGACCACCAGAATGATTCCCACGGCCTTGAGGGAGGCCACGATGGTCAGAGACAGCATGGCAAGCAGGCCATAGTGCAGCAGGCCCACCGGCAGGCCGATAGCGCGCGCGTGCTGGGGATCGAAAGTGTAGAGCAGGAAGTCCTTGCGCTTGCTCAGCACCACAAGCAGCGTGCCGCCGGCCACCAAACCGGTCTCGATCAGGTCGGCCCAGCTGACGCCCAGCATGTCGCCGAAAAGGATGTGGGTCAGATGCAGGTCGGTCTGGATGCGCGAGAACAGCACTAGGCCCAAGCCGAACATGCCGGTAAAGACGATGCCCATGGCCGTATCTTCCTTGATCCGGCTGTTGTCCTTGAGATAGCCCGTCGCCACCGCAGAGAGCAGGCCGGCAGCGAATGCGCCGATCGCCAGCGGCAGTCCGGCGAGATAGGCGATCACGATGCCCGGCAACACGGCGTGGGAGATTGCGTCACCCATCAGCGACCAGCCTTTGAGCACCAGGAAACACGAGAGTACCGCCGAGACGGCGCCGACGAGTACGGCCACGATCAGCGCCCGCTGCATGAACTCATAGGCCAGCGGTTCGAGCAGGTAATCGAGCCAGCCCATCAGTTGGCCTCCGAGGAAGCGAGCGCCCGCCGGCGTGCGGCCAGTCGCCCATGCTTGGGAGCAAAGAAGAAGGCAGCCAGAAAGAGCGCCGTCTGCAGCGTCACGATGGTGCCGCCTGTCGCCCCATCGAGAAAGAAGCTAAGATAGGCGCCGACAGCCGCCGTGACCGCGCCCAGGATGACGGCCAGCACCAGCAGGACCTGGAACCGGTCGGTCAGCAGGTAGGCCGTCGCGCCGGGGGTGACCACCATGGCGATGACCAGGATCGACCCGACGGTCTGCAGCGCCGCCACGGTGCAGGCGGCCAGCAGCGCAAAGAACACGATCTGCACCAGGCGCGGGTTGAGGCCGACTGTCCGGGCATGGTTCTCGTCGAAGAATACCAGCATCAGGTCCTTCCACTTGGCCAGCAGGATGGTAAGCGAGACCAGCGAAATGGCGGTGACCTGCACCACGTCGGCGTCCGAGATGCCCAGGATGTTGCCCAGCACGATCGATTGCACGTCCACCGCCGTTGGGTTGAGCGACACCATGAACAGCCCGAGAGCAAAGAACGAGGTGAACACGATGCCGATTACCGCGTCCTCGCGCAGCCGGCTGCGCTGTCGCACCAGCACCATCGCCGCGGCCGCCAGTCCGCCCGCAAAAAAGGCCCCCAGGGCATAGGGCAGGCCGAGCATATAGGCGCCGGCAACACCTGGAACCACGGCGTGGCCCAGCGCGTCGCCGATCAGCGACCAGCCCTTGAGCATCAGATAGGCCGATAGGAAGGCGCAGACAGCCCCGACGAGCGCGGAAACCCAGATGGCCTTGACCATGTAGTCATAGGCGAAGGGCGCCAGCAGATCGGGCATCTATTCGCCCTCGCGCGGGCTGGGCGAGGCCGGCCGGCTGGTGGGGTGCTCGCCGTAAAACACCACCGGTCGTTCGTCATCGGTCAGCACGGTGACGCGACGCGCGTCGCCGTCGTCATGCAGGTCCGTTCCCCCCAGGTGGAAGTGGCGCAGCACTCCGCCGAAGGCTTTTTCGAGATTGTCCTGGGTGAAGACTTCGGCCGTCGGGCCGGCGGCCAGCACGGTGCGGTTGACCAGCACGACCTGGTCGCAGAAGTCGGGGACGCTGCCCAGATTGTGGGTGGAAACCAGCATCAGGTGACCACTTTCGCGCAACTCGCGCATCAGCTCGATGATGGCCGTCTCGGTCTTGACGTCCACCCCGGTGAACGGCTCGTCGAGCAGGATGATCCGACCTTCCTGCGCGAGGGCGCGGGCAAGAAAGACCCGCTTTTTCTGCCCGCCGGACAGTTCACCGATCTGGCGCTTGCGAAACGCGCTCATGCCGACGCGCTCGAGCGCCGCCGCGACGAGGGAGCGGTCGCGCGCCGAAGGGATGCGGAAGAACCCCATATGGCCCTGCCGTCCCATCATCACCACATCTTCCACCAGCACCGGAAAATTCCAGTCCACTTCTTCGGCCTGCGGCACGTAGGCGACAATGTTCTGCTTGAGCGCCTGCTGCACCTTGAGTCCGGATATGCTGACGCTGCCGGCCGTGGGCTGGACAAAGCCCATGATGGATTTGAACAGCGTCGACTTCCCGCTGCCATTGACCCCGACAAGGCCGGCAATGGTACCGGCCCCCAGCGAAAAGCTCGCGTCGCGCAGAGCAACATTGCCGTTGGGGTAGACCACTGTCACGCCCTCGACCCGCAGCGAGGGCGGCGCGCTCAGGTTCCACGCCTCGTGTGGAACGGTGGCGGAAAGGCTCATGTGCCAAATCCTCTGGCGATGGTGTCGACGGTGGTTTCGAGCAGCTTGAGAAATGTCGGTGTCGGTCCGTCCGGGGTGCTCAGCGAATCCACGTAGAGTACCCCGCCATAAGCGGCGCCCGTCTCCTTAGCCACCTGCAGCGCCGGCTTGTCAGATACCGTGCTTTCGGAGAACACCACCGGAATGGCATTGGCACGCACCGCGTCGATCACCTTGCGCACCTGCTGCGGCGTGCCCTGCTGGTCGGCATTGATCGGCCAGAGATAGAGTTCGCGCAGACCGAAGTCGCGGGCCAGATAGCTGAAGGCGCCCTCGCTGGTAACCAGCCAGCGTTTGTCTTCCGGGATCATGGCAAGGCGGGCACGGGCCGGCGCATCGAGCGCGCGGATCTGCTCGGCATAGGCCGCCGCATTGGCGGTGTAGGTCGCGGCATTGGCCGGGTCGTATTGCACCAGTGCCTTGCGGATGTTCTCGACGTAAACCAGGGCATTGCTGGGCGACATCCAGGCATGCGGGTTGGGCTTGCCCGAATAGGGACCCTCGGCAATGCCGACCGGCTCGATGCCCTCGGTCAGCGTCACCTGGGGCACGTCCTTGACGTTCTCGAAGAACTTTTCGAACCACTGCTCGAGATTGAGGCCGTTCCAGAGCACCAGGTCGGCATCCTGCGCCTTGACGATGTCGCGCGGCCCCGGCTGGAAGCCGTGAATTTCGGCGCCGGGCCGGGTGATCGACTCCACGATGGCCGCGTCACCGGCGACATTGGCGGCCATGTCGGCAAGGATGGTGAAGGTGGTGACAACCTTGAACTTGTCCTGCGCCGCAACGGGCAGCGCGGCAACCAGACCGGCCAGCAGGGTGGCAAGCAACAGGGCAGGGCGGAGCATCATCTCGGCGACTTTCAGTTGCGAATGGTTCTTAATAGCAACAACTTCTCGTGCGCTGTCAACGGTCTCGTCCTCACGATTGTGTTTGCGCGCCGTTTCGCCCATCTTTTGATCCGGAGGAGATCCCAGTTCCATGTCACCTGTTCGACTGATCGACGCTCGTCTGCCCGATTTCGGCATTCCCACAGAACGCCCCGAACTGCCTCGCGAGATCTATGCCGAGCGGCTGCAGGCTCTGGGAAAGGCGCGCCGGGCCGCCAATCTTGACGCCCTCGTGATCTATGCCGACCGCGAGCACTGCGCCAATCTGGCCTGGCTCACCGGCTTTGATCCGCGCTTCGAGGAGGCGCTGCTGATCCTGGCGCCGGGTACGACGCCGACGCTCCTGGCAGGTCCGGAAAATCTCGGGCGGGCCCAGGCGGCGGCCATCGAGGTCGAGGCACGGCTCTACCCGCCTTTTGGCCTGCTCGGCCAGGACCGTACCCGCACGCCGGCGCTGCACGAAGTGCTGCAGACGGCCGGTCTGCGTGCTGGCCAGCGCGTCGGCATCCTGGGCTGGAAGTATTTCGGACCCTCCGAAGCGGCCCGGCCGGAACTCTGGTTCGAGACGCCCTCCTATATCGTCGACACCATCCGACAGATCGTCGGCGAGGGCGGCCGGGTGGTCAATGCCAACGCGCTGCTGATGGACTGCAGCACGGGCCTGCGGGCCACCAACGAAATCGCCCAGATTGCCCAGTTCGAATTCGGCGCCGTTGCCTGTTCCGAGGCGCTCAAGGCACTGATTGCCAATATCCGTCCCGGCATGACCGAGATCGAGGCCGCCCAGCAGATGCGCCTGGGTGCGCTGCCGCACTCGTGTCACACCATGCTGTCGTCGGGCGATAGTCTGGTAGGGCTCAACAGCCCTTCCGGCAAGCGGCTCGCGGCGGGTGATCCGGTGACCAGTGCCGTCGGTTATTGGGGTGGACTCTCAAGCCGCGTCGGCTGGCTCTGCGAGGATGCATCGGGCCTGCCGTCCGGGGCCGCCGACTATGTCGAGCGTCTTGCGGCGCCCTATTTTGCCTGCGCCGCCGAGTGGTATGCGACCGTCGGAATCGGGGTCAGCGGTGGAGAGCTGGACGCCTTGGCCCGCCGGCATCTGGGCGACCCCTTCTTCAACCTGGTGCTCAACCCGGGCCATCTGATCCATATCGACGAATGGATGAACACGCCGGTCTATCCCGGCTCCACCGAGACGCTGCGCTCGGGCCAGGCGGTCCAGTGCGACATCATCCCGGCGGTCGGGGCGCCGTACTATTCGGCCAATATCGAAGATGGCATCGCGCTGCTCGACCAGCCGGGCCGCGACGCCTTGCGCGAGCAGTTCCCGCAGCTGTGGGAGCGGGTGCTGGCGCGGCGGGCGTTCATGGGGGATGTGCTGGGAATCAGGCTCAAGCCGGAGGTGGTGCCGCTGTCCAATCTGGCAGGGGCGATGCCGCCGTTCTGGCTGGCGCCGCAGCGGATCTTCGCGGTGAGTTGAGCCGGGTTGCATTTGCAACGCGCTCAAACTATTTCTATGGGATCGACATTTGGCTGACATTCGGCCGGGTGCCACCATAACTGGCCAGGCGCACGTTCAGAGACTTCCAAACATCGACTGGCCGGGACGAGGTGACGTGTGTCGCTACAATCCCAAAACGTAAGCTGACACAAGGACTTCACCGATGGAAAACGGTACCGTCAAATTCTACAATGATCAGAAGGGCTATGGTTTCATCCAGCCCGACAATGGCGGCAAGGACGTGTTCGTCCACGCCACCGCTCTGGAGCGCGCTGGCCTGCGCGGTCTCACGGAAGGTCAGAAGGTCTCCTTCGACACCGCCGAAGACCGTCGCACCGGCAAGATGGCCGTCAACAACATCTCGGCCGCCTGAGCCTGAAATCGCCGTATTGATGAACGGCAGATGAACAAGAAAACGGGGTGCGCAAGCGCCCCGTTTTCATTTCCGGCGGCGCCTAACGTTTGTCGCCGGCATCCGAGTAGGTGATCAGCCGCGCACTGCGATGCCCGCTCAGGTAAATCCAGAGCCAGCTCAGCGCCACCGAGACGCGGTTCTTCAGCCCGATCAGAAAATAGATGTGGGCGAGGCCCCAGGCCCACCAGCCGACCCAGCCGGTGAGCTGGATCCAGCCAAAATCGATCACGGCGGCGCTGCGCCCGATGGTGGCGATGTCGCCGGCATGGCTGTAGCGGAACACCGGGGGTGGTTCGCCGCGGAGCCGGGCCTTGATCACCCGCGCCGCATGGCGGCCGCCCTGCTTGGCCGCATCGCCGACGCCGGGCACCGGCTTGGAGTTGCTGACGACACTGATGGTGTCGCCGATGGCGAAGATCTCGGCATGGCCCGGCACGCTCAGATCGGGCGCGACCTTGATGCGGCCGGCGCGATCGGCTTCCACGCCCAGCCACTTGGCGGCGGGCGAGGCGAGCACGCCGGCGGCCCAGACGATGGTGCCGGCCTTGACGGTGGTCTCCCCGAAGGTCACGGCGCGGGCGCTGACGGCGGTTACCGGCTGACCCAGTGCCACCTCGACCCCCAGCTTGCGCAGCGCCCCCAGCGCATAAGTCGAAAGGCTCTCGCGGAAGTTGGGCAGCACGCGCGGCCCGCCCTCGATCAGCAGCACGCGCGCGTCCTCGGGATGGATGGTGCGAAAGTCCTGGCGCAGCGTGGTGCGGGCCAGCTCGATGATGGCGCCGGCCAGTTCCACGCCCGTCGGTCCGCCGCCGATGAGAACGAAGGTGAGCAGCGCCTTGCGTGTGTCCGGATCGGTTTCCCGCTCGGCCTGCTCGAAGGCGAGCAGCAATTGACGGCGCATGGCGGTGGCGTCTTCGAGCGATTTGAGGCCAGGCGCGTGCGGCTCCCAGTCGTCATGGCCGAAATAGGCGTGCCGGGCGCCGGTGGCGAGGATCAGACTGTCATAGGGCACGGCGGTGCCGTCATCGAGGGCGACGTGCCGCTGCGCCGCATCCACCCCGGTGACCGAGGCGAGCAGCGTCTTCACTTCCGGCCGGTGTCGCAGCAGCTGCCGGATCGGCCAGGCGATCTCGGAGGGCGAGAGCGCAGTGGTCGCCACCTGGTAGAGCAGGGGCTGGAAGAGATGGTGATTGCGCCGGTCAATCAGCGTGATCTCGACATCGGCGCCGGCCAGTTCCTGCGCGGCGCTTAAGCCGCCGAAGCCGCCGCCGACGATGACGACTCGATGTCTGCCTGTGGTACTCATTGGGTGTCCTACCTGACTGCCCCCAGCAAGGGACATAGGCCTGCGCGCCGCCCGCCTCAAGCACAAGCACCGCCCGCGAGCGCATTGTACCCCTGCAGCACCCGCAAGGGTCGGCAAAAAGCAAAAGCGGCGCCGGGGAGGTCAACCCGCCGGCGCCGCTGCTTACTCCGCCAATGCGTGGGCGGGGTCCGGAGGTGCGATGGCCTTGGGTCGCCGCAGCAGCAGGATGATGGGCAGCGACGCCAGCGTCACCCACATCATCAGTTTGAAGTCGTCGAGGAAGGCGAGCATCGCCGCCTGCTGCGTCACCAGGGAATTGAGCGTCGACAGAACATTGCCGAAGCCGCCCTGCGCCGTAGCGAAATCGCGGATGGGACCTGAGTCGAGCGTGATGCGCTCGGCCAGTTCGGCATGGTTGACCACCTGCATGTTGGCCAGCACCGCCGTGACCAGCGAAATGCCCACGCCCGAGCCGACATTGCGGACCAGACTGAACATGGCGGTGGCATCGACGCGGTAGCGCGCGGTGATGGTGGCAAAGGCGAGTGTGTTGAGCGGGATAAAAACAAAGCCCATGCCCACGCCCTGCAGCAGGCCCGAGAGCATGATCGGCCCGGTGCCCATGACGATGTCGAACTCGGTCATCATGTAAAGCGAGTAGGCCATGAGTAGCGAACCGAAGAACACCAGCAGACGCGGGTCGTAGCGGGCGACCAGCCGACCGACCAGGATCATCGCGACCATCGTGCCGATGCCGCGCGGCCCCATGACGAGACCGGTTTCGATCACTGGCAGCCCCATCAGGCTCTGCAGCATCGGCGGCAGCAGGGCCAGACCGGAAAACAGGGTGATGCCGATCACAAAGATCATCACCAGGCCGGTGGAGAAATTGCGATCCTTGAACATGGCGAGGTCGACGAAGGGATTGGCCGACGTCATGCAGTGAACCAGGAACATCCAGGCCCCCGAGATGGCAAGGATCAGGTAGATCCAGATCTCGGGCGAGTCGAACCAGCCGACGCCCTGGCCCCGGTCGAGCAGCAACTGCACCGAGGCTACGGCGAGGGCGAGCATGCCGAAGCCGAAAAAGTCGAAGGGCCGGAGCTTGATGTCGCTCTTTGGCATCAGCGCGAACAACATGAACACGGCGAGGATACCCACCGGCAGGTTGACCAGGAACACTGCCCGCCAGTTGAAGGTCTCGGTGAGCCAGCCGCCCAGCGTCGGCCCGATGATCGGGCCGATCATGATGCCAGCCCCGAAGATCGCCATGGCCTGACCGAGCTTTTCCCGCGGGTTGACGTCCATCATCGTCGCCTGGGCGAGCGGCACCAGAACGGCGCCGCAAATGCCCTGCACGACCCGGAACAGCACCATCTGCTCAAGGCTGGTGGCGAGACCACACAACAGCGACGCGGCCGTAAAGCCCGCCACTGCGAACAGCATCAGTTCCTTGCGTCCGAAGCGGTCGGCAAACCAGCCCGTCAGCGGCGTCGCGATGGCCGAGGCGACGATATAGCTGGTCAATACCCAGTTGATCTCGTCCTGACTGGCGCCCAGGCTCGAGCGCATATGGGGCAGGGCGACATTGGCAATGGTGGTGTCGAGCACCTGCATGATCACGGCGGCCATAATGCCGACGGTCAGCAGGCCCTTGTTCTTGACTACCACGTTGGGCGCCGACACGGCCCCCGCTACTGCCGACGGGGAAGCCATGGCTAGAGCGCCTTTTCCGCAGACTTGGTGTCGACGCTGACCACCGAACTCATGCCCGCGCGCAACGGCTCACCCTTGGCATCGTCGACACGGATGACCACCGGAATGCGCTGTGTGACCTTGACCCAGTTGCCGGTGGCGTTCTGCGCCGGGATCAGCGCAAATTCGGCGCCGGTCGCCGCGCCGATGGATTCGACATGGCCAACGAGCTTGATGCCCGGAAAGGCGTCGACGGAAATCTCGGCCGGCATGCCGGCGCTGAGCCCGACCAGCTGAGTTTCCTTGAAATTGGCCTCAATCCAGGTATCGCCGGTTTCCACCAGCGTGGCGATGGTCGAGCCGGTGTTGATGAACTGGCCGACATTGAGGCTGCCGACCTGGCTGACGATACCGTCGGCCGGGGCGACGATGGTGGTCTTGTCGAGATTGCGCTGGGCATTGTCGCGCGCTGCCAGCGCCGCGCGCACCGCGGGATGGTCGTCAGTGACGATGTCGGGATTGCCCGCCAGCGCTGCCGTGGTGCTCGCCACTTCCTGCCGGGCGAGCGCCAGAGCCGACTCGGCGGTCTGCAGCGCCAGGCGGAGATCGTCGAGCGTGGACTCGGCGGTCACGCCCTGACTGACCAGGCTCTGCTTGCGCTCGAACTCGCCCCTGCGGATCTCGAGCGTCGCCTCGGCAGAGCTGAGCTTGGCCTCGGCCGTGCCCAGGGCGACACGCAACTGCTCGACATTGACGCGCGCGGTGGCGAGGGCGGCATCGGCCTGGGCCAGTGCGATGCGATAGGGCTCGGCGTCGATGGCAAAGAGCGTATCGCCCTGCTTGACGGCCTGATTGTCGGCCACCGCGACCGAAACGATGCGGCCGGCGACATCGGACGAGACCGAGACCTTGGCCTGCTGCACATAGGCGTTGTCGGTGTCGATGAAGCGACCACCTGTGAAATAGACAAACGCCCCGGCTGCCACGAGGATCACCGGCACCGAAACCAGTAGCGCCAGGCGCCGGCCCGAAGGTCGCCTGGGTGATGGCGCCGTTGGCGCAAGATGGGCATCGACCGGCGCGGCATCGGCTTGGCCAGGCGCTTTAAGGGGGGCATTCATCTAGGCTGGTTCCTTCTGGTCGGCCATCTGGCCGAGGAGATTGTCGCGCATGCGGGTCAGGCTGGCGATGACGATGGCGCGGTCCGCCGGGCTGACGCCGTCGAGCGCCGCCTCATACATGCTCAGGCCGATGGCCCGGGCCTTCTGGTAAAGCGCCTCGCCCTCGGGGGTAAGGGTTGCGAGCTTGGCGCGACTGTCATCAGGATCGGTCGTGCGGGCGACGAGGCCGCGCTTTTCCAGCCGGTCGAGAATGCCCGACACGGTCATGGGACTGGCGTCGATCGCCGCCGCCAGAGTGGACTGGGTAGCGCGATCGCTGATCGCAATCTGCCCCAGGGTACGCCACTGCGGCAGGGTCAGCTCGTGATGGCGCGCCTGTTCGTCGAAGCGGCGCTTCATCAGGCGCGCCACTTCGTGGACAAGGTACCCCAGCGGCGCCTTTGACTTAAAGGAGGGTGATTTCATAAGCGCAGATATAATAAGCATGCTTATTATGTCAACGGCCTATTGCGCCAAGAGATCGATGGCAGGAAGGCGAATTCTGCCCGGCGGTGGCGCGAACCTGCTAGGATTGCCATCTGGGCCTGCACGTCGGCCCCCGAGCTTCCGGCCTGGAGCCAGCGCGCGGAGACGACGCCATGCAGACAACACCATGACGGCCGGCAATAACCCGTCGCGCGGCAACGATCCTGAGACGCCCGTCATCGGTGCCGGCGAGATGGCCGTGGCACTGCCCGCGCCGCCGCAGACGGTGACGTTCACTTCGGCCTTTCAGCTACCGGGCATGGCCGGCCCGTATCGGCCGGGCACCTATGAGCTGCGCGAAACCCGCCGTGCCCTCGATGTCAGCTGGGAAGCCTGGCAGATCAGCCTGACGCTGCTGCTGGTCGATGGCGGCACAACCGAGGCGCTCGATGTGACGCGGGACGATCTCGAGGCCGCGCTGGCCCGTGACCGGGCTGCGCGCTGACGGTGCGTGGCGAATTCGCATGCCGCCTTTGCGATCCGTGCTAGCCTTGGCAAGTCCCGGCTATCCTGCCGTGCGCTTCTCCGACCTGAATCGGACTGATCCATGAAATTTCCAATCTGGCTGCAGCCTGCCCTTTACGGTGCAGTGGCGGGAGCCGTTGTCATCGCTATCGTGGGATTCACCCAGCTCGGCTGGGTCACCGGCAGTTCTGCGGCGAGCCTGGCGACCAAGCAGGCCGACCTCGCCGTGGTGACCGCGCTGATGCCCTATTGCCTGCAGAATTCGGCCAATGACCCGATGTCGGCAACCGTGATCACCGAGCTCAAGGCCACCTCGACCTATAATCGCCGGGCGATTGTCGAAAAGGCCGGCTGGGCCACACCGCTGGGCGCCACGGCCCCCAATACGGCCCTGGCCCAGGCGTGCCAGACCGAACTCAGCAAGGGCTGACCGTTTCCAGGTGGCCTGCACAAGACCACGTCTGCTGCATCTTCCATCGCTCCACCGGAGCGATGGACTCGCCGCGCGATCGGCTCGAACGTGGCCGCGGATCTTCCCGAGGCTAGAACTTGTAGCCCAGCTTGAGGCTGAGAGCGTTGAACCCCGGATTGGTGGCGCCGCACATCTTGGCGTGCGATCCGTGGTCGAGTGTCAGGCTCGCCGTCATGGTGTCGCTGAGATTGACCCCGAAGCCGCCCGAAGCGTAGATCAGGGCGCGGCAGCCATAGGCGTCGCGCCCCGGCGGCGGGTTGTCGAGGTAACCGTTGTGGACGGTGCCGCCCAGCGTGAACTCGAAGAATACCGGCTCGAGCAGGGCGACGTGGTAGTTGAGCCCCGCCCAGGCCCAGCTGTCCCCGCCCAGCACATTAAGCGAGGCGCCCAGCACGGGACGGATCTCACCCGGAACATTGACGGCGCTCAGATCAAAACCCTGAAACAGCGCTTCGCCAGTGATGTTGGAGACGCGGCCAAGGTTGACCTCGGCGGGCAGGATCAGCACCGCTTCGTTGAGTTCGACGGCCGCCGTGGTGACCCCCAGGCGCACTTCGCTGAGCCAGGGAGCGGCCGAGAGATCGGCGGACCCCTCTTGCGCGACGACAGCGCCAAAGGTCGCGCCGAGCGCGAGGACAGCAAGGACAGTGGTCCGGATCGATTGCACAGCATACCTCGGCGACTGGGATGCAGGATCGTTCCGACATTATCCCGCGTCGGAAACGAACATGATCAGCAAACGTTGCATGTCAGAGGTGCTGCAATCGCATGCCAGGCATGCGAGGCGGCAGGGCGTCAGGAGAGGGCCCTCAGTTGCGCCAGATCGGCGACGCGCAGCGGCACGCCCAGTGCCATGGCGGCACGGCGATTGGCATAGCGGCGATCGCCGGGAAGGCGCTCCTGGCCGGCAGCGCGCAGCTCGGCAACGAGCACTTCCATGCGGGCCGCAAAGCTGCCACTTGCGCCGCGATCGGGGTCGATCAGGATGAGGGTCTGCGCGCTGTGCGGGGTGGCAGCGCCGGGATGGGCGCTGAAATCCACCTCGAAGGAAAAATTGCCGCCTGCCAGGGCCGCCGCCATGATCTCCATCATCATGGCGATGGACGAGCCCTTGTGACCACCGAAGGGCAGGAGCGCGCCGCCCTCGAGCACTGCCCTGGGATCGGTGGTGGGCGAGCCGGCGCGGTCGACGCCATAGCCGGGGGGCAGGGCGTGACCCTCGCGCGCCGCGATCTGCACGTCGCCATTGGCGATGGCGCTGGAGGCCTGATCAAAGACCAGCGGATCGTTACTGCCACGTGGCGCGGCAAAGCCGAGCGGATTGGTGCCGAAGACTTTGCGGGTGCCGCCATGAGGCACCACGCTGGCCATCGAGTTGACCATCTCGATGGCGATCAGTCCCTCGCGTGCGAAGGGCTCCACATCGGGCCAGAGCGCGCTGAAATGATGCGAATTGCGGATAGCGAGCAGGGCGATGCCGTTGTCCCGCGCCTTGGCGACCAGCCGATCCCGCGCGGCCGCCAGGGCGGGCAGGGCAAAGCCGTTGCGGCCATCGACGCGCAGGAAGCCCGGCGCCACGTCCTCGACCACCTGCTCGACCTGTCCGTCCACCCAGCCGCTGGCGAGCGAGCCCAGATAGCCGGCCACCCGGAAGATGCCATGGCTGGTGGCGCCGTCGCGTTCGGCTTCGGCCATGTTTCGGCCGAGGATGGCGGCCACCGGGGCGCTGCAGCCGCCGCGCTGGAAGATGGCGACCAGCAGGTCGACCAGGTCATCGAACGGCAGGCGGACGGTCACGCGCGTCTCCTTGGTATCGGGCTCTGCCGGCCGGCCGGCCGGGGGGGTGCTCACAACTTGGCCGGCTGGCTTGTCAAGCTGCATACAGTCTGTGTACTGTTTCTGACGGGTGCCGGCAATCCAGCCGGAACACCGAACGAATCTGGGGAGTGATCGAATGAAATGGATGCCACTGGCTGCCACGGCAGCCCTGCTGACCATGCTCACCGTGCCGCAGGCTTTCGCCGACAAACTCGACGACATCATCGCATCGGGCGTGCTGCGCTGCGCCATCGTGCTCGACTTCCCGCCCATGGGATCGCGCGACGCGAACAACGCTCCGGTCGGCTTTGACGTCGACACCTGCAACGACCTGGCCGCCGCGCTGGGCGTGACCGCCGAATATGTCGAGACGCCGTTCCCCGATCGTATCCCGGCACTGGTCTCGGGCCGTGCCGACGTGGGCGTCGCCTCGACCTCCGATACGCTTGAGCGCGCCAAGACCATCGGCTTTTCGATTCCATATTTCGCCTTCACCAACGTGGTGCTGACGCGCACCGACGCCGGGATCGCCGACTATGCCGGCCTCAAGGACAAAAAACTCGGTTCGGTGGCCGGGACGTTCGAAGCGATCCTGCTCGAAGACGACATGAAGACCTGGGGCTCGACCTCGACCTTCCAGGGCTACCAGTCGCAGGCCGATGTGTTCCAGGCGCTCAGCCAGGGGCAGATCGATGCCACCGTGGTGACCTCGACCGTCGCCTTCGCCACCATCGCCTCGGGCAATTTCAACAACCTGATGATCGCCGGCGATGCGCCCTATCCGATCGACTATGTCTCGCTGATCGGCCTGCGCACCGAGTACGGCCTGCTCAACTACCTCAATTTGTTCGTCAACCAGCAGATCCGCAGCGGCCGCTACCAGGAGCTCTACAACAAGCATGTCGGCGAGGGTGACGCACCCGACCTGCTGATCCCGGGCGCCTATTACTAAGCGCGACGGGGGCGCTGCGGCGCCCCCTGTTTCCCTTGCGGGATCGATGACGGCCTGAACCGGGGGAGGGGCTGCGCGTGTTCAACTACACATTCCATTGGCGACCGGCCCTGCAGGCACTGCCGCAGATGCTGCAAGGCGCGGTGGTCACCCTCCAGCTGGCGGTCCTTTCCATGATCATCGGCGTGGCGCTGGGCGTGGTGCTGGCGCTGATGCGCCAGTCCGACAACCGCGCCGTACGCCTGCCCGCCACCGTGTGGGTGGAAGTGGCGCGCAATACGCCGGCGCTCTTGCAAATCTACATGGCCTATTTCGGCCTGGGCCAGCTGGGCATCCGGCTCGACAGCTTCCTGGCCCTGCTGATCGGCATCACCTTCAACAATGCCGGCTATCTCGCCGAGACGTTCCGCGGCGGCCTGCGCGCCATTCCGCAGACACAGACGCGCGCTGCGCGCTCGCTCGGTTTTGGGGCCTATCAGGCCTTCACCCTGATCGTGCTGCCGCAGCTGTTCCGGGTGGTGTTCCATCCCATGACCAACCAGATGGTCTGGGCCATCCTGATGACCTCGCTGGGCGTGGTGGTGGGGCTGAATACCGACCTGACCGGCGTGGTGCAGGACCTCAACGTGCGCACCTTCCGCACCTTTGAGTATTTCGCCATCGCCGCGGTGCTCTACTACCTGATCGCCAAATTTGTCACCCTGGGGGCGCGGCTGCTGGCCTGGCGCCTGTTCCGGTACTGAGGGCGCGCCATGTTCCAGACCGCCCTTACTCTGAACGATCTCTGGCTGATGGCGCAGGGCGCCGGCTGGACGCTGCTGATCACCGCCATCGCCATGCTCGGGGGCACCGTGCTGGGCGTGATCTTTGGCGTGACCCGCGCCGTGCTGCCGGGCTGGACCACGCTGCCGCTGGGCTTTTTTCTCGACATCTTCCGCTCGGTGCCGCTGCTGATCCAGCTCATCCTGGCCAATTCCTTCATCCCCATTCTGGGGTTCCGCGCCTCGCCCTTTGCCGTCAGCTGCATCGTGCTGGCGCTCTATACCTCGTCCTATTGCGCCGAGATCGTGCGGGGCGGCGTGCAGGCCGTGCCGCAGACCACCCGTCGCGCCGCCCGCTCGCTGGGCATGACCTGGTGGCAGGACATGACCGAGATCGTCTACCCCATGGCGCTGCGCGTCATGCTGCCCAGCTGGATCGGGCTGACGCTGGGGGTGATGAAGGACACCGCTCTGGTCGGCTGGATCGGCGTGATCGAACTGCTCAAGAGTTCGCAGATCCTGATCAACCGCATGCAGAACGAGCCGCTCTTTATCCTGATCATCGCCGGCCTGATCTACTTTTTGATCAGCTTCCCAATCTCGCGCCTCGGCGCGCGCCTCGAAAGCAGGTTCCGCGAGAATGATTGAGATCGAACACGTCAAGAAGTCCTTCGGCAACCTCACGGTGCTCGATGACGTCAGCCTGAGCGTCGCCAAGGGCGAAGTGGTCTCGATCATCGGCGGCTCGGGCTCGGGCAAGTCGACGCTGCTCATGTGCATCAACGGCCTCGAGCCGATCCAGGGCGGTCGCATCCTGGTGGACGGCACCGAAGTGCATGCCAGGGGCACCGACCTCAACACGCTGCGCCAGAAGATTGGCATCGTCTTTCAGCAGTGGAACGCCTTCCCGCACCTGACGGTGCTCGAAAACGTCACGCTGGCCTTGCGCAAGGTGCTGCGCAAGTCGCGCGCCGAGGCCGACGCCATCGCGGTGCGCCAGCTCGAGCATGTGGGGCTCGGCGACAAGCTCAAGGCCTTTCCCGGCAAGCTCTCGGGCGGCCAGCAGCAGCGCATGGCCATCGCCCGGGCTCTCGCCATGAACCCGCAATACATGCTGTTTGACGAAGTGACTTCGGCGCTCGATCCGCAACTGGTGGGGGAAGTGCTCGACACCATGCGGCTCCTCGCCAAGGAGGGGATGACCATGATCGTGGTGACGCACGAGATGGGCTTTGCGCGCGAAGTGTCGGACCGGGTGGCGTTCTTCAAGTCGGGCAAGATCCACGAGATCGGCAGCCCGCAGCAGATTTTTGAATCCCCCCAGACGCCAGAGACCAAGGCGTTCCTCAACTCGGTACTCTAGATGCGCTCGTCCAAGCTCGTGCATATCGTTTCGGCCCATGCAGAGGGCGAGGTTGGCGACGTCATCGTCGGCGGCGTCAGCCCGCCGCCCGGTGACACGATCTGGGAGCAGCGCAACTTCATCGCCAGCGACGAGACGCTGCGCAATTTCGTGCTCAACGAGCCGCGCGGCGGGGTGTTTCGCCACGTGAGCCTGTTGGTCCCGCCCAAGAACCCGAAGGCGCAGATGGGCTGGATCGTCATGGAGCCGCACGACACCCCGCCCATGTCGGGGTCCAATTCGATGTGCGTGGCAACGGTGCTTCTGGATACCGGCGTCCTGCCGATGACCGAGCCGATCACCCGGCTGGTGCTGGAGGCGCCGGGCGGGCTGATCGAGGTCACCGCCGAGTGCCGCAACGGCAAGGCCGAGCGCATCCACGTGACCAACCATCCCTCCTTCGTGGACAAGCTCGATGCCATGATCGAGGTCGAGGGCATCGGCTCGCTGCGCGTCGATACCGCCTATGGCGGGGACAGTTTCGTGTTCGTCTCGGCCGCCCGGCTGGGCTTTTCGCTGGCGCCCGACGAAGCCCGCGATCTGGCCACCACCGGCATGAAGATCACCCGCGCCGCCAACGAACAGCTCGGCTTCGTGCATCCGGAAAATGCCGGCTGGGACCATATCTCGTTCTGCCAGATCACCGCGCCGGTCGAGCGCAACGCGCAGGGCGTGCTGACCGCCGCCAACGCCGTCGCCATCCGCCCGGGCAAGATCGATCGCTCGCCCTGCGGCACGGGATGCTCGGCCCGCATGGCGGTGCTGCATGCCCGCGGCGAGATGGCGGTGGGCGAGCATTTTGTCGGCCGCTCGATCATCGGCTCGGAATTTCACTGCCGCATCGAGCGCGCCACCAGCATCAGGGGTCGCCCGGCCATCGTGCCGGTCATTTCGGGCCGCGCCTGGATCACCGGCACGCGCCAGGAGATGCTCGACCCGGCCGATCCCTGGCCCGCCGGCTACCGCCTCTCCGACACCTGGCCCCTCGAAGGACGCTTCTGATGAAGATCACTGCTATCACATACTGGCAGGTTGACCTGCCGCTGCGCGAGGGCCGCTACAAGTGGTCGGGCGGCAATTTCATCGACGTGTTCGACGCCACCGTGGTGGCGGTGGAAACCGATGCCGGCATCACCGGCTATGCCGAATGCTGCCCGCTCGGCTCGGCCTATCTGCCGGCCTATGCCAAGGGCGTGCGTGCCGGCCTAGATGAGATCGGGCCCAAGCTGATCGGCATGGACCCGACGGCACTCGGCCCGCTCAACCGGCGGATGGACGCGGTGCTGCGCGGGCACCCCTATGTGAAGGCGCCCATCGACATTGCCTGCTGGGACATTCTGGGCAAGGTCGCCGGCCTGCCGCTGCACACCCTGCTGGGCGGGGCCGAACAGGACAGCATCAAGCTCTACCGCGCCATCAGCCAGGAAGACGCCGGCGTCATGGCCGAAAAGATCGCCGGCTACCGGGCGGAGGGCTATACGAAATTCCAGCTCAAGGTCGGTGGCGACGCCAATGACGACATCGCCCGCATCCGCGCCTGCCGGGCCATCCTGCAGCCGACCGACATTCTGGTGTGCGACGCCAATACCGGCTGGACCATGGCTGACGCGGCCCGCGTGGTGAATGCGGTCAAGGACCTTGACGTCTATATCGAGCAGCCCTGCATGAGCTATGACGAGAGCGTGTCGGTGCGCCGCCGCACGGCGCTGCCCTTCATCCTCGACGAGAATATCGACGGCGTCGGCATGTTGCTCAAAGGCCTGGCCGAGGACGCCTTCGACGTCATCAATCTCAAGATCTCCAAGGTCGGCGGGCTGACCAAGGCTAAGCAGATCCGCGATCTGTGCGTCGCGCACCGCATCCCCATGACCATCGAGGACACCTGGGGCGGTGACATCGTGACCGCGACCATCGCGCATCTGGCGCGCTCGACGCCCCAAGAGCTCTGCTTTTCGGCCACCGACTTCAACTCTTACGGCACCGTCGACATTGCCGACGGTGCGCCCAGGCGCGTGGACGGCACCATGACCACCACCGATGCGCCCGGCCTGGGCATCACGCCGAAATGGGATGTGCTGGGCACTGCCACCCGCGCCGCCTAGACAGCTACGGGGGGCTGCCCCGGGACAAGGATCTATTATGCAAAAGAGCGATTTCCGCGGCGTGCTCCCCGCGATCACCACCAAGATGACCCCCGACCAGGAAATCGACCTGGAGGGCGTGCGCGCCGATGTGCGGTTCCAGATCGAAGCCGGCGTGGACGGCATCATCGTCTGTGGATCGCTGGGCGAGGCCTCGAGCCTGACGCGCGAGGAAAAACTGGCCGTCGCCAAAGCCGCGCTGGAGGCCGCCGCGGGGCGCAAGCCCGTGCTGCTGACCATTGCCGAGGACTCGACCCGCGCTGGCGCCGCGCTGGCCGCCGAGGCCGAAAGCATCGGCATTGCCGGGCTGATGGTGCTGCCGGCCATGCGCTACCTCGCCGACGACCGCGAGGTGATCGCCCATTACCGCGCCATCGCCGCCGCCTCGGGCCTGCCCATCATCATCTACAACAACCCCATCGCCTACGGCATCAACGTCACGGCCGACATGCTCAAGCAGATGGCCGACGAGCCCAAATTCGTCGCCATCAAGGAATCCACCGGCGACACGCGGCGCATCAACGAGACCATCGCGGCGCTGGGGGATCGCTACCAGCTGCTGACCGGCGTCGACGACCTGGCGCTGGAAAGCCTGATCCTGGGCTGCCACGGCTGGATCGCCGGACTGGTAGTCGCGTTTCCGCGCGAAACGGTGGCGATCTACAATCTGGCCATGGCCGGTCGCATCCCCGAGGCGCTGGAAATCTATCGCTGGTTCCTGCCGCTGCTGCACATGGATATCGGCCCCAAATTCGTCCAGAACATCAAGCTGGTCGAACATATCGTGCACGGCACCTCGCCGGTGACGCGGGCGCCGCGGTTGTCCCTGGTGGGGGCCGAAGAAGCGCATGTGCGGGCCGTCACCTTGGCTGGGCTCGCGACCCGACCGGACCTTGCCAAATACGGCTTCTGATCGCAGAACGCCGCAGGGCAGACCGAGCAGAGGACGTCATCGTGACCGCCAAGCGGACGACACCGATCATGGGGAGCAGACGCAATACGCCCGAGCTGGCATCCGGCATTGTCCGGGTGCGCGGCTCGGGCGCGCAGACAGTCTATGAAAGCCTGCGGCAGGCCATTCTCGACATGAGCCTGCAACCGGGCAGCCCGCTCGACGAGACCAGCCTCTCCGAGCGCTACGCCATGTCGCGCACGCCGATCCGGGAGGCGCTGGTGCGCCTGTCGGCCGAAGGGCTGGTGACCACGCTGCCCAACCGCAACACCATCGTTTCGGCGATCGATTTCGTGCAGCTGCCGACCTATTTCGAGGCACTGACCTTGATGTATCGCGTCACCACCCGCGGCGCGGCGGTGCATCGGCAAAAGAGCCACCTGGCGACTATCCGCACGCTGCATCTGGCCTATGCGACGGCGGTCGACAATCGCGACGCGCTGGGCATGATCCAGTCCAACCGCGACTTTCATGTCGCCATCGCCGAGGCCGGCGGCAATCCCTATTATGTGGGCCTGTTCACCCGGCTGCTCGACGAAGGCCGCCGCATCCTGCGGCTCTACTACCAGAGTTTCGACGACACGCTGCCCCGGCAATATGTGGACGAGCACGAGCAGATGGTGATCGCCATCGAGGCAGGCGACGCCGAGCTGGCCGACCAGCTGAGCGCCGAACATGCCCGGCAGATCGTGCGCCAGATCCAGACCTATATCGGCCGCGATACCACCACGAACATTCGCCTGAGCTGACCCGCGCGGGCCGCCCGGTCAGGCGCGAAAATCCCGCCAGCGGAAAACCAGTAGCAGCCCGGCAGCGCTCCAGAGGGGGACAGCCAGGGCCGCTGCCGCGAGCACGCCCGGCAGGCCATCGGACCCGGCAGTGGGCCCGGCGATGGCGCTGGCCGTGATGGCAGCGTGATAGACGACGGCGGCAGACAGACTGCCCGACGTCCGCTTCCACAGCCAAGCCATCAGGATCGAGTGCGCCGTCAGCACGACCGGTCCGTTGAGCACGAAGGCGGCCCAGAACCAGTCGCCATAGCCCTTGAGGGCAATGTAGTCGGCTGGCAGGTGCCAAAGCCCCCAGACGATGCCGACCACCAGCGCTGCGGGTAACAGGCCGAACCGTGAAACGAGCTGGGGCAGCAGCACGCCGCGCCAGCCCGGCTCCTCCCCGAGTGCGGCCAGCACTGGCCAGACCAGCGCCATCGACACCAGGGCCGGATCGGGCCAGCGCAGCGGGCCGATCAGCAGCGCCTGCCCCACCAGCGAGAGGGCGACGGCTGCCAGCATCAGCAGCAGGGCAGGGCCCAGCGCTGCGCCATGCCCCCGCCAGCGGCGCAAGGGGACAAGCAGCCGACGCCCGATCTCGCCGCGTCCGGCCGCTGCGCTGACCACGAGCGCTGCAATGGTCGGCGCCAAGCCGCCCAGGATGGCGCAGACGATGAACGGCGCCGAGATCTGCAATCCGCCCGGGGGCATGGCGACCACCCAATAGCCCCAGAGTCCCCAGGCCCAGCCGAAAGTGATCGCCAGAAAGACGGGCAGGGGTGCGGCGCCGGTCGCGGACCGGGACGTCGGATGATCGGTCATGCTGCCTCCGGGACAAGGACGGCGAAAACAAGAGGCCTGTCGCGGTGGTTACGCCTTGACGCAGGTCAACCGCGCGGCAAATACCGGGTGGCCCAGTCTGTCCAGCTCTGTGCCCCTTGTTTGAAGGCCTGATACCCATATGCCGCAGCACACCTCCGGTCGGTGCATCTGAGGCTGTTAATGTCCCTGACCAATGAAGTCAGCTGCACGCTCGGCGATCATGATCACCGGCGAGTTGGTGTTTCCCGAAACGATGGTGGGCATGATTGAGGCATCTGCGACCCGCAGGCCTGCAAGACCGTGTACCCGCAGGTGCGCATCCACCACCGCCGTCGCGCCCGTTCCCATCCTGCAGGTGCCCACCGGATGGAAGATCGTGGTGGCGATGTCGCCTGCCTTGGCTGCCAGTTCGGCATCGCTGGCAAATTGCGGCCCCGGCAGCATTTCCTCGGGCGCGTAACGCGCCACAGCCTGGGCCTGCATCAGCTGCCGGGCCTGGCGGATGGAGTTGGCCGCAACATGCCGGTCGGCCTCAGCCGTCAGGTAGTTGGGCTTGATCCTGGGAGCAGTGCCGAGCTCCCGCGTCGCGATGTGGATCGAGCCCCGGCTTTCGGGCCTGAGGTTGCACACCGAGACCGTCACCGCGTCGAACCGGTGCAGCGGCTCGCCGAGGCGATCGGTGGAGAGCGGCTGGATGTGATACTCAAGATCAGGCGTTGCCATCCGCGGGTCCGACTTGGCAAAGATCCCGAGCTGGCTGGGCGCCATCGACAGCGGCCCGCTGCGCTTGAGGGCGTATTCCAGCCCCATGCCGGCTCGGCTCGCGAGGTTGTGGTAACGGGTGTTGAGCGTCTTCGTATTGCGCACCTTGAACACGGTCCGGATCTGCAGATGGTCCTGCAGGTTCTCGCCCACGCCATCGAGCTGGTGCTGTACGGGGATGCCCAAGCCAGCAAGGATATCCGGCCGACCGATCCCCGAGAGTTCCAGCAGCTTGGGCGAATTCACCGCTCCGGCCGAGAGGATCACCTCGCGCCCGGCCCGGGCCGTCACCCGCTGGCCGCGATGCTGGAACGCGATGCCGGTAACGCGCTTACCATCGAGCAGCATCCTCTCGGCCTCCGCTCCCGTGACGACCTTGAGGTTGGGGCGCTTCAGCACGGGGCGCAGGAAGGCCTTGGAGGTGTTCCAGCGCACGCCGCCGCGCTGGTTGACCTCGAAATAGCCCGAGCCGAAATTGTCGCCGCCATTGAAATCGGCAACGCGGGGGATCCCCAGCTCCTCGGCCGCACCCTGGAAGGCATCAAGGATCGGCCAGGACAGGCGCTGCTTTTCCACTCGCCATTCGCCTCCGGCCTGATGGCCTTCCGACGTCCCCGCGTGGTGATCCTCCGATTTGAGGAACCACGGGAGCACATCATCCCAGCCCCAGCCTTCGTTCCCCCGCTGGCGCCAGCCATCATAGTCGGCGGCCTGGCCACGCATATAGATCATGCCGTTGATCGACGAACACCCGCCCAGCACCTTGCCGCGCGGGTAGGGCAAGGCCCGGCCGTTCAGCCCGGGCTCCGGCTCGGTCCGCATCATCCAGTCGGTGCGCGGATTGCCCATGCAATAAAGATAGCCGATCGGGATATCGACCCAGTGGTAGCGGTCGCTGCCACCGGCCTCGAGCAGCAGCACCGAGTGGCGCGGATTGGCGCTCAGCCGATTGGCCAGGACGCACCCGGCCGAGCCAGCCCCGACGATGATGAAGTCATATTCGCCGAAATCGGTGGTCACGGCTGCCCCATCTTGGCCCATACCGGCGTCATCGCCGTCACCAGCTCGGTAAAGGTCTTTCGCCGCGCCGCATAGTGCGATCGCGTCGGCGTCTGTGGCGCATGGTGCCGCGCTGGCGCCGTCATCACCCGGGTTCCCGCCGCGTAGTCGGCAAACAGCCCGACACCGGTCCCGGCTGCAATCGCCGCGCCCAGCGCCCCGGTCTCGCGGCTGCGCGACACGCTCACCGGCACCTCCAGCACATCGGTAAAGATCTGCGGCCACACCGTGCTGCGCGAGCCGCCGCGCGATAGCGTCGCCGAGGTAATCTCGGCCCCCGCGCGGCGGAGCACATCGATATGGCGCGCATGTTCGAACACGACGCCTTCGAACAGCGCATGCAACATATGCGCCCGGCTATGCCATCCGCCGATGCCGTAGAACCCGGCACGCGCCCGTCCGTCCTGCTGCGCGCCATACAGGAACGGGTGATAGATCGGTATCTGGCGCGCCCGAACCGATCGCCGGGGACATCCGGCATGAACTGATGCACCAGCCACTCCAGGTTCGCTGCCGAGGTTGCGCTCGACTCGATCGCCAGCCAGCGGCTGCGGTCGAAACTTGACTGCATGAACACCGGTGGTTGGTCGATGGGGTCTTCCAGCACCACCTGGTTGATACTTCAGCTGCCGGCAATGATCGATGCCTGATCGGTCCCCGATACGCCCGAGCCCAGCGCGCTCGCCACCACGTCGAACAGCCCGGCCACCACCGGCGTGCCGGCGACGAGCCCGGTGGCAAGAGCCGCTCCCCACGGGTGAGCTTGGCGCAAGTCATGTCCGCGATGGCGTGAGACTTGATCGACCGGAGGACCTGGGCCTTCGTCCGCCCTATGGCCTTGGAAGTTGTGGTGATGTATCGATCGTTCGCATCGGCAAGCGTTGCGACGGGCCGAGATGGTTCCAGGCCGCGGGCCGAGCAGAGCATCGCTCGCGTGCCTTCATCCAAACTGCAGCCGCCTGTCGGCGCACAAAGGTCTGCGCGTCACGTTCGAGATGACAGAAAAAGTTAGAGAAAACAGCGCGATGCCTAGAACGCTGGATGTTGCCACCGCCCGGCGCTTCTCCGTGGCGCCGATGATGGACTGGACCTACTGAAGCTGGGGCAGGGCCGAGACCCGGTTAGTTCGAGGATCTTCGCGCTAGCGCGTAGGACTGGCGTAGGACTGCCAGAGCTCTCACAACATGCCTTTTATCGCGATCGGTTGCATTTGGTTGGTGGCATTCGGCCGGCACGGTCAGCACGCATTGGCATGGGACCAGCCCTCGGCAGGCGGCACTTCGTCCGGTTCAGTTTCCGCTTTTGGCCCATAGCGGACCTTCGCTAGTGACGGGGTGTGCCCCCGAACCTGAGGCAACAGATTTTTGCAGGCTGTCCATTTGCTCAATCGAATAGCCGAGCGATATGGGCTATCAATCGGCTTATGGAGCCCACCAAAGTACAAGCCGATGCGCTGGCAGAGCTGCTGGACCTGACGTCACGGCTGCTGCATTCGCGTGGCTATGCGATGGACCTGTTTCCAGCGCAGTGGGTCGCCCTGCGTTACTTCGCCAAGGCGCCGACGGAGAAACGTACGTCGAGCGAACTTGCGCGTTTCCAGGGGCTGGCGAATGGCCCGGTCAGCCGTACAGTCCGCACACTGATCATCAAGGGGCTGGTGACAAAGTCCGCCACTCAGCCCAAGGGCCGGGCCGAAATTCTGGAACTGACCTCGGCGGGCCAGGCGATGATGCGGGCCGACCCGCTGATCGACATCGCCACTATCCTGGGCGCCTTGCCCCGGGACGAACGCGCCGTGCTGGCTGTGGCGCTGGAGCGCATTCTACGCAGCATGCACGATATTCAGTAGGCGTAACCTCAGCACGACAGGCGTGCTTGCAGGTCGACCACAAGCTCGCGCACGTCGAACGGCTTGATATAGACCATGGTCGCGCCCCAGACTTTGGCCAGGGTCGAAGCGGACGCTATGCTCATGCCCGGCCCGCCGCCGGTGATCGCGAAGATCACGGCATCGGGCTGTGTTCCTGTAATGGCCTTGACGATCTCAACGCCATCGCGTCCGGGCATCCAGATGTCGGTGATAATGGCATGGAAGGACTGGGTGCCGAGGATCGAAAGGGCACTGTCCCCATCGGCAGCCTCGATCACGTCAAAGCCGCAGTCCTCGAGTTCGAGTCGCAGCGACAATCGACTGGCAGAATTGTCGTCGGCGACAAGAATCTTTTGGCGACTAGGCTTGTCCATTCATACCCCCAATCGCAGCGCGGCTCCTATCGCCAGGCTGGCTGAGCCAAAATGCTCATTTTTCTGTGGCTGAGTCCATCAATGAGGCGATGGTCTGGGGACAAAGCGGCCGCAGTGCTTCGGGGTTGAAAAGGCTGGCACCAAAGAGCGGCATGGTGTGGCGGGAGCCGTTGAGCACAAAGCTCAAAGTCCGGGCGCTTGCCCCGCCGACTTTTCGGCTCACTACAGGCTGCCAGCGCCAGTCCGTCAGTTGCGCGACGGGCACCTTATCAACGCGACCGCGACCGATGGCCGCCAGCATTTCGATATGTGCCGTGTCTCCGGCCAAAGTGAGTTCCGCCACCTGCTGCCTCCCCAGCCAGGCGATCAAGGCGACGGCAAATCCGACCACGACCACGAGACTTATGACGGCGAAGGCCAGGACCTCCATCAGTTCCGCCCCATCAGCAAGCAGGAGCGGAACCGCCGCGAAGATGCCAAGCGCGATCAGAAACCAATTCAATGGCGCCATCCGGTTGCGGAAAACGACGACAGGCTGCATCGGCACGCACCATTTATTGCTCACTGAGCGATACACTAGGCAGGTCGGGTGACTTCGGCAATACGTCAGGCAGCGGAGGTGGCTGGGAGGGCCTCGTCGCGGAGGATGATGGTGAAGACCGTCCCCATCCCCGGCCCCGAGGTGACGCGGAGCTTGCCCCCCCAGGCATGGACGATATCGTGGACGATCGAGAGGCCGAGCCCGGTGCCTTCACCAGCCGGCTTGGTGGTAAAAAATGGCGTCTGAATTCTGGCCAGGTCAGCTTCGGGAATGCCGGGTCCATCATCGGTCACCGACAGTTCGTAGCCCCCGTCTGCGGTGCGGTTCAGCAGGATCTCGACATGGCCGTTGTTGCCTGTCGCGGCGATTGCATTGGACACCAGGTTGGCAACGACCTGGAACAGCTCACTCTCCTGGACCATAGGGCCGCCTTCGCAGGCGATGCGAGTCTGCAGGTCCACTGAGCCCGATGTCAGAACTGCAATCTCCTCACAGACTCTTTCGCATGCGTCGGTGAGGGCAAGAGAGGCCGCGACGCTTGTCTGGGGATGCACACTGCGCAGAATCCGCGAAAGGATCGTTGCAGCCCTGCTGCTCGAATCCATGATCACCTGCAGGTAGCTGCGTCCCTCGTCATCGGCCGCCAGGCGGTCGCGCAGACGGCGTGACAGGTTGACCACGGGGTGCAGAAGATTGTTGACCTCATGGGCCACGCTGCTGGTTAACTGGCCGACAGCCGCGATCCGTTGTTCGCGCGCTTCGCGCTGGCGGCGGGCATTGCGTTGGGTGACATCGGTCAGAATGCCGCGCCAGCCACGTGAGCTATCCGACTGCAGGAAGGGTTCGCCACTCAACTCGACCGTGCGATTGCCACCCGCAAGCTCGATCTCCAGACCGCGGAACGGCTCGGTGCCCGCCAGCTGACGGCGGAGGGCCTCGGTTTTTTCGCGGCCTGGATCGCTGGCATGCTGCAGCAGGATTGATGGCAGGGTGGCGCTGCTCGCCCCTTGCGCCCAGGCTGAATAGCTGCCGGTCAGCAAGCTCAACCGGCCTTCGGCATCGGTCTCCCAGAAGCCATCGGAGGCAGAGGATGCAAACCCCTGAAATCGGCGCTCATTGGATTCGGCGACCTTCCGCATGCGGGATTCACGCTGCTGGATGTCGATCGATAGGACGATAGCAAAGCTGAGCAGCGAGAAGGTCACTGCGCCATAAACCCCGTAGACTGATATCAGCCCGCCGCTTCCGGCAGGATTGGTGTCGAGCAAGAGCCGCGAGATTGTGGCCGAGATCGTGGGCGACCAGCAGATGAAGAAGGCCAGGCCCCGCCCAAGATCGAAGCGCAAGACCCAGAATGCCGCGATCAGTCCGCTCGCGAGCGCAATAATGCCGAAAGCTGCCGAATAGGGTCGCGTCAGAACCACGTTGAAGGCCACCTCAACGCCGCCCACCAGGGCAAAGACCAGGCAGAGTGCAGTCACCACTGACACGCCAATGGCCAGGCGCGGCGCATACTCGCGGACGCGGAGGTAGCGCATAACAAAAACCAGGAAGACGGCGTAGCAGAGGAACGTCGACACATAAGACATCATGCGTGACAGCAGCAGGTTGCCGGGGAGCACGATCGTCTCGATGAAGGCACGGTCGGACGCCACATAGCTGCAGTAAAAGAAAACCAGGGCTGCAAGGGTGGCGAACGTACGGTCGCGCAGCGCGACGCCGATCGAGGTCAGATAGAAGAACAGGGCGACCATCACCCCGAAGATCCCGCCAAACACCAGCGTCTGGGTGATTTCGTTGGCGGCAAAGACATTGGCGGGCTCGAGCCAGAGCAGGGCGCGCTTGGACGAGAGAGTATAGACCCGCAGGTGCAGTTCCTGGCCTGAAAGCGCTGACGCGGGCAAGGAGAACTGTGCAAACCGATCCGCCCGGCCGGTTTCGGGGTCGACGGTGCCCTGGGTGTAGAGTTGGGTGGGGGTGCCGTCCGGACCGCCAGACCCTAAAAAGAGTGCAACTTGTCGCGCACGTGTTTCCTGGTAGGACACAATCCACTGGCGCGACGGATCACCGCTGAGTTCGGGCACCTTGAAGCGCAACCAGAGCATGGCATTGACGCCACCCTCGGTGCCGCGATTGACCATGCTTCCATCGCTGAGCGTAAAGGCGGATGCCAGAGGCGCGGTGATGTCGGAGAACGTCGCCTGCCCGGTGGTATCGAGATAGTGGTCGGACGAAGAGCCTAGGAAGATCGAGCTGGTGGATCGCTCAACACCCAGCCGCGTCACCACAAGGCCGGCCAGAGCCGCAAACAACACGAAGGCGAGGAAGACGAGGCGGGTGCGCGCATTGGCACGCGCGAGTTGGATGATGTCGGTCGATACCGGGAGCGACGGCGCTCTCGCCTGCTCGCCCATGCTGCTCTGCATGCCCCCTGCCATTACGCCCCCTCAAGCGCTCTGGGACGTACCTGCTAACCGGCTCTTGCATCCCCAGAAGAGACTCTAGCTTGCTCAATGAGCCCTGACTAGCTTGGGACATTCACAATGTCGCTTCCGCACTGTTAAGCATGATGTATGCTCAGTGAGCAATTAATGGAGGTATCCAATGCGACTGCTCAATGTCTTCACGCTCCTGCTCGCGCTGTCTGCGACGTCCCCCGCCCTGGCGCAGTCCGCCGACGGCGTCTGGAAGTGCGCCATCACGGGAGATATTCCGATCGGTCTGATGACCATCACGGGCAACAGCTACCAGTTCCAGTCGACCAATACAGCCTGGGAGCCCGTGGACGATGCCAGCAATGGCGGCGGCTCCCTGGACTATGACGGGTCCTACCTTTGGCCCGGTTCGGGACCGCTCAAGGACGACTTTGAGGTAACAGGGTTTCTCAAGGATCGACTGCTCAACTGGAACAACAGCAACGGCCTGCTGATGTCCTGCGGACAGTAGGCAGCCTGAGCGCCGGGAGCGGTTTCGCTCCCGGCCCAAATGCGTTCAGCGATCGCAGTGGAGGACCCATGGTCCGCCATCGGCTGGCTGGATTTGGATGGAAATGGCGCCATCCTCGAACGTCGAGGCGCCGACCATGTTGCCGTCGCTGGTGAGACCGCCAAGCGGTCCGCTCCAGACGATGTATCCGTCGTCGGTCAACTCGTAGTCGTAAGAAGGGCCATACTTTCCGTCATAGGCTGGACCGCGATAGCTATCCCCGGTGATCTCGATATCGCCCATGCTCAGCAGGGTGTCGCCGATGTAGTGCATACAGGTGTAGGTGCCCTCGTCGATGGATTTGGCCGACGCGGGGGCTGCAGCCAAGGCTGCCGCTGCAAAAATGGCCAATCCGAGTGGTCGAAACATTAGTCCCTCCATGCCAGCCGCTCTCCTCGAGCGGCAGATCTAGCCGGATGCGGTCACGGCGCCGGGAGCAATCTAGCTATTAATGCTCACTGAGCAATACTGATTGACACAAATTGCGGTGATTATATGCTCACTGAGCCTTTAATGGAGCGCCGCTCTTGTCTGATCCTGTCGATCACCGCATCTCAAGGCGAAGGCCATGAGCGCAGAGCCGTTGCGGCCGGGCCACGCCCTCAGCCTGACGCAGAGTGGCCTGCTGGGACGAGTTGAGGCCTTTCTGGGTGCCGGCGGCCAAGGCAGTGTCTACCTGGCCGATTTCGACGGCCGGCGGCTGGCCTACAAGATGTATCATGCTCACACGCTGGCCAATGACCAAAGGGTCATCGTGCGGCTGCGCCAAGCTATGGCCGCGGGGAGGCCCGACGAGCGCTATCTCTGGCCGATCGACTTGGCTATGGCCAATGGACGAAGCGAACTCGGCTATGTGATGCCGCTGCGCGAAAAGCGCTTTCGCGGCATGAAGGACATCATCGCTGCGCCACCGGCGCGCATGACCCCATCCTTGCGGGCCGGCGCGACGGCCTGCCTGCGGATCGCCGACAGCTTCCTGCATCTGCATGCCCGCGGGCTTTGCTACCAGGATATCAACTTCGGCAACATCTTTCTTGATCCTGTCACCGGCGACATCGCCATCTGCGACAACGACAATACAGACGTGAACGGCGCGCCGGCGGCGGTCTATGGCACGCGCAAGTTCATGGCCCCGGAGATCGTACGCCGCGAAGCGCTGCCCTCGACCCAGACCGATCTCTACTCAATGGCGGTGATGCTATTCTACATCCTGATGGCGTGGCATCCGCTGGATGGCAAGGCTGAGGCGGCGATTGCCATCCTCGATGGCGACGCCGAGTACCAGCTCTACGGCCTCAACCCGCGTTTCCTGTTTCACCCGCAGGATGACTCGAACGGCCCGCTGGCCGGCATGCATGAGCCCATCGTGATGCGCTGGCGCAGGCTCTCGGCGTCCGTCCGCGCCCTCCTTGTACGCGCATTTACTGCCGGACTGAGCTCAGCTCCCGGCGCGCGGGTGCTCGAAACAGAATGGCGGGACGCCTTTGCGCGACTGCGGGACAGTCTTGTTGTCTGTCCGGGCTGCGGGCTCGAACACGCGTGCGATGCCGATGACGGTGATCCGACAGCCGAGCGCTTCGCCTGTATCTCGTGCGGCGGGGAGGTTGGTCTGCCGCTCTTGCTCAACCTGGGCCGCGACCGTCTGGCCCTCCATTCCGGGACCCAGCTTTTCGCTCACCACCTCGATCCCGCTAGGCGCTTTGACGACAGCGTCGCTCTTGGGCAGGTCGAGCCGCACCCGGCCGACCCCGCCATTGCGGGCCTCCGCAATCTCGATGATCGCCCCTGGACTGCCAGCTTTGCGGATGGCCAGACGGCGTCCGTCCCGCCCGGCAAGGCCATGCGACTGGTAGCCGGTACGAAAGTGCAGTTTGGCCGACGCAACGGGGTCATCGATTTCGCCTGGAAATTGCAGGCCGGCCGATGACGCGTTCGACCGCAGATATATGGGAGGTCTGGGGCGCGACAACGCGCGGTGCCTCGCATGTGCGCAAGGGCATGCGCAATCAGGATGCCATCGGCTTACTCCCGGCAAGCCACGGCTCGCCGCGCTGTGCCCTGGTGGTTTCGGATGGCCATGGTGGCAAGGCGCATCCGCTGAGCCATCTGGGGTCCAGATTTGCCGTTGAGTGCACACTGGCAGCACTCGGTGACCTGCTGGAATCCGAAGCTGACGATCCCTGCAATCTCTCCGAGGACCAGAGAGCCGAACTCGTGGTGCGTATCCATCAGCACTGGATTGGCCGTGTCACCGCCCATGCCAACTCACAGGGTATCGACCCTGATTTGCTCGACGAAGTTCTTGTCCCATATGGCGCGACCCTGGTGGCTGCAGCAATCAGCGAGCGGCACATTCTGGTGCTCCAGATCGGAGATGGCGATATCCTGATCGGGGGCAGCGCCCACGCGCCGGTCAAGGCCCTGGCCGATGATGCCGGCCTTTTTGGGGAAGAGACCTATTCCCTCTGCCGTCTCGATGCGCCCAGTTCGGCGCGCAGCGCCAGCTTGCCCCGGTCGGGTCCCGACGGGGAGCAGAACTTTGTCATGCTCTCCACCGATGGTCTAGCGAAGTCGTTTGCCGGCGACGCCGAGTTTCTGGCGACCGGGCGACACTATCGCGACATGATCTCGAACGGCAGTCTGGCCAGCGTTGCTGACGGACTGGGCGCCTGGTTGGCCGGTGTCACTGCGCAAGGCAGTGGCGACGATATCGCCCTTGGCTTCCTCGTTGGTTCAGGCTTGCGGGCGACCAATGGCGCACCGGCAACTGCGGTTCACGCTGCCCCGGCGCGCGCACCGCTCCTGTTGTCGATGGGCTGGGGCGTTGCCGCTCTGCTTCTCGTCCTCGTGCTGGCATTGGGCAATCCTTGGCAGCCATGGACACCCTTTGCGCCAGCGCAGCCAGCGACGGGCGTGGTTCAGCCTGCCGATCCGCCCGATAAGGCCCCGGTGATGGAGCAGGCCCCAGAGTTGCCGGCCACGCCGCCGGCGGCAGAGCCCCCCACGACGACCGCGCCGCCCGAACCGACAGAGCAAAAAGCGCCAGACTCAAAGCCAGAGGAGATTGGAAATGTCTGAGGAAAATGCCAAGCGCGCGAGCCTGGAGATGCCGCCGCTACCGCGCGATCACGGCTCGTCGGTGCTTTCCGAGGTACTGCCGTTCAAGTCGCGTTCCATCCGCTTCTGGAAAAGCAAACTGATCCTGCCCACTGCGATCACGGTAATTGCCTGTGTCCTGCTGTTTACCGCCGACACAAATACGCTAGAGGGCAACTGGACCTATGCGCTCATCGTGGGCGGCATGATCCTGTTTGCAATCTTCATGGCAATCTACACCTACTCGCGGTCGACCAAGCCTGCGCTGGCCTTTGCGTTTCCGCTGCTGTTCACAGTCATCACCATCGGCACGCTGCCGGGCATGACGCTGATCTTCATGCCGATCGCCTATATCTTCCGGACCCTGCTGCCAGGCGGCGAGGTGCCGTTGGATGCGCCGTTCTCCGACCAGTTCGTCTCGATGTTCTTTGGCGCGGGTCTGTGCGAGGAGCTGGTCAAGGCACTCCCGATACTGATCATGGTCGGATTTGGCTTTCTTGCGGTGTCGCGGAAGCCAACTCTGCAGGGGCAGATCTTCAATGCGCTCAGCGTGCGCACACCGCTTGATGGTCTGCTCGCGGGAGTCGCATCTGGCGCCGGCTTTATCTTGGCCGAGACCTTTGACCAGTACTACAACACGGCCATGGCCAACGGCCTTGCTGCCTCGGGCAACAACGCCTTTGCCGGGGTGATGTATGCCCTGCAACTCTCGATCCCGCGCTCCCTCCAGGGCATTGTCGGACACATGGCCTGGGCCGGCATCGTTGGTTACGCCATCGGGCTGGGTCTGCGCCGTCCAAACCTGGCGATTCCGATCGCGTTGGGGGGCTGGCTGCTGGCCTCGCTGCTGCATGGGTTCTGGAACTCGAACTATGCCCTGCTGGGAGAGTACGGCATCTGGTTGGCCGCGTTCCTCACGGTACCGTTCTTTGTCGCTGTGACGCTCAAGGCGCGGCAGCTCGAACCCGCCCCGGCCCTCGCAGACACCGGTGGATCCATCGTCGTCGGCACGGCAGCTCCAGGTATGGCCCCGCTCGCGGCCGGAGCCCCCAGCTCGCCCCCGGCAGAGATGCGTGCTGCTCCGATGCCCGAAGCAGCGGCCGAAGCGCGATCACCCGTCGGTCTCGTCCTGGTGGTTGGTGGACGGCGCCTGCCGGTGGTCCCCGGAGATCGCCCAGCCCTGGCAAGTCTCCCCGGACTTGAGAAATCGGGGCTCGGCTTTTCCGCCGAGGTCACCACACATCCCACCGACCCCAGCATCGTCGGGCTCAAGAACCTGGGCAGTGGCAACTGGACAGTGTTTTCGCCGTCCGGAAGTTCCGAGGTGGTGGCGCCGCAACGATCGGCACGGCTGCAGCCAGGCGGCCGCATCCTGCACAACGCGCTGGTCATCACCATCGCAAAGCAGAGCTGATCGGAGCGTGTCATGACGACCAACGACCTCAACGGACTGAGTGCCCTGGGCATTGCCCGCCGCCAGCTCCACTTCATTCTGATCGCGGACTGCTCAGGCTCCATGTCGGGCGACAAGATTGCCTCGCTCAACCACGCCATGGCGGCAGCCCTGCCGGCCATGCGCGAAGCGGCAGCCGACAATGCCGAAACGCAGGTCATGGTCCGGGTCCTGCGCTTTGGCGACGGGGCCGACTGGCACATCGGCACGCCCGTACCCGTCGATGCGCTGCAGTGGAGCGATCTGACCGCTGACGGTGAGACGCACCTCGGAACAGCGCTGCTGCTCGCTGCCTCCGTACTCAACCCCGAGAACATGCCCGGCCGGCAATTGCCGCCTGTGATAGTTCTGGTCTCTGATGGCCAACCCACTGACGATTTTGCCGGCGGTCTGGCAGCACTCCTCGCCAGTCCCTACGGCAAAAAGAGCGTCCGCATCGCCGTCGCCATCGGCAGCGATGCTGACCTCGATGTCCTCGACGCCTTCATCGCGCATCCCGAGTTCAAGGTGCTGCAGGCGCACAATGCCCAGGAGCTGACCAATCGCATCCGCTGGGCGACGACAGCGCCGGTCAAGACCGTCTCGTCGCCGCTTACGATCGAAGGCGGCGCCGTCGCCGAACTCGCGCGCGAGGCCGTTTCGCAGGCCGGTGCAACTGGCGAATTGGTCTGGTAAGCGCATGGAAAAGGACCAGTCCCGCAGTGACGTTGCCAGTGCGGCGCGGCTGATCCTGGCGCGGCATGGCGGACCCGCGATCGTTTCCGACCGCAGGCGATTTGCGGCCTTGCTCGCCGACCACGCCCCGCTGGCGCGGCGCGAGATTCGGGTGCTTGGCGAGGCCCTCGCCGTCGGGGCATTTGCCAGTCTGGTCGCGGCGCCGCGCGATCAACTGAGCTTCGAGCAGGCGAGGCTGACATCACGGCTCGAGACGGATCTGGGTCTGCAGCGCGAACTCGCTGCCTGGGCGGTCGAGCTGATCGCCGAACTGGCGACAGGCACAGTGACGATGACCGCTCCTCCGCTTGCCGCCGCAGTGATCAAGAAAAGCGAAGTGCAACCGGCGCCGCCCAGCTCCACGGCCTCCGCAGCCGCAGCGCCGATCGTTGCCCAGTGGGTCCAGACCCCCGTCACCGCGCCGGTTGCGAAATCACCCCCGGTGGCTTGGCTGGTGTGCGTGCTGGTCGGCAGCATAATCTCGAGCGTGAACACCCTTTCCTGGTTCTCGGTATTCGCTTGGCGCGCGGCATCCGACGATGCACTTATCATTGGTCACGCCACTGTGGGCGTCACCGTCCTTGTGCCGCTGATCGTTGGACTCGCGCTACGCAGTCCCATTGCCGCCCTGGTGATCTCGCTGCTGTCGGGCGGCATTGAATTGGTCCTCTCCGGTGAGATCGCGGCCCTCTACTTGCGGCTGGGCTCCGGCAGCGCGCTGGCACTCAGCCTGCTGCTCTTGCGCAGCCTCGATCGCAGTCCACTGCTCGCCATGGTGGCAAGCTGTGCAGCCATCACAGGCGATTTCCTCGTCGTCTGGCTGGTGCTCGACGTCTTCTACTACAGCAATGTCGTGGGGGGAGAGCTCGCTCTGGTGTTCGCGCTCAGGGTGGGGTCTGCCCTGGCCTGTGGCGCGTTGCTTGCCGCCCCCGGCGCCAGCCTGCTGCGTCGCCTCGTGACCCCGGCCGAGCGGACGTCCGCAGCCAGTCCCGACATTCGCCCCCCATCCACGCAGCCGCGCTAGCGGCGCAACTCAAAGGATCCGCCAATGGACTCGACAGCCCTCACCTTGCTCCTGGTTATCGTCGGCGTCATTGCTCTCGTCGTGGTTGCGCTGCGTCGGCGCAATGCAGTCAAGACGCAATGGCCGCGAGTCACCGGCACGATTGCCGCGCTCGAATTGGGCGAGCGCGAGACGAGCAGCGGCGCTACCGACTATTTTCCTATGCTCACCGTCAGCTACCAGGTGGGTGGGACAAGCTATCAGGCCAGCCGCATTCCAATCGCCACCCTCTCCTCGTTCAAGCGGGAGGACGTGCTCACCACAGCGCGGCAAAAATATCCGGAAGGCAGTGCGGTGGCGCTTGCCTATGACCCGCAATCGCCGCAGCGCGTTGCCCTGGTCTAGGCTAGCCCATCAATAGGGCTGCATGCCACGGCCGGTAATGCGGTAGCGCTGTGGACCCGCGCCACCGCTGATCTCGATATCGACTTCGGGGCCACGCTTCGCCGCGTTGGGTCCGAGCAGCCGCCAGTTCGCTGCGGGCCCCTCGAAGTCGACCACGAAGCGATCTTTGCCGCGTGGATTGAGCACCGCCATGGTGCACAAGCTGTCCGCGCAGGCCGGCCTCGTGGCGGCCCTGCGCACGTCAGGGCCGATGTGTCGACGATGTAGGACTCGTAGCCGCCTTCGCTCCAGTCCTTGCCGAAGAACATCAGCGTCACATAGTCGAGCGGGTTGAAATCGGGCTGGCCGCCCGCAGCCTCGCACTGTTGCACGTACTCGACAGCGACGGCTTCGACATCGGGCGGCAACTCGTCCAGCCCCTGCGCGAAAGCCGAGGCAGAGAAACCGATCGTGCCGATCAGGGTCAGCAGTGACTTGGCAGCATGTAGGAACGTCATGGAAATGCCTCCTGGGCAAGGTGGGTCTGGGCGAAGTCGGCCATGGTCCCGTCTGGTTCGAGTGTGAGGTATTTCTGGAATGCGTGATGCGCCTCGGCCTGGCGGTCGAGGGCGCGCAACGTGTCGCCGATCTCGAACCAGATGCCGTCGAGTTCAGGGTCGAGGCGCTGGGCGGTTTCGAATGCTTGAAGGGCCGCGCGGTGGTCTCCCAGCCGGCTCAGCGCCGTACCCAGACCCTGTTCGTAGCTGGCCTGCTGCGGCGCAAGCGCCACAGCCTGGCGATGGGCTTCGACTGCCTCGGCCAATCGGTTCTCGGCGCCCAGGGCATAGGCCAGTTGGGCATAGGCATCGGCGTCATCGGGGCGGAGCCGGACAACCTCGCCATACTGGCGGGCCATCTCGGCAAAGTTAATATCCAGCAGGGCAAGCAGCGCCAGCCCGGTCCGGGCATCAGCAAAGTTGGGGTCAATCTCGATAGCCTCGGAATAGGCGGTTCGCGCCTCGGCATAGGCGCCCGAACGGTAGTGCATGGTTGCCTGACCAAAGAGCGGCTCGGGAGCATTGGGCAGCAAGGTCGCGGCAGTCCGGTAGCTCTTGATCGCTGCTGCGCGCTCACCCCGTCGTTCCTCAATCTCGGCCCTCCGCATGAACGCACGTCCATCTTTTGGGTCGATGGCGATCGCCTGCTCGATTGTCGCCATGGCGCGATCGAGCTCGCCTTCTCCCGCCTCGGCGGCAGCGCGACTGATCAGGGCGATAGACAGGCGCGGCTGCAGTGCAAGGGCTTGGTCCAGGCTGGCGCGCGCTGCAGCAAAGTCACCCCGGTTGGTCAGCAGGATTCCCGCAAAGGTGAGCGCCCAGGCGCTATCGACATGCCTGTCGCGGACCAGCCGTCGCAATTCCGCGATCGCCCGTTCCTGATCATTGTCGCGGAGCGCCAGGATGCCGCGCACCGGATCGGTAACCAGCAGCACCTCAGACATGGCGCGCCGATAGTACAGCTCTTCGGGCTCATTGCCGATGGCCGCGAGCTGAATGACATGGGCCTTGCCGTCGAGCACCCGCAAGCGCAGCGCCATGGTTTTTCGGGCGCAGGGCTCGGCTTCACAGACCATTTCCCCGATGATCCGGATATCGGACCGACCGAAGAAGGCCCGGACGTGATGGATCAGTGACTCAAAGGAGATGCCCGAGTCCGGAATCGAAAACTCGATCCGCTGCGAGCTTGGCGTGACATTCTGCGCCTTCTTGGCGATGGCGACATTAGTGGTCAGGTCCGACCAGGCGTCCCAAAGCCGGTTTGCCACCACTGTACCCGAGAGACCGATCTGCTCCATGCTTTCGGGCACATCGATCTTTTCGATGGTCACGCGCGACCCGAATAACTCGCTCGCGAGAATGGGCACCACCACCGCAATGGCCGCGACGAGCAGTAGGTTCACAGCGATGGAGCGGATATGTCGGATCTTGCCTTCAAAGAGCTGAATCATGCGGGCAGTCGGCGAGAGGCTGACCTCAAGCGCGCTGGTGCCGTCGACGGCATCAGCTGCGACCCGCTTCTGCTTGCGGTTTAGTGCAGGCAGCGCTTGCTTCGCGTTGGCTCTGCTGACTTGATTTCTTATCGTCAACGTGCCGCCCCATCCGAATGCCACTGACTAAACTGCACCGGCACCACAACTAGTTGATGATGGCTCAGTGAGCAATATGTGTATCTTCTGTAGTTCTTCCGCGTCCGCTTTGGGCGAGGGGTTCAACCGATCGCTGCAACACACTTGGCGAACGTCTCTGCTGGTATTTGATAGAGCATGGCCTTTCCGGGCCGCTCGTTGGGCTGGCGTGTTATGGCGCTGAGTTTGGCCTGGCTGAGCACGGATAGGTGAGTGCCCCGTGGCAGGTATTGGCGCAGCAGTCGGTTGGTGTTCTCGTTCGAACCGCGCTGCCAGGGCGATCGCGGATCGCAGAAGTAGACCTGGACGTCGGTGGCCAGCGTCAGGTGCGCTTCAGCCGGCCTACGATCTGTTGAGCGCGGCGAAAGATCATAGCGGCAAGGCAGTTCATTGAAAACCCTTCAGGGTCCGAGGACCTTATGCTCAGTGATCACTGAGTGTGATCTCGGCTGATTGACAATATGCTCACTGAGTAATTATGTCAGCATCGGCTTCTGCGGGGGAAGCTTGGCCATTTCAACCTTTGAGGAGATCGAATGACTAAGTCTCAGAACAAGAAGGCGCTCACGGTGGCCGGATTGGCTGTGGCAATGGCCGTCTCCACCGTGCCGGCGCTGGCCGGTCCGGAAGAGGACGCTTTCGCCAAAGCCGGGTACAATATGTGCGACGCCAAGGTACTCGGTGCCTACTATGGGGACAAACTGGTCAAGCGCGTGGTCTTCGGTGCCGGCGAAAAGATCCACAACGGCGATGCCGATATCATCGCCGAAGACTTCATCAATGCCCGCAAGGAGCAGGAATTCAACGTAGCGCTCTGCCCGGCCGAGGAATTCTACTCAGCCGACGAGATCAAGCTCTATATGACCGCCATGGATCTCGGGACCGTGTCCGAGGCGAGCAAGAAAATCTCGGAAAACCTGATCTACGGTTACAAGGAAGACGTTGATCAGCAGATCGAATTCGCTCGGCCCTAAGCCATGAACATGATCGGCTGGAAGTGCGGATTCGAAATCGAACTTCTGGCGCCGGCCGGTCTCACCCGCGCCGATTTGGCGGCAGCCTATGCCGCGCGGATCGGCAGCCAATCGCGGCGCCTTTTCCACCCGCAGGCGGAGCCGCGTATCGGCGGTGGCGCGGCGGTGTTCGAGACACTCACCCTCGGATACGCCGTGCCGGCGACCGAGCAAGGCGTTGGCGCCAAGTTTGTCGATGACCTGACCATCCGTTCGGATCTGGATCGCAACGCCGCCGCGGTGCCGGGCTGGTATCGTCTGGCCGTAGATGACATCCGTTTGGCGCGGCTACTGGAGCTGCATTGCGATCCGGCCGATGGCCTAGAAGACGTGCTGGTGCCGGCGATCCCGATCTTCGGCGGCAGCACCGATACCAACGAGGCCGGCATGGTACGGCTCGGCGATTCCGCGGGCGCGACTATTGCCATCGCAGCGCCATTGCGCGGCGGCCGCGAACGTCCCTGCGAGATCATCACAGCCCCGATCGAAACCGACCATCTGGCCAACCTTGAACGCCTGCTGGCCCCGGCGCGCGAACTTAGCTTCCTGCTGCCCGCCGAAAGCGCTGTGCACGTACACTTTGACGGCGCGCCACTCTGCGATGCGCGCATCCTGCAAAATATGGTGAGGCTTTTCGAGACCCATCGCGAGACGCTGCGTGAGATCTGCCAGACCAATCCCAATTGCCGGCGACTAGGTCCGTACGCACAGAGCGTGCTGGACGTGGTGTTCGCCGACGACTTCGCGACCCTCGATTGGCCCGAAGCACGGGAGCGGCTGCTCGGTTCCGGGCTCACCAAGTATTGCGACTTCAACCTGGTGAACTTGGTTGCCGGCCACACCAACAAGCATACGCTGGAAGTACGCATCCTTGGTCCCGACCTCGACGCAGCCTCCATCGTGGAGCGGGCTGCACTTTTCGAACGGATCCTCCGCTTTGCGATGTCGCGGCGCAATCCTGACGAGTTCAGGCTCCAGCAGGGATTTGCTAACCGCTCCAGGAGCGCGGTCAACCATGCATAGGATCCGCCCGCACGTAATTGCTTAATGAGCAGAAAGGTGCACAATCAGCTCATCGAGTTTCGGTGGAAAGCCGATGCGTAATGCGGCACTAGTGGCCCCCAATTCAGAGACAAGTGCTCAGATGCTGAAGGAATTGCAACGCCGCTACTGGACTGAGGCCTCGTGGGCCCTCCGGATCATGCTGATCGCACTGGTCGCCTTTGCGCTCAATCTCTTCCTGCCGTTCCGGGAAGCGGGTGGGACGGGCAGCCTCTACATCTCGGCCAACTATGATACCGTCGGCACTTACTATCTAACCCCTGGGGGCAGCGGGTGGGATCTCCACCCCTGGGCCTACGTTCTGCTCGTCAGTGCCTTCATGTTTTATCTTTCCGACTTCCACCTCAGCGCGTTCTGGAGCAAATTCGGCTGGTGGTTGACGCCGGTTCTGCTCTTCACCTGCATCTGGAATGGTGACAACAGCCTGCTGCCGCCCTGGCTTGGTCTTGGCTCGCTCTGTCTCATGCTGCTGGCAGCGGTGCTCAATTTCTTAGGTCAGCGCAGACTCAAGGCCGTCGTAGCGGCGCCTCCCGAAGCGCCGAAATGAAAATGAAGGGCGACCGGCAACTCCTCGACAGCGGCCCCCTCCATCTTGAACGCGGCACCGACAAGCTCGGCGACGCCGCCGCCGACCCGCGCTTTGTCCTCACTGAGCCTGGCGTGGGCTATCGGCTGATCGAGAAGCTATAGTCAGGGCGTAGCGAGTGTCCGCGTTCACCTCGGCACGCTCCATCCTGCGTATGCGGGAACCTGCAGCGCCGGATCATCGGGCGCCGTCTCCACCCATCCCGCGCGCCGCATCATCGCCACCGACACAACCTGCACATGGCACGGGCAGTCGAACCCGTTCGGTGGCCAGTGCGTCCGCCAATAGGCGTCCCCAATGGGCCGGATGTTGCCATGCATCTGCGCGTGCGTGTGCCGCACCCGGTGGTCGCCCACCGTCATAATCAGCCGCCCGAAATGTGTCCCCGGCCGCGCCGCCTCCAGCCGCTCGGCCTGTTCCCGGCGCCGCGCCGCAAGGCAAGGCTCTTCTGCATCCGGTAGACCAGTTGCGCATGCCCTTTGAGAACCGTGTCACCGCTTCTGGTTCCGAACTAGTATTGTAGTTTGTCTCGATCAGCGCCAAGCAACGAGGGTGGCACATGGTTGAAGAGCCGGAGGCGAGCGTTCCGCTGCGGCAGTACTACCACGACATCTATATTCAGCGTGGTGCCGCCAAAGATGCGCTGGACCAGAGGGTCCGGTTTCGCCTTAGCAAGCTTCTGGGTCATGAAAGCGCCGAGCAGACCCTGCTCAGCGATTTCCTAGAGGCAGAAATGGGTATTCCGGTGCCCCGCTGGAACGGGCCGAACTGGAAGGATTTCCTCGAAAACCTGTCACACCTCGACATGCTACGACTTCTTACGGCCGCGGCCCAGAGAGGATGCCGCCTTGCCGATGACCGATCCGCAAGAAGGATTGATATCGTTCCAAGCAGCGTTGAGAGCACGCGAGATCGCAGTGCACGCGTGCGACCTCGACAAAGCCCTATCGGTTCACTTGGATGAGCCGACAGCCGGGACGATCCGCTTCACCTATGCTCGGATCGTCGATGGTGAGGTGCAGGCGCTGGTAATGTTCGTGCAGGCAGAGCCTCTCAACGGCTTACCCTGCTTTCAAGTTGGCTACGCAGTGCCTAAGGCGCACAGGAACCAGGGTCTGGCGACATCAACATTGCAGTCGGCAATCGCTGAGCTGGTTCATGGCCTGCGGCGAAACAGCGTGGCGAGGTTGTGCATCGAGGCTGTGATCGGCACGGGCAACCTGCCGTCGCTTCGCGTCGCCGAGAGGGTGATATCTCCCGAGCGCTTTGAGGCGACGGACGAGTTCTCCGGCGAACCGGCTATTCAGTTTGTGGGCGTCTTTCCTAAGTAGAGGGAGGGGGTACGCCAACAAGTCACTTGCGCCAGGGGGAGGAAGGGGGAAGCCTGGAACCTTGGGCCATCGAGTCCGCGATGTCGCGAGTCTGGATTGACCGGAGGACTTGGGCCTTCGTCCGCCCTATGGCCTTGGAAGTTGTCGTGATGTATCGATCGATCGCTTCGGCAAGCGTTGCGACGGGCCGAGATGGTTCCAGGCCGCCGGCCGAGCAGAGCACCGCTCGCGTGCCTTCATCCAAACTGCAGCCGCCTGTCGGCGCACAAAGGTCTGCGCGTCACGTTCGATATGACAAAAAAAGTTAGAGAAAACAGCAAGATGCCCAGAACGCTGGATGTTTCCACCGCCCGGCGCTTCTCCGTGGCGCCGATGATGGATTGGACGGATCGGCATTGTCGGTATTTTCACCGGCTGCTGACCGCCCGGGCGCTGCTGTTTACCGAAATGGTGACCAGTGCGGCTGTGGTGCATGGGCGGCGCGAGCAGTTGCTGGGGTTCGATCCGGTCGAGCAGCCGGTGGCGCTGCAGCTGGGCGGGTCGGATCCGCGGGAGCTGGCCGAGGCCACCCGGATCGGCGCGGCCTATGGCTATGCCGAGATCAATCTCAATGTCGGCTGCCCCTCCGACCGGGTGCAGTCGGGGCGCTTCGGCGCTTGCCTGATGGCCGAGCCGGAGCTGGTGGCCGACTGCGTCCGCGCCATGCGCGCGGCGACGGACCGGCCGGTCACGGTCAAGTGCCGCATCGGCATCGACGACCAGGATACCGAACAGAGCCTCGACCGCTTTGCCGACGCCATGGTGGCAGCTGGGGTCGATGCGCTTTATGTGCATGCGCGAAAAGCCTGGCTGCAGGGGCTGAGCCCGAAGGAAAACCGCACCATTCCGCCGCTCGACTATCCGCGCGTGCATCGCCTCGCGGCCCGTCTCGAGGTACCGGTGGCGATCAATGGCGGCATCACCGACCTGGAGACGGCACAGGAGCAACTGGCGCAGGTCGAGGGCGTTATGCTCGGCCGGGCGGCCTACCATGATCCGGTGCTCCTCAGCCGCGTCGATGCCGAGATCTTCGGCGTGGCCGGGCGGCCGTTCATTCTCCGGGCCGTGCTGGCAGAGATGGCCAACTATGCAGAAGCCCAGCTGAGCGCCGGCGTGCGGCTCAACCAGATCACCCGCCACATGCTGGGCCTGGCCAATGGCCGGCGTGGCGCCCGGCAATTCCGGCAGATCCTGAGTGTGGAGGCCTGTCGCCGCGACGCCGGCCCAGAGATCATCACCCGCGCCGCCGCGGTGCTGGCCGAGCACGAACTGGCCGCTTGACGGCCGCTTCCGCCGGCTGCTCCCCGCGCTGTTCTTCACCCGTCATCAGGGCAAAAAACCCTGTTCGTTTTGCACCGATCGGGTTTCGTTTTAGTTCGACTCCGGTTCAGGTCGCGCTATAAGTGCGACATTGTGACTGCTAAAAGGGTTTAGCAGGGGTGAGGAGAGTCATATTATGAAACTCAAATTCAGCCTGTTCCACGCGGGATGGGTAATCATCGTATTGGGTGCGCTTCTGGCGCATTTCGTGCAGACGTCGGGTGGCGTCACCATTCGCGACCTGCGTTTCAATGGCGCCAACGGCCAGGTGCTGAGCGGGCTGCTTTACGTGCCGGCCGGTGTGAGCGCCGAGAACAAGGCGCCGGCAGTGCTTGCCGTGCATGGCTATTTCAACAGCCGCGAGACCCAGGACGGCTTTGCCATCGAGTTCGCGCGTCGCGGCTATGTCGTTTTGGCGCTCGACCAGGGTGGCCACGGTTATTCCGATCCGCCGGCCTTCGCCAACGGCTTCGGCGGCCCGGCGGCGCTGGCCTATCTGCGCAGTCTCGATTTCGTCGACACCGACAATATCGGCCTGGAAGGCCATTCGATGGGCGGCTGGACCGTGCTCGCCGCTGCTGCCGCCATGCCCGAGGGCTACAAGTCCGTGGTGCTGCAGGGGTCGAGCACCGGCAAACCCTTCGCCCAGGAAGGCGACACCAGCTGGCCACGTAACCTGGCGGTGGTGTTCTCCAAGTTCGACGAGTTCTCCACCACCATGTGGGGCGTGCCGCGTGCCCAGGACCTGCCCACCAGCGCCAAGCTGCAGGCGGTGTTCGGCACAACCGAGCCAGTGGTCATCGGCCAGGTCTATGGCAGCATCGCCGATGGCACGGCGCGCCTGCTCAAGCAGCCCAACACCACCCATCCGGGGAACCATTTCTCCACCGAGGCGATCGGCGAAGCCATCGACTGGTTCGCCCAGACCCTGCAGGGTGCCGAGCCGCTGCCCAGCACCGACCAGATCTGGCTCTGGAAGGAGATCGGCACGCTGATCGCATTGATCGGCTTCGTCGTGCTGCTGGCAGGCACTCTCGAAATGCTGCTTTCGACCAGCGTCTTTGCGCATCTGCGCCGTCCGCCGTCCAGCTCTGCCTATGCCCGCCGCACGCCAAAATGGTGGCTGGTGTTCGCTCTGGCGACGCTGGTGCCGGTGCTCAGCTATTATCCGCTGTTCGCCTTGGGCGCTGCGCTACTGCCGGCCTCGGCCATCCTGCCGCAGAGCTTTACCACCCAGATCGCGGTCTGGGCGGTGCTCAACGGCGTGTTCGTGTTCTTGCTCGGCCTAGTGGTCAAGGGCGACAAGGTCGAAGCGCGCGGCGACATTGTCGGCGCGGCGCTGCTGGCCATCAGCACGGTGGCCATCGGCTATCTGGCCGTGGTGCTGGTGGACGTACTGTTCAAGGTCGATTTCCGCCTCTGGGTGGTGGCGCTCAAGCCGCTCGACCTGCTGCGCTTCAAGATCGGCCTGGTGTATCTGGTGCCGTTCACGCTCTACTTCGTGCTTGCGCTGCGCGGCCTGCATACCGGCCTGTCGGTGGCTGCAGACAGCCGTCTGCTGCAGTACCTGAGCAACGTCGCCACCATGATCGTGGGCTTTATCCTGTTCCTCGGCTTCCAGTATGGCTGGCTGTTCAGCGTCGGCAACCTGTTCAGCGCGACGGAATCGCTGACCACGGTGATCGGCATGCAGTTCGTGCCGCTGCTGGCCATCGTGGCCTTCCTCTCGACCTTCGCCTATCGGCGGACCGGCAGCTATCTGCCCGGCGCGTTTATCAATGCGCTGTTCGTGACCTGGTACATCGTCGGCAGCCAGGCCATTCAGTTCGCCGTCAAATGACCATGGCACGGGCTGGCATGCGCCAGCCCGTCTCCTTTACGCCTTGCTGGACCAAAAATCGGCCTGCAGCTGGGCGGCTTCGTCAGCGAGAAGCGGGCCAACCACTTCGGTCGGGCGCTGGCCGGCTTCGAACACGATGTGGCAGGGCAGGTCGAGCGTGGGGTTTTCCTCATGCGCGCCGGTCTGCGCCTTGAGGTCGCGCTCGGTCTGGCCGAACACCACGCGGCCGATGCCGGCCCAGTAGATTGCCCCCGAACACATGGCGCAGGGTTCGGCCGACGTGTAGAGCGTGCACGCAGCCAGCTCATCCAGGCTGAGGTTCTTGGCGGCCCAGGAGGCCAGCAGCTTTTCGGCATGCGCCGTCCGGTCGTGCCCTTCGGAGGAAAAGCCGTTGCCCTGTTCGCGCAGCACCGTGCCGTGCCTGTCGGCCAGGAGCGAGCCGAATGGGTGGTCGCCGCGCTCACGCGATTGCTTGGCGACGGCAAAGGACTGGCGCAACAGCGCCAGGTCGTAGGGGCGTAGGCTCGGGGCGGTCATCGGGATCTCCGGGATAGGTCAGCGCCACTGACTATGCCCCAGACCATCCTGCCTGTCAGTTGTTCAGTTCGAGCGTATTGCCGCTCACCGCATAGCGGCTGAGGGTGCGCAGAAAACTCATGCCCAACAGGCTCTGCTCGAGCGCGCCGCGCTCGGCCACGAAGGCCCGCACCCGGGTGCGCACGATGCCGCCCACGTCGATGCGGTCGAGCATCACCTGCGCGGCCCGGCCGGTGCCGTTGGCGGTCGAGACCGGCACGTCGTAGCGCAGGCTGGCCGGATCGAGGCCGGCGGCGCGCGCATCCGCCTCGGTCAGCACCACGGCGCTGGCGCCAGTATCGAAAATGGTGATCAGCTCGGCGCCATTGATCGAGGTGGCAATCTGGAAGTGACCGTCTCGGCCGACGCGGAAGCGCGCCGTCCCGGCGGCGGAGTCGATCTGCGCCTGGCCGGGCACCAGTTCGCCGAACACCCGCGAGGCGACCCCGCTCAGATCGTCGCGATAGGTGTAGCCCACCGCAAAGACGCCAAAAATGCCGATCCAGAGGATCAGGTTGGTGACCATTTCCGAAAGCCGGACGCGGCGCGTCGCAAAGGCGCTGGCCATGACCACCAGAATGACGACGAGCGGCGCCAGTTGCCCGGTCTGGGCCTGTGACAGGCCGAACGCGCTGCCGGCATCGGCGCTGATCAGGAGCGCGATTCCGACCGAGATCAGCAGGGCAAAGCCGACAAACAGCATGGGGACCCCTTGGCGTGTCTCCAGCATAAGGGGTTTTATTTGCGGCATTTCAAGAGCAGAGACCGCGAGTGGCCCCGTGGCACGGTCGCGCGGTCGGGCCGGATCACGCGAAGGCGACCAGCACGGCCAGCACCGCCAGTTCCACGAGCCCCTGCAAGGCGCCGATCAGATCGCCTGTCTGTCCGCCGGCCAGCCGGGCGCAAAGCACGGTCCAGCTCCAGGCCACCAGCCCGGCCATGCCTACGGCCAGGATGATGGCGAGAAAGCTGGTGGCGGGGGCACCGAAGGCAAAGCCGATCAGCACGGCCATGGCCATGCCCAGGCCGAAGCCGCGCTTGCCCACGCGCCCGGCCGCCGCCGACGCCCCGTCGGCCCGGGCCGGCGGCAGCTCGACCGTCAGCCAGAGCGAAAACGAGCGCGACAGCACCATGGCGCACAGCCATATGCCGCCTGCCACCATGGGATGGATGGCCGCCACTGACCCCAGCGCCGTCACCCGCGCCACCAGCAGCAGCACGATGGCGGCGACGCCATAGGTGCCGTGGCGACTGTCCTTCATGATTTCCAGCCGGCGCTCGCGCGTCTGGCCGCCGAACAGGCCATCCATAGAGTCGGCCAGCGCATCTTCGGTCATCGCGCCGGTGACCAGCACACCGGCGATCACCGCCAGGCTGGCCGCGAACAGCGGGGGCAGGGACAGCCAAGTGCCCACCACCAGCACCAGGACCGGCACGATGCCGATCAGCACGCTGGCAAAGGGCAGGGCAGGGGCGATGCGCGACAGGTTCGGCAGCTCGTGCGGACGATCGCCAGTGGGCAGCCGCGAGTAAAAGCGCAGCGCCATGATCACGTCGTCGGCCAGCCGCGCCCCGAATTCCACCGGCCCGTGATTGTCCTGGCGGGGCAGCGGGGCGGGACGCTCGATCGGGTCGTCTGGGGTCAATTGCATTGCATCCGGATTCGCGAGAGAAGGCCGTTGTCGATCAGCCCGCCCCCGTTTGCAACCTCGGAGCCCACATGTCCGCGCCCTATGCCGATATTCTCGATCTGCTCAAGATCGTGCCACCGGGCGACGAAGCGGCCGTGGCAGCAGTGCGCGCCCGCGACGCCCAGCTCACCAAGCCGCCCGCCTCGCTGGGAGCGCTGGAAGAGCTGGTGGAAGTCCTGGCGCGCTGGCAGGGCAAGCCGACCCCGACGCTGAACAACCCGATGGTGGCGATCTTTGCCGGCAATCACGGCGTGACCGACCAGGGCGTCTCTGCCTTTCCGCGCGAAGTGACCGCGCAGATGGTGCAGAACTTTACCGATGGCGGCGCGGCGATCAGCCAGATCTGCGCGCTGCACGAACTGAACCTGCGCGTCTTCGAACTGGCGCTCGACCTGCCCACCGGCGACATTACCCGTGGCCCGGCCATGGACGACAAGATGTGCGCCGCCACCATCGCCTATGGCATGGAGGCGATCGCCGGCAAGCCGGACCTGCTGGCCATCGGCGAGATGGGGATCGGCAATACCACCGTGGCCGCAGCGCTCTATGCCGGCCTTTATGGCGGCACCGGCGCCGACTGGGTCGGCCGCGGCACGGGCGTCGATGATGCCGGTCTCTCGCGCAAGGCCGCTGCCGTCGATCGCGCCCTGGCCCTGCATGCCGATGCGCTGGGCGATCCGCTCAAACTGCTGGCCCGACTGGGCGGGCGGGAAATCTGCGCCATGCTGGGTGCCATCATTGCGGCGCGGGCGCAAAAAATCCCGGTGATCGTGGATGGCTTCGTCGCCACGTCCGCTGCCGCCATTGCCCATGCGGTGAACCCCGCCGCCATCGACCACTGCATTTTCGGCCATGTCTCGGCCGAACATGCGCATGCCCGCGCCCTCGCCGCTCTGGGCCGACCGGCGCTGCTCGATCTGGGCATGCGGCTGGGCGAGGGGAGTGGCGCGGCGCTGGCCATGGTGCTGGCCAAGACGGCTCTGCACGTCCACCTGAACATGGCGACCTTTGCCAGCGCCGGCGTCAGCGGCAAGGCCTGATGGTGGGGGACGCCAAGGGCGCCCCCCACGGCGTTTAGAAGCCGGCCTTGAGGCTGGCTTCGAAGGTGGCGCCGAGCTGGCGGCCACCGATGCTGTCGAGGCTGGCATTGAGCCCCAGCGAGGATGTGGCGGTGAGGTCGATCGCCGTGCCCAGTTCGACCCGGCCGGTCAGACCGCTGTTGGATTGGCCAGACGTGGTCCAGTAGTCGGCATGGGCGCCGGCCGAGACGGTGTAGCCGCCGCTGGTGGGGAAAAACACCAGCTTGCCGCCGGCGGTTGCCCGGGCGGCCAGGTAGTCGCGGGTGCCATGCGCCGCACTGGCGGAATCGACATAGGCGTCGTGCTGTTCGCGGACGATGGCGAGGCCGGCGGTCGGGACAAAGTCGAAGTTGGCGGCGACCGGGAGCGTGCCGGTGAGCTTGCCGTCGAGCACATAGCGCCAGGCGCCAAAGCTGCCGGCGGTGCCTGCATCATCGATGTTATAGGACAGCCGGCTGCCATAGCCGAGCAGCTCGATCCGCCAATCGTCGAAACGATAGGCCGCCGTGACACCCAGCGAGCCACCCGAGCCGCCAAAGGTCTGGTTCAGCGCGGCCAGCGCTATGCTTGATTGCTCATAGCCGCCGAACACGCCAATCACCCAGGTCTCGTCGAGGCGGAAATTGATGCCGCCTGTGCCGGTCCACTGCCCGCCGGCCCATTGGTCATCACCGCCCAAAGTCCAGTGATATTTGAGGCCAGCCCAGATCGTGCTGCCGCTGCCATCGACCGGCTCGGACACCAGCATGGTGCCGGCATAGCCCATGAAACTGTTGGCGGCATCCGCATTGCCCGCATAGGCCGCATCGATGCTGGCGCCGACGATATCGGTGATCATCTCGGTGGCGATAGCCGAGCTCTGCTGGACGATGGTGTCCTGCATTTCGGCCATACTGTCCGCAGAAGAGGGTGGTGCGGGCGGCGTGCAATAGACGGTGATTTTACCCCCGATGGTTCCATCACCGGCGACGAAACGCCAGCTTACGTCGCCGGCCTCCTCCGTGAGGATGATGTTGCCGCTGTCCGTGTCGTTGTTGCGCAGAAGAGGGTCGTCGTCGTAGACGGTTTGCGAGCCGACATCGACAAAGGCGTAGACAAGGCCGGTGGTGTTGATCACAACGCGAACGGTGTCTCCCGGGAGGAAGCCAACCGAAAAGCTGCCTTCGGTTGTCTCGTTGTCATAGCTCTGCTCGATGCCGGTTGAGCCGACTTCCTCACAGCTGTCGCCAGATCCCGCCAATGAAGGACTTGCCAGCAGCAGGCTTGCCAAGAACACTGCGGTTCCAATTGTAACCTTCTGTAACATATTGATTGCCCAGCAAATAATCTGCCGGGAAGTAAACCTGAGCGCGTAGAGGCGCCAAGTCTCCATTTGCTTCGAAACGGAGGAATGCTTGCGTGCGTGGGATAGTCAGCCGGCGTCTGAATAGATCTCGAGCTTGCGGCGGCTCTCGGTCACCGGTGCCAGCGCATCCATCACCCGCGCCCGCGGGAAGGTGGCGATCACTTCCGTCCCGAACCGCAGCTTGGAGAAGAGGTCGAAGCGGCCCTGGTGCAGCTCCATGATCTTTTGCACGATCGGCAGGCCGAGCCCGGCGCCCTGTTCGGCGGTCTTTTGCGCCAGCGAGCCCTGGCCGAACGAGCTGAGTACGGTCTCGATCTCATTGTCGGGAATGCCCGGGCCGTTGTCGCGCACCGCCACCATCTGGCCGCCATCGGCGCTGCGGCTGACGGTGAGCGACACCTTGCCCGATTGCGGGGTGAACTTGACCGCGTTCGAAAGCAGGTTGAGCACCACCTGCCGGATTGCGCGTTCGTCGCCCCAGAGCTTGGGCAGGTTCTCGTCGTAGGAGAAGTTGAGATCGATGCTCTTGGACTTGGCGCGGATCTCGATCATCCGCTTGCAGTCCTCGGCCACGTCGATGAGCGACACGGCTTCCTCGTTCAGGTCGTACTTGCCCGCCTCGATGCGACTGAGGTCGAGCAGCTCGTTGATCAGGTTGAGCAGGTGCAGGCCCGAGCGGTGGATGTCGCCGGCATATTCCTTGTATTGCGGCACCTGGTGCGGCCCAAGCAGCTCGGACTGCAGCACTTCGGAAAAGCCGATGATGGCATTGAGCGGGGTGCGCAGCTCGTGGCTCATGGTGGCGAGGAACTGGCTCTTGGCGATGTTGGCCTGCTCGGCATGCCGGCGCGCTTCGTCCGACATGTGTCGGGCTTCTTCGAGCTCCATGATCAGCGCGTCTTTTTCGGCCTGATGCGCCACCGTTTCGAGTTCGGAACGGTGCAACTGCTTGGAGAGGTAGAAAAAGAAGATCTCGCCGCCCAGGATCAATGCCGCCAGCGACCAGTTGAGCAATCCGCCATGCACCACCAGGTTGATTGCCACGGTCGCCACGGCGGGCAGGGTGGAGACCAGCGCGGCACCGGGGACGGTGCGCGTCGAGGTCGAGTTGGCCGCCACGCCCACCAGCACCATGGCGAACATGACCACCGACAGGCTGGGATTGTCGGACACCAGCGTGAACAGCGACAGCGACGACCAGGCAATGCCATAGGCAGTTTCGGCGCCGATGAACTGCCGCGTCCAGCGCTCGGGCGAAAAGCGGGTGCGATCGGCCCGCTTGAAGCGTCGGCAGAGCCAGACGACGGCCAGGTTGGCCGCGATCACCAGGCTGACCCAGGCAATGGCCGGCAGCGGTCCGACGAACAGGCTGGCAAACAGCGCCAGGATCAGCAGCAGGGCCGGCAGCGCCAGGGCACCGGAGATGCGCGAGTCGGCATATTCGTGCAGCAGTTCGTAGTCGAAACTGGCACGCGTGCCGGTGCTGGAGGTCAGCCTCTGCCGGGCCTCGAACACAGTGCTGCGCGAGTTGCGACGCAACTCACGGCCCATCTGTGCGCGCACGTCGCCATCGGTGGCGGGCGTAATCGGCATGACCCAGGGTGACTCTTTACTTGACCACTAATGCGAAGACCGAACGTCTCCGCTACGCTAGCGGTCTGGATGCTATGCTGACGTGGTTAAGGGGACGTAACCGGATGGCTTTGCGACCACCACGTTTGGCGCGTCGCGCCAACATGCCGCGCTGGACCCGGCGCGGCCATGCCCTGCCGTCGCCCTGGCGACGGCTGGCCCGGCCGCTGCTGGCGATTGGGCTGTTGGTGGCGGCGACGTTGCTGGCGGCCCGGCTCGACCCGCTGCCACCGCGTTTTGTCGGCATCGCAACGGCGTCTGACGGCGACAGCCTGCGGTTGAGCGGCGACCGCATCCGCCTTGTGGGGCTCGATGCCCCCGAGCGCGACCAGGTCTGCTGGGACGCCGCCGGCGCCCCCTGGCCCTGTGGCAAGCGGGCCCATACCGAACTGGCGCGGCTGCTGCGCCTGGGGCCTGCCACCTGCCAGCCGCAGGGCAGCGACAAATATGGCCGGACATTGGCGCGCTGCAGCGTCGCGGGTGCCGATCTGGGCGCCGCCATGGTGCGTGCCGGCCTCGCCCTGGCCACGAACGCCTATGGCAGCGAGGAACGCGCCGCCCGCAGCGACCGCATCGGCGTGTGGCAGGGCCGCTTTGTCGACCCCGCCACCTGGCGCGAGGACGGCCCCTCGGACGATCCGGGAAGCGGCTGGATCGAGAGCCTTTTCGTCGCTCTCTGGGATTGGGTGAGGGAGTTGACAGGCGCAAGAAATTTGCGTTGAAATGACCGATACGGCGGACAGTTTGCGCAAATAGATAATTTATCTTGCATTCTCGCAATCTGATTTCAGGGGGCTACCATCGCTTTGGACAAGATCGACCGCAAGATTCTCACGCTCTTGCAGAAGGATGCGACCACGCCGGTGGCCGAGATCGGCCGGAAGGTCGGGCTCTCCACCACGCCCTGCTGGCGCCGCATCCAGAAGATGGAAGAAGACGGCGTCATCCGTGGCCGCGTGGCCGTGCTTGACCCTGCCAAGATCAATGCCGGCGTCACCGTGTTCGTCTCGGTCAAGACCAACGAACACAATGACACCTGGATGCGGAAATTCTCCGCGGTAGTCGACGATTTCACCGAAGTGGTGGAATTTTACCGTATGAGCGGGGATGTCGATTATCTGCTGCGCGTCGTCGTTCCCGACATCGCGGCCTATGATGCGTTCTACAAGAAGCTGATCTCCAAGATTAATCTGACGGATGTGAGTTCTTCTTTCGCCATGGGCCAGATCAAGTACACCACCGCCCTGCCGCTGGAATTCGCCATCGTCACAGATGACGAGAAATAACCCATGCCCATCAACCGGGACCGGTTGCGCGAACTGTTCGGCCTGCATACCCGGGGGGTAGGGCTCTACAATGTCACGCAGGAGCAACGCGACGGCTATGTGGTCGAAAGGCTGGACCTGCTGATTGATGGCGGGCATGTGCGTGGCCTGCTGACGCGGCCGGACCGGCCGGGCAAGTTCCCGGCAATCCTGTACGCGCATTCGCATGGCGGCATCTACGAGATCGGCGCCGATGAACTGCTCGAGGGCCGGGACTATCTGCTCGACCCGCTGGGGCCGGTGCTGGCCCGGGCGGGCTATGTGACGCTGTGCATCGACCTGCCATGCTTTGGCAAGCGCGCCACGGTGAGCGAGAGCTACGCGGCCAAGGCGCTGCTCTGGTACGACCGGGCGCTGATCTGCGAAATGCTGGCCGATCAACAGGCGGCGCTGAGCTATCTGATCGCCCGCGACGATGTCGACCATAGCCGCGTGGGCGCCTTCGGCATGTCGATGGGCTGTACGCTCAGCTACTGGCTGGCAGCCGTCGACGAACGCATTTCGGCAGTGGCGCACCTGTGCTGCTTTGCCGACATGCGCACCATGATCCAGCTGGGCGCGCATGACGGCCACGGCATCTACATGGTGGTGCCGGGCCTGCTCGACGAGGCCGATGCCGGCGCCATCGGCGCGCTGATCACGCCGCGGCCTCAGCTGGTCTGCATTGGCGAAGCCGATGCACTGACCCCGCTGCCGGCCTTCGAAATGGCCTGGCACGAAATGGCCCAGGCCTATGTCGGGTATGATACGCTCAGCCTGGTCCGAGAGCCCGGTGTCGGGCACCAGGAAACCCCGACCATGCGGGCCGCCGTGCTGGATTTCTTCGCCCAGCATCTGCGGCCCTGACGCCGGGACTGACCGGAGTTCGCGCGGCAATCTGATCCATGTCGCCCGGGCGGGCGGCAGGCGATATAGGGGAACGGCAGGATATTTCAGGTCCTGCAGCGACCGAACGGCTCCGCGCGCGTTTGAAGGCGGGTCCGACCAGGGCCGCCCCATCATGAGTGACCGATGACGATTGCACAAATTCTGGCCTTCAGCGTGATCGGCCTGATGATGGCTGCCTTTATCTGGGGGCGCTTCCGCTACGACGTGGTGGCCGCCGTCAGCCTGCTGGCTGCCGTGCTGGTCGGCATCGTGCCGGCCGAGAAGGCGTTTTCCGGCTTTGCCGACGACATCGTGATCATTGTCGCCAGCGCCCTTGTGGTCAGCGCGGCCGTGTCGCGCTCGGGCGTGATGGACCTGGTGCTGCAGCGCTATGCGCCCAACGTCTCCTCGCCGCGGCTGCAGCTGATCATCCTGGTGACCGTTGTGGCGGTGCTTTCGGCCTTTGTGAAGAATATCGGGGCATTGGCCATCATGATCCCCATCGCCTTCCAGATGGCGCGGCGCTCCAATGTCTCGCCCTCGATGTTCCTGATGCCCATGTCGTTTGCGGCGCTGCTGGGCGGGCTGATGACCCAGATTGGCACCTCGCCCAACATCATCGTCTCAAAGCTGCGGCAGGACCTGACCGGCCAGAGCTTTCAGATGTTCGACTTCACCCTGGTTGGCGCCGGGCTGACGGTGGCTGGCATCGTCTTTCTGGCCCTCTTTTACTGGCTGCTGCCCGAGCGGCGCCGCGAGGGCCTGGCGGTCAACGAGGTCATCAAGATCAACAATTACACCACCGAGGCCACGGTGGGCGAAAACGCCGCGGTGATCGACAAGACGGTGGCCGACCTGCAGAAGCTGGGCGGCGGGCGGGCCATGGTGATGTCGATCATTGGCGCCGACGGCAAGATCCGCAAACCGCTGCCCGATGCCACGCTCAAGCTGGGCGACCGGCTGATCCTGGAAGGCGAGCCGGAGGCGCTGGACGCGTTGGTCGAGCAAGGGGGCCTCAAGATGGGCGATCGCGCCCACAAGCCGGGCACTGAGATCAGCGCCATCGAGACCATTGTCGGCCCCAATTCCGATCTGATCGGGGTGACGGCCAGCGAATTCGCCCTCTTTGAGCGCACCGGCATCAATCTGCTCGCCATCTCGCGCCGCCAGCGCCGGTTCTCCGAACGGCTGAGCCATATCCGGTTCGAGGCCGGCGATGTCGTGCTGCTGCAGGGCAACCGCGACTCCATCGGCGAGCAGTTGCGCGCACTCGACTGCCTGCCGCTGGCCGAGCGTAACCTCCAGCTCGGTTCGGTACGCAACCGCATCCTGCCGCTGCTGATCCTCGGGGCCGCCATGCTGGTGACGGCGCTGGGCCTCTTGCCGGTTCCGGTGGCGTTCTTTGCCGCTGCAGTGGTGATGGTGGCAACGCGCACACTGCCCCTGCGCGACATTTACGGGCAGCTCGACGGCCCGATCCTCCTGATGCTGGCCTGCCTGATCCCGGTGTCGGACTCGCTGCGGGCCACCGGCGCGACCGATTTGATCGCCAGCGGCCTCTCAGCGGTCGCCATGGGCCTGCCACCCTATGCGGCTCTCGGGCTGATCATGCTGGCGGCCATGGCGGTGACGCCTTTTCTCAACAATGCGGCCACCGTGCTGGTCATGGCGCCCATCGCCGCTACCTTTGCCGCCGACCTGGGCCTGCGCCCGGAGGCGTTCCTGATGGCAGTGGCGATCGGCGCCGGTTGCGATTTCCTCACTCCCATCGGGCATCAGTGCAACACGCTGGTAATGGGGCCGGGCGGCTATCGCTTCGGCGACTATTGGCGGCTCGGCCTGCCGCTTTCGGTGCTGGTGCTGCTGATCGGTGTGCCGCTGCTGCTGGCGGTCTGGCCGATGGCCTAGCGACCCCGGCATCGGCTGCGGCTCACCCGCCGGTGACGCTCATGTGGCGTGCGACCGCCACGGTCGGCGCGCCACGGTCGAGCACGAAATCGTGGCCCTTGGGCTTGAGCTGCATCGCCCGGTCGAGAGCCGCGTCAAGGGTTTCGGGCCCACCCTCGCGCAGGGCGAGGCGCAGGTCGACCATGTCGTCCTGACCCAGGCACATGTAGAGCTGGCCGGTGGCCGTGAGCCGCACGCGGTTGCAGCTTTCGCAGAAATTGTGACTCATAGGCGTAATAAAGCCGAGCAGCCCATTGGTTTCCTTGACGAAATCATAGCGAGCCGGGCCGCCGGTGCGATGCTCGGCGCGCTCGAAGGTATAGCGCCGGGCCAGCGTTTCGCGCAGCTCCCGCAGGGGCAGGTAGCTTTCCACCCGGTCGATGCCGACCTCGCCCAGGGGCATGCCTTCGATCAGCGTCAGCCCGAACCCGCGGCCATGCGCCCATTCGAGCATGGTCGGGATCTCGGCGTCGTTGATGTCGCGCATCGCCACCATGTTGATCTTGATCTTCAGACCCGCCTCGGCCGCCGCATCGATGCCGTCGAGCACATCGGCAATGCGACCCCGCCGGGTGATCTCGGCAAATTTCCCGGCGTCCAGCGTATCGAGCGAGACGTTGAGCCGCCTGATCCCGGCGGTAGCAAGGCCCGCCGCATGGCGGCGGAGCTGGCTGCCATTGGTGGTCAGCGTCAACTCCTCGAGCCCGGCCCCCAGATGTCCGCCGATGGTCTGCACCAGGTCCATGATGTCGCGCCGCACCAGCGGCTCGCCACCGGTGAGCCGGACCTTGGTGACGCCGCGCCGGACGAAGGCGGCCACGATGGTCTCAATTTCCTCAAAGCTCAGGACATCCGCCTTGGGCAGGAAGGTCATGTGCTCGGACATGCAGTAGGTGCAGCGGAAATCGCAGCGATCGGTGACCGAGACGCGCAGATAGGTAATCGCCCGGCCATAGCGGTCGATCAGGGCGCCGGTCGGGGCGAGGTTGGCTTGTGAAAACAGCGTGGTGACCATCGCCATGGTCATAGCGCGACCGTGTGCAAACAAAAAGGCCGGTCTGCGGGACCGGCCTTTTCGAACTCTTCGATCAAACCAGGTTTACTGGTTGACGACCACCAGGGCGCCGACCTTGACGCGCTCGTAGAGGTCGGTGACGTCTTCGTTGGTCAGACGGATGCAGCCCGAGGACACGGCCTGGCCGATGGTCCAGGGCTCGGACGTGCCATGGATGCGGTAAAGCGTCGAGCCGATATAGAGCGCACGGGCGCCGAGCGGGTTGTTCGGGCCACCCGGCATGTAGGCCGGCAGGTCGGGGACGCGCTTGCGCATGGCTGCCGGCGGCGTCCAGCCCGGCCACTCGGCCGTGCGGGTGATGCGGTGCTGGCCGGACCAGCGGAAGCCGTCGCGGCCGACGCCGATGCCGTACTTCATGGCCTTGCCGTCTTCGAGCACCAGATAGAGCCGGCGTTCGCTGGTCTCGACCACGATGGTGCCGCGCTTGAACTTGGACTCGTAGGAGACGATTTCCTTGCGGATCGAGCTGCCCTTGCGGCCAGCCTTAACCGTCGCGGCATCTTCCCAGGTGTTGGTGTCGCGATTATAGACGCGCGCCGCCGAAGCGGGCATGGCCACCGAGACGGTGAGCAGAGCCGCCAGCAGGACGGCTACCGTAGTTTTGATCTTGTTCATGTGTCGAACTGCGCCTCTGACAGTGTAAATGCCGCAAAGCGCGGCCAATGCAGAATAATGTTTGCTGCATAACTGGTTTGGCTGGCGTTAAAAAGTGCCCTCGCCATGATTTGACCATACCTTGGCCACTGCCGAGCGGTTTTGTTGCCGCAACGTGACATTTTCGCGATCACCAAAGCGTGAACGGGCCGGTTGACAAGGGATTTTCGGCGCTCTAGCTGTGCGCGCCAAGGGTCGGGAGGCAGATTTGAGCGAAGATCAGAAACGAATCGCCGCCGCTCGCGCTCTCGAGGATGTGCAGCCGGGCATGAAGCTGGGGCTCGGCACCGGCTCGACCGCCCGCCATTTCGTCGATCTGCTCGGCCAGCGTGTGGCGCAGGGGCTGGACGTGCTGTGCGTCCCTACCTCCGAAGTCACGGCGGCCCAGGCCAGGTCGCTCGCCATTCCGCTCACCGACCTCGAAACTACCCCGACGCTGGACCTGACCATTGACGGCGCCGACGAGATCGGCCCCGGCCTCGCGCTGATCAAAGGCGCCGGTGGCGCGCTGCTGCGTGAAAAAATCGTCGCTGCGGCCTCGGCGCGGATGATCGTGATCGCCGACGCCTCCAAGGTGGTGCAGGCGCTCGGCGCCTTTCCGCTGCCCATTGAGGTGAACCCCTTCGGCCTGGGCGCGACGTGCGCACTGGTCCAGCGCGTCATGACCGAACAGGGCGCCACCGGCGGGCTCAAGCTGCGCAGCCGGCCCGACGGCACGGTCTATCTCACCGATGGCGGCCACTACATCCTCGATGCTTTATTTGGCCGCATTTCTTCGCCAGAAGCCCTGTCGCGGGCGCTTCTGGATATTCCGGGCGTCGTGCAGCACGGGCTGTTCCTGTCGATGTGCACGCGCGCCTATGTCGCCACGGCCGATGGCGTCAGGGTAATTGACGCGTGACGGCCGGTCGCTTTTGGGGCAAGAACGGGGTGGAATTCCAAACCATGGACAAGTCTGCAATGAACTTTCTGCGTAAAGGCCGGTCGCTGCTGAGCGTGGCACTCATGGCCGTCACCCTCGCTGTCTCGGCCACGCCGGCCGCAGCCCAGGAAATTGCTCCCGAGCATCTGTCGCTGGCGCGCCAGTACATCGATCTGACCGACAAGGGCAATGTCTACGAAGGCATGCTCATCTCGACCGCCGTCGACACCATGCGCACCATCGTCCAGCAGAATCCCGAGCTGGTCGAACAGACCGACGCCGCGATCACCAAGACGCTCGATTTCTACCGTGAAAAGAAGGGCGATCTGCTCGACCAGTTCGCGCGCATCTATGCCCTGAGCTTTTCGCCCGAAGAGCTGACGGTGATTGTGGATTTCTACAAAAGCGACATCGGTCAGAAGCTGGCTACGGCGAACGCCACCATCAATGACCGCATCCAGACCGTGGTCGGCGTGTTCAACGCCAACCTGGGCCGCGAGTTCTTCGCCAAGGTCCGCGCCGAACTCAAGGCCGCCGGTTTCGACGTCTGATCGACACACGCATCAACTATCCGAGACCCCGCCTTGTGCGGGGTCTTTTGTTTGGTGATACAAGCACCGCGTTTCAATCGGAGTGGGAAGCATGGCCGAGGCTTATGATCTGGTCGTGATTGGCGCGGGCTCGGGTGGCGTGCGTGCCGCCCGCATGGCCGCCAGTTACGGCGCCCGGGTGGCGGTGATCGAAGAGTATCGCGTCGGCGGCACCTGCGTGATCCGCGGCTGCGTTCCCAAAAAGCTCTTCGTTTATGCCTCGCGCTTTTCCGACATGTTCGAGATCGCCGGCAGTTTCGGCTGGACGGTCGACGCAAAGTTCGACTGGCCGACCCTGCTGGCCAACAAGGACAAGGAGATCGACCGGCTCGAAGGCGCCTATGTCGCCGCGCTCGAAAAGCCTGGCGTCGAGATCATCCGCGATCGGGGCGTGGTCACCGGCCCCAACAGCGTCAAGCTGGTCGGCTCGGGCCGCGAGCTTTCGACGCGCTACATCCTGGTTGCCACCGGCGCCCACCCGTACGTTCCGGAAATTCCGGGCAAGGACCTGGGCATCACCTCCAACGAGGCGTTCCATCTGCCGGTGCTGCCGCATTCGATCCTGATCGAGGGCGGCGGCTACATCGCTGTCGAATTCGCTACCATCTTTGCCGGCCTGGGCGTGGACACCACGATCATCTATCGCGGCGACTGCCTGTTGCGGGGTTTTGACGAGGATCTGCGCCGTGGCCTCGAGGCCGGGCTCACCGAACGCGGCATCAAGCTGATCTACCAGACCACCATTGCCGCGCTGGAAAAGCGAGGCACCGACATCGTTGCCAAGATGAGCGACGGGGTCGAGGCTCCCTATGGCGCCGTGATGTTCGCAACCGGACGGCGCGCCAATACGCGAGGGCTCGGTCTTGCCGAGGCCGGGGTGAAGCTGCATGCGCACGGCGCCATCGAAGTAGACCCCTATTCGCAGACGTCGGTGCCCTCGATCTACGCGGTGGGCGATGTCACCGGCCGCGCCCAGCTGACCCCGGTGGCCATCCGCGAAGGCTCGGCCTTTGCCGCCACTGTATTCAACAACACCCCGACCGCTGTCGACTATGCGCTGATCGGCACGGCTGTCTTTGCCGAGCCGGAGCTGGCAACCATCGGGCTTAGCGAAGCCGATGCGGCCACCCACGACAATATCGATGTCTACCTGGCGCGCTTCCGGCCGATGATGAACACGCTCTCCACCAAGTCCGAGCGCGTCATCATGAAGCTGATCACCGAGGCCGATGGCGGCAAGGTGCTCGGGCTGCACATTCTGGGACACGCCGCCGCCGAAATGCTGCAGTTGGCAGCCGTTGCCATCGGCATGGGTGCCAACAAGGCCGATTTCGACCGTGCCATGGCCATGCACCCCACGGCAGCCGAGGAGCTGGTGACCTTCAAGGCGCCCAGTTACGTCTATCGCAACGGCAAGAAGCTCTAGCGCCCGGCTGCACCCTGCGCCCAATTCAGACTTGGCTTTGCCGCTTCAGGTTGCTAGACCGCCGACCCGAGCGTTGGAGCGTATCGACATGAGCACCTGGACCCCGCAGAGCTGGAGACACAAGCCGATCTCGCAGGTGCCGGCCTATCCCGATGCTGAAAAGCTCGCGGCCGTCGAAGCGCAACTGGCGAAATTCCCGCCGCTGGTGTTTGCCGGCGAAGCGCGTGAACTCAAGACGCATCTGGGCGAAGTGGCCCGTGGCGACGCGTTCCTGCTGCAGGGCGGGGACTGCGCCGAAAGCTTTGCCGAGCATGGCGCGGACCATATTCGCGACTTTTTCCGCGTGTTTCTGCAGATGGCCGTGGTCCTGACCCACGGCGCCAGCAAGCCAGTGCTCAAGGTCGGGCGCATCGCCGGGCAGTTCGCCAAGCCGCGCTCGTCCGATACCGAGACCATCGACGGGGTGACGCTGCCCAGCTATCGCGGCGACATCATCAACGACATTGCCTTCACCGAGGCGGCGCGCCTGCCCGATCCGGACCGCCTGCTGCTGGCCTACCGCCAGTCGGCCGCCACGCTCAACCTGCTGCGCGCTTTCGCTTCGGGCGGCTATGCCGACCTGACGCGGGTGCATGAATGGACCATGGGGTTCATGAAGGACACCAGCGCCTATCCGCGCTTCGAGGAGCTGGCCAACAAGATCGACGACGCCATCGACTTCATGCGCGCCCTCGGCCTGACGCCCGACAACACGCCGTCGCTGCGCGAAACCAAGTTCTACACCAGCCACGAAGCGCTGCTGCTCGGCTACGAAGAGGCGCTGACCCGCCGCGACTCCATTACCGGCGACTATTACGCCACGTCCGGCCACATGCTCTGGATCGGCGATCGCACCCGCCAGCCGAACGCCGCGCATGTCGAATACTTCTCGGGCATCAAGAACCCCATCGGCATCAAGTGCGGACCGAGCCTGTCCACCGACGACCTGCTGAAACTGCTCGACAAGCTCAACCCGGGCAACGAGCCCGGCCGGATCACCCTGATCGGCCGCTTTGGGGCGGAAAAGGTCGAAGAGCACCTGCCGCGCCTGGTCGAAGCGGTGCAGACCGTCGGCGCCACGGTGGTCTGGTGTTCGGATCCGATGCACGGCAATACCGTCAAGGCCTCCTCGGGCTACAAGACCCGGCCGTTCGACCGCATCATGTCGGAAGTGCAGTCGTTCTTTGCGGTGCACCGCGCGCTCGGCACCTATGCCGGCGGCATCCATATCGAAATGACCGGCGACGACGTCACCGAATGCACTGGTGGCGGCGTGGCGGCGATCACCGAGGCCGGACTGCAGGATCGCTACCACACCTATTGCGACCCGCGGCTGAATGCCTCGCAGGCGCTCGAACTGGCTTTCCTGGTCGCCGAGGAAGTCCGGGCGCAGCGGCCGGCCCGCGCCATTCGCGCCGCCGAGTAAGGGGGAGGGCGGCACGTCGCCGCCTTGCTCTTGCCGGGGTGAGCGGCTAAGTCTGCGCGCGATTTCCCGCCGACCAGGGGCCGACCCGTGACCGACCGACTTCGCATTGCGCTGGCGCAGCTCAACCCCACGGTTGGCGCCCTGACCGCCAATCTCGAACTCGGGCGCCGGGCCCTCGCCGACGCAGCGGCGGCAGGCGCGGACATCCTCCTGCTGTCCGAACTGTTCCTCTCGGGTTATTTCCCCGAGGACCTGCTGGAAAAGCCGCGCTTTGTTTCCGATGCCATGGACGCGGCGCGCGCCCTTGCGGCGGCGACCGCCGGCACCTCGGTCAGCCTGCTGCTGCCCACGCTCTGGCAGGCCGACGGCATTCTCTACAATGCGGTGCTGCTCGCCGAGAACGGCGAGATTGTCACCATGCGCTACAAGCGCGAACTGCCCAATGACGACATCTTTTTCGAAAAGCGCTACTTCACTGCCGGCCCGCTGGCCGAGCCGATGACCATCAAGGGCGTCTCCATCGGCGTGCCGATCTGCGAAGACATCTGGCATCCGCAGGTCTGTGCGCATCTGGTCGATCAGGGCGCACGCATGCTGCTCTGCCCCAATGGCTCGCCCTATTGGCGCAACAAGGACGCGATCCGCAAAAAGCTGGTCAAGGCGCGCGTGCACGAGGACAATGTGCCGCTGCTCTACCTCAACCAGGTCGGCGGCCAGGACGAACTGGTCTATGACGGCGCGAGCTTTGCCGTCGAGCCAGGTGGTCGGCTGGTGATCCAGGGCAAGAGTTGGGAGAGCGAACTCATCGTCTCCAACTGGATCAATACCGAGAACGGTTGGCGCTGTGCCGATCCGCATGTCGCTGACCTGACATCGGTCAACGAGACGCCCTGGCGCGCCTGCGTGCTGGGCCTGCGCGACTATTGCCGCAAGAACGGCTTCAAGAACGTCGTGCTCGGCCTGTCGGGCGGCATAGACAGCGCTGTGGTCGCCGCCATGGCGGTCGATGCCCTGGGTGCCGAGCATGTGCACTGCATCATGCTGCCCTATCGCTACACGTCCGAGGAGAGCCTGATCGACGCCAAGGGCTGCGCCGACTATCTGGGGGTGCGCTATGATGTGGTGCCGATCGGTGGCCCGGTGGACAAGGCGCTCGAAGAGCTGCAGCCGGTGTTCGGCAACCGTCCGCCCGACCTGACCGAGGAAAACATCCAGTCGCGAATGCGCGGCGTCTACTTGATGGCGGTCTCCAACAAGCTGGGCGCGCTGCTCCTGACCACCGGCAACAAGTCGGAAATGGCCGTGGGCTATGCCACCATCTATGGCGACATGAACGGCGGCTTCAACCCGATCAAGGACCTGCTCAAGATGCGGGTCTACGAGCTGGCGGCCTGGCGCAATGCCAACCTGCCGGGCGATTGCCACGGTCCGGGCGGCATGGTGATTCCGCAGGCCATCATCGACAAGGCGCCGAGCGCCGAACTGCGCCCCAACCAGACCGACCAGGATTCGCTGCCGCCCTATCCGATCCTGGACGAAATCCTCGAGGGCCTGGTCGAGAACGAGCTGTCGGTCGGCGAAGTGGTCGAGCGCGGGCTTGGGCGCTTCGATCGGGCGTTGGTCAAGCGCATCGAAAAGCTGCTCTACATCGCCGAATACAAGCGGCGGCAGTCGGCCCCGGGCGTCAAAATCTCGCGCAAGGCCTTCGGGCAGGGACGCAAATATCCCATCACCAACGGCTATCGCGACGAGTCGGGACTGTGAGCGAACCGGTTGTCCGCTACGCGCCGTCGCCCACCGGCCGGCTGCATCTGGGGAATGCCCGGCCCATGCTGCTCAACTGGCTGTTCGCCAAGGCGCGCTCGGGCCGCTACATCCTGCGGCTCGACGACACCGACCTGGCCCGCTCGACGGAAGTGTCGGCGCTGGGCATTTCCGCCGACCTCGCCTGGCTCGGCATCGTGCCGGATGCAAGAGTGCGGCAGTCCGACCGCACGGCGCTTTACGACGCGGCGCGCGACAAGCTGATTGCCGCCGGTCGCCTCTATCCGGCCTACGAGACCGAGGACGAGCTCGACCGCAAGCGGGCCCGGGCCCGGGCGCTGGGCAAGCCGCCGATCTATGATCGTGCTGCGCTGGCATTGACCGAGGCACAGAAGGCCGCCTTTGCGGCCGAGGGGCGCACGCCGCACTGGCGCTTCCGGTTGGACGGCAAGCCGGTGCATTTCGACGACATGATCAAGGGACCGCAGACGGTCAACACCGCCTCGATGTCCGACCCCGTGCTGGTTCGCGCCGACGGCTCCTATCTCTACACACTCCCCTCGGTGGTGGATGATATCGACCTGGGCATCACCCATGTCATCCGCGGCGAGGACCATGTCTCCAATACCGGCACGCAGATCGAGATCTTCGAGGCGCTGGGCGGCGATGTCCCGCTGTTTGCGCATCACAACCTGCTCACCGGCGCCGATGGCGAAGGGTTTTCCAAGCGCCTCGGGTCGCTCTCGCTCGCCGATCTGCGCGAGGCGGGCTACGAACCGTTGGCCGTCGCCCTGATGGCGGTGCTGACCGGCACCAGCCTGCCGGTGGAGCCCTATGCCGACCTGCTGGCTGTCGCGCAGGCGCTCGACCTGTCGATGATCTCGCATGGTCCGGCCCGGTTCGATCCGGCCGAGCTCGATACGCTCAATGCGCGGCTGCTGCATGCCATGCCGTTCGCTACGGCCCGCCCGCGTCTGGCCACGCTCGGCCTCGACAGTGAGCCGCTATGGCTGGCCTTGCGCGAGAACCTGACAAAATTCAGCGATATCAAGGATTTGGCGGCGATTATCAGCGGGCCGGTCGAACCGGTGGTGGCCGAACAAGATCGCGAGTTCCTGCGCGAAGCGCGCGAACATCTGCCCTTTGAACCTTGGGACGCCGGCACCTGGTCGCTCTGGACCAACGCGCTCAAGGAAAAGACCGGCCGCAAGGGCAAGGCACTGTTCCATCCGCTTCGCCTGGCGCTGACCGGCCGGGAGCAGGGGCCCGAGCTCAGGTCCCTGTTGCCGCTGTTGGGGCGTAAGGCGTGTCTGGACCGACTACCCTGACGCGCTTGTCGCCGAACTGCACGATGCGCGACGGCTCGGACGTGGTCCGTGCCACCACCGGCACCGGCTTGGGCGTCTCGCCGGGGGCTGCCGGCCGACGGCGCGGCAGCGGCACCTGCACATAGGCGCTGGTGTCGAGCGCCACCGTGGTGATCTGCTGCTGCAATCCGCGCGGATCGCGCACCGGCAACGGAAAGTCCCGGCCGTTGTAGTTGATCATGGCGCGTGCCGAGCCGTCGGCAGTCGCCACCAGCGTGACCGAGCCGAATTCTCCCGCCTGCTTGCAGGTAGCGGTCTTGTCGATCTCGGTGCGGAAGCGGAAGGCATTGGGCAGCGCCGTATAGGGCTCGCCATAGACGTTGACCATCTGCTCCACTTCCTGGCCCGGATTGTCGTAATAGTAGAGATCGACATCCAGGGTCGGGCACTGTGATCGGCAGGCCTCCAGATCGTCTTGTACATAGTCGGTGAGCGTCGAATAGCTGATTGGCCAGTAAAAGCCGTCGGACTTGCGCACACAGAGCGTCCGTACCGTGTGATAGCTGCCGAACCCGTCGAACTCGCCGCCGCGCAGCCCGCCCTCGCCGTCGAACGTCTCGCCGATCGCATCGAACAACTGGTCGAACAGGTTGCCGCGCTCGCGGCCGCCGGCAATCAACTGGCCGTTTTCGTCGACGACCCGGGCCCGCGAGCCGCCGCCGCAGTTGAAACGCGCCATTTCCTGCAAAATGGCTTCACGCTGCTGGGCGATGGCGTTGCCGGTCTCGAGGGTGCGCGACAGGTTTGCCACCTCTTCGCGGCCCGAGGTGATTTCGCGGGCAAGGGCCCGGCATTCGCGACTCAGCTGCCGGCCGGCCTTGGCGTCGTCGTTGCAGCCGCCGCGGATATAGGCGCTCTCGTTGCGCTGCACCTGGCGCTGCAGGCTGCGGGCGGACCCGGCCCCCTCCTGCGAGATCTGGTAGGAGCGATTGCGTTCGAGGGTCCGCAATGTGGCCCCCAGCTGCGCACAGCTGGCCGACTGCGCATAGGCCGCAGACACATCAATCAGCAGAACGACCAGGCCGGCCAGAAGGACCACCCAAAGGTGCAGCAGTGTCGCGGGTCGTCTCGCCATGTCGGCTATGCACTCCTTGCGCGCCGGAACCTCGCAATGGTGCCGGATGCATTGTGAGCAGGTTCTAGCACATCCGGTGATGCGTTTAAGACCACCAAAAGGCAGTTTCTACCCGATGGAACGATTTCCGATCACTCAGCTGTGAGCGTGGGGATCGAGTTTGCAGATGCCAATGTCGCATTTCGTCGCTAGGCTTTCTGTCGCAGGGGCCAAGTGGATACATTTGCTGGTACTTCTGCGCGACTGAACGGCCGTCCCCAATGGAGCTACCCGATGTCCCTACCCAAATTGTCCATGCTGATTGCTGCCGGCGCGATGGCCGCGACCTTCGCTGTTGGCGCGATTGCGCAGGACATGGCAGTTGACCCTGCCATTGCCAGCATGTCGCCTGATCAACTCGTCGCTGCCCGGAAGGCGGCCATGAAGGAAAACGGCGGCACGCTCAAAGCCGCTGGCGCGCAGACCGGCGCCGAAGCCAGCGCTTCTGCCGACATCCTGATCAAGAACTACACCAATTTCATGGCCCTGTTCCCCGAAGGTTCGGTCGTCGGCGATTCCAAGGCGCTGCCCGCCATCTGGGAAAACAAGGCCGATTTCGACGCCATCTTTGCAAAGGGCCTGCAGGGCGCCAAGGACATGAAGGCTGCCGCCGAGGCTGGCGACGCTGCCGCCTATGGCGAAGCCATGAAGGTCATTGGCGGCACCTGTGGCGAATGCCACCAGAAATACCGCAGCTAAGTGACCTCGGTTGCGGCCTAGGGGGCGGTCTTCGGGCCGCCCTTTTCTTTGTTGGCCCGCACGCACCGGCCGAACGCAACACCGCCCCCCGACGGATTGGCCTTGATTTTCGGGGTCTTTGCGATCAGATTGCGCGCATGAAAACCACGGCGCGCCGCGCGCACTGCATTTCTGGTTGCATTATTATCCGCTAACTCGGTTAGGCGGCGCGGTTTTCTTCATCTCCACACTCTAGACCCGAAGAGCCCGCTGCCAGCGCCAGTTTGTCTGGCTTGGGGGTAGGTCTATGGACGTCACATTGCGGCTCTACAACACGCTGACGCGCCAGAAAGCGCCGTTCGAGCCGATCGATGCCAATAATGTCCGGCTCTATGTCTGCGGACCGACGGTTTATGACTTTGCCCATATCGGCAATGCGCGCCCGGCCATCGTCTTTGACGTGCTGTTCCGGCTGCTGCGCCATGTCTACGGCGCCGATCACGTCACCTATGTGCGCAACATTACCGACGTCGACGACAAGATCAACGCCCGCGCCGTCCGCGATTTTCCGGGTCTGCCGCTCAACGCGGCGATCCGCGAGGTCACCGAAAAGACCGCAAGCCAGTATTTTGCCGACGTCGCCGCACTGGGCTGCCTCGAGCCGACCATCCAGCCGCGGGCGACGGAAAACATTACTGAGATGCAGACGCTGATCGCGTCTCTGCTTCACCGCAAGCACGCCTATGCAGCGGCCGGCGAAGTGCTGTTCGACGTCGGCTCGATGCCCGACTATGGCAGGCTTTCGGGCCGCAACCTCGACGACAATCTCGCCGGCGCCCGCATCGCGGTGGACGCGCACAAGAAGAACCCGGCCGATTTCGTGCTCTGGAAGCAGTCCTCGGCAGACGAACCGGGTTGGGAGAGCCCATGGGGCAGGGGGCGCCCGGGCTGGCACATCGAGTGCTCGGCCATGTCCGAGCGCTATCTGGGACAGGTGTTCGACATCCATGCCGGCGGCCTCGACCTGATCTTCCCGCACCACGAGAACGAGATCGCCCAGTCGCGCTGCGCCCACGGCACGCACGCCATGGCCAATGTCTGGATGCACAACGGCTTCCTGCAGGTGGAAGGCCAGAAGATGTCGAAATCGCTCGGCAACTTCATCACCATCAATGAACTGCTCGCGACCGACAAGTTCGGCGGCCGTGCGTGGCCCGGCGACGTACTGCGCCTCGCCATGTTGATGACCCACTATCGCGAGCCGATCGATTTTTCCGTCGCCCGGCTGGAAGAGGCCGAGAAAAAGCTCCGCGACTGGCAGACCATTGCCTCGACGTCGCAGCATGCCGCCAGCACGCGGCCGGACGCCTCGGTGATCGAGGCGCTGTCGGACGACCTCAACTTCCACCGTGCTGCGGTGGCCATCGACGTCATTGCCCGCAAGGCCTCGCGCGGCACCGACACGGCCGTTGATTGCCTCGCTGCGACCATGACCTTCTTCGGTTTCACCCTCGACAGCCTGCTCAAGAATGACAGCGCGTCGGTCGATGCCAGCGCCATCCAGGCAGCCATCACTGACCGGCTCGCCGCCTTCCAGGCCAGGGACTTCGCCAAGGCCGACCAGATCCGCGCCGACCTGCTCGCCCAGGGCATCCAGCTGATGGACTCCAAATCGGCAACGGGCGAACGTGTGACCACCTGGGAGCTCAAGCGGTGAGACCGCAAACCCCTCATCCGTCTCGGCCCGAACGGGCCGATCCACCTTCTCCCTCAAGGGGAGAAGGAAAGCCGACTGCAAAGTCGGGCGAGATGACGAAGCCAGGCCCCTCTCCCCTTGAGGGAGAGGGTGCCCGAAGGGCGGGTGAGGGGCAGTATCGGGGCCACAAGGAGTGGCGGACGGCCTTTACCGCAACTTTGCGCAATTTCGCCCGAGAGATGCGATATGAGCCGACTGAAGCGGAGCGCAAACTGTGGGGCATTCTGCGTGATCGGAGGCTGGCTAGTTACAAGTTCCGCCGTCAGGTGCCGATGGGTCGCTATATTGTTGACTTCTATTGTTCTTCGGCAGGGCTGGTCGTCGAGCTTGATGGCAGTCAGCACGCCGAAAACAGTCATGACGTCGAACGCGATGCGTGGCTCTGCGCTCAAGGCTATAGGGTTCTCAGGATCTGGAACAACCAGCTCAACGGTGATCGCAACAGCATTCTTGACGCCATCTGGTACGCCCTGCAGGAGCAGACGCCATGACCGCCATCCTCGACCATGTCGGCATCAAGGTTTCCGACCTCGACCGCTCGCTGCCGCTCTACCGGGAGGCGCTGGCGACACTTGGGATCGCGTTGCTGGCGGACTTCACCATGGGCCGTGACCGCCATGTCGGTTTTGGCAAGGATCATCCGACCTTCTGGCTTTCCAACGGCGCACAGGGCCGCGGCGAGACCCATGTCGCCTTTACGGCGGCCAGCCGGGCCGAAGTCGAAGCCTTCTACTCGGTCGCCCTCTCCATGGGCGGCCGCGACAACGGTGCGCCCGGCATCCGCGCGCACTATCGCCCGAACTACTACGGCGCCTTCGTCCTTGATCCCGACGGCAACAACATCGAAGCCGTCTGTCATACCGAAACCTAGGAGTGCTGAGATGAGCGGCATCGACCATTTGGCCATTTCCACCGCCGACTACGCCGCGTCGCTCGCCTTCTATGAGGCGGCGCTCGCTCCGCTGGGTATCAAGACGCAGATGAAGTTCGAAGGGCCGGACGGCAACGTCGCCGGGCTTGGGTCGGAAAATCCGTTCCTCTGGGTCGGCGATGGCGGCAAGCTGGAAGGCCGGCTGCATATTGCCCTCTCGGCTCGCGACCGCGCCGAAGTCGATGCCTTCTATGCCGCCGCCATCGCTGCCGGTGGACGCGACAATGGTGCCCCGGGACTGCGCGCGCACTATCACCCGAATTACTATGCTGCCTTCGTCCTCGATCCGGATGGCCACAACATCGAGGCGGTGTGTCATGCCCCAGCCTGATGCAGAGCTCACGGGCGGCTGCCAGTGCGGTGCGGTGCGTTTTCGCGCTGGGTCGCTCGGTCGTGCCACGATCTGCCATTGCCGCATGTGCCAGAAGGCCTTCGGCAGCTTTTTCGGGCCGCTGGTCACCACCCATGACCTGGTCTGGACGCGCGGCGCGCCGGCCTGGTTCCAGAGCTCGAACAAGGTCCGCCGCGGCTTTTGCGCCGCCTGCGGCACGCCGCTCGCCTATGACTATGGCGATCCGGCGCTTGAAATCGCCATCGGCGCCTTCGATGATCCCGAGGTCGCCGCGCCTGTCCTGCAGGTGAACCCGCACGACAAGCTGAGCTTTTTCGACGGGCTCACCGCCCTGCCGACCCGCCGGCCCGAAGAAGCGCCGGGTGCAGAAGCCTTCAAGTCTGGCGTGATCTCTTATCAGCACCCTGATCATGATGTGGCCGACTGGCCGGCGCCGGAGACGAGGCGATGAGCGAACTGCGCGGTTTTTACCCCGAGATCGAGCCCTATGCCAAAGGCTGGCTCGATGTCGGCAGCGGCCACCAGATCTACTGGGAGCGGGTCGGTACGCCGGGCGCCAAACCAGCCGTTTACCTGCATGGCGGACCAGGGGGCGGTATGTCGCCGAGCCAGCGCCGCGTCTTTGATCCGGCGCGCTACGATGCGCTGCTGTTCGACCAGCGCGGCTGCGGCAAGTCCAAACCCTTCGCCTCGATCGAGCACAACACCACCTGGGATCTGGTCGCCGACATCGAAAAGCTGCGGGAGATGGTCGGGGTCGAGAGCTGGCTGGTCTTTGGCGGCTCCTGGGGCTCGACACTGGCGCTGGCTTACGCGCAAACCCACCCCGAACGGGTGACCGAGCTCGTGCTGCGCGGCATTTTCACCCTGCGCCGCGACGAACTGCTCTGGTACTACCAGCACGGCGCCTCGCTGCTCTTTCCCGACAAGTGGGAACGCTTCATCGCGCCGATCCCCGAGGCCGAGCGCGGTGACATGATGGCCGCTTACCGCAAACGGCTGGTCGACCCCGACCGGGCGATCCGCCTCGCGGCTGCCGAGGCCTGGGCCCGCTGGGAGGGTGAGACCATCACGCTGCTGCCGACCTCTGCCATCAGCGACGCCTTCTACGACCCCGAATACGCGCTCGCCTTTGCCCGGATCGAGAACCATTACTTTGTGCATGCCGGCTGGATGGAGGAGGGTCAGCTGATCCGCGACGCCGGCAAGCTGCGCGACATCCCGGCCGTCATCGTGCAGGGACGCTACGACATCGCCTGCCCGGTACAGACCGCCTGGGACCTGCACAAGGCCTGGCCCGAAGCCGAGTTCATCCTGGTGGAAGGGCAGGGGCATGTGCTGAGCGAACCGGGCCTTTTGCATCACCTGATCATCGCTGCCGACCGTTTTGCTGGAGGAGAGTTCATATGAGCGACGACGCCTATCGCTATCGCGACCATTCCGGCGGCTGCCAGTGCGGCGCGGTGCGGTTTCACGCCACCGAACTGCAGGACAATCCGCATCTGTGCTACTGCCGCATGTGCCAGAAGGCGACGGGAAACCTCTTCGCCGCGCTGATTGGTGTGCGCCACGAGCACCTGACCTGGACACGCGGCGAACCAGCGCGCTTCCGCAGTTCCGGCCATGTCGACCGCGGCTATTGTGCCCAGTGTGGCTCGTCGCTGTTTTACCACAATGTCGAGGGCGAGCATGTGTCGCTCTCCATAGGCGCTTTCGACGAACCGCATTCGATCCCGGTGCTCTACCAGATGGGCATGGAGGGCAAGCACCCTTCGCTGGTCGCCCTTGACAGCGTTGCGGTGACCGGCACCACGGAAAACGCCAACGATCCAGCCTGGTGGACAGCCATCCGCGCAACCAATCACCAGCACCCCGACCACGACACGGCTGTCTGGCCGCAACCGGCGGTCGCCCCATGACCCAGCTCCGCTTGTCAGGTGGCTGCCAGTGTGGTGCCGTGCGCTATCGGTTCGAGGGGACGCCCCGGCACGTGGCGCTCTGCCATTGCCGCATGTGCCAGAAGGCCACGGGCTCGGTGGCCTGGGCCTATTTCACCGCAGCCAAGAGCGAGTTGATCTGGACGCGCGGGCGCCCGACGCTCTATCGCAGTTCTGCTGCAGCGCAGCGGGGCTATTGCCAATCCTGCGGCACGCCGCTGACCTTTGAGCCCGAAGACGCGGACAGCTTGGACGTCGGCATCGCCACGCTCGATACGCCGGCCGTCCTCGAGCCCAGCGAACAATACTGGATCGGCACACGCATGCCCTGGTTCGCCGGCCTTGCCACGCTGCCGGTGGTGGGGGCTGGGGACGACCTTCCCGAAGCGGAGGCCCGGCGCCGCAGTCCCTACCAGCATCCCGACCACGACACGGCCGACTGGCCGCCCCGTAACTGAGTACCGACGATGTCCAAAGACCGCCTCTATCTCTTCGACACCACGCTGCGCGACGGCGCGCAGACAGCCGGCATCGAGTTCTCGCTCGAGGACAAGATTTCCATTGCCGCGCTGCTCGAAGAGATCGGCGTCGACTATGTCGAGGGCGGCTTTCCGGGCGCCAATGTCATTGACGACCAGTTCTTTGCCGAGCGGCGGACGCAGACGGCGCGATTCACCGCCTTCGGCATGACCAAGCGGGCCGGCCGGTCGGTCGGCAACGATCCGGGCGTGCAGGCGGTGCTCAATGCCCGCGCCGACGCGGCCTGCTTTGTCGCCAAGACCTCGCCGCGTCAGGTCAAGATCGCTCTGGGCATCTCGCTCGAGGACAATCTCGACAGCCTGCGCGAAACCGTTGCCGCCACCGTCGCCGCCGGCAAGGAAGCACTGATCGACTGCGAGCATTTTTTCGACGGGTTCAAGGAAGATTCAGAGTATGCGCTCACGTGCGTCCGGACGGCGCTCGACGCCGGGGCACGCTGGGTGGTGCTGTGCGACACCAATGGCGGCACGATGCCCTCGGAAGTCGAGGCCATCGTCGCTGCCGTGCTCGCGGTGGCGCCCGGCGACCATATCGGCATCCATGCGCATGACGATACCGGCCAGGCCGTCGCCAATTCGCTGGCCGCCGTGCGCGCTGGCGTGCGGCAGATCCAGGGCACGCTCAACGGCATCGGCGAGCGCTGCGGCAATGCCAATCTGGTGACATTGATCCCCACGCTGCTGCTCAAGCCGGTGTTTGCCGATCACCTCCAAACCGGCATTTCGCTTGAGCAACTGACTCACCTGACGCAGGTGTCGCGCGCCTTCGACGAAATCCTCAACCGTGCCCCAGCGCGACAGGCGCCCTATGTCGGGGCCTCGGCTTTCGCCACCAAGGCCGGCATCCACGCCTCCGCTTTGGCCAAGGATTTTTCCACCTACGAGCACGTGCAGCCCGAAAGCGTCGGCAACGAACGCTCCATCATGGTCAGCCAGCAGGCCGGCAAGTCCAACCTGCTGACCGCGCTCAAGCGCCACGGCATTGCGCTCGACAAGGACGATGCCCGGCTCGAAGGCCTGCTGCGCACGGTCAAGGAGCGCGAGGCGCGCGGCTACTCCTATGACGGCGCCGACGCCAGCTTTGCCATCCTGGCGCGCAAAGTGCTCGGGACATTGCCCGAATTCTTCACGGTCGAGAGCTACCGCGCCAGCGTCGAACGCCGCCACGCGGCGCAGGGCGAGGAGGTCACCGTCACCGAGGCCGTGGTCAAGATCGCCGTCGATGGTGAGCGGCTGATGTCGGTGGCCGAAGGCAACGGCCCGGTCAACGCCCTGGACGTCGCCATGCGCAAGGACCTGGGCAAGTATTCCGACCGTATCGGCGACCTCGAACTGGTCGATTTCAAGGTGCGTATCCTCGACGGCGGCACGGGCGCGGTCACCCGTGTACTGGTCGAAAGCCGCGATGGTACCGGCGAGCGCTGGTACACCATCGGCGTCTCCGCCAACATCATTGATGCCTCATTCGAGGCACTTTATGAGTCCATTACCTATAAGCTGATGAAGACGGAGGCAGGAGCCTCGGCCGCCTGACCAGCCGAAACTCCCGCCCGTCAAGGCGAGGAGTCGGGCTGTGGCGTCGCCCAAGGGGCCAATCTGGATGACGCTGGCGGCTGCCTCGGGCACGCTGGTCGTTGTCGGCGTGGTGCTCGCCGGTCCGGCCGCACTCCGCTGCGCCGACAGGCCCGAGGGGCTTTTCGCCTGCATGCGCGGCGAAATTGTCGAGATCGGCCTGCTGCCCGAGCCACCGGCGACGCCCGAGGTCCGGGCAGCGCCGCAACCTGAGCCGCCGGCTTTCCCGATCCCGAGCACGCCCCTGCCGACACCTCAGCCCCGCCCCGTCATCGTACCGAACGCTCTGCCGCCGGACATAAACGCCGACGCGCGGGCGACAGCGCAGGCGGGAGCCGGCCTCCCCGGTGCGACGGGCACGCTCGCGGTGATCGACGGACTGGTCGCCAGCGCCCAGGCAGAACCGGGACGCTGGCCGGTGGCGGGGCAGGGGACCCTCAAACTGCCGGTGCCGGGGGTCCGCGCCGGGCGCGGCGCTGGATCGGTTGGCGCCTTGGCGCTGCAGGTCGACATTGCCGCACAGCTCGACCTCACGCCTCCGGCGCAAATGCTGCCGAGCGGCGGCGGCGGCCGCGCTGGACTGGGCGTGATCGGCTCAGTAGGCAACAGTTTGGCGTTCGAAGTTGAACCTGATTCAGAACCTCAACCGCCTCCCGCCAGTGCGCCGCTGGCGCCTCCGCCGGTCGATCTGGCGATGCTGCGCTTTGCCTCGGGCAAGGCCATCATTCGCCGGGGCGAAACGCTCTGGGCCATTGCCCGCCGCGTCTATGGCCACGGCGCCCATTATCGCCGTATCGTCATGGCCAATCCCGAACTGCGGGCCGATCCGGGGCGCATCTTTCCCGGACAGGTCTTCGATCTGCCGGAACGGCAGGGCAGCAATGCCGCGCACTAGCCGATATGGCAGCTTGCGCCACCCGCGAAGTTCTTCTATCGCTATTTGACGATGAACAACTTGCCCATGCAGGACGAAGATCTGGCCAATGTGATGCGCGCGCTGGGACACCCGGTGCGGCTGAGCATCCTGCGTATCCTTGCCGAAAAACAGGCCAACAGCTGCTGCTGCACCGACGTGACGCAGTGCCTGCCACTCGCCCAGTCCACGGTCAGCCAGCACATCAAGGTGCTGCTCGACGCAGACCTGGTGATGCGTGAGGCCCGCGGCACCCGCAACTGCTACAAGCTGCGCGAGGATCGCCTGCGGGCGCTCGGCGCCGCCACCAACGGACTGTTCCAGGGTTTGATTTCCGATATTGAGATGCCCGTACGGCTGGTCGAGCCGGCCTGATGACAACTGACAGCCCGGGCGGCAAGCCCACAGTGAACGCCGATGACGGCAACCTGCTGCGTACGGTCCGCAATCTCTGGGAATATATGTGGCCCACAGGCCGCGCCGACCTGAAGCTGCGGGTCATCCTCGCCATCGGGGCGCTGCTGCTCTCCAAGGTTGCCACCACCCTGATCCCCTTTGCCTACAAGGGCATTATCGACAGCCTTGATGGCGCCACCAATGGCGACAGTGCGCTGATCCTCGGCCTTGCCGTCCCGATCGTGCTGGTGCTGGCCTATGCCATCGGCAACATCATCGACGCCGGCTTCCAGCAGTTGCGCGACGTGCTCTTCGCCAGCGTGGGGCAGCATGCCGTGCGCAAGCTCGCCTACTGCACCTTCGAGCACCTGCATCGCCTGTCGCTGCGCTTCCACCTGTCGCGCCGCACCGGCGGGCTCAGCCGGGTGATCGAGCGCGGGACCAAGGGCATCGAAACGATCGTTCGTTTCACCATGCTCAACACCGCGCCGACGCTGGTCGAGTTCCTGATCACCGGCGTGATCTTTATCGTCATGTTCGGCGTCAGCTACCTCAGCGTGCTCGTCGTGACAGTCTGGCTCTATCTGTGGTTCACCATCAAGGCGTCGAACTGGCGCATCACCATTCGTCGCGACATGAACCAGTCCGACACCGACGCCAATTCCAAGGCGATCGACAGCCTGCTCAATTTCGAGACGGTCAAGTACTTCGCCAACGAAGAGATGGAAGCCAAGCGCTTCGACAAGTCGATGGAGACGTACGAGCGCTCGGCGATCCGCATCTGGTCCTCGCTCGGCGTGCTCAATTTCGGCCAGGCCGCGATTTTTTACACCGGCGTGGCCGTCATCGGCGTGATGGCGGTGCTCGGGGTTCTCGACAAGACGCTGACGCTGGGCGACTTCGTCCTGCTCAACACCTTCCTGATGCAGATCTACCGGCCGCTCAACTTCATCGGCTTTGTCTATCGTGAAATCCGCCAGGGCCTGACCGACATCGAAGAGATGTTCAAGCTGCTCGACCAAAAGCCCGAGGTCGAGGACAAGGTCGGTGCCCAGCCGCTCGCCATCACCGGCCCGGTGATCCGCTTCGACAACGTGCGTTTCCACTACGATCCCGACCGCCCGATCCTCAAGGGCGTCAGCTTCGAAGTGCCGGCCGGCAAGACCATTGCCGTGGTGGGCCCGTCGGGCGCTGGCAAGTCGACCATTTCGCGGCTGCTCTATCGTTTCTACGACGTCATCGAGGGCAGCGTGACCATCGATGGTCAGGATCTGCGCGACATCACGCAGGCAAGCCTGCGGGCCGCCATCGGCATGGTGCCGCAGGACACGGTGCTGTTCAACGACTCCATTGCCTACAACATCCGCTACGGCCGGCCCGGCGCCAGTGACGCGGATGTGCGCAAGGCGGCCGAGCTCGCCCAGATCGGCAGCTTCATCGAAAAGCTGCCGCACGGCTACGAGACACAGGTCGGCGAGCGCGGTCTGAAGCTGTCGGGTGGCGAAAAGCAGCGCGTCGCCATTGCGCGGACCATCCTCAAGGGACCGCCGATTCTCATTCTCGACGAGGCCACGTCGGCCCTCGACTCCAAGACCGAGGAAGACATCAAGTCTGCCCTCGACATGGTCTCGGCCAATCGCACCACGTTGGTCATCGCCCACCGGCTCTCGACCGTGGTCAATGCCGACGAAATCATCGTGCTGCGCGATGGGCAGATCGCCGAACGGGGCAATCACATCCAGCTGCTGCAGCAGGCCGGCCTTTACGCCCAGATGTGGAACCGTCAGCGCGAAGCCAGCGAAGTCGAGGAACTCGCCCGCAAGGTCGCGGCCGACTCCCAGGGCTTCGTCAAGCGCGGCCTGCCTGCGGCGGAGTAGGGGCGTGGCCGTTCGCCCGGCCATGCCCGCCGACCGCCCGGTTATCGAGCGGCTGCTCGAATTGTACCTTTATGACATGGCCGAGATCTATCGGTTCCCGATCGGCCAGAATGGGCTCTACGCCTATGATCGCCTCGATCAGTTCTGGCGGCACCCCTATTTGCTGACCGAGGCTGGCGAGCTTGCTGGCCTGGCTCTGGTCGTTGACACTTGCCCGATCACGGGCCGGACGCCGTGTTGGTTCATGGCGGAGTTCTTCGTCATGCGCCCATACCGGCGGATGGGGCTCGGCCGTGCTGCAGCCCGTGAACTGATCGGTGCACATCCGGGTGCCTGGCACATTGGCGTCATCAAGCAGAACACGCCAGCGGTGAGCTTCTGGACCCGCGCACTGGCCGGACTCGCCCCGACCGTTTCGCAGGTCGAGCACGACGGAGAGTCGTGGACCTTGCATGTTCTTGGCGCCTAATCGAGACGGGCACCCCGGAATTCGCCCGACCGACTGACCGGTCTTTGTCTCGGTGGCCGGCAGTCCATCCGCTGACACCTTGCAAATGCAGGGCCGACATAGAGGCGTGAGGCGCCGCCCGGCCGCAAAGCCAGGTTTCCAGGACAGGCCTCCAGAACGTGCCAGCCTCAGAGTGCCCACAAAGGACGCCGATCGATCGGGCCTTCGTCGCGCACCCCGCTCGCGTCGCAACAGGGTGCAATTTGATCAGCCTGGACATGAGCGCAACCGATCTCGGCGATCGCCGCCTTCTTGGCTATTTCAGCGGGGCGAGCTGCGCACCTGTTCCGGTCGAGGACCAGAAACAGAAAGGGCCCGCAATTGCTTGCGGGCCCTCGGGACTGAGACGATTTGGGTAGAGGCTATTCGGCGGCCTGTCGTGACACCACGGTCACGCCGTCCTTCTCGGTTTCCACCAGGCCAGAGCCGTCGGTCGCCATATACTTGGCGGCCGAGTTGGCATCGGCCGGGATCTCGATCCGCGTGCCGTCCGGCGTGGTCGCTGTGCGCCGACGCAGCGGCGCCACCAGCTTGCCCAGCTGCGCGCCGATGCCGGCAAACAGCCGCTTGGCCGAGGCCCCGAGCACGTTGGGGGCAGTGATCATCACGGGCACCATGATCAGGGTCAGTGCCGTCGAAACGAACAGGCCCGAGACCAGCGCGGCGCTCAGATGGGTGAACCACGAGCCAGCAAGACCACCCAACACGATTTCGCGCCGGATGAAGTCGAACTCGATATTGATCGCCATCGGAATGACGCCCAGCGCGGTCACCGTTGCGGTGAGCAGCACCGGCCGCACGCGCTGCGCGGCGGTGATCAGCACGGCCTTGACCGGCTCGACATGGTCGTCGCGCCGATAGTGGTTGTAGGTATCGATCAGCACGATGCCGTTCTTGACCACGATACCGGCCAGGGCAACGATGCCCAGACCCGTCATGATGGCCGAAAAGCTCATGCCGGTGACCACCATGCCCAGCATCACGCCGGCCAGCGACATCGCCACCGTGGTGAGCGTGACCAGCACCTGATAGAAGCTGTTGTATTCGAGCAGCAGGATCAGGGCGATCAGCGCCAGGGCCGCGAGCAGGGCACCGCCGATAAAGGCATTGGTGTCGTTGATCTGCTCGTCGGCGCCGCCGAACACCAGCTGCACGGAACTGGGCCAGGTCTGCGTGGCCTGCCATTCCTTGAGCTGGTCGATCTTGGCGTCCGCCGTCACCGGCTCACCGGTCGCGGTGGTCGGGTTCAGGTTCGCCGCCACCGTCATGGCGTAGACGCCATTGCGCCGGCTGATATTGGCGACCTTGGGCACCGCCTTGCGCTCGATGAAATTCGACACCGGGATCAGCCCCTGCGAGGTCACGATGCGCAGCGAGTCGAGCGTATCGAAGGTACGCTCTTCGAGCGGCAGGCGAACCCGGATGTCGAGTTCGTCCGTCGCGTCGTCGGGGCGGTAGGTGCCCAGCTTGACGCCGGAGGTCACCAGCTGGACATAGGGGCTGAGCTCGCGCACGCCGATGCCGTACTTGGCGGCTTCGACGCGGTCGATGGTCACTTCCCAGTCGATACCCGGCGATGGGCGACCATCTTCGATATCGATGGTGTCGCCCAGTTCGTTCTCGACATAGTTGCGCAGTGTCGTGACGGCCGGGATCAGGTCGTCATAATTGGTCGACTCGACGCGCAGGTTGATCGCCTTGCCTGCTGGCGGACCGTTTTCCTGCGCCGAGATCTGCACCTGCAGACCTGAAATGCCCTTCACCCTTTCACGGATGTTCTGGAAGATTTCTTCGGCCTTGACGCGCTCGTTCCACGGCATGAGCTGCAGCTGGAACTGCCCGATAGTGTCCGGCGGACCGCCGGCGCTGAGGCCGCCGCCGCTGCCGCCACCAAAGGTCATGATAGAATCCTGGATGCCCTGCACCTGCAGGATCTCGGTCTCCACCTCTGCCAGCAGGTCGCGCACTTCGACGGGCGAGTAGTTGCCGCGTGCCACCACGTTGACGGTGCCGAACTCGGCTTCGGAAGCCGGGAAGGCTTCGACGCCGGTCGGGTTGGCGATATAGGCGTAAAACATCAGGCCCACGACGAAAAAGCCGGAGCCCAGCGTCAGGATCGGATGCCGGACCAGATGCTGCAGCGTGCGCACATACACGCCGGTGACGCCCTTGACTTTGTTCACGTCGAACTTGTCGGGATACATCACGACGTCGGCCGCTTCCTTGGCCTTGGGGTCCACGTGGGACGAAGCGATGATCGCGCCGATGATGGGCATGAACACCAGCGCCGAAAGCAGCGAGGCGCACATCACCACGATCACGATGATGGGCAGGTAGCTCATGAACTTGCCGATGATGCCCGGCCAGAACAGCAGCGGCACGAAGGCGCCCAACGTGGTGAAGGTGGCCGAAACCACCGGCACGAACATCTTGCGCGCCGCCATGATGAAGGCTTCCTTCTTGGGGACGCCCTCCTGCAGCTTGCGCTCGGCATATTCGACCACCACGATGGGATCGTCCACCAGCACGCCCACCGCCAGCACCAGGCCGAACATGATCATCATGTTGATGGTCATGCCCATCATCTGCACGACGAGGAAGGCGATCATGAACGAGATCGGGATCGAGGTACCGATCATCAGGGCAGGGCGCACGCCCAGCGTGGCGACGCAGGTGATCATCACCAGCGCCACGGCGGTCATCACCGCCGCTTCGAGCGAGCGGAAGAGGTTCTTGGTCGTATCAGCCTGGTCGATCAGGAAGCTGTGCTCGATCGCTGCCGGCCAGTCGGCCGCAAAGGCTTCGGTCTTGGCCCGCACCGTATCGGAAATGTCGATGACGTTGGTGCCCAGCTTCTTGATCACGCCCAGTGTGATCGCCGGCTTGCCGTTGACATGGGCAAACTCGGTGGCGTCCTTGAACGTGCGCGTCACCGAGGCGACATCGCCAAACGTCACCACGGTGTCGCCATCGGCCTTGAGCGGCAGGTTGTAGACGTCTTCGGCCGTGGTGATCAGGCCGGGCACTTCCACGTTGAACGACCCGTTGCCGGTGTCCAACGTACCGCCCGGCACCACCATGTTGTTCTTGGCCAGAGCGTCCAGCAACTGGCCGGCCGTCAGGTTGTAGGCTTCCAGGCGCGTGCTATCGATGGTCACGGCGAGCATTTCGTCGCGCGACCCCGAGAGCGTCACGCTCTGCACGTCGGCAATGCCCTCGAGTTCGTCCTGCAGGTCCTTGGCGCGCTGCACCAGGGTCCGCTCCGGCACGTCGCCATAGAGCGCCACCGAGATCGACGGGGTGTTGGAGAAAGAGATCTCGGTCACCGAGGGCTCGGTCGCGTCGTCGGGCAGTTCGGAGGAGACGCCGTCCAGCTTGGCGCGGATATCGGAGAGCGCCTTGTCCTTGTCGGCATTGACGTTGAACTCGAGGAACACCGAGACGTGCCCGGTGGTCGAGGTCGAGGAGTAGTTCTCGAGCCCGTCAATATCCTTGATGCGGTCTTCGATCGGCTTGGCCAGGAGGCGTTCGGCGTCGAACGGCGAGACGCCGGTCTGGCTGGTCGAGATGTAGAAATACGGGATGTCGATCGCCGGGAAGCTCTCCTTGGGCAGGGTCGTATAGGCCCCGTAGCCGGCGAACAGCAGCACGGCCATCACCGTCAGGACAGCCCGCGGCATGCGCAGGATGCGTTCGAGAAAATCCATCATGATTGCACACCCTCAGCCTTGGCTTCCGAGGCAGCGTCAGCCGCCGAGACGTTCGTCGCATCGACGGTCTGACCAGGGATCACGAATTCCTGGCCGACGGTGATGATATCCACAGACGCTGGCAGCCCGGTGACCCAGACGCCCTCGCGCGTATCCATCGCGATGGTGACCGGGTAGAAGGCCACCTTGCTGTTTTCCACGGCGCGGATGCCCAGCACACCGGCATCATCGAGCGTCAGCACCGATTGCGGCAGCAGGTGTGCCGGCGCCGTGCCGACATTGACAATGGCCTGCGCGCTGAGCCCGTCGAGGACCGCGCCATTGGCATTGGGAATTTCGATTTCAGCCGCGAACGACCGCGTCGCGTCGTCGGCCACCGAGGAGATGTAGCTGACCTTGCCCTCGACCGACATGCCGGTCACCGTGGTCACCGTCGCGTCCAGGCCGATGCGGGCATAGGCCATGCGGGCCTCGGGCACCTGGGTCTTGAACAGCATCGGGTCGAGCTGGACGATCGTGGCGCAGGGCGCGGAGGGCCCGGCCATGCTGCCGGCGGTCGCCAGCGGCGACTGCACGACGCCCGCAATGGTCGCCTTGACTTCGGTACGCTCCAGCTCGGTCCGGGCATTGTCGAGTCCGGCCTGCGCCTGCTTGAGCGCAGCTTCGAGCTGCAGGCCCGAATTTGCCGGCGCCAGACCCTTTTCACGCAGCGATGCATTGGAGTCGAAAGCGCTCTGTGCGGTAGCCACGGCGGCCTCCGCCTGCGCGACGGCAGCCTGCCGATCACCTGCATCGAGCCGGCAGAGCACGTCGCCGACGTTGACCTTCTGGCCCTTTTCCACCAGCACGGCTTCCACCGTTCCGGAGGTCTGCGGCACCACCGACACGGTGGTCTTGGCTTCGGTCCGGCCGCGCAGCGGCACTTCGATCGCCATCGGCTGCACGACGTAGGTGACGGTCCGCACCGACTGGGCCGGCGAACCGGCGCCGGTGGTCTGCGCCACGCGCTCGGCAATCGTCAGATGGGGATCAGGGCCGGTGCCATGGTGCTCAACAGCCGCCGCTTCGCTGCCCTTGGTCACCAGGGCGATGATCTGCTTTTCCCCGTTGCCCGGACCATTGCCACCTGCCACCAGCGTTCCGGTCGCCAACCAGGCCCCGACGCCGACCACGATCAGCCCGGCGACGCCATAAGAGTATATTGCACGCATTCGGTAACCCTCTATTCAGCCGCCGCGGCAGTGCCCGTATCGGGACGCGCCAGCGCGATCAGTTCGCCCTTGTGGGCACGGATGTAGTCGTGCGCCGCTTGCATGCAAGTGCGCCCATATTTGATGACCCAGGCGTCACCGGGATGCGTATGCTCCCGGCTCATCCGGTCGAAGTCTTCGATGATGGTGCAGACCTGTTCGAGCCGCTCGTTGAGACGCTGCTCGACCAGCGAGGCCGGCAGTTCCGAAGCAAAGCGCAGGAACAGCAGGAATTCGCTGCGGAATTCGTCCTCGCCCAGCTTGTCGAACATGGAATTGATGAAGTCGGCGCGGCCGGCCGGGGTGATCGCGTAGATCTTCTTGGCCGGCTTGCCTTCCTGCACTTCCACACGGCTGGTCACCAGGCCGTCGACTTCGAGCTTGGCCAGGGCCGGGTAGATCGAGCCGAAGCTGGCATCGATGAAATAGGAATACTCCCCTTCCACGGAGAGCTTGCGGATTTCATATCCGGTGGCCTCTCCATCGTAGAGAATGGCCATGCAGATGGTGCGTACGTTCATGTAACCCTATCTGCCGAGCATATGTCGGACTAGCATATGCTCGGCCTATATAGGTACACGAAGGCCACCGCAAGAGTACCGGCACCAAACTATTCGGAGGTCTGCCATGCACGATATGCATGCCGGGACAGTCAGCCCAGCAGTCTTCGCATGATGTCGGCCGCACGAACCGCCAGCTTGTGGTTGCCCGCGGCAATAAAGAAGCTGTTGAGATAGGCCTTTTCGGCGTGTCCGCATTCGAGCGGCGCGCCGTCGAGGTCCAGAACTGCCCCGCCGGCGGCCTCGAGCACAGCCTGCCCGGCGGCCGTATCCCACTCCGAAGTCGGCGTGAAGCGCGGGTAGAGCTGCGCCTTGCCCTCCGCCAGCAGGCAGAACTTGAGCGAGGAGCCCACCGAGACGTCTTCGACGACGTTCATCTGGCTGCACAGCTCCGAAAGCGCCGCGTGGCCATGCGATCGACTGGCGACGATCCGGAGCGGTTCGTGCGCCGATGCCGAAATCAGCCGCGCCGCGGTGATGGTTCCGTCCACCACCGTTCCGGTCATCGCGCCTGCGGCGCTGGTCCAGTAGATGGCGCCGGTGACCGGGGCCAGCACCACGCCCTGCCGCGGCGCCCGGCCCTCGACCAAGGCAATGTTGACGGTGAACTCGCCGTTACGCTTGAGGAATTCCTTGGTCCCGTCGAGCGGATCGACGACGAAGAACCGGCTCCCGAGCTCGGGAATGCGCCCCGCGGCCACGCTTTCCTCGGCGAGAACGGGAATCCCCAGCGGCGCCAGCCGCTCGAGGATCACCGCCTCGGCGCGCCCGTCCGCCTCGGTCACCGGCGATCCGTCGGACTTGGCCTCTGCAGCGATCGGCCGGCTATAGACGTCCAAAATGACCTCGGCCGCCGCGATAGCGGCCTGCAGCATGGTGTCGATGATCATGAAATGCTGACGTCCAGTCCGAGGTCGAGGGGAGGGGCCGCCATGGTAATCTGGCTGGTCGAGATGTAGTCGACGCCGGTTTCGGCGATGGCGCGCACCCGGTCGAGCTTGACCCCGCCCGAGGCTTCCAGCCGCGCCCGGCCTTTGTTGAGAGCTACCGCCTGGCGCAGCGTCTCGTTGTCCATATTGTCGAGCAGCACGATCGTCGCGCCCGCTTCCAGCACCTCGTCGAGCTCGCGGAGGCTTGTTACCTCGATCTCGATGGCCACCAGGTGCCCGGCAAACTCCCGTGCCGTCCGAAAGGCCGCCGCCGCACTGCCGGCAACCGCGATGTGGTTGTCCTTGATCAGGATGGCGTCGTCGAGCGCGAAGCGATGGTTCCAGCCGCCGCCGCAGCGCACGGCATACTTCTGCAGCGCGCGCAGACCCGGCGTGGTCTTGCGCGTGTCGCAGATACGCGCGCCGGTGCCCTCGACCGCATCGACGAACCTGCGGGTCAGCGTGGCAATTCCCGAGAGATGATTGATGAAGTTGAGCGCCGTCCGCTCGGCCGACATCACCTGCCGCGCATTGCCCCAGACGTGACCGACGACATCGCCGGCAGCCACCCGATCGCCGTCGCGCTTGCTGGCCTCGAAGGTGACGTTGTCGCCGATCATCCGGAAGGCGGCGGCGACGAGCGGCAACCCGGCAATCACCCCGGCCTCGCGGGTCGAGAGGGTCGCTGTGGCGGACGCGTCCTTGCGCAGGGTCGCCTGACTGGTGAGGTCACCGGCAAGCCCAAAATCCTCGGCAAATGCCGTTCGCACCGCGGCTTCGACCAGTAGGGCGGGCAGATCGCCGATATGCAGGGGCTGGCTCATGAGAGAAACCTCCAGGACTGCGCTGCGGTGTACGCGCGGGCAGGGGCGCTGGCAACTGCTCCCGTCGGTCAGACGATGTCGTAGGGCACGATCGAGCGCCGGTCGGGCCGCACTTCGATGGCCGAGGCGATCGGCGGCACGGCGCGCTGCGGGCAACTGCGCCGTTCGCAGATGCGGCACGAGATACCGATCGGGTCAAAACTCGCCCGCGCGATGTCGAGGTCGTCGCCATAAACCAGCTTGCCGATATGGCTCACCTCGCAGCCCAGCGCATAGGCATAGCGCCGCACGGTTCCACGATAGCCACCGACCCGTTTCTGCGCCGACCAGGCAAGGCACAGATAGCGGTTGCCATCCGGCGTCTCCGCCGTCTGCCGGATCATCTCGCCGCGCGCTTCAAAAGCCCGATGCACGTTCCAGAGCGGACAGGCGCCGCCGAATCGGGCGAACTGCAGCGGCGTCGCCGAGTGCCGCTTGGTAATGGTGCCCGCCGCATCGACGCGCGCGAAAAAGAACGGCACGCCGCGCTCGCGCGGCCGTTGCATGGTCGAGAGCCGATGCGCCACCTGTTCGAGGCTGGCCCCGAACGCCTGGCCGAGCTCTTCGATATCGTAACGCGCAGCCTCGGCGGCCCGGAGAAACGCGCCATACGGCATCTGCAGCGCCCCAGCGAAATAGTTCGCCAGCCCCATCTGCGCGATCTGCCGCGCTTCGCCCTCGGCGAACCCCGCGCCGTCCAGAATGGTGGTGATCAGCGTCGTCTGTTCCATCTGCGCCAGGTGATTGGCGATCTGGAAGAACTGCGTGCTCGGCTCGAGCCGGAGGTTGACCGTCAGCGTCCGCGTTGCGCGGTCGAAGCTGCGGATGGTGTCGGGTTGCGCCGGAACGGTCAGGCTCACCCGCACGTCATGGGTTTCCTGACAATAGCGGATCAGCTGGTTGAGCCGGTCCGGTCCGAACGCGCCGAGTTCGCTGGCCAGCGCCTCGGCGGCCCGGTCCAGCGGGTCGATATAGTTGTCGGCATAATGGAAGAAGTCGCGCACTTCCTCATAGGCTGTCTTGATGCCGCTGGAGGGGTCGCGCGTCAGCACCGCGTCCACTCCTGCCAGCCGCTCGGTGGTCTTGCGGTAGGTTTCGTAAAGCCGCAGCAGCGCGCGCGCCGTGTCGGGCGCATTGACGCTGACCGTCTTGAGTTCCTGCAGATTGGGCAGGGCATCGCCGAACAACGGATCGGCCAGCGCCTCGCGCAGGTCCGACAGCAGCCGGTCCGAGGCGTCGATCATCAGCCCCGAGAGATCCATCCCGAACCCGTCGGCCAGCCCGAGCATGACTGCTGCCGTCAGTGGACGCTGGTTGGACTCGATCTGGTTGACATAGGAGGTCGAAATATCGAGCCGCTTGGCGAGCTCACCCTGGGTCAGCCCGTGCTGGGCGCGCAGGCTCCGGAGCTTGGCTCCAGCAAAGATCTTTCGTGCAGCCATTTCACAATTTCACAAGTTCACAGCGTACGAGGTGAGTTTTGTAACAGCTTTGCCCTTTCCTGTCTCGCCCGACGTCGGATCTGTCGCTAGTCTGTCAACGTCACGACTTCGGGGGACGCATGCACACGATCATCGAAACGCTTGAAGCCCGGCGCGAGGAAGCCCGTCTGGGCGGCGGCCAGCGCCGCATCGATACTCAGCACGCCAAGGGCAAGCTCACCGCCCGCGAACGGCTCGACGTGCTGCTCGATCCCGGCAGTTTCGAAGAATACGACATGTTCGTCACCCATCGCGCGGTGGATTTCGGCATGGCCGACACCATCATCCCGGGCGACGGCGTGGTCACCGGATGGGGCACCATCAACGGTCGGCTGACCTACGTCTTCTCGCAGGACTTTACCGTCTTCGGCGGCTCGCTCTCGGAGACACATGCCAAAAAGATCTGCAAGGTGATGGAACTGGCAGTGCAGAACGGCGCCCCGATCATCGGTCTCAATGACTCGGGTGGCGCCCGCATCCAGGAGGGCGTTGCAGCGCTCGGCGGCTACGCCGACGTCTTCCTCCGCAACGTGCTCGCTTCTGGCGCCGTGCCGCAGATCTCCGTCATCATGGGCCCCTGCGCCGGCGGCGCGGTCTATTCCCCCGCCATGACCGACTTCATCTATATGGTCAAAGACACAAGCTACATGTTCGTGACCGGTCCGGACGTGGTCAAGACGGTCACCAACGAGATCGTCACCCAGGAGGAACTGGGCGGCGCCTCCACCCACACCAAGATTTCGTCAGTCGCCGACGCCGCCTTCGACAACGACATCGAGACGCTGCTCGAAGTGCGGCGCCTCTTCGACTTCCTCCCCCTGAGCGCCAATGAAAAAGCGCCGGTGGTCCGCACCAACGACCAGATCGACCGCGCCGAGCCCAGCCTCGACACCATCATCCCCGACAGCGCCACAAAGCCCTATGACATGCGCGAGGTGATCGAAAAGATCGCTGACGAGGGCGATTTTCTCGAAATCCAGAAGGACCATGCCGGCAATATCCTCACCGGCTTCATCCGGCTCAACGGCAGCAGCGTCGGTGTCGTCGCCAACCAGCCACTGGTGCTGGCCGGTTGCCTCGACATCAACTCGAGTAAGAAGGCCGCCCGCTTCATCCGCTTCTGCGACTGCTTCAACATCCCCATCCTGACGCTGGTGGACGTCCCCGGCTTCCTCCCCGGCGTGGCGCAGGAATATGGCGGCATCATCAAGCACGGCGCCAAGCTGCTTTTTGCTTATGCCGAAGCCACGGTTCCCAAGGTCACGGTCATCACCCGCAAGGCCTATGGCGGCGCCTATGACGTGATGGCCTCAAAACACATCCGCGCCGACGTCAACTACGCCTGGCCCACCGCCGAGATCGCCGTCATGGGCGCCAAGGGCGCTACCGAGATCCTCTATCGCTCCGAACTGGGCGACAAGCAGAAGATCGCCCAGCGCACCGCCGACTATGAAGCCCGCTTCGCCAACCCCTTCGTCGCCGCCGAACGCGGCTTCATCGACGACGTCATCCTCCCCCATGCCACACGTCGCCGCGTCGCCCGCGCCTTCGAGTCCCTCAGGAACAAGAAGCAGTCGATGCCGCTGAAAAAACACGACAACATTCCGCTGTGAGGATGATCGCGATGTCTGCAGTCGTCTCCCTCCCCCTTGTGGGGAGGGATCAAGGGTGGGGGTGGTCCCACGCGCAGGAGGACGAAATGGCCATCGGCCGTGCCAGAACCCTTCGCAAGACTATGCCGCCGGCCGAGGCGAAAATGTGGAATGGTTTGCGGTCCTTGCGCCCGCTGGGGCACCACTTTAGACGCCAGGTGCCCGTTGGGTCCTACTATGCAGACTTCGCCTGCCACGCCGCGCGTCTGATCGTTGAGGTCGATGGCGACGCGCACTTCAGTGAAGGGGCCCGCCATTATGACGCCACGCGGGACGATATCATTCGCGCCGAAGGGTACCGCATACTGCGAGTCACCAACCACGATGTGATGCGGAATATCGACGGCGTACTGCAGGTCGTTATGGTTGAACTCGCCAAGCCGGTTTCCCCTGCCACCCCCACCCTCAGTCCCTCCCCACAAAGGGGGAGGGAGGCGAAGGAGCCGTGCCATCATCGAGCTTGGCCAGCGACAACTTTCAGACCTGCCGCCGCCTGTCGGCAATGCGCCCACGAAGGAGAATGGATCATGAATTCGGCCGGTCCATCAGTCGTCTCCCTCCCCCTTGTGGGGAGGGATCAAGGGTGGGGGTGGTCCCACGCGCCGTGCCCCGTCAGGAAGCAAACCTAAATGTTCACCTCCATCCTCATCGCCAATCGCGGCGAGATTGCCTGCCGGGTCATCAAGACGGCCAAGCGCCTGGGCATTCGCACCATCGCGGTCTATTCCGATGCCGACGCCAATGCGCTGCATGTCAAGATGGCCGACGAGGCCGTCCATATCGGCGGCTCGGCAGCCCGCGACAGCTATCTCTCGATCGACAAGATCGTCGCCGCCTGCAAGCAGACGGGCGCGCAAGCGGTGCATCCCGGTTACGGCTTCCTATCCGAAAACGCCGCCTTCCCGGCAGCTCTAGAAGCCGCCGGCATCATCTTCGTTGGCCCGCCGGTCAGGGCCATCGAGGCCATGGGCGACAAGATCACCTCCAAGAAACTCGCCGCGGCGGCCGGCGTCTCCACCGTGCCCGGCCATATGGGGCTGATCGCCGATGCCGAGGAGGCGGTGATCATCTCGCGCCAGATCGGCTACCCGGTGATGATCAAGGCCTCGGCCGGCGGCGGTGGCAAGGGCATGCGCATCGCCTGGACCGACGCCGAGGCCCGCGAAGGTTTTGAGCGCTCCAAGTCCGAGGCCGCGTCGTCCTTCGGCGATGATCGTATCTTCATCGAAAAGTTCGTCACCGAGCCGCGCCACATCGAGATCCAGCTCATCGGCGACCAGCACGGCAACGTGCTCTGGCTCAACGAGCGCGAGTGTTCGATCCAGCGCCGCAACCAGAAGGTCATCGAAGAGGCGCCGTCGCCCTTCCTCGACGCTGCAACCCGCAAGGCCATGGGCGAGCAATCCGTCGCCCTCGCCAAGACGGTCGGCTACACCTCGGCGGGCACTGTCGAGTTCATCGTCGACAAGGACCGCAACTTCTACTTCCTCGAAATGAACACGCGCCTGCAGGTGGAGCACCCGGTTACCGAACTGATCACCGGCCTTGATCTCGTCGAGCTGATGTTCCTTGCCGCCGCCGGCGAGAAGCTGCCGCTGACCCAGGCCGATATCGGCATCAACGGCTGGGCCATCGAGAGCCGGCTCTATGCCGAGGACCCCTATCGCAACTTCCTGCCCTCCACGGGCCGGCTGACCCACTACAGCCCGCCCGCCGAGGAACGCACCCCCGACCGCATTGTGCGCAACGACACCGGCGTATACGCCGGGGGCGAGATCTCCACCTTCTACGATCCGATGATCGCAAAACTCTGCACCTGGGCCCCGAGCCGCGGCGAAGCGATCGATGCCATGGCCGTCGCACTCGACCAGTTCGAGGTCGAAGGCGTCGGCAACAACATCCCGTTCCTCTCGGCCGTCATGGACCAGGAGCGCTTTCGCGCCGGCCGCCTGACCACCGGCTATATCGCCGAAGAGTTCCCCGAGGGTTTTTCGGGCACGACACTCCCCGACCACCTGCTGACCCACCTGGCCGCGCTCGCGTGCTGCTCGGCTTATGCGCTGGAGTCGCGCGGCTTTGCCGATGGCTCGACGCTCAACATGCACAACGAGACCAATGCCCGCGCCGTGCTGATCGGCGACAAGCGCTGGGATTTTGCGGTGCGCGCCGACGGCATCGAATATTGGCTCACCGACCCGGCGTGCAAGAAGATCCTCGTCGAAAGCGGCTGGCGCCCCGGCTTCTCGCTCGCCTCGGCCCGGGTCGACGGCGAACTGCATCACGTGCGCATCGACCGGCTGACTTCGGGCTGGCGCATGCGCTATCGCGGCGCCGACCTCGTCGCTCGCGTGCTGCTGCCACGGGCCGCCGATCTGATGCCGTTGATGCCGATCAAGGTGCCGCCCGACATGAGCCGCTTCCTGCTCTGTCCGATGCCTGGCCAGGTGGTTCGCCTCGACGTCGCCGAAGGCGATATCGTCGAAGATGGCCAGCCGCTCGCCATCGTCGAGGCCATGAAGATGGAGAACGTCCTCAAGGCGGAAAAGCGCGCCCGCATCAAGACCATCCGCGTCAAGCCCGGTGCGGTCCTGGCGGTGGACGAAGTGATTCTGGAGTTCGAGGGGATATGAGCTGGATGCGCGCGTCCACCCCCATCCACCGGCCTATCGGCCGGTTCCCCCTCCCCACAAGGGGGTGGGATATCCCGACTGACCCGCCACCGGCCCCGCCATCTCCCTCCCCCTCGTGGGGAGGGGGGACCCGCGCAGCGGGTGGGTGGGGGTAGGAGAGCCGCAATGTCTGACAAAATCCCGACCTGGCAAAAGCTCGCCGAAAAAGACCTGCGCGATACCCCTCTCGCCTCCCTCGATCGCGACTATGGCAGCCTGCCGATCGCGCCGATCTACTTCGACGCCCCGGTCGACCCGGGCATCCCCGGCATCGAGCCATTCACCCGCGGCGTGCGCGCCACCATGTATGCCAATCGCCCCTGGACCATCCGGCAATATGCGGGCTTTTCCACCGCCCGGGAGTCCAACGCCTTCTATCGGCAGGCGCTGGAAAAGGGCCAGAAGGGCCTTTCGGTCGCCTTCGATCTGGCCACCCATCGTGGCTATGACAGCGACCATCCGCGCGTCGTCGGCGATGTCGGCAAGGCCGGCGTCGCCATCGACAGCGTCGAGGACATGAAGATCCTCTTTGACGGCATTCCGCTCGACGTGATGTCGGTCTCCATGACCATGAACGGCGCCGTGCTGCCGGTGCTCGCCATGTTCATCGTCGCTGCCGAAGAGCAGGGTGTGCCGCAGTCAAAACTCGACGGGACCATCCAGAACGACATCCTCAAGGAGTTCATGGTCCGCAACACCTATATCTACCCGCCCGAGCCCTCGATGCGGATCGTCGGCGACATCATCGCCCACACCGCTGAACACATGCCCAAGTGGAACTCGATTTCCATTTCCGGCTATCACATGCACGAGGCGGGGGCGACCGCTGTTCAAGAGCTTGCCTATACGCTCGCCGACGGCATGGACTATGTCCGCGCCGCCCAGGCCCGCGGCCTCGATATCGACGCCTTCGCCGGCCGGCTGAGCTTCTTTTTCGGCATCGGCATGAACTTCTTCCTCGAGGTCGCCAAGCTCCGCGCCGCCCGCACCCTTTGGTCCAAACTGATGACCGACCTGGGCGCCAAGGACCCGCGCTCAAAAATGCTGCGCACCCATTGCCAGACCTCGGGCGTCTCGCTCACCGAGCAGGATCCGCAAAACAACATCGTCCGCACCACCGTCGAGGCGCTGGCGGCGGTGCTCGGCGGCACGCAGAGCCTCCACACCAATTCGTTCGACGAAGCCATTGCGCTGCCGACAGAGTTCTCCTCGCGCATCGCCCGCAACACCCAGCTCATCCTGCAGCACGAGAGCCGGGTGACCGACGTCGTCGATCCGCTCGGGGGCTCATATTACATCGAAAGCCTCACCGCAGACCTCGTCGCCAAGGCCTCCGAGCTCATCGCCGCGGTCGAGGCCATGGGCGGCATGACCCGCGCCGTGCAGCAGGGCCTGCCCAAGCTCGAGATTGAAAAGGCGGCCGCCCTGCGCCAGGCGCGCGTCGATCGCGGCGAGGACGTCATCGTCGGCGTCAACCGCTACCGGCTCGACAACGAGCAGCCGGTGGATGTGCGCGAGATCGACAATGCCAAGGTCCGCGTCGAACAGGTCGCGCGCCTCGCCGACGTGCGCCGCACGCGTAACGAGAGCCTCTGCCAGTCCATGCTCGCGGCACTGCGCGAGTACGCCGCCAAGGACGAGGGCAACCTGCTCGCCGCCGCCATCGAAGCAGCGCGCGCCCGCGCAACTCTGGGCGAGATCAGCCAGGCGCTCGAGGATGTTTATGGTCGCCATCATGCGGTCACCCGCGTGATCTCCGGTGTCTATGCCGAGGGCTACGCTGGCGATCCGCAATTCGCCGCGCTCACCGAGCGCATCAAGACATTCGAAAAGGCCGAGCAGCGACCGCCGTCGATCTTCATCGCCAAGATGGGCCAGGACGGTCACGACCGTGGCGCCAAGATCATCGCCTCCGCCTTTGCCGATCTCGGCTTTGCCGTGCACATGGGCGACCTATTCGAAACCGCCGCCGAAGTCGCCGTCCACGTCGCCGAGCTCAAGGTCGACGCGGTGGGCGTTTCCTCACTCGCCGCTGGCCACAAGACCCTGGTGCCCGAACTGATCGACGAACTGCGGGGCAGGGGCCTCGGCGATGTCACCGTCATCGTCGGCGGCGTCATCCCCGAACAGGACTACGCCTTCCTCCGCGCTGCCGGCGTCGCCGAAATCTTCGGGCCGGGCACGAACGTGCTGGAAGCCGCCTTCTCGGTCCTCGGCCAGATCGAGGGAAGGCTGAGCAATCGATGACGATGGCGCAGCGCTTGCCGTGCCGTCGTGTGTGAGGGACTGTTCTTGAACCTTGGAGTCAGCGCATGATTGGCCGCCTCAACCACGTTGCCATCGCCGTCCCCGATCTCGCCGCCGCGGCCGCAAAATACCGCGACCTGCTCGGCGCTCACGTGCACCCGCCGCACGCACTGCCCGAGCACGGCGTGACCGTGGTGTTTGTCGAACTCGACAACACCAAGATCGAATTGCTCACTCCTCTGGGAGACAGCTCCCCAGTAGCAAAATTCCTGCAGAACTATCCCTCGGGCGGCATGCACCATCTCTGTTACGAAGTGGCCGACCTCGCCAGTGCCGCGCGCACCCTGGTGGAAGGGGGTGCCCGTGTGCTGGGCGAACCCAGAATCGGCGCCCATGGCCTCCCCGTGCTCTTCCTCCACCCCAAGGATTTCGATGGCACGCTGATCGAACTCGAAGAGGTCAAGCCGGAGTTGCAGCCAGCTTAGTGCCACGACCTCGTCCTTCGACAGGCTCAGGATGAGGTCTACTGTTCGATATGAGCCTCATGGTGAGCTTGTCGAACCACGAGGCGGGTTCACCTTAGCGTCACTACAAACCGCGCCGCAAAATCCCCGCCCCACCACATCGGGAAGTTCGTCCCCCACTTGTTGTTGTGAAGGTTGAAGCGGATGCCGGCGGAAAAGTCTGGCGGGCGCTTTTCGAACGGGAAGAATGGCGACCCGGCCGGCGCCACCAGCGGCGTATCGAGCGGGGTGATCTCAAACCCCGCGCCCCGCACCCCGAACACAGCCTGCAATTGGCCACCGCCGAATGCGGCGACGTGCCCCGCCGGCTGCCAAAGGCCCGTCTTGAGGAACGCCCAGTCGCTCACCCCCTCCGGCGTGAAGGTAACAAAGCTCGCTTCCGGCATGCGGTTGGCCGGCTTGCCGTCGAGCGTCACCTTGATCTCGAGCCGCTCCGCATCGAGCGCCCGGAACCCATACTCCACCCGTGCTGGCGCGCCGAAATCGGCATGGGCCACGGCATCCATTGTCCCGTCCAGCGCCGGCGCAAACACGGCTGACCGCGCCGTCGCCGCGTGCTCCAAGCCAGGCTTGGCGTGATCGAGGATCGCCCACTCGGCGCGATGCGTCAGATAGCTATCGAGATGAGCGGCGACATCGCGCTGATCATAATTCTCATAGCGATACCCCAGCAGGCTCCCATCCCGCCCGGCGAGCGTCTTGCCCCCCGGCGCGGTGATCGACACCACATCGCCGAACGTCCCGCGCTCGACCCGCCACCCCTCGGCGCCGACCACCTCTGAAACGTCCGATGCCTCGGCCAGCACCCGATCCTTCGGCTCCAGTTCCGCCACCGCCCGATCGAGATAAGCCCGCTGCTCCGCCCAGCTCTGTTCGGCATAGGCAAACCGATAGTCCGTCTTCCGCAGCGCCTCGAATGCCGGCCGGTCCCATGCCGTCTCGTCGCGCAGATAGGACTTGATATCGACGCCCCAGGTGTGTTCCGCCACCAACGTCAGCCCGCGCCCGAAGGCCTTCCGCGACGGCGTCAGTCCTTCTTCGACAAAGCCGTCATAGAGCCGCTGCAGCGCCAGGAACCGCTTGATCTTGTCCGGGTCGGTGCCTGCGCCGTGGATCCAGGAATCCCCCAGCTCGATATCCACCACAGGGAACGCTGCGCGCCTTGCCCAGAGCAGCTCGCCATAGGCATCAAGCGTCGAGGCCCGCACATCCGCGTCCGGAAACTCCCGCGCCATATCGCGATAGACTTCCGCAACCTGCGGCACGCTCTGCGGCCCCATATTGTCGTTGGTATGCGCAAAGCTCAGCGCTGCATCAAAGCCCTCGGGCAGGTGCGTGGCGCCATAGCTCTTCTGGTACATCACCACCACTTCCGAGCCGTCCGGCGCGCGCCAGCGGAAGAGGTCGGGCACATCCGGCGGCGGCGAGGCGCTGTTGACGCCCAGGTGAAGAAATTTCACCCCCGCCTCCGCAAGCAGCGGCACGATACCCAGCGTGTGCCCCGGCACATCGGTCATCTTGGCAGCGGTCGTAGTAACGCCGAAGCGCCTGTCCAGTTCCGCCGCATAGCTGAGCCCGGCCCGAAACAGGTTCGGGCTCATCAGTTCCGAATGCGTGGTGAAGGGCAGGGCGTGCCAGCGGATCAGCCCTTGCTCGATCGCCCGCTCCAGCCGTTTCACCTTGTCTTTGGACTGCGACTGCAGATGGTCCCAGATCAGCCAGGCGCCTGTCGACCAGATGAAACGCGGCCGCGTCGGGTCCTCGGCAAGGCAGTGCTCGCCCGTCTCGATCGCCTGCGGGATGAAGCGCTCGTGATACTGCGCACGTACCTTTTCGGCATGGTCGGTAAAGCCGATATCGAGATGCGTCTTGAAGACGAGATGGATGGTCTTTTCGGGCATTTTCAGTCCAGGCCGTTTTGCCCGCATTGGCAAAAAAAGGGTACGACCTCTCCACTGCCTGCGCTTGACCAAAAAGGAAAGCCTGTTCATCAGATTGCCATTGCAACGTTATAGTCACGCGAACCGCACACCAGTGGTTCCAATCCCGCGCAAAGGCCTCGTCTATGCTGATCGGCAACGCTCCCTGTTCCTGGGGCATCAATTATCCCACCGGCAACGCCTATTCCTGGCAGGCCTATCTCGACCAGGTCGCGGCCGCCGGCTATCGCGGCACCGAGCTGGGACCGTTCGGCTTCCTGCCCAAGGACAAGGCAGTGCTGCGCCGCGAACTGGAACAGCGCGGCCTGACGCTAATCGGCGCTACCCATGTCCATACCTTCGGTGGCCGCTCGAGCGCGCCCGAATTGCTGGCGACACTGCGCGAACTCTCGCCGATCATGGCCGATCTGGGCGCCGGCCATATCGTGATCATGGACGAGTCCAACTGGTACCCGGCAGGGCAGGAAGGTGTCCTGGACGAGGCAGGTTGGCAGGGTCTTGTCGAAACCGTGCGTGAAGCGCAGGCGGTGATCGAAACCGAGTTCGGTCTCAAGGCGAGCTTTCATCCGCATGTTGGGACCGCCGTCGAGTTCGAAGCCCAGATCGATCGGCTTCTCGCCGAAACCGATATCGATCTTTGCTTCGATACGGGCCACCATGCCTTCTGGGGCCAGGACCCCCTGGCCTATATGCGCAAGGTCTGGGATCGCATCGCCTACATGCACTTGAAGAACGTCGACGCCGCCGTGCGCCAGCGCGTCCTTGCCAAGCAGCTCTCCATCGAGGCGTCCTATGGTGCCGGCGTCATGGCGCCGCTGCCCGATGGCGCCGTCGACATCGCAGAGATCATGCGGTTCCTCGCTGAAGGACCCTTCACCGGTCCGGTCGTGGTCGAGCAGGACATTGCCGAGAACGCCACCGAGACGCCGCTGCAGCTGGCCACCCGCAACTTCGAATACATGCAGAAGGTCATCTGATGTCCGTACTCAAGGTTGGCCTCATTGGCCTCGGCGAAGTCGCCCAGCTCATGCACCTGCCGCTGCTGGCCGATGACCCCCGGTTCCAGATTGCTGCCATCACCGACGTTTCCCCCAGCCTCGTCGATCATGTCGCCACCCGCTACAACGTCCCGACGCGCCACACCTCGGCCGAAGCGCTGATCGCCGATCCGAACCTCGACGCCGTGTTCATCCTGACGCCCGACCACCTGCACGCGCCGCTGCTCGAGCAGGCGATCCGCGCCAAAAAACACGTCTTCATCGAAAAGCCGGCGGCGCTGACTGCGGCCGAGCTGCGGCCGCTGGTCGAGCTCGACCGCGGCAACCACAAGGCGGTCTTTGTCGGCTACATGCGCCGCTTCTCGCCAGCCTTTCTCGAACTCAAGCGCCGCCTGCCGCCACGCGACGAGATCCGGCACGTCCGCATTCGCGACCTGATCCGGGAAAGCCAGTTCTTCGTCGATCAGACGCGCAATATCTTCCGCCCCACCGACGTGCCGGCCGACATCATCGCCTCCGGGCGCGCCGAAACGCACCGCTTGCTGACCCAGGCGATGGGCGAGGCCCTTCCGGACCAATTGCGCGCCTATCAGGTACTGACCGGCCTCTCCTCGCACAGCTTTTCGGCCATGCGCGAACTCTTCGGCGCGCCGCTCAAGGTCGCGGCGGCGCGTCAGCATCGCGGTGAAAATGTCGTCGTCATGTTCGACTATGGCAGCTTCACGGCTCTCTATGAGGCGGTGATCCACGACGTCGCCCGTTTCGATGCCGGCATCGAGGTGCTCACCCTCAACCAGCACTTCGCGATGAACTACGACACCCCCTATATCCGCAATCTGCCGACGCGCCTCACCATCACCACGTCCGGCCAGACCAGCACCGGCACGGAGATCGTCGGGCCCTGGTACGAGGATGCCTTCCGCGTCGAACTGCATGCCTTCCACCACGCGGTAACCACCGGCGAAAAGCCCAAGACGCTCCTCTCCGACTCGCTTGCCGATCTCGAACTTTTCGCCGAAGTGGGGCGGCATTTTCTGATGCAATAGAGCCTTGCGTTGGCAGCTTGGCGGCCGTCATAGGGCTGTCATTGAACTGCGGTTTAAGCCCGTTGCACCTCTAGAATGAACTGTCGAAAAGGTGTCACAATAGAATTCTCGTTCCATTGTGAAGGCGCCTCCTGCTGTCCGCCTGTTTAGGCCGGACGCGAGGTTGCAGAAGGCATTGTCAGCCGGGGGGAAGTCCCGCCGGCGAACCTGGAGATTCCAAATGAAGCGTCGCGCGTTTATGATTTCGGTTGGTGGAGCTGCCGCCGGCATGGTGCTGCTTCCCCGCGTTTCGTTCGCCGAGGCCGGTCGCATCGACTGGTATACCTCGTCGGACACCAACATCCTGGACTTCTGGACCAATATCATTGCGCCCAAGTTCCAGGCCGCCAATCCGGGCATCACCATCAACCTCGTCGACGCCGGTGACGGCGCTGGCCAGGATGCCATCGCGCAGCGTGCTCTGGCCGCCATGCAGACCAGCACCGACCCGCAGGCCGACTACTTCGAGACCGGCGATCCGCTGAGCCCCAAGGGCGCGCTCGAGGCTGGCCTCTATGTCAACCTCAAGGAAAGCCTGGCCAACTGGGGCCTGGTGAACCCGCTCGCCATCGAAACCGACTTCGCCGTGCCCTATCGCGGCAGCCAGGTGCTGCTCGCCTACGACACCACCAAGCTCGCCGCTGCCGACGTTCCCAAGACCTGGGCCGACCTCGTCACCTGGATCAAGGCCAACCCCGGCCAGTTCATCTACAACCGTCCCGACAAGGGCGGTTCGGGCGGCAACTTCGTCCGTCGTGCCATCCATGAAGCCAATGGCCGCGATCCCAATGCCTTCACGCTCGACAACTTCTCGGCCGAATTCGCCGAAAAGACCCTCACCCCGGCCTGGGAGATCCTCAACGACCTCGCCCCGTCGCTGTTCGACAACGGTGCCTACACCTCGGGCAACACCCAGTCGATCCAGCTGCTCGGCCAGTCGGCCGTCACCATGATCCCGGCCTGGTCCGATCAGGCGCTGCAGGCCATCTCGACCGGCGTACTGCCCGAGACCACCGGCCTCGTCCAGCTCACCGACCTGGCCTTCTCCGGCGGCTTCTCGCGCGGTGTGGTGCTGGCCAATGGCGCCAACAAGGATGCGGCCATCAAGCTGGCCGACTTCGTGCTCACCGAAGAAATCCAGTCGGCGATCCTGACCGATCTGGGCGGCTTCCCGGGCGTGTCGTGGGACCACATCTCCGACGAGCTGCGCGCCAAGTACCAGGACATCGTTCCGACCACCATCCCGACCTTCCCGGGCGGCGACTGGGGTTCGGCCATCAGCGACGGCTGGTACCGCAACGTGGCCCCGACCGTGGACCGCAACGCCTGATTATGACCATTCGCCCCCTTACCGGGCGTGCGCAGAGCAGGGGGCTTATCGGCCTCCTGCTCGTTGCCGTGCCCGTCGGCCTGTTTGCCTGGATGACCATCTGGCCCATCCTGTCAGGTCTCACCCGGGCCTTCACCCCGACGCAGCCCGATGGCTCGCGGCCGTTCTCGGCTGCCAATTTCACAGAGTTCTTTTCCGACCCCTATAGCCTTGCCAATCTGGGCGTGACGCTCTGGACGTGCCTGGTCACCCTTGGCCTGCTGCTGCTCATCTGCATCCCGCTCGCGCTCTACCTGCGCTTCGCCACCGGGCGGCTGGCCGGTTACGTGCAGACCATGGCTATGTTTCCCATGTTCGTGCCCTCGATCATCCTGGCCTTTGCCTTCATCCGCGTGCTCGGCCCGAACGGTACCGTCGATCTGCTGCTCAACGCCGTAGGTCTGCCCAAGATCCGTTCGCCTTACCTCACGCCCTGGGGGCCGGTGATTGGTCTCGTCTGGGACAATATTCCGCTGACCGTGCTCATTCTCGTTTCCGGCCTTGGTGCCGTCACCAATCAGGCCGTCGAGGCCGCGCGCGATGTCGGCGCCCGTCCGTTGACGCTGTTTTGGTACATCATCCTGCCGCGCATCTGGACCTCGGTCGCCGTCGTCATCTCCTTTACCATGCTGGGGCTCTTTTCCGCTTTCACCCTGCCTTATGTGCTGGGGCCGGCTTCGCCCGAAATGATGGGGCCGTTCATGCAGCGCACCTTCGGGGACCTGCGCGATCCGGAAATGGCGCTGACCCAGGCGACCGTCACCATGCTGTTCTGCATCGCGTTCGGCATCTTCTACGTCCGGGCCGTCGCCCGTAACCGGGGGAAATAGGCATGGCCATCGCACTTGCTCCCAAACGCCGGACCGACTGGATCGGCGTGGTCTTCGCCCTGGCGCTGACCGTCGCCATCCTCGTGCCCATGCTGGTGGTGATCACCTGGTCGTTCGCCAATGTCTGGCGCTTCCCCTCGGTCCTGCCGCAGGAATTCGGCCTGAAGTTCTGGCAGCTGACGCTGGCCCGCAGCGACGTCTGGAGTGCACTCACGCTGTCGCTGACCCTTTCTGCGGTGGTCACCGCCATCTCCGCCGCCATCTGCCTGCCGGCCGCCTATGCCTTTGCCCGCATGGAGTTCCCCGGCCGCGACGTGCTGTTCTTTTCCTTCCTTGCCGGCCAGGCCTTCCCCAAATTCGGGCTGCTGGTCGCCATTGCCGCAATCTTCCTCCAGCTCAACCTGATCGCCACCTTCTGGGGCGTCGTGCTGATCCAGCTGGTGGGTACGCTGCTTTTCATGATCTGGATTCCCGTGGCGGCCTTCCAGTCGGTGGATCGGCGTATGGAAGAGGCGGCGCGCGATGCCGGCGCCGGTCCACTGCGCGTGTTCTGGTCCATCACACTGCCGCAGGCCTCGCCGACCATCTTTTCGGCCGTGCTCCTGAGCTTTGTCGGCACCTTTTATGAAACCGAAGGGGCCTGGCTCATCGGTGCCCCGCAGATCCGCACCATGCCGGTGCTCATGATCAGTTTTATCAACAACCAACCGGTCATCCAGTATGGCGCCGTGCTCTCGGTGCTGCTCTGGATTCCCTCCCTCATTGCGCTGGTCTTTACGCGTCGGGTCGTCAATTCCGGCAGTTTCGCGCGCGGCTTCGGGGGCTGAAGAAACACATGTCAAAACTCACCATTACCGACGTCTCCAAAGTCTTTTCCACCACTGTCGCGGTCGACAGCTTTTCGCTCGAAGTGGCCGATGGCGAGCTGGTCTGCCTGCTTGGCCCCTCCGGCTCGGGCAAGTCGACTCTGCTGCGCATGATCGGCGGCTTCGAAACCCCCAGTTCGGGATCGATCCGCATCGATGGCGAAGAGGTCATCCACCTTCCGCCCGAAAAGCGACCCACCGGCATGGTGTTCCAGAGCCACGCGCTCTGGACACACATGAACGTCTTCCAGAACCTTGCCTTCGGCTTGAAGCTGCGGCGCCTTCCGGCGCGCACCATCAAGGAACGAGTCGAGGCCGTGCTGGACCTGGTCGGGCTCAAGGGCTACGGCGCCCGCATGACCACCCAGCTCTCGGGCGGCCAGCAGCAGCGCGTCGCGCTCGCCCGCTCGCTGGTCCTCGAACCCAAGATTCTGCTGCTCGACGAACCCTTCGCCAGCCTCGACCAGCATCTGCGCGAGCGGCTGCGCGAAGAGGTGCGCGACATTCAACAGCGCCTCAAGATCACCACGCTCTTTGTCACCCACGGCCAGGACGAAGCATTGGCCCTTGCCGACCGCATCGTCGTTATGCGCGACGGCCGCGTCGAGCAGGTGGCGCGCCCCGACATCGTCTACCGGGAACCGGCGACCCCGTTCGTTGCGGGCTTTATCGGCACGATGAACCTGCTCGACGGCGCGGTCGTGGACGGCCAGTTCACCCACTCGAGCTTTACGGTGCCCCTGCCGATCGACAATGGCCCGGCAACGCTCGCCATCCGCCCCGAAACCCTCACCCTCACGCCCGGCACGCAGGGACGCATCCACCGCGTCACCGACTATGGCACCCATGGCCTTGTCGATATCGACCTGCCAGAAGGCACCCGTATCAAATCCATGATCAACGACGCCAAGGCGTTTGCAGCTGGCCAGTCCGTCGATCTCAAACCGGCGGCCATTTCGGCCTATCGTGGCAACGCCCTGGTCTACCGTACCTGATGTCCAACCCCATCTCGATCATCCGCGACGGCCACACGACCTGGTTCAAGTGGCACAGAGGCCGTCGTCGCGGTTCCGACCCGGTGTTCACCGGCACGCGCCTGCTCGAGGCCATGGCCTTGGGCGCCTCGACCGAGGTCGATCTGGTGGTCACCGCCGACCGTGGCTTTGCCGTGCTGCACGACATGACGCTCGACCGCGAAACCACCGGCACCGGTGCCGTGGTCGAGACCAGCGACGCCGTCATCCGCCAGCTGCGCCTGCGCGGTAACGATGGCACGCCGCTCGCCGAGCCGGTCATGTTGCTCGAGGACCTGTGTACCCTGATGGCCTCCGGCACGGTGCACCCCGATGCTCTGCTGCAGCTCGACTACAAGGAAGATCTGGCTGCACTCGACGATCACACGGTCGGGCGCTTCCGCCGCTCCGTCGCGCCCGTCGCCCGCAACGTCATCCTCTCGGCGGGCGATGCTGCTGCGGTGGATCGGCTGCACGCGGCCGTGCCGGAGATGCGTGTCGGCTTCGACCCCAGCGACGAACGCGCAGTCGAGGCGGCACGTACCAATGGCACCCATGCCGACTTTGTCGCCGCGACGCTGGCCGCATCGCCGCGCGCCGACCTGATCTACCTCTATTGGGAGATCATCCTCTGGTTTGCTGACGACGGCTTCGACATCTGTGCCGCCTTCCACGCCGCCGGCAAGCGCGTTGACGCCTGGACCATCCAGACGATCGACACCGCGTCGGTCGCCGCGGTCGAACGCCTCCTCAGCCTCAAGGTCGATCAGATCACCACCGACGATCCCGAAGGGCTCGCCGCAGCATTGGACGCCCGCACATGACCGCCGAACTCGATCACGACGCCATCCTTGCCGACCTCGTCGCGCTGGCGCGCCAGGCCGGGGCGCTGACCATGCGCCACTTCGAAAACTTCCGCGACATCGAGATCGGCATCAAGGGCCCCGCCGACTTCGTTTCCGATGCCGACCGGGAGAGCGAGCTGCTCATTCGCCAGTATCTGTTCGAGCGCTACCCCGACTGGAGCTTTACCGGCGAGGAATTCGCGCCGGTCGACAAGGCCGATACCGACTACCGCTGGCTGGTCGACCCGATCGACGGTACAACCAATTTCCTCAACGGCATGCACTACACCATCTCGATCGCGCTGCGCCGGGGCAACGAGACGGTGCTGGGCATTCTCTACACCCCGCCCGCTGACGAGATGTTCACCGTCATCAAGGGGCAGGGCGCCTTCATGAACGGCAGGCGCCTGCGCGTCAGCCAGCAGACCGCCATCGCCACTATGTGCGTGGGCACCGGGCTGCCCACCCCCAACCTCTCCCTCCATCCGGGCGCCTATGCCCGGCTCGATGCCATCCGCGCGCCCATCGGCGCCGTTCGCATCGTCGGCAGCGCTGCCAATTCCTGTGCCTATGTCGCGATGGGCCGGCTCACCGGATATTTCGAGGAAACCGGCTTTACCGATACCGCCTCCACCATCCTGATGGTGCAGGAGGCGGGCGGCATCGTCACCGACTGGTGGGGCCGGGGCCCCGAGTTCTACGAGCGCACCGGCTGCCTGCTCGTGGGCAATCCGGCGACCCACGCCTACCTGCTCGAGCATCTCAAGCACGTCCCGCCCAAGAACCCGTAACGGGTTTTCCCCGCCGTCATAAATTCGTCATCTGACTGTCACGTTGCCTTCTCGTGCCTCTCCTATGCGGTGTCCCATCGCATTTCAGGGAGATCACAATGAAGCGTCACGGTGTATTGGCTGCCCTCACGGCGGGCCTCATGATGGCGACCGCCGCCAGCGCAATTGCAGCGCCGGTGTTCAACCGCGTTGCCAGCTTCCCCGTCGAACTCAACAAGGCCGAAGGCTCGTCCTCGTCCGAAATCATCGCGGCTTCCGAAGACGGCATGACGCTGGTTTATTCCGACAGCCCCGGCAAGGGCATCGGCTTTGTCGACATCACCGATCCTGCCGCGCCCAAGCCGGCCGGCTATGTCGCGCTCGAGGGCGAACCGACCTCGGTCACCATCATCGGCTCCAAGGTTTATGCCGCGGTCAACACCTCGGCCGACTTCGTCAATGCGTCCGGCCAGCTAGTCGTGATCGATCTGGCCAGCAAGGCCATCGAAGAGACTGTCGAACTGGGCGGCCAGCCCGACTCCATCGCCCATAACGACGCCGGCACCCTGCTCGCCATCGCCATCGAGAACGAGCGCGACGAAGACGTCAACGACGGCGACCTGCCGCAGGCGCCCGCCGGCTTCCTGGTGCTGTTCACCCTGGCCGACGGCAAGCTCGACGCTGCCAGCCTCAAGAAGGTCGACGTGACCGGCGTTGCTGCCGTTGCCGGCGACGATCCGGAGCCCGAGTTCGTCGCCTTCAATTCCAAGGACGAAGTCGCGGTAACGCTGCAGGAAAACAACGAGATCATCATCGTCGACGGCAAGAGCGGCGCGGTGGTCACCCACTTCTCGGCTGGCGCCACCACCATTGAAGGCGTCGACACCAAGCGTGACGGTGCACTCGGCTTTACCGGCAAGAAGGAAGACGTCGCGCGCGAGCCCGACGCCATCAAGTGGCTGGACGACGATCGCCTGCTGGTCGCCAACGAAGGCGACTGGAAGGGCGGCTCGCGCAGCTTCACCATTTTCGGCAAGGACGGCACGGTGCTCTTTGAGAGCGGCGCCACGCTGGAAATGACGGCCGTGGCCATGGGTCACTACCCGGATCACCGCAGCAACAAGGGCGTCGAGCCCGAAGGCGCCGAAGTCGCCACCTTCGGCGACGACAAGCTGATCTTCATCGCCGAAGAACGGTCCTCGCTGGTCGCCGTCTACAAGGATACCGGCGCAGAGCCCGAGTATCTGCAGTCGCTGCCCTCGGGCATTTCGCCCGAAGGCCTGGTCGCCATCCCGTCGCGCAACCTGCTGGCCACGGCCAACGAGCTCGACCTGCGTGAAGACGGTCTGGGCGGCTCGCACGTCATGATCTTCGAGCGCGCCGAAGGCGAAGCCATGTATCCGCAGCTGGTTTCGGACATGGATGCCGACGGTCACCCCTACGGCTGGTCGGCCATCTCCGGCGCCGTTGCCGATCCGGAAAAGCCGGGCATGCTCTATGCCGTGTCCGACAGCGTGCTCTCGACCCAGCCCTCGATCTACACCATCGACGCGACCGCCAAGCCGGCCCGCATCGTGGGCAAGATCGTGGTCAAGCGCGGCAGCGATGCGGCCCAGAAGCTCGACCTCGAAGGTATCGCGCTCGACGGTGAAGGCGGCTACTGGCTCGCCTCCGAAGGTCGCTCCGACCGCCTGACGCCGCACGCCCTCTACCGCGTCGACGCTGATGGCAAGATCCTGACCGAAGTGGCCTTCCCCGAAGCCCTGCTGCCCAGCGAGATCCGCTTCGGTGCCGAGGGCATCGCCCTGGTCGACGGCACCCTCTGGGTCGCCATCCAGCGCGAGTGGAAGGACGACCCCAAGGGTCAGGTCAAGCTGCTCGGCTACAACATCAAGGACAAGGCCTGGACCGCCGTCCGCTACCCGCTCGAGCCCGCCGCAGAAGGCGCCTGGAACGGCCTGTCGGAAATCACCCTGCACGGCGACTATGTCTACATCATCGAGCGCGACAACCAGATCGCGGCCAAGGCCGCCCTCAAGAAGGTATTCCGCGTCCCCGTCGCCGAACTCAAGGGCGCCGAACTCGGTGGTGACCTGCCCGTGGTGAGCAAGGAAGAGGTCCGCGACCTGCTTCCCGACCTGGCCACGGCCAAGGGCTATATCGTCGACAAGGTCGAAAGCCTCGCCATCGATGCCGCCGGCATGGCTTATGCCATCACCGACAATGACGGCACCGACGACTCCTCGGGCGAGACCCTGTTCTGGACCTTCAAGGTCGAATAACGCCAAACGGGGTGGGAGCAATCCCACCCCGCACTCCCGGCGTGCCTTCGTCGTCCGCGAACCCCAATGAGACCTCATGGTGAGCGTGTCGAACCACGAGGTCGTGCACACCCGATCTATCGCGAGCTAGTCGTGCATCCGGTTGTAGCGATACGGCCGATAGGTATCGGGCGTGTCTCGCCGATGCGTCGCCTCCAGTACCGGCAACAACGCTGCCACCATCTGCCGGGCCTGCAGCTCCGCCACTGTCGGCGCCGCCGCCAGCCGCGCCCCGATCTCGGACATCACCCCGTCACGGTCTATCCGTGTGACCTGGCCGGCATCGACCACCAGCTCACCCCCGACCAGCACCTGCTCGACCGCTCCTGATTTGGCCCGATGCAGGATGGTCTCCTCGATCGGCGTCCGCCGATCGACGTAGGGGCGCTCGACCTTCACCCGGTCGAGCAGCACGATGTCGGCGGCCCGCCCCGGTTCCAGCCGTCCGGTCAGCGCGCCGAACCCGAGGGTGCGCGCGCCGTTCTCGGTCGCCATCTGCAGCACCTTGGCGGCATCCGGACGCGGGTTGAACATCCCGGTCTCGCGATGCAGCGCCCAGACCAGCTTGATCTCAGCCAGCATGTCGCGATCGTCATTGTAGTTCGACTGATCGATCCCCAGCGCCACCGGAATGCCGAGCCCCAGCATCGGATTGACCGGCGCAATGCCGCTCGCCAGGCGCAATCCGGAACTGGCATTGTGGCAGGCACAACAGCCATGTGCCGCTAGTAGCTCGAGATCGGCGCGGTCGTTCCAGTTGCCATGCCCGAAGGTCACGTTCTCGCCCAGGCACCCCAGCTGGTGCAGGTGCGAAATGGCGGAATGTCCGAAACGTGCCTGCGCGTCATTGGCCTGCCGTTCTGTCTCGACCAGATGCATGTGGATCTGCGCGCCATGCGCCTTGGCCGTCCCGAAAATCATCTCCAGCGCCGCATCGCTGCACCAGTGCAGGTTTGCCGGCGCCAGGTTGATCCGCACATCGTCGCGCCCGCCATAGGTCGCGCGCAACTCGTGGAAGAACCCCATGAGTTCGTTGATCGGGATCATCGCCGCGTCGAGCTGGCCCTTCAGCAGCGTCGCCTCGTCCGCCGGCAGCTGCGCCAGGATTTCCGCAGCGTCGCCATAGCCCAGAATATGCTGGTCGCGGATCATGAAGCAGAAGCCCGCCCGCATGCCGATCTCGCCATAGGCGCCGAGCACGGCGTCCGCTTCGGCGCGCCACGCCTCCGGCGCTCCGGCCACCCCGCCATGGATATGCTGCACGCTCGTCGTGCCGCTCTCCAGCATCTCGATGGCCGAATAGAGCGTATCGAGCTTCGTCGGGAATGGCCGCAGCGCCCGGAACTGCGGCAGCCACAGCTCCAGCGGCGCGAACGGCACCCCATGCATCAGCGGCGTCACGCCCGAATGGTGGTGGCTGTTGGTCATCCCAGGCATGGCAATCATGCCCGGTCCGCCGAACCGGGGCAGGGCCGAATGCGCCGCCTTGAGCCGTGCAGCGTCGCCGATCTCGACGATCCTGCCGTCGCGCACCAATAGCGCGGCGTCCGAGTCGATCACGAACCGCCCGTCCGTCCCCATGCCGCGCAGCAACGCCCCCGCTTCGACCAGGCACTCGGTCATTTGTTGATCACCGGTGCGCCGGCCTTGCCGCCCAGATAGGTCTCTTCCCACCAGGTGAACAGCAGATCGCGCAGCGCCGCACCGTCGTCGTCGCCATAGAGCGGCAGGCGTACCGCATCGAACATCGCCGCCTCTTCGTCGCTGAGCGTCACGCTCACCTCCTCGATCCGGATCGGTACATTGGTAAAGGCCGGCACATAGGCCGTGTCGCGATAGAGTTCGCGATCAGCCTTGATCGTCGGCTGGCGGAAATCCTTGGGCGTGCGCTGGCTACGCAGCACCGGCGTCGGCGGCACCGCCGCCATGTCTTCGTCCGTCGCCTCGAAGATCGTCAGCTTGATCGGCTTCAGCGAAAAGTTCGACGTCCGCATGACGTCGGCGCCGCAGACATTGGGCACCGCGAGCACATCGGTGAGGGCCAGTAGGTCGACAAAGTCCCCAGCCTTGCTCGATTGCCGGGTGATGGTCGCCTTGCCGTCCATGCCGACTTCCGTGTTCATGAAGAAGTTGAAGCTGTCATGAACGTCGTCCGGCGTCAGCCCATATTCGCGCTGCGCCTCGGCCTGGATGTCGTGGCAATTGGTATGGTCGTGAAAGCCGTAGGCGCTCTCGTAGAGATAGGCCGAGCAGCGCGGGAACAGCACGTCGTTACGCTTGACCGTATCCTTGAGGATGTAGAGCAGTGCGCGTTCGCGGGGTGGCTGGCTCCACAGGAACGTTCCTTCCGTCGGGTTGAAGCCGTGCACCGTGCGGGTGCGCCCGCAATGCATGAACTCCTTGTAGTCGTGCAGGTTGAAGGCGTTGAAATCGACGCACTGCCCGCCCTCCACCTGCTCGATCCGCAGGATCCGCCCAGCCAGCAGTTCGATGGCCTTGCCGGTGCCCGGCTCGAGGATAAACGTCTCCAGCATGGTCCTCATTTGCCATGCACCGCCGCATAGTCGCGCACCGCGCGCTTGATCAGTTCGGAGCGGTCCGGCGCCGCGCCCTTCTTGATAGTCCGGTCGATGAGCTCGAGCTGTTGCTGGTTGAGCTTGAGAACTATGGTCCTGGCCGGCATGGCACCCCTCCATTCTAGGATACGAAAACTGTATACATGATCGATCGTCGAGCGATCGCATTCATCGCATGGCAGCCATGCAGACTCCGCAACACCAGAGGTGAAAAGGCGCAAATATCTACAATTACAGCGGTTTTCCTGCCACGCCAGCCGTCAGGCTGCATACTTGCGCAGTGAAATCCTGTATGCATGAATGAATGTCGCAATCCAGAGGTTGGCATGTCCCGTCCGTCGCCCCGCATCGATATCGCTCATGAGGCGCTCAAGCAGGCCATCCTCGAGCGTGCGCTGCAGCCCGGCACGAAGTTGCCCGAAGACGAGATCGGTGCCCACTTCGCCATGAGCCGCACCCTGGTTCGCGCCGTGCTCGCCAAGCTGCAGGCCGAGGGCCTGGTCGATGCGCGTCCCAAGCGCACCGCCACCGTCGCCGTACCCACCCTGGCCGAAGCCCGCGACGTATTCGAGGTCCGCCGGGCGCTTGAAGCCGAGGTCGTCCGTCTCGTCGTCAAGCGCTGGAAGCCCGCCTTCGGCGCCGAGCTGGAGGGACTCGTGCGCGAGGAAGAGGAGGCGCGCGAGCGGCACGAAGAGCATGTCTGGGGGCGCCTCGCCGGCGAGTTCCACATCCGGCTCGCCAAACTCTCCGGCAACGCGCTGCTGGAGCGCTATATGGACGAACTGGTCACGCGATGTTCGCTCATTCTCGCCGTGTTCGGCAAACCGCATAGTCATGACGGCCATGCCAACGAGCATGCCGAAATCATCGCCGCGCTGCGCGCGCGCGACGCCGACCGGGCCGTCGCGTTGATGGACCATCACATGGGCGCGGTTGAAAGTCGCGCCATCGTTGGTCCGGACGAAGAGGTGCGCCCCGCCATCGGCGATGTGCTCGCCCGCTATGCAGGCGCCATCACGGCACGCGAAAAAGCGACCCCGATCGTGCGCAAGGCGCGCGTCCAATGAGCGGGCCCATCCACACTCATTTCGATTTCGAGTCACTCACTGCTCGCCAGCGCTACAAGCTGCTGATCGGCACCGTCATCCCGCGCCCTATCGCCCTGATCACCACGACCAGCCGGGAAGGGCGCCACAACGCCGGCCCCTTCAGCTTCTTCAACGTCCTCACCCACGATCCCGCCATCGTCGCGGTCGGGGTCGAGAACTATGACGATGGTCGCATGAAGGACACCTCGCGCAACATTCGCGATACCGAGGATTTCACCGTCCACATTGTGGACGATGCGCTGGCCGCGCAGATGGAGATCTGCGCCGTCAAGTTTGGTCCCGACGTCGATGAACTGGCCGAGGCGGGCCTTGTCACAGTGCCGGGCACGGCCGTGATCAGTCCGCGCATCGTATCCGCCCCTGCCGCGCTCGAATGCCGGCGCTACATGACCCTCGAAGTCGGCAAGGCGCGCGAGATCATCTTGGGCAAGGTGCTCGGCGTGCATATCCGTGCCGACCTCGTCGATGCCGCGACTCTGCATGTCGACCAGACGGGCATGGACGTCATCGGCCGGCTGGGCGGCAATTCCTATACGCGCACGCGCGATCAGTTCGACGTCAGGACCCTGACCGTCGGCGAACACGAACAGCACAAAGCCGCGCGCCGCGTGCTCGAGACCGGCGCCGCCAGCTAGGCGTCGGAGACCACCGGACTGACCCAATCGCAGCGCCCACCGCGCTGCCGAGACGGAGGACGCATCCCGCGCTCTCCGAACGATGAAACCTGGACTTTATGGGGGTGCAACCTATGTCCAACTTCAAGCTCAATCGCCGTCATTTCCTCGGCGGCGCCGCCGCCGGCTCGCTGCTGCTCGCCAGCGGCCTGCGGGCCCAGGCGGCCGAACCGCTGACCATCGGCATGATCTATGTCGGCCCGGTCACCGATTTTGGCTGGAACCAGGCCCATGCCGTCGGCGCTGCCGCGCTCAAGGCCCTGCCGGACGTCACCGTCGTCGAAGAAGAAAACGTCCCCGAGACTGATGCTGTCGCCCAATCGATGGAGTCCATGATCAATCTCGACGGCGCCAAGCTCCTGTTCCCGACATCCTTCGGCTATTTCGACCCCTTCATGAAGGAAGCGGCCAAGAAATACCCGGATGTCGAATTCCGCCATCCGACCTCGCTCTGGAACAAGGACACCGATCCGCTGAACCTGGGCGGCTATTTCTGCTACCTCGACCAGGGGCACTACGTGAACGGCATTGCCGCCGGCCTGTCCACCACCAGCAACAAGATCGGTTTCATCGCTGCCAAGCCGATTGCTCTGGTGCTGCGCAACGTCAACGCCTTCCTGATGGGCGTCAAAAAGGTGAACCCGGCCGCCGAAGTCCGCCTGATCATCACCGGCGAGTGGAGCTTGCCGGTGCGCGAGGCTGAAGCCACCAATGCGCTGGTCGATGCCGGTTGCGACGTCATCGCCTGCCATGTCGATAGCCCGAAGGTCATTGTCGAAACCGCCGAACAGCGCGGCGTCAAATCCTGCGGCCATAACGCCGACCAGGCCTCGCTGGCTCCCAAGGGCTTTATCACCGGCGCCGAACTCAAGTGGGGCACCGTCTACACCCAGTACGCCAAGCTGATCGCCGCCGGCGAAAAGCTGCCCAATGTCAACGAGGGCGGCTACGACAAGGACATGGTCGCCTCGACTGCATTTGGTGCGGGCGCCACCGAAGCCGCCATTGCCGCCGCCACCAAGGCCATCGAAGAAACCAAGGCCGGCACGCCGATCTTTGTCGGCCCGCTCAAGGACAATACCGGCAAGGTGGTCATCGAGGGCACGCTCGGCCTCTATGACGGCGCCCTGTGGGGCACCGACTACCTGCTCGAAGGCATTGTCGGCTCGATCACCTGATCCCATCCCGGCGGCCCCGAACGCCGGGGCACCCGAGGCGGCGGCTCCCTGTCGCCGCCTCACCCTGTTTCGGACGCCAGCGCCGGTTCCTGATCGCGCCGACGCAAGCCAAGGGCGCGCGCCCCGCCGAAAGTCCGGGACTGGCGCGCGGGCCCGGAGCCCGCCCAACCGCCCCAAAAAACCGCCCCACCTTGCCCTTCCGGCACTTCTCCTCTACACCCGCGCGCAATAGGCGCCCTGCGTGCGCCGCCCCTTGCTTGCCAGGTAGTTGCCGAAACGCGTGCGCCGTCCCGCCGGGACGCGCCGTTTGGCATTGATGAAAGTCCGAAATTCCATGTCCGAAACCGCGCCCGAAACCGCCGTCGCGCCGACGCTTCCCGAAACGCTGCACCCTGCGCTGGCCCGCGCTCTCGCCGCCAAGGGCTACGAAAACCTCACCCCCGTGCAGCTGCTGATGCTCGAACCGGCCAATGCCGGCGCCGATCTGCTGGTTTCCGCCCAGACCGGGTCGGGCAAGACCGTCGCCTTCGGCATGGCGATCGCCGCCATCCTGCTCGAAGGCCAAGAGCGCTTCGGCCAGGCCGGCCTGCCGCTCGGCCTCGTCATCGCCCCGACCCGCGAGCTGGCCATGCAGGTCCGCCGCGAACTCGACTGGCTCTATGCCGAGGCCGGTGTCGTCACCGCTGCCTGCGTCGGCGGCATGGACCAGCGCACCGAGCGCCGGGCGCTCGAACGCGGCGCTCATATCGTGGTGGGCACCCCGGGCCGCCTGCGTGACCACATCACCCGCGGCGCCCTCGATCTCTCCGGTCTGCGCGCCGTCGTCCTCGACGAAGCCGACGAGATGCTCGACCTGGGCTTCCGGGAAGATCTCGAGTTCATCCTCGCCGCCGCGCCGGCCGAGCGCCGCACGCTGATGTTCTCGGCCACCGTGCCGCCCGCCATCGCCAAGCTGGCCAAGACCTTCCAGCGCGACGCCGTGCGCGTCACCGCCACCGCCGCCACCGAACGCCATGCCCATATCGACTACCAGCTCATGCTGGTGCAAAAGGACGAGCGTGAGCACGCCGTCATCAATGCACTGCTTTTCTATGACAGCGCCAACACCATCGTCTTTTGTCACACCCGCGACGCGGTCAAGCACCTTGCAGCGCGCCTTGCCAATCGCGGCTTTGCCGTAGTGGCGCTCTCGGGTGAACTGACCCAGTCCGAGCGCACCAATGCACTCCAGTCGATGCGCGACGGCCGGGCCCGGGTCTGCGTTGCCACCGATGTGGCCGCGCGCGGCATCGATCTGCCCAATCTGGACCTGGTCATCCATGCCGACATGCCCACCAATCCGGACACGCTCCTGCACCGTTCGGGCCGTACCGGCCGGGCCGGTCGCAAGGGCATCTGCGTGCTGGTGGTGCCGGTCTACCGGCGCAACGCCGCCAATCGCGTCCTCAGCCTGGCCAACCTGCAGGCCACCACGCGCGGCGCGCCCACCATGGGCGAAATCGAGGCCAAGCAGCGCGCCCAGATCATCGAGCAGGCGCTGACCACCAGCGAGCCCGACGAGGCCGAGGCGCCGCTTGTCGCCGAACTGCTCGCCGCGGTCTCGGCCGAACGCCTCGCCGTGGCCTATCTGCGCCAGCAGATGGCAGCCCGTCCGGCGCCCGAGGAAACCTCCGAAGCGCCCATCCCGCGCGACGATGGCAAGGCGCCGCGCCGCGAGCGCTTCCTTGATGAAGGCGTGCGTGCGCCCGACCTGTCGAACGGCGTGTGGTTCACCCTCTCGCTCGGCCGCCAGCAGCGCGCCGATCCGAAATGGCTGTTGCCGCTCATCTGCAAGGCCGGCGACCTTTCCAAGCGCGACATCGGCTCGATCAAGATTTTCGACACCGAGACCAAGTTCGAGATCGCTGCCGACAAGGCTGAAGCCTTCGCCGAGCGTGTCAAGCAGCCTGGCGCTCTGGAAAAGGGCGCCCGGATCGCCCGCGTCGACGAAAAACTCACCCGTTCGGGCAAGCCGTATTCCCGGCCGCGCGCAGACACCTCCTACGAAAAACCGGCGCGCGCTGGAAAACCCTATGACAAGGCTGACGGCATGCGTCCCGGCAAGCCGAAAAAGTGGCCGACGGCGGCCGAACTCGACGCGCAATACAGCGCCAAGCCCGCTGCCGAGGCGTCACCGTCTGCCCCGCCGCGCAAGACCTGGCAGCCGGCGCTCGACCCGGCACCGGCCCCGCGCGCCGAACGCAGCGAGCCGCACTACAAGGTCCGTTCCGATCGCGGCGACGATCTGGGCATCCAGCCGGCCGGCCCCGACAAGCCGCGCAAGCCCAAGGAAAAAAAGTCCAGCTCCAAGGACAAGGGCAAGCCGAAATACAAGAATCGGCCCAACGCCGCCCCCATCACCGGGGCCAGCCCGCGTCCCAAGCCCAAAAAGCTGCCGCAAGACTGATTGCGAAAGGCAGGCCGGGCGAGCAGCACAAAAAAACCTCGCCCGGACGCCCCACCGATTACCTCCGATTTGGACCAGAAGCGCGGCTATCGCGCTGCTCCCGGTGCCAGCTGGCGCTATTTCGGCTCCTGGACTTCACTGCGCGGAACAGATTGTTACGAGTGTAACGAGTCTGTCGTCGTCTCTGGCGGAGTCAACTAGTCCAGCAGAAACAACATCTTAACTCGCAACTGCAAACATCGGCTCCATATTGAAGCTTTCTATTGGGGATCATTGATGGCACTGCGTTTTAGACTTGGAACCAAGCTCGCGGTCATGTCGGGCTTTGGCATGCTGCTGGTGGTGGGCCTGATTGGCGCCAACGCCTTCTTCGCCGCCAATAACGAGGCACTGGGGGTACGCGCCGACACCCAGGCCCTGATTGGCCAGACCGTTCTGGAGGCCAAGGTCAGCCTGCGCGAGACGCAAATGGCGGCCCGCGACATGAATCTGGCCACCTCGCCCGCCGCTGCCGAAGATGCCTATGCGGCGCAGCAAAGTCGGTTTGCCGAGATGGTCGAGCGGCTCGAGCGGGCCAAGTCGCAAATGACCACTGCCGAAAACATCGCGCGTATCGACGCGGCCATCGCTTCGGGCGCCACCTATCTCGAGGTCAGCGGCAAGCTGCTGCCCATCATCAAGCGCAAGATGGCCCTGCCGCCGGGCAATGTGGACCTGTCGGTGGTCAAGTCGCTCGAGGAAGTGCGCGGCACCATGCAGCAGGCCTCCAGCCACATGCTCGCCGCCTTCGACGAGACCATCGCCGGCACCCGGCAGGTCGAGGCCGAGGTCGATCAATATGTCCGCACCCAGGCCCAGCTCGCATTGCTCTCGAGCCTGGTATTCGGTCTGCTGACCATTCTGGCCATGCTCGGCACCGCCATCTTCGGCGCCCGTTCGATTGCCCGACCGATCCGCCAGATCACCGCCCGCATGTCGGCGCTTGCCGGGAACGAGCTGGACGCCGCAATCCCGTATCTTGGGCGCACCGACGAAATCGGTGATATGGCCGCCGCCGTGCAGGTGTTCCGCCAGAACGCCATCGAGGTTTCCGAGCTCAACCAAGCCGAACGCATTCGCACTGGCCAGACGCGCGAACGCGCCGCTGCCATGGCCGCGCTGGTGACCGAGCTGGGGCAGGTGGTCGATGCCGCTGTCCTCGGCGACTTTTCCCACCGCATCACCAAGAGCTTTGCTGACGCCGACCTGGTCGGCGTCGCCGCGAGCGTGAACGCGCTGGTCGACACTGTCGACCGCGGCCTTACCGAGACTGGTGCCGTGCTTTCGGCACTGGCGCGCACCGACCTCACCATGCGCGTCGCGGGCGACTACTCCGGCGCCTTTGCCAAGCTCAGGGACGACACCAACGCGGTGGTCGACAATCTGACGCACGTGGTCGGACAGCTGCGGCAGACCTCAGGATCGCTCAAGACCGCCACCGGCGATATCCTGGCCGGCGCCAACGATCTGGCCGAACGTACCACCCGGCAAGCGGCTGCCATCGAAGAGACCTCGGCGGCCATGGAGCAACTGGCCGGCACTGTCACCGACAATGCCCGCCGGGCCGATCAGGCCAGCACCAAGGCCCGCACCGTGTCGACCACAGCTGAACAGACCGGCCAGGTCATGACCCGCTCCAACGCAGCCATGGAGCGCATCTCTTCGTCCTCGGCCAAGATCTCCAACATCATCGGTCTGATCGACGACATTGCCTTCCAGACCAACCTGCTGGCGCTCAATGCCTCGGTCGAGGCGGCGCGGGCCGGCGATGCCGGCAAGGGCTTTGCCGTGGTCGCCGTCGAAGTCCGCCGCCTCGCCCAGTCCGCCGCCAGCGCCTCGAGCGAGGTCAAGGAGCTGATCGAGCAGTCGGCCGGCGAGGTGGTCTCGGGCAGCAGGCTCGTCGCCGAAGCCACCCAGATGCTCGAAGCCATGCTTGGCGACGTGCGGGAAAGCGCGCTTCTGACCCAGGATATTTCGGAAGCCACCCGCGCCCAGTCCAACGCCATCGGTGAGGTCACCGCCGCCATCCGTCAGATGGATGAGATGACCCAGCACAACGCGGCGCTGGTGGAAGAGACCAATGCGGCGATCGAGCAGACCGAGAGCCAGGCCAGCGAACTCGACCGCATTGTCGACGTCTTCGTTCTCGACGCCCGTCGTCCTCGGCGCCAGCCCGCCTCTGCCGGCACGGCGCCGCCAAGCGGCGCCCGCGCCTTGCAGGCCCGGGTCCGCGGAGCGGCCGACAGCTACCTGACGGGCGGCAATACCGCGCTGCAGTCGGATTGGGACGCGTTCTAGGCTCGATTCGTCCAGACCAGAACAAAGGGGGTGGAGCTCAGGCTCCACCCCCTTTTCGCTCCCGGTCGGCGGGGCAACACGGCACGAGTGGCCTCTCGTTGCCCTCCCGACTTAGCGGCTCGGGCTCGGCGGCATGCCGTGGGCCTTGCGCCAGGCCTGGTATTCGTCCTCGGCGTCCGGATGCAGCGGGTAGTAGCGGCGGAGATCGGCGCCAGCCATCAGCTTTTCGCGCGAGAACACTTCCCACTCGGCATGCTTTTTGGAATCTTCGATGACCTTTTCGGCCATGGTCTGGGGCAGCACCACTACGCCGTCGTCGTCGGCCAGGATGATGTCGCCCGGGATCACCGTCACACCGCCGCACGAGATCGGCACGTTCACCGCATTGGGGAAAATGCTGGTCTGCACATGGTAGTTCGGGGTCCAGCCGCGCAGCCAGGTGGCCAGGCCGAGCTTTTCCACATTGGGACGATCGCGCATGCAGCCGTCGATGACGATGCCGGCGCCGCCGCGACCCTTGAAATAGGTCGACATCATGTCGCCGAATACGCCCGAGCTCATGTCGCCGCGCGCGTCGACCACGACCACGTCGCCCTCTTCGATCTCGTAGAGCACGTGCCGGTGCAGCTGCGTCTCGGGGTCGGCATACTCACCCTCGCTGAACAGGTCCGGCCGCTGCGGCAGGAACTGCAGGGTCTGGGCAATGCCCACGATCGACTTGCCCGGGCTCTGCGTTACCGGCCCGACCATGTGCGGGTTCTTGAAGCCGGCATGGCCCAGCGAACCAGCCACCGTGGCGGTGCCGATATCCTTGAGGGCTTCGATGATGTCCTTGCTCGGTCGCTTGAACGCCGGGATGGGGCTGTGAACGATACGCATTCTGTTCCTCCTCGAGAACGTGTTTTTCCGGCTACCAGTTGGTGACCGAACCGTCGAGACGCTTCCAGTGCGGAGCCTCCCAGAACTTGAAACTCTGCTTCTGCACGGCCTTTTCATCCACTTCGATGCCCAGGCCAGGGCCAGTCGGCAGAGGGTAGGTGGCCCCTTCGAGGCGCGGCTGCACCGGAAACAGGTCGGAGTCGAATGCGCCCATATAGTTCTCGGCCGGCGAGGCACGGGTTTCGAGCCAGGCGAAATTGGCCACCGCTGCTGAAAAGTGGATCGTGGCTGCCGTACAGATCGGCCCCAGCGGATTGTGCGGCATCATGTCGACATAATGCGCCTCGCTCCAGCCCGCGACCTTCATGGACTCGGTCAGCCCCCCGACATTGCACACGTCGATGCGGTTGAACTGGTGGATGCCGCGCTCGATGTAGGGAAGGAACTGCCACTTGCTGGCGAACTCCTCGCCGATGGCGAACGGCACGTCGGTCAGCTTGCGCAGCGCCTCATAGGCCTCCGGCGTCTCGTCGCGGATTGGCTCTTCGAGGAAGTCGAGCGTGCCCGACGGCATTTTCTGGCAGAAGCTGGCGGTCTCGGCGATGCTCAGCCGATGGTGATAGTCGATGCCGAGTACCGCCCGGTCGCCCAGCTCTTCGCGCGCCCGCACCATCCATTGGGCCGTGTCGGCGATCGATTGCCGCGGCTCGTGGATCCCTTCGCGATCGCCGGCCGGAAAGAACCGGATCACGTCCCAGCCGCGCTCGCGCAGCGTCTTGGCCTGCGCGATCATCTCTTCACCGGGGGCCGCGGAGGTCGACGCGAACGTGGGGATGCGGTCGCGCTGCTTGCCGCCGAGCAGTTCGTAAACCGGCACGCCCAGCGCCTTGCCCTTGATGTCGTGCAGCGCGATGTCGATGGCCGAAATCGCTGCCTGCAGCACGCGGCCGCCTTCAAAATACTGGCTACGATACATTTCCTGCCAGAGCGCGCCGATATTGAACGCGTCCTTGCCGATCAGCCACTCGCGATAATGTTCGATCGCGCCGACGACAGCCTTCTCGCGGCCCGAAAGCCCGCTCTCGCCCCAGCCATAGACGCCGGAATCGGTCTCGACCTTGACGATCAGCTGATTGCGATGCCCGACCCAGGTCGGGTAGCTCTTGATCTCGGTAATCTTCATTTTTGTGGGGCTCTACCAGCTGGTGAGGGTGCCGTCCTCCAGCCGGGCGACCGGCAGGTAGGCGGGGGCGTAGGGGTATTTTGCAGCGACAGTCTCGTCGATCTCGACGCCGTGGCCAGGCGCTTCGCCCGGCTGCAGATAGCCGCGGTCATAGCTCCAGCTGCACGGAAACATCTCGTGCGTGGCCTCGGTGTAGCCGGAAAATTCCTGGATGCCGAAATTGTTGATCGCCACATCGACATGGATGTTGCAGCCCATGGCCACCGGCGAGACGTCCATCGGTCCGTGACAGGCCGAACGCACGTGGTAGATCGAGGCAAAGTCGAAGATCTTCTTGAGCCCTGTCACCCCGCCCGCATGCACCGAGGTGACGCGGATATAGTCGATCAGCTGCTCGGTGATCAGAGTCGTCATGTCGAATATCGAGTTGAACACCTCGCCCACGGCCAGCGGCTGCGTGGTGTGCTGCCGGATGATGCGGAAGCCTTCCTGCAGTTCGGCCGGGATGGCGTCTTCCAGCCAGAACAGCCGGAACGGCTCGAGATCCTTGCCCAGCCGCGCCGCCTCGATCGGCGTCAGCCGGTGATGCACGTCATGCAGCAGGTGCACGTCATAGCCCACCGCGTCGCGCAGCTTCTCGAAGAGCTTGGGCACCAGCGGCAGGTACTTATGCGTCGCCCACACTTCCTCGTTGGGGAGGGGATGGATCATGCCGCCCGCCGCCTGGTCGGTGGAGGGGCCGGTGCCATAGATCGGCGGCAGGCCGGGGATCGACACCTGCGCCCGGATCGCATCGAGCCCTTGCTCGCGCATTGCCACGACGCCCTCGACGACCTCGCCGATATCGAGCCCGCCGACATGCTTATAGACCATCACCTTGTCCCGGCTCTTGCCGCCCAGGAGCTGGTAGAGCGGCATATTGGCCGCCTTGGCCTTGATGTCCCAGAGCGCCATGTCGATGGCCCCGATCGCCGCCATGGTGATCGGCCCGCGCCGCCAGTAGGCGCCCTTGTAGAGATACTGCCAGATGTCCTCGGTGCGCAGCGGATCCTTGCCGATCAGGGTAGGGATCACGTGGTCGGTGAGGTAGCTGGCGACGCTGAGCTCGCGGCCGTTCACCGTGCCGTCGCCGATGCCCGTGAGCCCCTCATCGGTGATCACCTTGACCGTGACGAAATTGCGCCCCGGCGAGGCGACGATGACTTTGATGTCTTTGATCTTCATAGGGCTCACGTGATCGGCAAAGGGAAAGAACGAACCGGCCCGAGGGTCGGCCTGGCAATGGACGTCGGCCGGGCGAGAACCCGGCTGCGGTGGAGCGACAACGCGTCGGCAGAGCTTGCGAAACTATCTCCTCCGGGTCTCCCGATCCCACGGACGTTGGCCATCTCTATTGGCATTGGAAGAACTGGAATATCAGGCTAACCGGGATGCTGAAACACTGTCAAGAAACGGCTGCAACTATTTGTCATTCATCAATTTTTCGTCTCCTCGCATAGCTCCGCTGCCCGGCGCCGCAGGCGCAAGGCAGAGCGGTCGCCATCAGCTGGAGCACTAGCGCAGCAGGGATTGGCCTCCGTCGATATTGAGCACTGCGCCGGTAATGTGCCGCGCCGCCGCCGAGGAGAGAAAGGCAATGCCATCGGCAATGTCTTCGGCCCGGGCCGGCTTGCCGCCGGTGATCGGCACGTCACCCTCGGGAAACTGCACCGGAATGCGCGACGCGTCGGTATTGCGCCGGAAGGTGTTGAGCCCGATCCCGGTGACAGTGGCGCCGGGGCAGACCGCGTTGACCCGGATATGGGAGAGCGCCAGTTCCAGCGCCAGCTGCGTCGCCAGCGCCAGCTGTGCCGCCTTGCTGGCCGAATAGCACGAGGCGCCCGAGGTCGAAAATGTCCGCTGCCCGTTCATCGAGGAGACAATGGTGATGCTGCCCCCGCCAGACGCCTTCATCATCGGCACGCCCAGGTGCAGCGCCAGATAGGTGCCGCGCAGGTTGACATGCATGGTGCGGTCCCATTCGGCCGGCGTGATGTCGTCGATCGGTGCCCAGACGCCGTTAATACCCGCGCAGATCACCAGCGTATCGAGTCGGTCCGACTTGGCTGCGAACGCCTCGAACACGCCGCGCATCTGCATGTCGTTGCCCACATCCGCCATCAGCGTGAAGGCGTCGCCACCTGCCGCAACGATCTCGGCGCGCACCTGCGCCATGCCCTGCTCGACATGGTCGAGCAGGCCGACACGGGCGCCGCGCGCCGCCAGCAGCTTGGCAGTCGCCGCCCCGATGCCCGACCCGCCGCCGGTGACCAGCGCCACCTGTCCGGCAAATTCCCCCATAGCCTCGCTCACTGCACGTCCCCTTGTCTCAAACCTTTGGAATCTTCGCCGAGATGGCGGCCGCCGTGGCAACCACGCCGGCACGCAGCGCCTCGCGCGTCGCCGCGTCCTTGTCGGCCAGAAACGGAATGCTGAGCGCCCCCAGAAACGCCCCGTCGGGGCCGAAGACCGGCGCCGCCACGGCATGCACGGTGCCGTTATGCTCCCCCATCTCGACAGCAAAGCCCTGCTTGCGGATCTTGGCCAGGTCCGCCCGCAGCTTGTCGGGCTCAACGATCGTGCGCGGCGTATAGCGCACCAGCGGCGCGCTCAGGTGCAGCGCCAGCGCCGCTTCGGGCAGATAGGCCAGAATGGTCTTGCTCGCCGCGCCAGCATGCAGCGGAAAACTGGTATTGATCGCCGGGGCAGGGCTGTAGTCCTGCTTGCCCAGGATCGCCACGATCACCTTGGCCTGGCCACCCTCGTAGACCGAGAGTTTGACCGGTTCGCCCAGCCGGTCGCGCAGCGCCTGCGCCGGTGGCGTGGCGATCGCCGCCAGGTCGAAGGGCGCGGCATCCGCCTTGACACGCGCTGCCAGGGCCGTCAGCCGCGGCCCCAGCCAGAACACCCCGTCGGCGCCGCGTCGCACCAGCCGGTGCGCCACCAGCGTGTTGAGGATTCGATAGATCGTCGAGCGCGGCAGAGCCAGGTCGCGCATGGCACTGCGGATGGTCGCGCCCTCGGGCGCCCGCTCGAGCAGGTCGAGCAGCGCGATGGTGCGGTCAAGCACCGGCACGCCGTTGCGAATGGACTCGTCCTCCCGCATCTCCCCATCCTCCCGACGCCATCCCTAGCACCCGCCGCGTCGGCTGGATAGTTCACATTTGGGCGCGACTGCTGCATATTTGAACAGGTGTGGTCTTCGCCTAAGGGCGCGTTGACGCCGCTGGCCCCTCAACCTAGAATTCCAGATATGGGAAAGGCCAGTTCACAAACGAACCGGCAATGAGGACACATCATGAAGATCACGGACCTGCGCTGTGCCGTCATCGGCAAGCACCCGATCGTTCGCATCGTCACCGACGAAGGCCTCTATGGCCTGGGCGAAGTCGAATATACCAAGCCTTACCTGAAACCCTGGGTGATGCATTTCCGTGAGGCCCTGCTGGGCGAGGACCCCACCGATGTCGAGCGCGTCATGCTCAAGATCCGCCAGCGCGGCAGCTTCAAGCCGCATGGCGCGGCTGTCTCGGCCATCGAGCACGCGCTCTGGGACATTGCCGGCAAGGCCGCCAACGTGCCCACCTACAAGCTGCTGGGCGGCAAGGTGCGCGACAAGGTCCGCGTCTATAACGGCTCGGTCCGCCGCGCCCGTAGTGGCGACCGCCCCGAGGATTTTGCCGCCGACGTCAAGTGGATGGCCGAGCAGCCGCAGAATTTCTTCATGGTCAAGCAGGGCATCAGCTTCCACTCCTCCATGAAGACCACGCAGGAGGACTTCCACTACGGCGTCCGCCAGCCCCCCACCTATCACGGCGCCATGGACCAGGGGCAGATCTCCGAGCACAGCTTCAACTACATGCTCGACTGCGTCATCGCCATGAAGGAAGCCCTCGGCGACAAGGTCTCGCTGGCGCTCGACTGTGGTCCCGGCTGGTTCCTCAACGACGCCATCCGCTTTGCCCGCGCCGTCGAAAAATACGATCTCGCCTGGCTCGAGGACATGCTCACCGGCGACTATGTGCCCTGGGTCAACCCGCAGGCCTATCGCGAACTCACCATGTCCACCTCCACCCCCATCCATACCGGCGAGCAGATCTACCTGCGCCACAACTTCAAGGAACTGATCGAGACCCAGGCCGTGCGCGTCGTCGGCCCCGATCCGGCCGATATCGGCGGCATCGCCGAACTCAAGTGGGTTGCCGAACACGCCTATATGCATTCGATCATGATGGCCCCGCATGGCACCGCCAACGGCCTGCTCGGCCTGGGCGCGCTGATCAACGTCTGCGCCACGCTGCCGGCCAACTACATCGCCTTCGAATATCCCTCGGCCTCCGACCCGTGGTGGAAAGACATTGTCATCGGACTGCCCGATGGTCCGATCGTCACCAACTCGCATGTCGACCTGCTGCCGGCCCCCGGCCTCGGCCTCGACATCGACGCCGAAGGCGCCCGGAAATACCTCAAGGAAGAAGATTCCGGCTTCTTCGACGCCTGACGCCGCGCCCCGCACCTTCTCCCTCCCCGCGTGGGGAGGGGGAGACCGGCGCGGGAGTGTCGGCTTTGTCCGGCGAGCGGCGGCCGTCCTAATCCTTCGCGCGAGACGGCGCCTTCAGGCCGGACGAGGGGGCCTCACCCGCTCCGACACATGGAAAAAGCCAATAATTTCAGCGATTTGCGCCCAGTTTCACGAACTTCCGCAAAACCAGTTGATCCCCACCCGCATTGCCGCTACAAGGCACCCCGAAACGACACCCCGGCGCCCCGCGCCACTGTCCTTTCCTTGCGCCTCGCGCGCTTGGGGAATAGTTCAACGGTAGAACAGCGGACTCTGACTCCGTCAATCTTGGTTCGAATCCAGGTTCCCCAGCCAGCGCCGGTTCCACTGTAATCTCACCCCTCTCGCCTGCTGCGCCGCCCCGCACATCCAACCCCACGGGGTTGTGAACGTCCGTGTTCACCCTGCGAGAGCGTGCCGGGCTAGCCTCCGAGTCCAAACACCCTCGAGAGGACACCGAAATGACCTTCAAGCTCTCCCGCCGGTCTGCGCTGCTCGCCGGCGCCGTCATGCCCTTTGCCGCCAGCCTGGGCGCCGCCCCGGCGCGCGCCGCGGCCGACATGCTGGGATCGTCCACCCCCGTGCACATGCGCTTCAAGCTCGGCGGCTTCGAGGTCACCACGCTGCGTGCCGGCACTGGCACGTCGGACAACCCGCAGCAAACTTTTGGCCTCAATGCCACGCCGGAAGAATTCGCGGCGGTCTCGGCCGCGGCCTTCATCCCTGCCGATCGCTCGCAGAATTTCTTCACCCCCACCGTCGTCAATACCGGCAGCGAGCTCGTGCTCTTTGATGCTGGCCCGAGCGCGGCCGGCACCACGGCGGCGCTGGCCGCGGCCGGCTACACCCCCGAGCAGATCGATGTCGTCGTCATCACCCACATGCATGGCGACCATATCGGCGGCCTCGCCACCGAAGGCACGCTGACCTATCCCAACGCCCGTTACGTCACCGGCGCCATCGAGAACAACCACTGGGCCGCCGCCGGCAACGAGAACTACGACAAGCTGGTCAAGCCGCTGGCCGATCGCTTCACCTATCTCGACGACGCCGGCAGCGTCGCCTCCGGCATCACCGCCATGGCGGCTTTCGGCCATACCCCGGGCCATTTCGTCTACCATCTGGAAAGCGAAGGGCAGCGCCTGATGCTGACCGCCGACATGGCCAACCACGCCGTCTGGTCCATCGGTCGCCCCGATTGGGAAGTCCGCTTCGATATGGATAAGCCCGCCGCCGTCGCCACGCGCCAGCGCGTGCTGGGCATGCTGGCCACCGACCGCGTCCCGTTCGTCGCCTATCACCTGCCGTCGCCCGGCTATGTCGAAGCCACCGCCACCGGCTTCCGCCATGTGCCGGTGGGCTATCAGTTCATGCTCAACGGCTGATCCGCCGACGCGCGATCTGTCCCGAAACAGGAGGCCGCCGGTGGAGAGCCGGCGGCCTTCGTGTTTGTGGGGTATGTCTCACCAATATTGAAAATTAGTAGCATATCGAATGGACTCATCAATCATCCGATGCTAGCGCTAGGCTGCTTTGGAGGGCATCGGTGAAATGAAGTCGATTATTCGAAATATTTCTGTCGCATCAGTTGTTGTGATTTCAGGATGTGCGACAAGTCCAAAAGACATAACGCCCAACTATGTTTCGCCGGTTCTCTATCAGAACCTCACCTGTGAGCAGTTGGCGCAGGAGGCACAGCGGGTGTCGAACGCCGCCGCCACTGCTAGTGGCGCGCAGTCATCGCAGGCCAGCAAGGACGCTGTGGCGACGGGCGTGTCGCTCATCTTGTTCTGGCCCGCCCTGTTCTTTATCGGGGGCGACAAGCAGACCGCCGCTCAGGTCGCCCAACTCAAGGGCGAGATGCAGGCCATCGAACAAGCCAATATTTCAAAGGGCTGCGGTATCAGTTTCGCCAAAGGCTGATCCGTCGCGTCAGCACTGGAGGGATTGTTTGAACCGGTCGCACAGGTCGACCGTTTCGGATGCGGGAAGGCAAAGAAACGAATAAGGCCGCCGGGGTGTCCGGCGGCCTTTTGTCTGTCCGGATCCTTGAGACCTCAGCGCTTCAGCGCGTCGCGGATTTCGGTGAGCAGCACCACTTCGGCGCTCGGCGCGGCCGGCGCAGCGGGGGCGGCGGCCTCCTTGCGCTTCATGGTGTTGACGGCCTTGACCACCATGAACAGCACGAACGCCACGATGGTGAACTTGACCACTGCGTTGATGAACAACCCGATATTGAGCGTGGCGATCCCCGCCTCCTTGGCCACCGCGATCGACGGCACCGGCAGGTTATTGGGGTTGCTCAGCACGATGAACAGGTTCGAAAAGTCGATGCCGTTGAGGATCAGGCCGATGATCGGCATGAAGATGTCGTCGACGATCGACGACACGATAGCGCCGAAGGCGGCGCCGATGATCACGCCGACCGCCAGGTCGATCATGTTGCCCTTGATGGCAAAATCGCGGAATTCCTTGAACATAAAACGCTCCCATACCCCTGAGTGGAAGCCCATTTACTTCATGGTCCGACATTAAATCAAATCAACCGGACCGCTTTCCCCGGCTTTCCGGGCGGTTTGCGCCGCTTTCGGGCCGCTCATGCCTTGCCCCTGTATTGTGGGCACCGCGCTCCACGACGGCGGACGGTGCGCCGTCGCCCCCGCCGCTCTAGAGCTCGCTGTTCGACACCGGGGCGGCGCCATCGACGGAAATGCTGTTCTTGTCGATGCGCACCAGCTTGGGATGCCCGCTGGTGTTGCGCGCAAAGCTGCGGAAGGTAAAGGTCACGCTCTCCGAGACGTCTTTGGCGATGTCGGACAGAATCCGCGCCGCCAGCGCTTCGCCCAGCACGAGGCTGCGGGCGTTGTCGGTGCGCCAGTGCACCCCGCCCATCGAGCGGCCCATCGCGACGTTCTGCGCCAGCTTGTTGAGCTCGCCCTCGATGGTCAGCTGGTTGGCCATATGCCGCCCCAGGTCGAAGCGCTGCCAGGTGCCGTCACGCAGACCAGTGCCATAAGCCTTCATCGACGCCTTGGCGCCATAGGGTTCGTCGCGCTCGCCCAGGCTGGAAAAGGGCAGGGGGATCGGCTGGCCGTCGGCGCCCAGCACCAGCTCGCCATCGCCGTCGACCACCAGCAGGTTGAAAAAGGCCTTGAGCACGGTCACGCAGGCGCCGGCCACGGTGGCGTGTCCCGCGCCATAGGCCGGATGGGTCGGGCTGCCCGGCGTGAATGCCATGGGCAGCAGATAGCCCGGTCGGCCGTGCGCCACCTGGGCCGCATGGGCGACGCGGCGCGCCGCTTCGGTGCCGAACAGCCAGTCGGGCAGGCCATAGGCCCGCGTCGTGCCGTCGACACCGACCTTTTGTACATGCGCCAGCCCGCCATAGGCTTCCGGTCGCAGACGCAGGTGCACCTGCCATTTCTGCTGCCAGACCGCCTTGAGCGCCCGCGTCGCCACTTCCGACACCAGCGCCAGGATATGCGGTCCACCCAGCACGCCGAAACCGGCGTCGCGTGTGTCGTCGGCAAAGAACGGATTGCCCGGCGTCCATTTCGCGCCACCTGAGAGCAGCAGCAGCGCTGCGTTGAAATAGGCCTGGTGCAGCGCGTCCTTGTTCACGAAGCGGGCCAGGTCGCGCATCGTCGAGATATAGCGCGGCGCGTCTTCGAACGTGCTGGAGTCATGTTCGTTGGCGCTGGGATATCCCTGGCCGTCGGCGTCCCAGCCGGTGTTCTGGGCATGCAGCCAGGCATCGAAATCGGTGAGATAGTCGTGTCCGGCGCGATAGGGGCGCTGCCGCGCGTCGATCGTCTGGGTGCCGAAGGCCACCGGCCGCACGAAGAACTGGCTGAGCATCGGGCCGATCTCTTCGCCCGGCAGCCCCAGGCGGAAGAGATTGGCCGGGGTGAACGTTGCAGGAGCCCCGGCCGCGCCGGGCAGGTCGATGCCCGGCCGCAGTTTCAGCGGGTCGACGGCACCCTTGTCGGAGGCTCCGCCAGTCGCCACGGCCGTGTTTAGATCCGCCACTGCCGCAGCCACATCGGGGTCGGCAGCGAAGGCGTTGAACGGCAGGTCGCGCAGCAGCGCCATCCAGTAGAGCTCCACCATTTCGGCCGCCGTGGCGTCCGACAGCACCGGCGGCGCCGGCGGCATGCCGTAGTCTTGGGGTGGATCGATCAGCCGATCCCGGGCCAGTCCGGCCGTCGGGTTGGTGAGCGGCGCGGTCAGGCGGGGCGCCGGCTTGGGCGGCACATTCTGAAAGGCCTTGCCGGTTGTGTCCTCCGTGGCTTTCGTCAGTGCCGTGAAGGCTGCCGCATCCACTTCGCCAAAGGGGTTGTGCTTGAGCGTCTTGTGGAAGTTTCCGATCCCCACCACCTTGGTGCCGTCGATCGTGACCTCGAGTTGCTTGTCGCCATTGTCCGCCATGCTGAGCCCTCCTGAGCAGGAGGGCATGCAAGCCTGCCGGGGCGCGCCGCCCCATTCGTAGGAGTTCGCGCTGGGGGTGCTGCTTAGGTAGTTCGCCGATCCGGCCGGTTCACCGCCGGCTCAGCGCTACGGCGGCGGCCTGGCCCGCGGCGATTTCTTCGGGCGTCATCCGCGCTGCCAGCTCGCCAAGATTGCCCATCGCCTCGACATGCCCCTGCTGCGCCGCCAGGTTGGTCCAGGCATAGGCTTGCACCAGGTCGCGTTCGACGCCATAGCCATTGCGATACATTGCGCCCAGCCCGTTCTGCGCATGCGGCTCCCCCTGCTGCGCCGCCAGGCGATACCACTTGACCGCGTCGTCGTCGCTCTGCGGCAGGCCCTGGCCATGGTCGTAGAGCAGCGCCAGATTGGCCTGGGCCGGGGCATAGCCCTGGTCCGCTGCGCGGCGGAACCAGCGCGCTGCCTCGAGATTGTTGGGCTCCACGCCCTGGCCGGTATTGTAGCTCACTCCCAGCGTATACTGCGCCGCCGGCAGGCCCTGCGCCGCCGCGCGGCGGAACCAGCCGATCGCCACGGCCTGGTCCTGCGCCACGCCGCGACCGTGGAAGTACGCCAGGCCGATCCGCTGCTGCGCCAGCGGGTCGCCCTGCTGCGCCGCCGCCTCGTACCAGCGCGCTGCCTCGGCATCGTCCCGCGCCACGCCCGGCGCGCCCGAGCTCAAGAGCGCCGCCAGGTTGAACTGCGCGTCGGCATAGCCCTGCGCGGCCGCCAGCTGATACCAGTGCATCGCCGCCACCGGGTCCGCCGCCACGCCCTGTCCGGTCTCGTAGAGATAGCCCAGATTGTGCTGCGCATCGGCGCTGCCCTGCGCAGCGGCGCGGCTGAACCAGGCGACGGCCTGCGCCGGGTCGGCCGGGCCGCCTTCGCCATTGGCCGCCATGGCACCCAGCACCGCCTGCGCCGTCGCGCTGCCATTCTCGGCGGCCGGGGTCAGTTCGGCAATCGCCGTGGCAAAATCCCCCCGCGTGTAAGCGGCGATGCCCTGCGCCTCGCCGGCCCGGGCGGGCAGGTTCAGCAGCATCAGGCAGGTCACGAGCAGGGCGAGGCGTTTATGCATGGCACGAGCTTAGCGCGGAAAAATCCGCTTGAGTACCCGCTACCAGCCCATCGAGCCGGGGATCCCCTTGAACGGCCCGACAATGTCGGCGGTGATCCAGCCGCCATAGAACCCGCCGGGCTGCGGCGTCACCGTTTCGCCCGCCACCCGGCAGGCGTCCATGGGCTTGGCGTAAAAGGCCACCGCATCGGCCAGCGCGGCAAAATCCGGGCTCGGCACCGGGTAGGTCCAGGCGCCGCGCGGCACCAATTGCCCCCCGCCCACCACGTCGAAATAGCGCGCCGACCCCTTCCATTCGCAGATGCTGCTGCCCGCTGCCGGCACCAGTGCCCCCGCGGCGATAAAGGCCGGCGGCACGTAATAGACCGGCGGATGGCTGGTCTCGAGCACGCGGAACACCCAGGGCGCGTCGACGATTTGTACGCCGCCCAGCACGATCTCGACGCGCTTATCCACCCGCTCGAGCCGCGGCGGCCGCGGATAGTCCCAGACGCTTTCCTGGCCAGCGGCGGGGACGATAGGCGTGATCGGTGGCATGGCGCATCTCCAAGGCGCGATGAACCTAGCCCAACGCCCCACCATCGCCTACCGGCCCCGATGTCGCGGGGCCTATTCCCGCGCCAGCGCATCCACCGGATTGAGCCGGCTGGCCGACCGCGCCGGCATAAAGCCGAAGGCGATGCCGATCAGGCTCGAGGAGGCGAAGGCCGCCACGATGGTGAGCGTCGAATAATCGAGCCGCACTCCGCCCAGCACGGTCAGCGCCGTGCCCGCGCCGAACGCCAGCCCCACGCCGGCTGCCCCGCCCACCAGACACACCAGCACCGCCTCGATCAGGAACTGCACCATGATGTCGCCGCGCCGCGCCCCCACCGCCATGCGCACGCCGATCTCCTTGGTCCGCTCGGTGACCGACACCAGCATGATGTTCATCACCCCGATGCCGCCCACCAGCAGCGAGATGATGGCGATCATGGCGATCAGCAGCGTCAGCGTCTCGCTGGTCGAGGTGATGGTCTCGCGGATGGTGTTGGAGTTCTGCAGATAGAAATCGGTTGTGCCGTGCCGCGCCGTCAGGATGCTTGAAATCTCCGCCTGCGCCGTGTCGGTGTCATAGTCGTCGCTCACCCGCACGGTGATCCCCGACAGGTAGGTCTGCCCGGTCATCCGCGTCATCACCGTGGTATAGGGCACCCAGACATTCAGGCTCGAACTGCTCGGCCCGAAGCTGGTTGTGGTCTCAGCTACCCCGATGATGCGCACCGGCACCTTGCCCAGAAGGATCACTTCTCCCAGCGGGTCTTCTCCATCGGGAAACAGCGTCGTGACGGCCGTCTCGTCGATCACCGCCACCTGGCTGCGATCGGTGACGTCCGCAGCGGTAAACGAAACACCCGACAGGATGTCGCGGCCGTTGACCTGGAAATAGGCTTCGCCCACGCCCTGCACCTGCGAGCTCGCCGACACGCTGCCGGCCGTCACCGTCACGTTGCTCGACACGGTCGGGGTCACGCTGTCGGCAAAATCCTGCTGCGCCAGCACCGTGGCGTCCGACCCCACCAGGGTCTCCACCCGGGCGGCGCGCGGGTCGCCGAAACCGGAACCCGAGCGGATGGTGATGGTATTGGTGCCGATGGCTGAGATGTTTTCCAGCACCTGGGCCTGGGTGCCTTGCCCGAGCGCCACCACGCCCACCACCGAGGCGATGCCGATAATGATGCCCAGCATGGTCAGGAAGGTGCGCAGCCGGTGCGCGTTCATCGCCCGCAACGCCATGCCCAGCGCTTCGGTGAAACGCGACAGCGTCGCGCGCAGCCGGCTCTGCAGCGGCACGCCCGCGCCGGCCAGTTCGGCATGCGGCCGCAGCGCCGGGGCCTTGCGCGTGTCGGCCACGATCATGCCATCGCGGATTTCGATCGTCCGGTCCGCCTGCGCCGCTACGCTGGGGTCGTGTGTCACGATAATGATGGTGTGGCCGTCGGCATTGAGCTCAGCCAGCAGCGCCATCAGGTCACGGCCGCTCTTGCTGTCGAGCGCGCCGGTCGGCTCGTCCGCCAGGATCACTTCGCCGCCATTCATCAGGGCCCGCGCCACGCTGACGCGCTGCTGCTGGCCGCCCGAGAGCTGGCTCGGCCGATGCGTCAGGCGGTCGCCCAGCCCGAGCCGTTCCAGCAGGCCCCGGGCGCGGATGCGGCGCGCGCCGGGGTCTGCGCCGGCATAGACCGCCGGGATTTCAACATTTTCGATGGCGCTCAGGTCGCCCAGCAGCTGGTAACGCTGGAAGATGAAGCCGAAATGCTCGCGCCGCAGCGCCGCCAATTCGTCGGGGTCGAGCTGCGAGATGTCGCGGCCGGCAAAGGCATAGCTGCCCGCATTGGCCTGGTCGAGGCAGCCCAGGATGTTCATCAGCGTCGACTTGCCCGATCCCGAGCTGCCGATGATGGCCACCATCTCGCCAGCCATGATGTCGAGGTCGATGCCCTTGAGCACGGTCACCGGTTCGCCACCGGCGGGGAAGGCGCGGGTCAGGCCGCGCACCGAAATGATCGGGGTCATGCTCATTGTCCCGGCGGCGGGCCGCCCATGCCGCCCCCCATGGGTCCGAGGGCATTGCGCAGTGTACCGCCGCCAGCGCCGGCCGCTGCCGGCAGGGCGAGCGCCGTGGCGCCCGAGGTGACCACCAGGTCGCCCAGGCTCAGCCCGTTCTCGATCTCGGCCGATACGCCGTCATCGAGCCCGACCTCCACCGGGGTGGGTGTGATCCGGCCGCTCTGTGCATCATAGACCTCCACCATCTGCCGCCCGTCCGGTCCGGCCTGGCCCAGCGCCGCGACTGGCACCAGCAGGGCGTCAGTCGCTTCGTCGAGCACGATGGTGACATTGGCCGTCATCGAGATGCGCAGCGTGTGGTCAGGGTTGGGCACCTCGAAGATGCCGTTATAATAAATGGCCGACGTGCTGTCGGTGCTGCTGTCCTCCTCGATTGAGGAGGGGGCCGGCTCCACCGAACGGAGCGTGGCTTCGATGCGCGTGTCCGGGTCGCCCAGAATCGTGAAATAGACCTTCTGTCCCGCCGCCACCCGGGTGACGTCGGCTTCCGAGATCTCGGCCTTGATCAGCATGGTGTCGAGATTGGCGATCTTGATCAACGTGGGCGCCGACTGCTGCGCGTTCACCGTCTGACCCTGCTGCACCAGAATGGCCACCACCGTGCCCGAGATCGGCGCCGTGATGGTGGTGCGGCTGAGATCGAGCTCGGCCGTTTCGACGGTGATCGTCGCCTGCTGGATCTGTGCATCGAGCGCCGCCAGCTTGGCCGACGCGCTGGCCAGCGTCGCTTCGGCGGTTTCCAGTTCCGAATCCGAGATCAGCTGCTGGGTCGACATGGCGCTGGCGCGGTCGAGCGTCTTTTGTGCCTGGTCCAGTTCGGCCTGCTGTGCCAGCCGCTGCGCCTGCATGTTGGCCAGCGACGCCTTGGCCGATTTGACCGCATTCTCCTGGTCGAGCGAGTCGATCAGCGCCACCGTGTCGCCCGCCGCGACCTCCTGGCCGAGCGTGACGTTCATGCTCTTGACGATGCCCGAAACCTGAGCGCCCACGCTCACCAGCGCACTGGCTTCCAGCGTGCCCGAGGCCAGAACGGTCACTTCGATATCGCCCTGGCTCACCGCCACTGTCGTGGGTGCCTTGACCGGTTCGGCGCGGCCCAGCATCCACCAGGCGCCGCCGCCTGCGGCCAATAGGCCGATCAGCGCCACCCCGAGCCAGAGCTTCAGCCTGCTGCGCCGCGGCTTGGCTGGCTTGGGCGTGTTGGCCTGCGCCTGGGGGGGCACCGCCTTCGGCGCCGGTCTGGTCTGCCCGGCCTCGGCCACGGATGGGTCGAGGGTCTGTGTCGCGCTGTCGTCGCTGAGGACGTTGAGGGAGTGAATTGTGTGCTTCATGCGACCTAACTTGCGGGCCACAATGACGCATTCAAGGCGGGGCAACCCCTAGATTTGCAACGCTTCGTAACCCTTCAGGAGTCAGCAACGTTGGGAAACATCCCTGGATCGGCCAGCAACAAACAGCTCCCCACGTCGCTGACACGCACCGCTATTTCAGCCGCGTGCCGTCCGCGTCGATGATCACCTCGCCGTCTTCCTTGGTGAACGGCCCGATTGCGGGATTGGGCAGGATGTCGAGCACCAGCTCGGAAGGTCGGCAGAGCCGGACCCCCCTTTCGGTCACCACGAATGGGCGGTTGATCAGGATCGGGTGCGCCAGCATGGCGTCGAGCAGGGCGTCGTCGCCAAGGGTCGGATCGTCCAGACCAAGGTCGGCGTAAGGCGTGTCCTTCTGGCGGATCGCTGCCCGCACGCTCAGTCCAGCCGCTGCGATCAGGGCCACCAGCCGTTCCCGGTCGGGCGGCGTTTTCAGATACTCGATCACCTCCGGCTCGACGCCGCTCTGCCGGATCATGGCCAGCGTGTTGCGCGAGGTGCCGCAGTCGGGGTTGTGGTAGATGGTGATGTTCATGCTGTCTCTTTCGGGTCGGTGCGCCACAGCCAGCCGGCCAGCGCCATGGCCAGCACGCCGCCGACGACCTGCGCCAGGATAAAGCCCGGCGCATCGATCGGCCGGATGCCGGAAAACGTGTCGGTCAGCGCGCGGGCAAGGGTCACCGCCGGGTTGGCGAACGAGGTCGAGGCGGTGAACCAGTAGGCCGCCGTGATATAGAGCCCGACCAGCCAGGGGATGGCATCAGGCTTGCTGCGCAGCCCGCCCAGGATCACCAGCACCAGCCCGAACGAGGCCACGCCTTCGGAGAACCATTGCGCCGCCCCGGTCCGCACATGCGTGGAGGGCGTCACGAGGTCGAGCCCGAACATCAGATGCGCGGCGATGGCGCCGGCCACTCCGCCGCCGATCTGCGCCAGAGCATAGAACGACGCATCGGACCAGCTCAGTTCGCGCCGCAGCGCAAAGACCAGCGACACCATCGGGTTGAAATGCGCGCCCGACAGCGGCCCCAGCACGGTGATCAGCACCACCAGGATCGCCCCGGTCGGCAGCGTATTGCCCAGCAGCGCCAGCGCCACGTCCTCGGTCAGCTGCGCCGCCATGATCCCCGAGCCGACAACTGTCGCCACCAGCAGTGCCGTGCCGAGAGCCTCGGCCACCAGACGGCGGATCATGGCTTGCGTCCGATACTGCCGGTCAGCGCTGTCGCCGCCGCCACCGTGTTCGAGATGGTGCCGTATTTGCGCACATTGGTGTGCAGCAGCTCGAGCCGCTGGTCGGACTCGTCGGTGTCGACTTCGATGACATAGTCCACTGAGATGATCTTGGGCGGCGCGTCCTGGCGGACCGCCTTGAGGCTGACGCGCACGCCGCGCAGCTCGAACTTGAGCAGGGGCGTCACCCGCTCGATGCCCTTGATCATGCAGGCGGCAATGGCGGCGAGGAACAGCTCGGCCGGATTGAACGCGTCGCGCCGCCCGGCAAGGTCGGTGTCGAGCACGATCTCGGCCTCCTTGGTCGCGGCAAGGCTCCCATGCGCGTCGATCCGCCGGGCCGTCACCTCATAGTCGAGCATCAGGCTGCGCTGCCTGACGGCTGGCTGGCGCCCGCCATGCTGCCGATTTCGCGCATCTTGGTGTTAAGCGTCATGCGATCGATGCTGGCGATGGGCAGGTTGGTGAAGGCGACGATGCGGTTGCGCATGAACCGCATCGCGTCCTCGAACGCGGCGCGCTGCGCATAGACCGGCCCGCCGACGGCGGCCGGGTCTTCGATGCCCCAATGGGCACTCATCGGCTGGCCGGGCCAGATCGGGCAGGTTTCGCCCGCGGCGTTGTCACAGACGGTGAACACGAAATCCATCTGCGGCGCCTCCGGGCCGGCGAACTCGTCCCAGCTCTTGGAGCGCAGCCCTTCGGTCGGCAGACCGGCAGCCGTCAGCACGTCCAGCGTCATTGGGTGGATTTCGCCCTTGGGCGTGCTGCCGGCCGAAAAACCCTTGAATCGGCCCCGGCCGACCTGGTTGAGCACCACTTCGGCAAACACCGAGCGGGCGGAGTTGCCGGTGCAGAGGAAAAGCACGTTGTAGACCTTGTCAGCAGGCATTTTCTGAGGCTCCCGGGCTGCAGCATGGCGTGAATTCGGCGACCAGCGGTTCGCACAGTTCCGGCCGGCCACCACAACAGTCGTTGACGAGAAAGCTGGTGATTTCGCGTATCCGCTCGAGGTCGGCGCGATAAACGATCGATCGGCTGAGCCGTTCGGCGTTGACCAGTCCGGCCCGCGCCAGCACGGCGAGGTGGCTCGACAGGGTGTTCTGCGGCACATCGAGACGTCGCGCCACCTCGCCCGACGGCAGTCCCTCGGGCGCATGCGCCATGATCAGGCGGAAGGCTGCCAGCCGGGTCGGCTGGGCCAGCGCCGCAAACACTTCCGTGGCGGAGTTTGAATCCATGTTTCGAGAAGTATCGATGCGTCAGGTCATACTCAAGTGAACCTTTGATGACGCTTGTTTCGATAAAGCTGGAAAGATGCAGTTGACGCCCAAGCACCTGTTTTGCATGCTATTTCCATGGAACTCGAAACAGCAGCAGACCAGCTCGAAGCCCTGGGAAATTCGACCCGCCTCGCCATTTATCGGGCGCTGGTGCGAGCCGGCCTGGGCGGGCTGCCGGTTGGCCAGTTGCAGCAGCGGCTGAGCATTCCTGCCTCGACCCTGTCGCACCATCTGCATCGGCTGATGGCTGTGGGGCTGGTGGGGCAGGAGCGGCAGGCCACCACGCTGATCTGCCGAGCCAATTTTACCGGCATGCGCGGCCTGCTCGGCTTTCTGGCCGACGAGTGCTGCAGCGACGAAGGCGAAACGCCCGTCGTCGGACCAGGCCTCATGCGCAAAGAGGATGTCGCGTCATGACCGCCCCGATCTGGGTCGTCTGGGCCCTGGGCATCACCCAGGTGATCGGCTACGGCTCGCTCTACTACAGCTTTGGCGCGCTGGCGCCGTCCATGGCGCGCGATTTCGGCCTCCCCGAAGCCTGGGTCTATGGCGCGCTTTCGGCCTCGCTGCTGGTCAGCAGTATGGTGGCGCCGATATCGGGGCGCTGGGCCGATCGCTTCGGGGCCGGCCGGATCATGACCTGGGGCTCGCTTGCTGCCGCCCTCGCGCTCTGCGTTGCCGCGCTGGCGCCCGAAGCGATCAGCTTCGTGCTCGGGCTCGTCGCCATCGAGGTGGCCTCAGCCTTCGTGCTCTATGCCACAGCATTTGCCGCCCTGGCCCAGGTCGATGCCGGCTCGGCGCAACGCCGCATCACGCAGCTGACCCTGATCGCCGGCTTCGCCTCGACGCTGTTCTGGCCGCTCACCACCGCGCTGCACGGCCTGGTCGGCTGGCGCGGCGTCTGGCTGATCTATGCCGCCCTCAATCTGGCCGTCTGCCTGCCGATCCATATCTGGCTGGCCCGCCGCACCCGTCCGCGGGAACGGGCGGCAGGCGTGAGCGCTGGTGTCGCCCCGCTGGTGCCACCCGGCGGCGAGGGCAGGGCGCTGCTCTTGATGTTGCTCGGCTTCGCCCTGCTCGGCTTTGTTGCTTCCGCCGTGCTCGTGCATATGCTCCCCATGCTGGTCAGCCTGGGCCTGGGGACCGCCGGCGTCCTGGTCACCACGCTCTTCGGCCCGGCCCAGGTGCTCAGCCGCGTCGTCAACATGCGCTTCGGCCGCGGCCTGTCGCAGCCCGCCCTTTCCGTGCTGGCCACCCTGCTGCTGCCCTCCGGGCTGCTCGTCTTGGTTCTCAGCGCACCCTGGCCCCCTGGGGCGGCGCTCTTTGCCATCGTCTTCGGCCTGGGCTCGGGCCTTTCCAGCATCGTCTCGGGCACCTTGCCGCTGACGCTGTTCGGCGCCGATGGCTATGGCCAGAAGCTGGGCTGGATCAGTTCGGCCCGGCTGGTGGTCTCCGCCTTCGCCCCCTTCGTGTTTTCGGTGGTGGTCGCCATGAGCTCGACCCGCGTCACCCTCTGGCTGCTGGTGCTGGTCGGCCTGGCGTCGGTCAGCTGTTTTGCCGCCCTCTGGTGGTTGTACGGGCGTCGGCAGCCGGCTTTGCCGACGTAAACTTCGTTCATCTGCCGTTCAGCTCTGCGGCAAAAACCCGGCGTTGCGCTGAACGGCGTCCTGCTCTACCCTGTCCGGGACACGTAATGAACTGCCGCTGGGCGCCCATGATTTCCCCTTGGAGCGACCGCGCAGACTGGAGACAGGTTGGCCGAGATCGATCGGTCCGCCGCCGCGCCCGCCCAAGAGGACGATGCGCGGCACCGTGACGGAGCAGGGCCATCGCCTGCGCCGACAACGCCCCGGGCCGCCTCGCGCCCCGCTCCGGGCGGCACGGACAGGCGGACACAAAACGCCCAGAATCCGGCCAGTCGGCGCCCCCGCGGCCCGCTCTACGCGGCGCTCGACCTGGGCACCAACAATTGCCGATTGCTGATCGCCCGACCGCACGAGCAAAGCTTCCGCGTGCTCGATGGCTTCACCCGCATCGTCCGGCTGGGCGAGGGTCTGTCGGTCACCGGCCGCCTCTCGGACGCTGCCATGGACCGCACCATGGAGGCCCTGCGCCAGTGCCGCAACAAGCTGCGTGAGCATGAACCCACGCGCATGCGGCTGATCGCCACCGAAGCCTGCCGCGCAGCCAGCAACGGGCTTGAATTCATTGACAGAGTCGAGCGCGAGCTGGGGCTGAAGCTCGAGATCGTCGATCGCCAGACCGAGGCGGCGCTGGCCGTCACCGGCTGCGCCGATCTCATCGACACCGACAGCGCCGGCGCCCTGATGTTTGATATCGGCGGCGGCTCGTCCGAACTCGCCTGGCTCGATTTCCGCGGCGGCCGCCCCAAGCGCCAGGGCCGCATGTCCTCTTCCATCCGCTCCTGGCAGTCCCTGCCGGTCGGCGTCGTGTCGATTGCCGAAAAGTTTGGCGGCGTCGATGTCACCAGCGAGACGTTCGAAGCCATGGTGGCCTTTGTCGCCAGCCACCTGCGCCAGTTCCGCGGCCGCGAGAAACTGCGACAGATGATCGCCGACGAGCCCGTGCACCTGATCGGCACGTCGGGCACCGTCACCACGCTGGCCGGCCTGCATCTGGGGCTCGAGCGCTACGAGCGGCAAAAGGTCGACGGGCTCTGGATGAACAAGGTCGAGATCGACGCCACTATCACCGCACTGCTCGGCATGCCCTTCGACCGCCGCGTGGCGCACCCCTGCATCGGCCGCGACCGCGCCGATCTGGTGCTGCCCGGCTGCGCCATTTTCGAGGCGATCCGGCGCGAATGGCCGACCGATCGCGTGCGAGTCGCCGACCGCGGGTTGCGCGAAGGCATTTTGATTTCTCTGATTGACGCCGATCGTGGCGAACGTGGCGGCCGGCCGGGCCGGGGAGCGCGCTGATGGTCAAGACCACCAATATGGGCGGCGGCGCCGGACGCCGCTCCGACCGCGACCTCAAGGTGCGGGTCAAGACCTCCAAGGGGCGCAAGATCGGCTCGACCATCTGGCTGCAGCGCCAGCTCAACGATCCCTACGTTGCCCGCGCCAAGGCCGAAGGGCTGCGTTCGCGCGCCGCCTACAAGATCAAGGAGCTCGACGAGCGCTACAAGTTCTTCAAGAAGGGCCTGCGCATCGTTGACCTGGGCGCTGCGCCCGGCGGCTGGTCGCAGGTGGCTGCGCCGCTGGTCGGCTCGACCGATGCCAACCCCTTGATTGCGGCCATCGATTTTCTCGAGATGGACAAGATCTCCGGCGTCGTCTTTTTACAGAAAGATTTCACCGATGACGACGCGCCGCAGGCGCTGATCGATGCGCTGGGTGGGCACAAGGTCGACATCGTGATGTCGGACATGGCCTCGCCCACCACCGGCCATCGTGCCACCGACCATATCCGCATCATCACGCTGGTCGAACTGGCGGCCGACTATGCCATCAACGTGCTGGCGCCCGGCGGCACCTTCATCGCCAAGGTCTTCCAGGGCGGCACTGAGCATGAGCTGCTGGCGCTGCTCAAACGCCATTTCGCCACCACGCTGCACGCCAAGCCCAAGGCCAGCCGCCAGGAAAGCGCGGAGACCTATCTGATCGCCCGCGGCTTCAAGGGCACGCCGACCGACTAGTGTCCGCCGTCGCCGCCGCCCTTGTGGCCGGAAATGTGCAGGCCCGCGGATTTGGGGACGCGGGCGAACATGACGGTGGAAATCAGCGTCACCGCGCCGATCACCCAGAAGGCCGTGTGGAAATCCGCCAGCAGCGGTTCGCCGCCGCCATGGGTGGCCAGCCGCGACAGTTCCAACACGCCGCCGCCCAGCGCCACGCCAAAGGCCAGTGAGAGCTGCACGCTGACTTGGCTGATGACATTGGCCTGGCCAGCATCTTTGTCGTCGATATCGGCAAAGACGAAGGCATTGGTGGCGGTCCAGAACATCGACTGGAAAAAGCCCGCGACGATCAGGATCAGGAACATCAGCGGGATCGGCGTCTCGGGCGTGTAGAGGGCCTGGGCGAAAATGCCGAGCGCCGTCACCAGGGTCGACCAGACCAGTGTCGCCCGGAAGCCGGTGAGCTGCAGGATGCGTTCGGCGACGAATTTGGCCGCGAAGGCACCGACGGCGCCGGCAAAGGTCACCATGCCGCTGGCAAAGGGGCTGAGACCGAAAGCCAGCTGCAGCATCAGGGGAAACAGGAACGGTGTCGCGCCGACGCCGAGCCGGAAGAAGATGCCGGCGACCACCGTCATGCGGAAGAGCGGGAACTTGAAGACCCGCAGGTCGAGCAGCGGATAGGCGGTGCGGCGGAAATGCAGGACATAGAGGATTGCCGTCACCACGCCGAGCGCCAGCGCGCCGAAGCCGAAGGCGGCGGGGAGGGCGGGGAGGGTGAGCACCGAAATGCCGAACACCCAGCCCGCAAAGGTGGTGCCGGCCAGCACGAAGCCGACAAAGTCCATGCGCCGCGGCGCGTTGCGTTGCCACTCGGGCAGGAAGCGGTTGACCAGCAGCACGCCGATGATGCCGATCGGCACGTTGATCAGAAAGATCCAGTGCCAGCTGAAAAAGGTGGTGATGGCGCCCCCGATCGGGGGGCCGACGATCGGTCCGACCAGCCCCGGGATCGACAGCCAGGCCATGGCGCCGACCAGCTGGTCACGCGGCGTGACCCGCACCAGCACCAGGCGCGCCACCGGCGTCATCAAGGCCCCGCCCATGCCCTGCAGGAAGCGGCTGAGGACGAAGGTGAGGAGCGAATCCGACACCGCGCAGGCCACCGAGCCGACGATGAACACCAGCATGGCCCAGCGGAACACGTTGCGTGCCCCGAAGCGGTCGGCCATCCAGCTCGAGATCGGAATGAAGATGGCGAGCGCCACCAGGTAGGAGGTCAGGGCCAGCTTGAGCGCGATCGGCTCGGTGCCGATATCGTTGGCGATCGCGGCCAGCGAGGTGGCGATCACGGTGGAGTCCATGTTCTCCATGAAAAGCGCGACCGCCAAGATCAGCGGCGTTAGGCGGGTACTGGTCATAGCGTCGTATCGGCAGGCTTGGGCATGGTCTTGACCTTGTGGCCCGAGACATCGCTGCCCGCATCGGGCGGCAGTCGGGCAAATGGAATGATGCTGCAGACGGCGACCGCCGCCACCACGAACCAGGCGATGTGAAAGTCGCCCAGCGTCAGCGCGCCGCCATGCAGGTTCGAGCTCAGTTCGAGCACGCCACCCGCTACAGCGACGCCACCGGCAATGCTGAGCTGCTGGCTCACGGCGTTGATGGCCGTGGCCTGGCTGGCCTGTTTTTCGTCGATATCGGCGAACACCAGGGCGTTGACCCCGGTGAAAAAGAACGAGCGACAGAGCCCGCCCAGCAGCAGCGCGCCCATCAGCATCCAATGCGGCGTGGCCGGCGAGAACAGGCCATTGACCCCCAGGAACAGGCAGCCGAGCACGGCCGTCGCCATCAGCGTGCGCGGGAAGCCGGCGGCCGCGTAGAGCCGCTCGGCACCGAACTTTGAAAGGATCGCGCCGATCGCCGCCACAAAGGTGGTGAGGCCCGATTCGAACGGGGTCAGTCCGAAGGTGAGCTGCAGCATCAGCGGCATCAGGAAGGGGAAGGCACCGATGCCGATGCGGAACAGCGACCCACCGATGATCGCCTGCCGGAACAGCGGCAGCTGGAACATTTTTGGATCGAGGATGGGATGGGCGGTGCGCCTGGCGTGCCGCAGGTAGAGGAGCCCCGACGTCAGCCCGACCACCACAGCAAGGTAACCGGCCCAGGTCGGGATCGCCGGCAGGCTGAGCACCGACAGCCCGAACATGATGCCCGAAAAGGTCAGCCCCGACAGCACGAGCCCGAGCCCGTCCATCGGCCGGTCGGTGCGGATCTCGACATCGTCGAGATAGCGGGTGACGAGAAACACCCCGGCAATGCCGATCGGCACGTTGATCCAGAAGATCCAGTGCCAGCTGAGATAGGTGGTGAGGAACCCGCCCAGCGGCGGACCGCTGATCGGCCCGATCAGTGCCGGAATGGTGAGCCAGGCCATGGCCGAGACCAGCTCGTTGCGCGGGGTCGAGCGCACCAGCACCAGCCGCGCCACCGGCGTCATCATCGATCCGCCAACCCCTTGCAGGAAGCGGCTGAGCACGAAGGTGAGGAGCGAATCGGAAAAGGCGCAGCAGATCGAGCCGAGCACAAACACCCCGATGGCCCAGCGAAACACCGTCTTGGCGCCGAACCTGTCGGCCACCCAGCCCGAGAGCGGGATGAAGATGGCGAGCGACACAAAATAGCTGGTCAGCGCCAGTTTGAGCGAGATCGGCTCGGCGCCGATATCGGCCGCAATCGCCGGCAGCGACGTGGCGATTACCGTCGAATCCATGTTCTCCATGAACAGGGCGACGGCAAGAATGAGGGGGGTAATGCGGTTCAAGGCAATGTGGGGAGGCTGGAATGGGCCTTACCTTCGCATGCTGGGGGAGAGTCGTCACCCCTTGATGGCCGCGACGATGGTCTAAGTTGGCCAGCCGAAACCGCCGGACGGCCAGATGGCCTCCGGTTTCGGAGAGTGAAGCGGCCCCGGCGAGGCTTTGCCTCAGATGCGGTGTTCCGCGTGGGTAGAGGGCGAAGCGTGGCCTCGCCGGGGACGACCGGACGTGTCGATCGCGCTCGAAATCTCCGGGGCACCAG